>ERZ773142.483-NODE-483-length-35425-cov-13.7565_pt1 | contig 35425 bp, 36 predicted proteins | sample MGYA00580853_ERZ773142 | MGnify/ENA primary metagenome ERZ773142 (study PRJEB29015, sample SAMEA2737862) | human gut metagenome | biome: human gut; feature: human-associated habitat; material: faeces | place: China | collected 2012 ... | reverse complement strand
ATGCCTAGATAGCTCAGTTGGCTAGAGCATACGGTTCATACCCGTACGGTCGATAGTTCGAATCTATTTCTAGGCACCATTTGTAAATAATCCTTGCTGATAATTCAGCAGGGAATTTTTTTTATATGAAGCAGCATAATCTTCCAATAGAATAATATAAAATGGCAGACTGAAAATTAAATCAATCTGCCGTTATTTTTATAATTCCGTTTCCATTAAAATATTTTCTTCCATATCTTTTATGTAAAATTTTCCATCTTCAAAAACGCCAAAAGAATTTAAACTATTTTCTTTCGGCAGAGATATTGATCCTGGATTTAAAAATATTTTTCCATCTTTTTTCTCTATCATTGGAACATGAAAATGACCATATACCATTATGTCTCCTTCTTCCATAGGAAGAGGGGTATCAATATTATAAATATGTCCATGAGTAAGAAAGATTTTTTTATTTTCCCAGAAAACTATATTATAATCAGCTCTTATTGGAAAATTTAAAACCATCTGATCAACTTCACTATCACAGTTCCCTCTTACAGCTATTATTTTATTTTTATATTTATTTAAAAGTTCTGCTGCTTCTTTTGGATTATATTCCAAAGGAAGAGGATTTCTTGGCCCATGATACAACTCATCTCCAAGAATAATAATTTTATCATATCTATTTTTTTCAAATATTCTGATTATCTTTTTAAGATAAAAAAGAGAACCATGTATATCTGATATAACAAGCAGTTTCAAAATTTTTCCTCCATAACTATAGCACTCATACTAAAGTGCTAATTTATAAATTGCAACTATATCCTCTTTTGTTAATTTTTTCATAGAACCTACAGATCCTTTAAAAACAGCATTAGCTGCCATTTCTTCAAAATGACTGTCATCAATATCAATTTCAGATAAAGAAGAAGGGCATCCAAGAGATGTGAAAAATTCTTTTGTTTTTTCTATAGATTTTTCTGCTATTTCTTTATCGCTTCCTGAAAGATTCCAAATATTTTTTCCATAATCAACAAATCTATGAATATTTTCTTCTGAAAGTACATACTTCATCCAAGCAGGTGTAAGTATTCCCAATCCTATTCCATGTGTTATATCATAAACTGCACTTAATTGATGCTCTATTTGATGAGTTGCCCAGTCAGTAGAAATTTTTCCATAAGTGACAAGTTCATTAAGTGCTAGAGAGCTTGTCCACATTATATTTGCTCTTGCCTCATAATCTTTAGGACTTTCAATAGCTATAGGTGCATAATGAATTATTGTTTTTAAAAGTCCTTCTATCATCCTATTCTGTAAAAAGCCATCATTTTCAATTGAAAAATATTGTTCAAATAAATGGCTCATTATATCTATAGCTCCTGCACAAGTTTGATATTTACTAACTGAATATGTATATTCAGGATTTTCTACTGAAAAAACTGGTTTTAATTTGGGGTGATTAAATCCTACTTTCATATTTACAGCAGTATTTGATATAACAGTACTTCCATTCATTTCACTTCCTGTTGCTGCAAGTGTCAAAATTGATGCCACAGGAGTAACCTCTTTTATAAGATCTTTTTTTCCGTCAATATAGAAATCTTTCCAGAAATCGCCATCATATTTACTTTGAAGGGAAACTGCTTTTGCACAGTCAATAGTACTTCCTCCTCCCATAGCAAGAATTAAATCTATTCTATTTTTCTTGCAAATTTCTGCACCTTTATAAACAGTTTCTGTTCTCGGATTAGGATCTACTCCTCCTAGTTCAAAGTACTCTATTCCATATTCTTTTAAAATTTCTATAGCTTTATCATAAATTCCATTTGATTTAATACTTCCTTTCCCATAAACAAGAAGTACTTTTTTTCCATATTTTAATATTTCAGGTCCTATTTTTTTTATTTGTCCTTTTCCAAAAAATATTTTTGTAGGAATATTATAAACAAAATTTTTCATTTGATACCTCCTTAATTTAGCATTCTGTTATTAAAAGTATACCATTAAATTTTTATAAAATAAAGAAATGCTTTTATTGATTTTAATTTCTGAATATGTTATTTTTTTATTTTAAAAAATATTAATATATTTTAAATTTTATAGGACTTTTATATTACAAAATAAAAAAAGTATCAAGCTTTTAATTTCTTGATACTCTCTTTCAAATCATTTATTATTTTTCTTCTACAAACCCTGTTCTTTCTGTTTCTTCATAAATAGCATCAAAATTATAAAAAGAAACTTCAAATTTTTCTTCATTCTCTCCTTTGCCAAACTGGAAAATAAGAGTATTATTATTTCTCATTAAATCAATCATCACTTTATTTTTTCTATTTATTATAATTGAATAAGGTATAGAATTATCTATATCCATAAGTATTCCAGCATCTAAACTATGAATTTTTCCCTTCTCATCTATTATTTTTATATTTTCAATCACAAGTGAACTTGTATAAAGATTTTCTACTACTCTTTTTTTAAGTTGTATTATCAAATTACTTTTTGAAAAAAGTATACTTGGAGAACCTTTCTGTCCTTTATAAATGTAATAATATATATCTGTAGGCTGTCCAAGTTCATTCTTCACATATTCTTTTTCCCATTGTGCAAATGTTATACTTCCTAAAATTATAAATAATGCCACCACTTTTTTCAACATAATATCACTCCCATATTTAAGCTTTATCATTTGTTTTTAAAGCTTTTATATTATGAAATTTCCCTCTCCCTTTCAGGTAGATTTATTATAGCACACTGTATAATTTTTTCAACTTTTTTAATATTTTTGATTTTTGTTATTTTGTAATATCTTTAAATCCTTCTCCCAAAACTTCAGAGACTTCAGATATGCTCATAAATGCTCTTCTATCTAGATTTTTTACTATTCTTTTCACTGTTGTTACTTCATACCTTCCCATTATACAATAAAGAACATTCTTAGTGTCATTTGTATAACCACCTCTGGCATTTATGATTGTAACACCTCTTCCTGTCTGTTTCATTATCTCTTCTTTTATTTCTTCACTTTTTTCTGAAATTATCATCATAGCCTTTGCCTTATCAACACCATCTTGAATAAAATCAATTGCTTTAGTTGAAATAAAAAGTCCCACAAGAGTATACATAAAAACATCTCTGCCAAAAAGTAAACCAAGTGCTGAAAGAACAAAAAGATCAAGTACTAAAAAAGCTTTTCCTATTGGAATATCAAAATATTTATTTAATATTTTAACTAAAATATCACTTCCACCTGAAGATCCCCCTCCTACAAAAATTGTTCCAAGTCCTATTCCAATTATAAGCCCTCCAAATATTGAAGCTATAAGTTTATCATCCATAGGACCAAGATAGTTCTGGAATACTCTAAATGCTAGTGATGTCATTGTTGTTCCATAAAATGTCTTTAAAATAAACTGTCCACCTATAAGTTTATAGCCCATTATAATAAGTGGTACATTAAGAATAAGATAAGTTATACTAATATTAAAATTAAAAAGATAATGGAGAATAACTGAAATTCCTGCAAGTCCGCCATCAGCTAATTTATTTGCAACAAAAAAATAATTTACTCCAAAAGCATATATAAATGCTCCAGCTGTAATAAGAACTATATCTTTTAATAATTCTTTTTTCATAAACTCCTCCAAAATGTATATATTTTTGTATGTCTCTGTAATAGTATTATAGCACTTATTTTATTTTTTATTAAATTCTGTTTAACTTCCTCTTTTTTATATGTTATTATATCAGTATAAATATTATATGAAAGGAGTTTTTACATGGAAATAATTGCAATTATAGGTGCTGTTCTTATATTTTTTCTTATCTTTAAAATTTTTACCTCTATTCTTGGATTTATATTTAAGATTATTCTAAGCCTTATAATAGCTGGTGCTTTTCTTACTTTTATAAATTACTTTCTAGGATACAATCTTTTTTAAAGAATTATAATATAAAAACAGAGCCACTACAAAGTGACTCTGTTCATTTATAAATTTTTTTATTTTTCTACAGTAAATTTTCTTCCAAGTTTATTCTTTATAAGACTTGCAAATCTAAGTTTATTATTCATCATCAAAGGAATTATAACTTCTTGTCCCTCTTCTGTGACTATATCAAGAACCACTTCCATTCTTCTTTTTTTCCCAAGTACTTGTTCTCTTAAAACACAGCTTTTTACTTTTTCAAATTCAAAAGTAATACCTTTACTTTTTAATTTACCTTCATTAAAATCTAAAATAATCTTATACCCAAAATACATTTTTAAATGTCTGAAACTTAAAATTAGAAAAATTACCCCTACAACAAGATCTGTAACAGCAAAACCTTTTTTCCAACTAATATAAAGTTCAAGAATCCCTGCGATAAGGAAAAGTATTCCTGTTCCAAGCCATACTACAGTTTTCTTTACATCAAGTCCAAACTTTTCTATTCCTGTTCCTTGCAGACTGCCATCAAGTTTTTTTATAAAATCTTCGTAAAAAAACATTATTCCTCCATAATTTTATTTTTTTATTATAAAGAAAGGGCTGTTGCCTTTTCTAAATCGCAACAGCTCCTTTAGAATTTTTATAATTTTAATTAATCTTTTAATAATTTTTCAAGATATATATCTTTAAATTCAAGATTATGAACAGAATTTATATATCTTACAGTTTTACTGCTTCCTCTTACTACAAGAGTTTGAGTCCTTGCAATATTTCCTTTTCTTTTAACCCCTTCTAAAAGATCTCCACTTGTAATACCTGTTGCAGAGAAAATAATCTCATCTGTTTTTACTAAGTCTTCAAGAAGAAGTTTCTTTCCTACTTCAACTCCTACTTCATCACATCTTCTTTTTTCATCTTCAGATATTTTATCATTTTTATCATCAGAACCTTTTACATCACTTCTAAGAAGAAGTCTTCCTTGCATATCTCCTCCAAGGACTCTTATTATTGCAGCTGATATTACTCCTTCAGGAGCTCCTCCTATTCCATAAAGCATATCAACATCAGAGTCAACTATTGAAGTAAGAATAGAACCTGCAACATCTCCATCAGGAAGAGCATAAAGTTTTGCTCCAAGATCTCTTATTTGTTCCATAGCTTTTTTATGTCTAGGTTTATCAAGAACAACTATCATCATATCTTTTACTTCTTTATTCAGTGCTTTAGCTACACTTCTGATATTATCTTCAAGAGATTTATCAAGATCAATAACTCCCTTTGCTTCAGGACCTACAACTAATTTTTCCATATACATATCAGGTGCTTTAAGGAAAGTTCCTCTTTCAGCTGCTGCAAGAACTGCAATAGCATTAGGTTGTCCTTGAGCTGTCATTCTAGTTCCTTCTATAGGATCAACAGCAATATCAACAGCATATAATTCTTCATCTCTAAAATCTTCTATTTTTTCAGGATTATATTTTAAACCAACTTTTTCACCAATATACAGCATAGGAGCTTCGTCAATTTCTCCTTCTCCAATAACGATTTCTCCATCAATTTTGATTCTGTTAAGAACATTTCTCATAGCTTCTACTGCTGCACCATCTGCAAGGTTCTTATCTCCTCTTCCTACCCATTTCTGTGCTGCAAGTGCTGCTGCTTCAGTTACTCTGGCGAACTCTAATGCCAATTCTCTTTTCATTTAAAATTTTCCTCCTTTATTTTGTAACTCTATAAATTATTTCTCCATGTTTTACCATTTGGAGTTTATTACGGACCATTTTTTCTCTGTTATTAATATCTTTCAATTCTTCTATTTCTTTGTCATAATTTTTAATTTTTTCTCTTATACTGCATTGAGCTTCTTTAAGAGAAGAAATTTCTTTTTCTAATTTTGATACCTTTACACAGCTTCTGTATATATTAGGGCCAAAACTAGCTATATTTATAATTATAAAAAGTACAGCCCCTATTCTTTTAGGATTTATCATAACAGAACCGCCTTATTATTTATTTGCTTTATTTTTGTGTTCTCTTTCTGTTTCTCTTTTTAAATGTTTTAATTTTTGTGCTATTAATTTTTTAGACACAGGTGATATTCTCTCAATAAAAAGAGTTCCTGAAAGATGGTCAAATTCATGCTGAAATGCTTTTGCAAGAAAACCATTTATAGTTTCTTCTTTTATTTCTCCTGCTTCATTCATATATCTTACCTTAATTTCATAAGCTCTTTTTACTTTTCTATAAATTCCAGGAACACTTAAACATCCTTCATCACTTTCTGTAACTTCTTCTGATGATTCAAGTATTTCAGGGTTAATTATTTTTCTTACAACTCCATCTCCTATATCTATTACAAAGAATCTTTTATTTATTCCAACCTGAGGAGCTGCAAGCCCTACACCATTTGCTTCATGCATTGTTTCAACCATATTTTCAAGTATTTCAAGTATTTCATCTGTAACTGCTTCAACAGGAACAGATTCTTTCACAAGACATTCTTCACCATATTTTTTTATTTCGTATATCATTTTCTTTCTCCTTTACTATTATATAAGATTTACAGGGTCTATATCAACTACTATTCTGCACCCCTCATCATCAAATTCTGTTAAAATTTTTTCAAGTTCTTTTTTATAATAATCTATATTTTTTTTGCTTCCTTTTATAAAGATATTTTCTCTATATCTATCTTTAACTTTATATACAAGACTTTTATTAGGCCCATAAATTTCTACATAATCTCTTTTTACAGCATTAAAAAGTCTCTTAGCTATTTTTTCAAGTTTTTCTTCCTTTGAAGAAGAAATTCCTATATTAATAATTTTTGAAAATGGAGGATAACCTAAAATTTTTCTCATTTCTATTTCAGAATTGTAAAATCCTTCATAGTCATTCTTCATTATTTTTTCCATAACATAACTTTCTGGCTGATATGACTGAATTATTACTTTTCCTTTCTTATCCCCTCTTCCTGCTCTTCCTGCTGCCTGTGTTATAAGCTGATATGTCTTTTCTCCTGCTCTGAAATCAGGAAAACTTAAAATCATATCTGTATTTATTACTCCCACAAGAGTTACATTTGGAAAATGAAGACCTTTAGCTATAAGCTGTGTCCCTATCATTATATCATATTCTTTATTAAGAAATTTATAATAAGTTTCTTTATAAAAATTTTTTTCCCGTGCATTATCAGCGTCCATTCTTACTATAGGAACATCAAAATATTCTCTTAGTTTATGTTCTACCTGTTCAACACCTTTACCACCAAAATCAAGTTCACTGCTTCCGCATTTGCTGCATTTTCCATTAAATCTTTTTTCTGTTCCACAATAATTACATTTCAATGTTTTTCTGCTATGATAATAACTCATTTTTATAGAGCAATGCTCGCACTCCTCTATATGCCCACATTCTTTGCATTGAACCATTGTTGAATAACCTTTTCTATTAAGAAGGAGAATAACCTGTTCTTTTTTTAAGAGAGTTTCTCTTATATTTTTAAGAAGTTCTTTACTGAAAAAACTATCTTCCTCATCTTTCATATCAACAACTTTAACATCAGGCAAAACAGCATTATTATATCTTGATTCTAAAGTAAGAAGTTCAAACATTCCTGTTTTACCAAAATAATAACTTTCTATTGAAGGAGTAGCAGATCCAAAAATAACCTTGCATCCTTCCAGCTGGCTTCTTTTCAGTGCTACAAATTTTGCATTGTATATAGGAGTTGTATCTTGTTTATAACTGCTTTCATGTTCTTCATCAATTATTATATACTCTAATTCTTTAACAGGAGCAAATACAGCTGATCTTACTCCAAGAACTACTTTTTTTTCTCCTGAATATAACTTAAGCCATTCTTCTCCTCTTTCTTTATTTGAAAGTCTGCTATGAAGAATGGCAACTCCATCTTCAAATTCTTTCTTAAACCTCTCAACCATCTGAGGAGTAAGAGATATCTCAGGAACAAGAAAAATAGATCCTTTTCCTCTTAAAAGAGCTTCTCTTATAAGATTTATATATATTTCTGTTTTTCCTGATCCAGTTATTCCTTTTATAAGAAAATATTTTTTCTGAGAATTAAGAATTTTGTCTCTCACTTTTTGCTGTTCACTATTTAAAACTGCATTTACAGAAATTTTTTCTTTTTCCTGAGATAAAATTTTCTTTTCTTCTTTTTCTTTCACCCTTTTTATAAATAAAAGCTTTTCCTCTTTTATAAGTCTTTCAATTTCTTTCTTTGCAAATTTATTTTCAAGACTTGTTTTTATCATCTCACTTTTTCTTGTAAAATAATTTTTTAGTTCTCTCAAATTTTCTTCTGTAAAATCATTTGAAATACCTTTTAAATCATCTTCTGAAAAAAACAGCTCTGACTTAAAATTATAGCATATTTTTTTATTTGTGTTGATAATTAATATATTTTTTTCTACAGCATTATTAATAAATTCTTTAGAAAAATGTTTTCTTAAAACTGGCTTTGTCACTTGTTCCCGTTCAAGAAAATAATTTATTATAGGATTTAAAAAATCATTTCTTCCATTATCTGTAAGTTTATAAACTTCTTCATATTTTACTTTTAAATCTGAAGGTATTGCTGCTTTCAAAACTTGTTCAAATTTGCACATATAATAATTTCTTACCCATAAAAGCATCTTCATATATGTCTCATTTAAAGATACTTCTCCAGTAAGCTTTCTTTTTATAGGTAAAACTTTAAATTCAAATTCACTGTTCTTATCTGGCTCTGCAATTAATGCTCCATGCTCTCTTCCACGAAAACTTACTGCTACTCTATCCCCTATATTATACTCATCATTTTCATCACAATAAGTGAAAAAAGAGTTTGTACCGTCTACACATAATTTATAATACCTAATCTTTCTCACCTACTTTAAATAAATTTTTATTTCTTTCACATTTTCAAGACTTTCTTTTGGAGCAGGATATTGGTTTACAATTGTTCCTATTCCTTCTATTTTTACATCTATATTTTCATTTTTAAAAAGATTCATTGCTTCTCTTAATGACATTCCTTTTAAATCTGGCATTGTAGTAATTGTACCTACATAATCTTTTTTTACTTGTTTAACTTTTGTACCTATTTGTGTAATATCATTTGATTCTATACTTTTATTCATTGTTATACGCTTTATAACTTCTCTGAAAACAGGAGCTGCAACAAGTCCTCCATATCTTACTTCATTACTTACCTGCGGCTTGTAAAACATTATTATTCCTAAATATTTAGGTTTATCTGCTGGGAAAAATCCTACAAAAGATGTAAGATAATCATCTTTTATATATCCTGATTTACCACCACTTATCTGTGCTGTTCCTGTTTTTCCACCTATTCTGTATCCTTCAAGTTTAGCTTGTTTTCCTCCACCTATTTCAACTACATTTTCAAGCATCTCTCTCATAAGTTTTGAAGTCTTTTCATCTATTGGCTGACCTATCTGCTTAGGAAGATTTCTTCTTATAACTACCCCATCTTCACTTTCTATTCTGTCTACAAGATAAGGCTGATATAACTTCCCTCCATTTACAATAGCAGAAAAAGCTGCTGCCATTTGAATAGGGGTAACTGCTATTCCTTGGCCAAAAGATATTGTATATTTTTTAAGCCCATCCCATCTTCTGCTGCTTGTTGTGTAAGGTTTTACTTCATATGGAAAATCTACTCCTGTTTTATTATAAAATCCAAAGTTTTCAAGATACTTTTCCATTGTAGCATTGTTAAATCTGTCACTTATAAGTACCATGGCAACATTACTTGACTTTTCAAGAACCTGTGGAAGAGTAAGAATTCCTTTTGTTGATCTGCTGGCTTCTTTTATTGTGTGATTATATTTTTGAATTTTACCATCTTTTATATCAAATTCACTGTTTTTAGTTATATAACCATCTTGAAGTGCTCCTGCTACAACTATAGGTTTAAATATAGATCCTGGTTCTATCTGATTTTGAAATACAGGATTTCTATAATTATTTTTCTTTTTATTAAAAACTGATGTTGCAAGTATCTCCCCAGTATTTGGATCTATTATTACAGCATAAGCCTCTTCAGAGTTTGTAAATTCGTAGTGCTTCTTCATTTCATCATTAAGGATATACTGAATATCTCTGTCTATTGTAAGATATACATTTTTTCCATTAAGATTTAAAGGAAGTTCCTCTTTTGCAGTAGGAAGTATAAGACTTCTGTTTTTAGCAAAAATATTTTTTCTTCTTGCTGTTCTTCCTTTTAAATAATCTTCATATCCTTTTTCTATTCCAACTGTTCCTGTAATATCTCTATTATCTCCTGCAAATCCAACTGTCCCTACAATAGTTTGATAAAGATCTTTTTTATAATATTTTCTTCTGCTTTCTTTTTCTATGAAGATTTCATTATTGATAAGCTTATATTTCTTTTTTATTTTAAGTATTTTCTCATTATCTCTTTCACTTACTGCTTTTGAAAATATTTTATATCTTCTTCCTTTTTCAGCATCTTTTTTTATTTCTTCAATAAATTTTCTATAATCTTTATTTATTTCTGTTTCATTAATAATTTCTTTTACTGCATCTATAGCTTTCCTATTTCCAGCCACTCTTGCAGGATCTACAAATACATTGTATATATTTATATTGTATGCAAGTTCTCTTCCTGCATTATCATAAATATTTCCTCTGTTTCCTTTTATATTGTATACTCCCTGTATCTGCTTTTCAACTACAGCCCTGTACTTTTCATTATTTATTACTTGAATATTGTAAAGTCTTAAAGAAAGAATTATCATAAGAAATAAAACAATATCACTTGTGGCTCTTGCCCTTATTGTAAAATTATTTTTACAGTTAATCTTTTTCCATTTTCTGAATATCCACAAAAAATAAAAAAGAAATATGACTGCCCCTGCAATTATAATATGTTTTTTATAATATATACCTGCTCCAAGACATATTAAATCTATAATAAGTATAAATAGTTTTAATTTAAACAAAGCTGCACACTCCTATCAATATCTTCTCTATTATATTATATCAGATACAGCATGATATTTTTATTTTTTTTAATAATAAATCTTTTTCTTGCTCATGAAATATTTGTAGATTAATTTTAATAAATGTTATATAATTTTCTTGTAAGTAAAGGAGGTAGAATGAAAAAAATTATATATGTCTTTTTCTTTATTATATCTGCAAGTACTTTCTGCCGTTCAGAAAAACTTATTCTTGTAGATTATTCATATATTTTGGATAACTACTATAAAACTCTGTCATATAATAAAACTCTGCATAATCTTAGAGATAAACTTGAAAAAAAATACAATATAAAATTCAATGATAAAAATACAGATGAAAATAAAGAAAAAGCTCTTAACATATACAAAACTATAAAAACGAAATTTACTAATGAAATTACAACAGATATTGATATAGCAATAGCTTTTGCAGGTCAAACAGAAAATTATAATCTTATTTGTGAAAAAAGTGTTGTTCATTACGGAAAAGGAAAAGATATTTCAAAGTCTATTCTGAAATTTTTAAATAATGTATACTTTCACGAACTTACAATAAAAAATGAAAAAAAGCTTCAGTCTGATTTATTTCCTACAGTATAATTAATAAACCGAGAATAAGTATTCTTCTAAAAAATCTTACTCTCGGTTTTTTTATTAGTTTTGTCTTATTCTTTTTTCAAGATGCTTATTAAAAATTAGACTAAATATTAAAATACACATTGCTGCACCTGCAAAATCACCAACAGATTGTGCTGTAAAAGCTGATTCAGCACCAAAAAAAATTGGAAGCACACACACACTACATACATAAATGCTTTTTCTGAACATTGAAAGTCCAAAAGCTGTTTTTATTCTTCCTACAGCAGTAAAGCAGTCAACAAAGCAATATTGAAAAGAAAGAGGAACTATTCCCCAAAGACTTGCTTTTATTCCCTCATATGCTATTTTTGATAAATTTGGTTCATCAGTAAAGAAACTTATAAAATAAGGGGATATAAACTTTGTTGAAATAAACATTGTTGTTGTTATAGTTAAAGCAAACATTAAAACATATTTTTCTGCCCTTTTAACTCTATCTATTTTTTTTGCTCCATAATTAAAGCTTAAAAGAGGCTGTGTTCCTCCTGTTAATCCAAGCAGAGGCCCTGTTATTAAAAGAATATAACTTTGAACTATTGCAGCCCCTGAAATAAGAAGATCTCCCTTCCCTTCTCCGCCATACTTCTGAAGCATTGCATTTAATGCTATCAATATAACACTATCTGTTGTTGTTATAAAAAATGGAGAAAATCCAAATTTAACAATATTTTTTATTATTCTGAAAGAATAACTTCTAAAAACTATACCTATCTTTGTTTTCTTTCCTCTTAAAAATCTAAAGGCAAAGATAAAAGAAAGAATTTGTGCTATCACTGTTGCCCATGCTGCTCCTGCTACTCCCATTTCCATTTTAAATATGAAAACTGTATCTAGAATTATATTTGTAACAGCACCTATAATTACAGTAAACATACTTACCATAGGAAATCCCTGACAAGCTATAAAGTAATTAAGCCCTACAGCCATAAGAGCAAAAAAAGTTCCTAAAGTATATATTGTTAAATATGTATTTGCATAAGGAAATGTCACTGCACTTGCCCCAAACAGCATAATAAGTTTATTTTTTAAAATAAGAAATATTATAGTAAGAAGAACACCTATTACTGAAAGAGCAAAAAAACTATTTGCCAGTATATGCTGTGCTTTTTTATGCTTACCCTCTCCCATTCTTATAGACATAAGTATAGAACCTCCTATACCTACAAGTGTTCCAAAAGATGAAAGAAAAGTTGTTATAGGAGTACACACACCAACTCCTGCAAGAGCCATGCTTCCAATTTCAGGAATATGTCCTATATACATTCTGTCAACTATACTATAAAGAAGATTTACAAGTTGAGCAAGTATTGTAGGAACAGCAAGTTTAAATACAAGTGCAAGAACTGAATCATTTCCCAAATCATTTGATAATTTCATTTATATAATCACCTTGTTATAAAATATTTTATATCCAATTTCCAGTACTTATTAGTATAACACATTCCATTATAATATAAAATAAAAACTGTGTAAAATAAAGTAAATATAAAAACGGTACAGCCATAAAACTGTACCGTTAATATTCTTAATTATTTAAGATTTTGATTTAAACTATATGTAACCTGCAATTAGTCTTCGTTAGAGAAGTCCATAGCAGCAAGTCTTACATATTGTTTCCATCTTCTCTTAGCATCTGCTTTGTTTTTAGCATATAATGCTTCAGCTTCAGTAGGGTTAGATTTAGCTAGAGTAGCATATCTAACTTCTCCTAATAGATATTCTTGATATTTATCCCAGTTAGGTTCTTTACAATCTAATTGTAGAGGGTTTTTACCTTCTTTTTCTAACATAGGGTTATATCTGAATATTGGCCAGTATCCGCATTCAGTAGCTAATTTCATTTCAGTTTGAGCTTTGCTCATACCTTTTTTGATTCCATGGTTGATACATGGAGAGTAAGCTATGATTAAAGATGGTCCATTATAAGCTTCAGCTTCTTGGATAGCTTTTAGATATTGTTGTTGGTTAGCACCCATAGATACTTGAGCAACATAGATATGTCCATAAGACATAGCTATTGCAGCAAGGTCTTTTTTCTTGAATGATTTACCAGCAGCAGCGAATTTAGCAGTTGCTCCTGTAGGAGTTGATTTAGAAGCTTGTCCTCCAGTGTTAGAGTAAACTTCTGTATCTAGTACTACAACATTAACATCTTCGTTAGTTGCAAGAACATGGTCTAATCCACCATAACCGATGTCATATGCCCAACCGTCTCCTCCGAAGATCCATTGAGATTTTTTAACTAGATATTGTTTTAATCCTAAGATTTCTTTAGCAACTTCACAGTCACCAGCAGCTTCTAACATAGGAACTAGTTGTTCTTTAACTTCTTGAGTTACAGCTCCACTTGTTCTGTTAGCAATCCATTTTTTGAATAATTCAGCAACTTCAGCAGGAACTTTATCCATTCCTTTTTCCATTACATCTTGGATTCTGTCTCTTAATGTTTCAACTGCAACATGCATTCCCATTCCGTATTCAGCATTGTCTTCAAATAATGAAGTTCCGAATGATGGTCCATGTCCGTTTGCATTTTTACAATAAGGAGTTGATGGAGAAGATGAAGAGTAGATTGAAGAACATCCTGTAGCATTAGCTACCATCATTCTTTCTCCGAATAATTGAGTTATAGCTTTTAAGTAAGGAGTTTCTCCACATCCTGGACAAGCACCATTGAATTCAAATAGTGGTTGAGCGAATTGAGATCCTTTAACTGTATTTTTAGCCATTAAGTTATCTTTGTAAGTTACATGGTTGAACATGTAGTGAGCATTTTTATCTTCATTTTTAGCTTTAGCTTCATCTAAAGGAATCATTACAAGAGCTTTTTCTTTAGCTGGACATACATTAGCACAAGATCCACATCCTGTACAATCCATTATAGAAACTTGCATTCTGTATTTGTATCCTTCTAATCCTTTTCCTATTGGAGCTTTAAATTCCATTCCAGCTGGTGCAGCTGCAACTTCAGCTTCGTCTAATAAGAATGGTCTGATTGCTGCGTGAGGACATACATAAGAACATTGTCCACATTGGATACAGTTTTCTATTTTCCATTCAGGAACATTTACAGCTATTCCTCTTTTTTCAAATGCTGCTAATCCGTTTTCCATTGTTCCGTCTTCATATCCATTGAATGTAGAAACTGGTAAGTCATATCCTTTAACATGGTTAACTGGATATGCTATTTCTCTAGCATAATGAACTGTTGCATCACAAGAACATTCAGAAGCATATTCTTTATGAGCTATATTTTCTTCAGGAACTAAATCTTTCCATGCTGGATCAACAGTAATTTCAACAATTCCGTCTGCTCCTTTATCAATAGCGTTATAGTTAAGTTGAACTATATCGTCACCTTTTTTAGCATAAGATTTTTTAGCATAATCTTTCATGTATTGTTGAGCTTGTTCAAATGGAATAATGTCTGCTAATTTGAAGAATGCAGATTGCATTATTGTATTTGTTCTGTTTCCTAATCCTATTTCTTGAGCAAGTTTAGTTGCGTTTACGATATAGAATTTAGCTTCTTTTTCAGCAAGAACTTTTTTAACACTGTTAGGAATGTGGTTAAGAATTTCTTCTTTATCCCATACACAGTTTAATAAGAAAGTTCCACCTTTTTTAAGTCCACCTATCATATCGTATTGTCCAATGTAAGCTGGTACTGAACATGCTACGAATGTAGGAGCTTCTATTAAGTAAGTTGATCTGATAGGTTTTTTACCAAATCTTAAGTGAGATCTTGTAACTCCTCCAGATTTTTTAGAGTCATATGCGAAGTATGCTTGAGCATATAAGTCTGTTTTATCTCCGATGATTTTTATTGAGTTTTTGTTAGCTCCAACTGTTCCGTCAGCTCCTAATCCATAGAATAAGCAAGCTTTAACATCTTCGTCAGATACTACAGTGAAGTTAGTTTCTTCTAATGAAGTATGGTTAACATCGTCAACTATACCTACTGTAAAGTCTCTCATAGGAGCGTCTTTTAATAATTCATCGTAAACTGCGAATACTTGAGATGGAGTAGTATCATGTCCTCCAACACCATATCTTCCACCGATGATTACTGGAGATTCTTCTCTTCCGTTGAATAAAGCAACAACATCAAGATATAAAGGTTGTCCTAATGCTCCAGATTCTTTAGTTCTATCAAGAACTGCAATTTTCTTAACTGTTTTTGGTAAAACATTGAAGAAATATTTTTCAGAGAATGGTCTGTATAAGTGAACTTTTACTAAACCAACTTTTTGTCCATTTTTGATTAAGTTGTCAACAACTTCTTCAGCTGTTTCACAAACTGAACCCATAGCAACGATTACTCTGTCAGCTTCTGGATGTCCATAGTAGTTGAAAGGTTTGTAATCTCTTCCTGTTACTTTAGAAATTTCATCTAAGTAATGAGCTACGATATCAGGAATTGCATCATAATATTTGTTTTGAGCTTCTCTTGATGCAAAGTAGATGTCGTCGTTTTGACATGAACCTTTAGTTACTGGGAATTCAGGGTTAATAGCTCTTTTTCTGAATTTTTCTACAGCTTCCATGTCTATTAAGTTTTTGTAAACTTCATAGTCCATAACTTCTACTTTTTGAATTTCGTGAGAAGTTCTGAATCCATCAAAGAAGTGTAAGAATGGAACGCTAGCTTTAATTGCTGATAAGTGAGCAACTCCTCCTAAATCCATTACTTCTTGAACTGAGTTAGAAGCAAGCATTGCCCAACCAGTTTGTCTAGTTGCATACACGTCTTGGTGATCTCCGAAGATGTTGATAGCTTGAACTGATAAAGTTCTTGCTGCAACGTGCATAACTCCTGGTAATAATTCTCCAGCTATTTTGTACATATTAGGAATTTTTAAAAGTAATCCTTGAGAAGCTGTGAATGTAGTTGTTAAAGCTCCTCCTTGTAAAGATCCGTGAACTGTACCAACTGCTCCTGCTTCTGATTGCATTTCAACAACTTTTACTGGTACGTCAAAGATGTTTTTCATTCCTTTTGATGCCCATTCATCTACATATTCAGCCATTGGAGATGATGGAGTTATTGGATAGATTCCTGCTACTTCTGTAAACGCATATGATGTATATGCAGCTGCTTGGTTACCATCCATAGATTGCATTTTTTTTGCCATTTTGGTTCCTCCCTTTTATTTAACTTTGAGTTTTATTTTTAAATCACATTGCTGCTTTATTTTCATGTGTGCGACATGACAATCGCACACACACTCTTATTTTACCAATAAATCGAAAAATTGTCTATATTTTCCTTCATTATCTTTAAATATTTATATTTTTTTAGTTTTTTTATCTTTTGCTTACTATTTCATAAGTATCTCTTGCTATTGCAAGTTCTTCATTTGTAGGTATTTTGAAGATTTTTGCTTTAGAATCTGCTGCTGTTAAATCAACTATTCCTTTTTTTCTTACTGCATTAACTTCTTTGTTAATTTTAATTCCCATGAAGTCTAATCCTTCAACAACTGCTTCTCTTATATGAGCTGCATTTTCTCCAATTCCTCCAGTAAAGCAGATAGCATCTACTCCACCTAATTGTGCTGCATAATTTCCTACATATGCTTTTATTTTATAGATAAACATTTTTTCTGCAAGGATTGCTCTTTCGTCTCCTTCAGCAACTCCATTTTCCATATCTCTACAGTCAGAAGATTTTCCAAATACTCCTAAGATTCCAGATTGTTTATTTAATCTGTTATCCATTTCTTTATCAGTAAGTCCTCTTTTTCCTTTTATAAATAATACTGCAGCTGGATCAATATCTCCACATCTAGTTCCCATCATTACACCTTGTAATGGAGTAAGTCCCATAGATGTATCTATACATTTTCCATCTTTTACAGCAGATATTGAAGCTCCATTTCCTAAGTGACAAACTATTATTTTTGAATGTTCTGGATTTCCTAATTCTCTTAAACATTCTTGAGAAACAAATTTATGAGATGTTCCGTGGAATCCGTATTTTCTTACTTTTAATTCTGTATAATCTTCATATGGAAGAGCATACATAAATGCTTCTGCAGGCATTGTTTGGTGGAATGCAGTATCAAATACTCCTACATTTGGTTTACCAGGCATAAGTTCTTGACAAGTTCTGATTCCTATTAAGTTTGCTGGATTGTGTAATGGAGCAAGTTCATTGTTTGCTTCTACACCTTTTATAACTTCTTCTGTTATTAAAACAGATTTAACGAAATCTTCTCCTCCATGAACAACTCTGTGTCCTATTGCATCAATTTCATCAACAGAAGCTACTACTCCGTGTTCTTTATCTGTTATTGCATTTATAACAAGTGCTAATGCTTCTTTATGTGTAGGCATAGGTTCAGTTACTGTAATTTCAAAATCTTTAGATGGAACTTCATATTCCATTTTAGATCCTTCAATTCCTATTCTTTCACATAATCCTATTGCAAATAATTCTTTTGTTTCTGGATTTAATAATTGATATTTAAGAGATGAACTCCCACAGTTTATTACTAATACTTTCATTAAATTCGACACTCCTCAATAATATTTTCATTTTTTTATAATCTCAATAATATTCTAATATTTTAAATTAGTCTTCACAACATTCTAGGCATGCTTGAGCAGAAGTAATAGCTGTTAAAACAACGATGTCTTCTACATTACATCCTCTTGATAAGTCGTTGATAGGAGAAGCAACACCTTGGATGATTGGTCCGAATGCTTTAGCTCCTGCTAATCTTTGAACTAATTTATATCCAATATTTCCTGCTGATAAGTTAGGGAATATTAATACATTTGCATTTCCTGATACATCAGATAATGGAGCTTTGATTTCTCCAACTGATTTTACTAATGCAGCATCTGCTTGTAATTCATCGTCAAATCTGAATCCAACTTTTCTTTCTCTTAAGATTCTTCCTGCTTCTTTTACAAGATCTACACATTCGTGTTGAGCTGATCCTTTAGTTGAGAATGTAAGAAGAGCAACTCTTGGGTTAATTCCTGCTATTACTCTTGCTGATTCTGCAGCTTCACAGGCAATGTCTGCTAATTGTTCTGAAGTTGGTCTAGGAATTACTGAACAGTCTCCAAATACTAAAACTCCTCCATATAAGTCTTTGAATTGAGATAATTCCATAATAAATACAGAAGATATTGTTTTTACTCCTGGTTTAGTTCCTATTACTTGGATTCCAGCTTTTAATACTTTAGCTGTAGGAGATATTGCTCCAGAAACCATTCCATCTGCATCTCCCATTTTTACAAGCATAGCACCAAAGAAGTTGATATCGTTAGTTAATATTTCTTTAGCTTGTTCAAAAGTCATTCCTTTTTTAGCTCTTAATTCTGCTAACTTATGTGCATATTCATCCATTCTTTCAAAAGTAGCAGGATTAACAATTTTTACCCCTTCTAATGAAATATTATATGCTTTTGCATCGTACATTATTTTGCTTTCTTCTCCAATTAAGATTGGACGAGCTAATTTTTCTCTTAAGATTTCAGCAGTAGCTCTTAATACTCTTTCATCTCCTGATTCTGGTAATACGATTCTTTTGTTAGCTTTTAAAGCTCTTTTTCTTACTTGACCTAAAAAACTCACTTTAATTCCTCCTTGAAATTAATGTATTTCATTACATTTTATAAATAAAATTTTTGTTTCCATTTTTCACATGAGTGTTAAACTCTATCAAAAATATGTAAACTATATTCAAATATATATTAACAAATTTTCCAGTATATTACAATTATTTTTCATATTTTTTTACACACTTTCTCCAGTGCTTGAATCCCAATGAAAAAATGATTTTCTATTTTCTTAGTCAAAAATTGCTTCAATATAATCTTTAGTATTAAACTCTCTCAAATCATCAATTTTTTCTCCAACACCAATGTACTTTATAGGTTTTTTTATCTCTTCAGATATACTGAACACTATTCCACCTTTTGCTGTTCCATCAAGCTTAGTAACAATAAATCCTGTAAGCTTAGTTGCTTCATTGAATACTTTAGCCTGAATAAGACCATTTTGTCCTGTTGTTCCATCTATAACTAGTATAGATTCGTATCTTGAATGACCAAGTTTTTTAATTATTATATTGTTAATTTTTTCAAGTTCTTTCATAAGATTACTTTTGTTGTGCAGTCTTCCAGCTGTATCAATTATAACCACATCTGCTCTTTTATCAAGTCCAGCCTGAATTGTATCATATACAACTGCTCCTGGATCACTTCCTTCTTCTTTTTTTATAACTTCAACATCTGCTCTTTTTCCCCATTCTTCTAATTGCTCAACTGCTGCTGCTCTGAATGTATCTGCTGCACCTATTATTACTTTTTTTCCTGAATTTTTTAACTTTTTAGCAATTTTTCCTATTGTAGTAGTTTTTCCAACTCCATTTACACCTACAACAAGAATTACATTCATCTCTCCTTCTCTTATATCAAGCTTATTATTGCCGTCAATAAGAAATCTAGTCATCACTTCCTTTAAGACAGAATAAATTTCTGCCGGATCTTTTATTCCTCTTGATTTAACTTCTTTTTCAAGAGCGTTAACTATTTTAACTGTCATATCCATTCCTATATCTGACTGAATCAATAAATCTTCTAATTCTTCATATAGTTCTTCATCAATAACAGTTCTTCCTGAAAAAATATTTTTAATCTTTCCAAAAAGTCCCTCTCTTGTACGAAAAAGTTTTTCTTTTAAAGAAGCAAAAAATCCTTCATTTTTTTCCGGCTGAATTTCTTCTTCTCTTTTCTTTATTATTACATCTTCTTTCTTATTTTCCTTTTTTTCAGAAATAATTTTTTCCTCATATTTTTCTATATTTTCCAGATTTTCTGTTTTTTTCTCATCTTTCTTTTCTAATTTTATTTCTTCATTTTTTACAATTTTTTCCTCTTCTTTAATTTCTTCTGCTTTTTTGTTTTTTCCAAAAAGTTTATTAAAAAATCCCATTATGTCCCTCCAATTTATTGTATCTATAATTGAATATTATCATATTTAACATTAAATTACAACATTCCTATTTTCTTAATTGCAAATTTACATTTAATATTATAAAATATATTTACAGAAGTAAAGTTTCATTATTTAAGGAGGATTATAATATGGATAACGCATTAGAACTAGTAAGAAAAGCAAGAAGAAAAAATAAAATTGAAAGAGAAATTGAAGATAATGAAAGAAAAATAAGAGATAATAGAAAAAGAGTAACTCTTTTAAACAATCTTGAAGAATATGTAAAACCAAGCATGTGCTATGAAGATTTTATGGCTATAGTTGAAAATATGAAAGCTGACTATGAAGAAAGAGTTAGTGACTATATCATTAAAAACGCTGACTTAGGAAAAGAAAGAAAAGAACTTATAAAAGCTATAAGAAACTTTAAAGCTCCTACAGCTGAAAAAAAATAATAGAGGTAAATAATGTCAACCAGATATTTAGAGAAACTTATAGATGAGTTTCATAAACTTCCAGGTATAGGAAGAAAAAGTGCTGCAAGACTTGCTTTCCATATCTTAGATATGGACGAAAGCGATGTTGAAAAATTTTCATCTGCTATGATGAATGTAAAAAAGTTTGTAAAGAAATGCTCTGTTTGTGGAAATTTTAGTGAAAATGATTTATGTGATATTTGCAGTAACGAACTTAGAGACAAGAGTATAATTTGTATTGTTGAAGACAGTAGGGATATTATTCCTCTTGAAAAAACAGGAAAATATAACGGTGTCTATCATGTACTTAATGGAAAGATTGCTCCTCTTAATGGAGTTACTCCAGATAAACTAAATATAAAATCTCTTCTTGAAAGAATTGCATCTGAAGATATAAAAGAGATTATTTTTGCACTTAATCCTGATCTTGAAGGAGAAACAACAGTTCTTTATCTTACAAAACTTATCAAACCATTTGGAATTACTCTTACTAAAATTGCCAGTGGTATTCCAATGGGAGGAAATATTGAATTTACTGACAGTGCTACAATAGCAAAAGCACTTGAAGGAAGGCAAGAATTATAATTTTTAATAAATATTATTAAAATATAAAAATGGATTTTAAATACAAAAATATCTGCATAATTTATACAAAAGAAAAGATAAAAGCTTTTAAAAAAATACTTTTATTTTTTGCAATCTCAGTATAATAAGCAGATATTTTTTAAATTTACATATTTTTATAAAAAATTACACTTAATAAGGAGGACAAAATCAATGAAAAATTTATTATTTGAAAAATTTGAAGAAATAAAAAAAAGTACTCCTAACCTTACTATGTTTTTAAAAAATTTTCCAAAGGGAGGAGATCTTCACAATCATTCTCTTGGAGCATCTTTCTCTGAATTTGTATATGAAGATGCTATAATAAAAAATAATTGGTATGATCTTAGAAAAAATATCTTTCTTAATGATGAAGAATATAAATTTTCTGATAAAAGCGACAAAATAATTTCCATTGAAAATTTTAAAAAATATTATACAGAAAATATGTTTAATAGTTTCAGTATGAGAGGATGGGATAAAACTTCTGATGGTGCAAAACATTTCTTCAATACTTTTTTCTCTGTACTTAGCAGTAAAAGAAATGAAAATGATATGATTCTTGAAATTATAAAAAGAAATAAACTTCAAAATGTAAAATATTTAGAACTTATTGCAGAAGCTGTTCCTGAAAATGTTAAAAATTACTATATTGATTTAATAAAAAATTTAGGAGAATTTAACCTTTCAAAAATGAATGAATACTGCAAAATTCTTGACGATGCAGACACAGAAGAAAATTATCTAAAAGTAAAAGAATTTTTAGATGAAAGAGAAAACTTTCTGAAAAGCAATGGAGAAGGAGATTTTACAATTAAATATATCCCATTTCTTGCAAGAGCCAGTGCTCCTCTTTATAAATTTTTTGCAGAAGCTTATTGTTTTATGGTTTACTGCATAAAGGAAAAAAGAATTGCAGGAGTCAACATTGTAGAACCTGAAGATGCTATCCCTTCCAGAGAAAATTTTGAAAATCATCTAAAAATTTTAAAATTTATCTATAAATATCTTTCTGAAAAATACATTAGTTCACAAAAGAAAATAAATCTTACACTTCATGCAGGAGAACTTAATCTTCTCCGTTCACCTTTAGAAGATATGAACGACAGAATATGTAGTACTATCTTTCTTACAAGAAATAAGAATGAGCAAAAATTTCCTGCTGCAAAAAGAATAGGACATGGAGTCAGCATTCCATGGGAAGAAAACTGTAAGGCTCTCTTAAATTTTATGAACACAAATAAAATTGCTGTTGAAATATGTCTTTCAAGTAACGATATTATTTTAGGAATAAAAGAAAAAAATCATCCTTTCTCACTTTATAAAAAATATAATGTTCCTATGATTATATGCACTGATGATGAGGCTGTAAGCAGAAGCAATATAACATTAGAATATGTTAAAGCTGTGGAGGCTTTTAATCTGAATTATAATGATTTAAAAAATCTTTCAAGAAATGGAATTGAATATTCTTTCCTTGAAGGAGAAAGTTTATATATAGATGGAAATTATGATTCTATAAGAAGTGAATTTAAAGATATAAATTCTATTGAAGAGTGGAAAGAAAAGTTTATTGAATATAAAGATTTTATCCTTTCAAATGAAAAATTGAAAAAACAAATAGAACTTGAAATAAGTTTTATAATCTTTGAACAAGAGTACATTTAATACTATAAAAAAGGGCTGTTGTAAATCTATAAAAATAAAATTTTATCTTGTAAAAATATTTTCAATATTCTAAAATTTTATTTTTATAAATTAGAAAATGCAACAGCCTTTAGATATTTACTGTAAAAGATTTACTCTATGCAGTATAAATTTACTTCTGTTCCGTCTATAAGAGTTACTATAAACCAATTATATCCTTTTTTTAATCCACTCATTCCACAATTTTGAAAATTCATTACACATTCACTTTCAAACATAAGCTGAAAAAGTTCTTTTTCTATAATTTTTCCCTCAAGATTTAAAATTTCTTCTCTAGTCAAAACCACCACTCTCCATAAAAAATAATTTTATATATTATAGTATCATTTCCTTAAATTTTCTACTACAAAACCATCTTATTTTTTGATTAAGCTATATGATATTTAAAATATTACTTTCTATATGTTTTTATATTTAACATTTTTTATTTTTTTAATTCATTTACATATATTTCTTTACAAATCTCTACAAACAGATTATACTTTATAATATAAAGTATAATAAAAAACAGAATAATATTTATTAAGGGGGTCAGGCATGATTAGTTTTAAAAATGATTACAGCGAAGGAGCTCATCCTCGTGTACTTGAAACTTTATTAAGAACAAATATGGAGCAGACAGATGGATATGGAGAAGATCCATATACTCTTGAAGCGTATAAAATAATAAAAGAAAAAATCCAATGTGATGATTGTAATATTCGTTTTATTGTTGGAGGAACTCAAACAAACCTTCTTGTTATTTCTCAAATTCTTCGTCCACACCAATCAGTTATATCAGCTGAAACAGGACATATAAACGGACATGAAACAGGAGCTATTGAAGCTACAGGACATAAAGTTGAACTTATTCCTGCTCCTGAAGGAAAACTTACTCCTGCACTTGTAGAAAAAGTTTTAAGCCTTCACACTGATGCACATAATGTTGAACCTAAAATGGTATATATTTCAAACCCTACAGAAATAGGAACTCTTTATAAAAAAGCTGAACTTGAAGCACTGTATAGTTGCTGTAAAGAACATGGACTTTATCTATTCATGGACGGAGCAAGACTTGCTTCTGCTCTTACATCTGAATATAATGATATAGCTCTTACAGATTATCCTAAATTAACTGATGTTTTCTATATTGGTGGAACTAAATGTGGAGCTTTATTTGGAGAAGTTGCTGTATTTGTAAATAAAGATATATTTGATGGTTTCCAATATGCTATAAAACAAAGAGGAGCACTTCTTGCAAAAGGAAGACTTCTTGGACTTCAATTTGGAGAACTTTTTAAAGATAATTTATATTATGAAATTGGTGAACATTCAAATAAAATGGCAGATATGCTTAAAAAATGTTTCTCTGATAATGGATTTGGATTTGCTACTGATTCATATAGCAATCAGCAGTTCCCTATACTTCCTAATAAACTTATACAAGATCTTAGCCTAAAATACAAATATACTTTCATTGAAAAATATGATGATAATAACAGTGTTATCCGTTTTGTTACTTCTTGGGCTACTAAAAAAGAACATGTAGAAGAATTTATAAAAGACTTCACTGAACTTTCTAAGCGTTATAAATAATAAAAATAATAATTTTTTAGACAGCATTTAGTATCTTAATATTAAATGCTGTTTTTTATTTTATAAAATAAAAAAACCATATAAAATTATATGGTTTTACTCTTTAAAGTGGTGCCTGGAGCGGGACTCGAACCCGCAGGGTATTGCTACCAATGGATTTTGAGGAATATGAACAAAAGAAAATATAATTGGTTGAAAGCTATAAAATTTGATTTTTATAGTTTTTTTTATTTTAAAATCCTAAAAATTTTAAATCGTCCTAAATATTTTCTCAAAAACGGACGAATAAGGACGAATTTGATGAATCTGTTAACTTGGAATGAAAAAAAAGGAACAAATATAAAATTGAAAAATAAATAATTTGTCTAAATTAAATCTTCTAAAAAATTGTAGCACAAAAAAACATAGATGTCTATATTTTTAAAAACAGTATTAATTGTTTAATTTTTTAGTATAACTATAATCCTTTTCTTATTGTATTCCTCAAAAAAGAGGAAAGAAAAATAATTCTGGACAAATTATTATACTCCAAAGGATTGGAGTGGTTCATATAAATTTAAGTTAACAGATACAATTTGATTTTTTAGGAGGCTTAGAATGGCAATAGTAAAAATAATAAAGAGGGAAAATCCATATATTCAAATTGATAAAACAGGAATCAATGATAATAGATTATCTTGGGGAGCTTCTGGGCTTTTGACATACTTAATAGGAAGACCTGAAGACTGGAAAATTAATTTAAATCATTTAGCAACTGTAAAAGATAAAGATAAAAAAGATAAAACAAGAGGGTATTTAAATGAGCTTAGAGAGTTTGAATATTGCCATTATTTTGAAATCAGAAAATCGGGAAGAATAGTAGAAAATTTTTATCTTATTTTTGAAGTACCTACTAAGTATGAAGAAATTTTAGAAAATTTTATAGAAATTCCTGAAAACTGCACTGTACATTACAAAAAAATATCAAGTCAGAAAAAAGAAAAAGAGAACAAAAAAAGTATTGATAATAAAGAAGTTTCACCGCAATTGGAAAATCCGATTTCGGCTACACCGACTTCGGTAAATCCAACACTACTAATAAAAGAATATACTAAAGAAAGAAATACTAATAATAGAACTACTACTAAGGATACAAAAAATGATTTAGAAAAAGATAAAAAGATTAGTAGTAGTTATGAGTTTTTAGATAAAAATATTTTTAATTTGCTTAACAGTGTTACAAAGAAAAATATCAGAAAAAATATTAAAGATTTAACAGAGGAAAAATTTACAGAAATATATAATTTAACTTTAGAATATATTAAGTCAGGTAAAGGACAAAATTTTAATGCTATTCTTTATAAAGGGCTTAATAATGAGTGGGAATATACAACTTATAATACTAAATCAGAAGAGCCAAAATTACTAGAAGAAAACAAAAGAAAATGGCTTTCTTATTTTGCTGGAATTATTTCTAACCAAAATCTAAAAAATGAAGTTGAAAGTATAATTGTAAGCATTCCTATTGAAGTACTTAATACAAATAAAAATATACTTGCTAGAATGAATACTTTTGAGTTTAAGCAGCACCTACTTTCTCTGAGAAGACAGAGTTAGTATCACACTGTTTATAATTTTATTTTTTAATTTTTCGGGCATTAAAAAGTAAAATTTTTGCTCTTAGTTATTGTCATGAAACAGTGTGAGCAAGCTACTCAAATATGCTGTCGCTATTTGTCGCTTGTTAGGGGAAGAGTTCCCCTAATACCCCTTTTAATTTTTATAATTTTTTTCTTTTTAGGTGAAAAAATTTATAAAAATTTTATGTGAAAGAGAGGTTCTTATGGAAAAAAATTTAAAACAATTTACAGTGAGATTATCTCATGAAGATCATTTAAGATTAACTTATCAAGCAGAAGAATTAAATATAAGTCAAGCTCAACTTCTAAGAGAATTGATAAGAAAAAATATGCTTTATGACATCAAAGAATATAATGAACTTCTTGATGATTTAAGAAAAGCTACAAGAAATTTATCAAATAATATCAATCAGATTGCTAAAAAAATTAATAGTGCTGCCATGATAGATGAACTTGAGGAAGCTAAAAAATTACATGAGGAAATAACAAGAATATGGCAATTATTAAAGTCGTAAAAAAGAGTGGCAAAACCTATACATCTCTTAAAAATGTTTTGGGATATGTGGGAGAAAAAGCATATGAAAGTTATGGAATAAATTGCAGCGAAAATTATAAAAAAGTAGCCTATGAATTTTTTGAAACAAAAGATTATTTTCATAAAACAGCGGGAAGACAATACCGCCATTATATTCAAAGTTTTTCGCCTGATGAAATTTCTAAAGAAAAAGTATTAGAAATTGCTGTTAAGTGGGCTGAAAAATCTTTTCCAGGACATGAAGTTTTTATAGCTGTCCATGATGATAAAGAACATCTTCACAGTCATTTCATAGTTAACACTGTAAACTTTGAAACAGGAATAAAATTACATGAATCAATTCGTAATTTAGATTTTAGAAAAGAACTTAATGATGAGATATGTATTGACTATGGAATTAATAACAAAGAAATCACAAGACAAAGAGGTGATGTTGTAAGTTATGATAAAAATAAATACCAAATAATAAAAAAAGGAGCTGATATTACAAGATTAGCTGAAAGTATAATAAAAAATATGCAGCTATCCACTTCAAAAGAAAATTTTATTTCTAATATGCAGAAAGATGGATATGCTGTAAATTGGAATGATAATCAAAAAAATATTGTATTTACTATTAATCAAAATATACTACAAGGAAAAAAAGATAAATTTAGACTTTCAAATTTAGAAAAGACATTCAATATTTCTGATTTTAATAAAGATAGACTATTAGAAATTTTTAAATTAAATCAGGAAAAGGAAAGAAGAAATATTTTAGAAAAAATCTCTACTAATATGGGAATTGAAAAAAATATTCCTAAAAACATATCTTCAGAAAAAGAAAAAGTTAAAACAAATAATTGTAAAAAAAGAAAAAAAGGATATGATCTTGAACTTTAGGAGGATAAATATGAATCTTAATGACTTATCACAAAATTCCAATATTGAAAAAAAAGAAGATGTTATTGAAAATTTAGAAACAGCAGCATTAAAAATTAAAGCAGAAAATCGTATAGCTGAATTAGAGAAAAAATCTGAAGAGGTTATAAATATTCTTGAAAAATTTTCAGAGAAAATACCAACTATGATTAATAGACTTGAAACCATTAACGATGGCTTAAAATTAGAAAGTCTTAATAAAACTTTAGAAAATATAAGTAATAATTCAAAAGAAATATATAGAATGAGTAAAACTATAAGTGAAAACAGTAAGTGGTATAATGAAAAAATTGTAGATACAGCAGAAAAACAAATTTATGATACTGGTAAAAAAGCCAGAGAATTGATAGATGAGCATAGTCATTTTTCTTTTTTAATTGATAAAGGCATTTTATTTATTATAATTACAATGTTTATAATTAATCTCGCAATGGTAATTTTTTATAAAAGACAACTAAATGATATAACTTCAGAAGTTAATAAAGTACATAATGTTTTAATGAAAAATAAAAAATATTGGATAGATGAAAGTAATTACAGCATATTTATAAAACAGGTTAAAAATCAGAATAATTAATTTTAAACAAAAAGAAGTGTTTACTTTTTATTGAAAAAAAGGTATAATAATTATACAAAATAATAGCGGTGCTTCGCTACCGTAAATGCGAAACTATAACAATCGGTGCCTCACTACCGCAAATGTGAAACTATAACAATCGGTGCTTCGCTACCGTAAATGCGAAACTATAATTAAGAAAGGGTAAGAAGTTCTTACCCTTTTGTTTTTAAGGAGAGCAAATGGATTTTTATTTCATAAGTGAAGATTATTTGAATTTTTTAAGACAATACGAAAATAAAATAATGTATGGTAGCTCTAATTATGATGGGGATAAATTTACTTTAGGAGTGATAATAGAAGTAAATTCTATCAAATACTATGCTCCTGTTTCATCAATTAAAAACTATCAGTTGAAAGATACTTTAAATTTAAATAAAGAAGCTAAAAAAGTATGTTATCCCATAATAGGAGAACATAATGGAAAAGATAAAATTTTATCTACTATAAGACTAGATTTTATGTTCCCTGTCCCTAATACAGAGATAACAAAATTAATAATAAAAAATATTGATTCAAGAAAAAGAATGCTGGTAAAAAAAGAATATGAATATATCAAAGAAAAGCAAGATGAGATTTCAGAAAAAGCAAATTCTATTTATAATAAGGCAATTAAACCAACACATTTTTTACATGAAAAATGCTGCAACTTTAAATTACTTGAAGAAAAACATCAAGAATGGGTTGCCTTAAAAGAAAAAAATAAATAATATAGAATAAAAATGCCTATAAATTTTTAATTTTTTTTCTTAATATTTTTATAGTTATTTTGAAAATAGAGAAAAAAGTCTATTAATATTTATAATCAAAAATAATTAAAGAAATATAGATAAAAACAAAGCCAGAGATTTTTTCTCTGGCTTAAATTTTTTAACGAATAAAATTTGTAAATACAGGATCTTCTTTTTTAGGAAGTGAAATACCAGCTTTTATACCAGCTTCTTTACATTTTAAGAAAAAAGCCATATTTCTTGCAAGAACTCTCATATTATAAAGTCCTTCTTTATCTTCTAAAACATCTTCAGGTTTTGCACCATGAACCATATTCCAATAACGGGAAGAAATTACAGGCATTTCCTGAATTGTAAAATATTTATTAATTTGGTCAAAAGTTGCAGTTGTCCCTGCTCTTCTTGCAGATACTACACAGGCAGCAGGTTTTAAATAAAAATTCTTATTTCCATTTCCTAAAAATTCAGAATAGAATACTCTGTCCATAAATGATGTCATAGCTCCACTTGCAGCTGCATAATGAACAGGAGTTCCAAATATAAATCCATCAGCAGTTTCTGCAAGTTTTTTAAATTCGTTTACACTGTCGTTAAAGATACATTTTCCAAGTTCAATACATTTTTTACATGCAATACAGCCTGAAAGAGCTTTATTCCCTATCCAAAAAATTTCACTTTCAATTCCTTCCTCTTTTAAAGTTTTGGCAACTTCATTTAAAGCTGTATATGTACATCCCTCTTTATGTGGACTTCCATTTACTAATAAAACTTTCATAATTATTCCTCCGTTTTATCTATTATTTTAATTTAAAACTTCTTTAATCCAATCATTTATATTTTTTTGAGAAGTTCTGCCTCTTACAGCTATTCCATTTTTTTCAATTTTACCATCTGGAACTGCTTTTATTAAATCTTCTACACTTCTTCCTAACCCACTTCCTTGATGAGTGGCAAAAGGAATTATTTTTTTATTACTTAAATCATTTTCATTAAAAAAAGTAAACACTGCCATTGGCATTGTTCCCCACCAGATAGGGTAACCTAAAAAAACAGTATCATATTTTTCTAAATTCTGAACTTTTTCTTTTAGTGCAGGATAAAAATTTTCTTCCAGCTCTTTTTTTGCCTGTTCTGTAGTTGCTCTGTATTCATCTGGATAAGGATTTACTACTTCTATCTTAAATAAATCTCCTCCAGTTTCATTTTGAATTTGTTTTGCTACAGTTTTAGTTGTTCCTGTTTTACTAAAATAAGCTATTAAAATATTTTTATTTTCTGCCCCGTATATAGAAAAACTGAAAAATAAACCAAATAAAATTGTTATTAAAAATTTTTTCATATTTATCGCCTCATTTTTATTATTTTCTGTTTGCTATTACTTGTTTTGCTACCTTTTCAGCATTATCTCCTATTTCTTTATTTACTTTTTCTTTTAAGACATTTGTAAATTCTATAAGTTGATTTTCTGTCATTCCAAGATTAAGGCAGATATTCATATGAGAAGCAAGTTGCGGATTAACATTTCCAAGTCCAGCTAAAATACTTATTGTAGTAAGCTCACGGCTCATATAATCAAGATTATCTCTCATAAAAATATCAGCAAAAAGATGTTCTTTTAAAAAGTCATCAATTACAGGAGCAAATTTTGCATAAGCAGGAGTTGAACGACTTCCTGTAAGAGATGTTCTCACTTTTTCTCCATATTCATTTCTATTGATATTATTTTCTATTGGAGAAGCTTCTTTTCCTATTTCATCTTTTATATTATTTTTTTCTCTTTCGTTTAATACCCCTATAAAAGTGTTTATACCGTTCAGGCTTCTTGGAAATCCTGCATAAGCATAACTTTGTACTAAAATTTCTTTTATTTCATTTATTGTAAGTTTTTTATCAAGCCCTTCATTAAGAGAATTTTTTAAGTTTTCTAAATCTCCAACAGCTGTAAAAGCTCCTATTGGGATAATACTTTTTTGCTTTTCATTTAACATTTTTTCCTCAGCTCCTATTAAATTAGATGATAAAATTGCTGTTTCTAAAAATCCCATTAAAAAAATTTTTTTCATATAATTTTTCATAATTATGTCCCTCCCTCTTTATTTATATTTTAAGAATACAACCTGAAGTTGACTTTAAGTCAAGCAATTTTTTTAGAAAAATTTTTTTAAATTTTTCTTGACCTCAAGAGGACTTTAGGTTGTAAATTAATTTCAAGAAAAAAATATTAATACACAGGAGGTATTATATGAATAAGAGAAAATTATTTTTATTATCATTTATGATTTTAGGAGGAGTGATGACAATGGGAGCAAACTATAGAGAAAATCCATTTACATTAGTTTATGATGGAGCTATAACAGAAAACATAAAAGGAAAAGTAAATATTCATCCAGTATCTTACAAAGTAAATGGAATTAATATTGCAGCAAATATATACACACCTGCAAATTATAATCCAAATAAAAAATATCCAACAGTTGTGATAGCTCATCCGAATGGAGCAGTTAAAGAACAAGTTGCAGGACTTTATGCACAAAAACTTGCTGAACAAGGATATATTACAATAGCCGCAGATGCAGCATATCAAGGTGCAAGTGGAGGAGAACCAAGAGGAACAGATAAACCTGCAAATCGTATTAATGATATTCACGGAATGGCAGATTATATTGTAAATTTCCCTGGAGTAGATAAAGACAATTTAGGACTTCTTGGTATCTGTGGTGGTGGAGGATACTCTATCAAAGCTGCTCAAACAGATAAAAGATTTAAAGCTGTTGCAACAATAAGTATGTTTAATACAGGAATTGTTCGTAAAAATGGATATATGAATTCTCAACTTGATTCTGTTCAAGAAAGATTACAAGCTGCTTCAGATGCAAGAATGAGAGAAGCACTTGGTGGAGAAACAGAATATCCAGCATCTAGTTTTACAACTATGTCCCCTGAAGAAGCTGCAAAACTTACAGTAGATCTATACAAAGAAGGATATGAATATTATGCTGTAACTCATGCACACCCAAATTCTTCTGGAACAAACCCAATAGATAATCTTATTGACTTAGCCGCTTTTGATGCTGTAGATAATGCAGAACTTATAAACCAACCTCTTTTAATGATAGCTGGAGATAAAGCAGATTCACTTTATATGACAGAAGAAGTTTTCAAAGCTGCAACAGGTACAAAAGATAAAGAACTTTATTTAGTAAAAGGAGCAACTCATATTCAAACATACTGGAAACCTGAATATGTAAAAGAAATAAGTGAAAAACTTACTTCTTTCTATAACAAAAACATAGGAGGTAAATAATTTATGAAAAAACTGTCTTCAATACTTTTAGGAACTTCACTTATATTTTCTGTAAATTCTTTTGGAGCAGATATAAGTGAAAAGAAAATATCTCTTCTTACTCTTTCAGATATTAAAGAAGTTTCAGCTCCTTCTAAAAACTTTACAGGAGATGCAAAAGTCAAAATGCTTTTTTCTCATGATTCTACAAAACTTTCAGCAGGAGTTGTGAATTTTGAAGCAGGAGCTAGAACAAATTGGCATACTCATCCAAAAGGACAAATGCTTGTTGTCCTAGATGGAAAAGGCTGGACACAGGAAGAGAACGGAAAAATTATAGAATTTAAGAAAGGAGATGTTGTTTGGATTCCTGCTAATGTAAAGCATTGGCATGGAGCTTCACCAAATTCAGCAATGTCGCACTTAGCTATTGCCCCTGAAGATGAAAATCAAAAAAGTACCGATTGGTTTGAAAAAGTAAGTAATAAACAATATAAAAAATAGTTCTCATATAAACTCAATAAAATTTTTCTCATTTAAACTTATTAATCCTCTGAAAAAATTTTTCAGAGGATTTTTATTTTTATTTTTTTATTTTTTATGATAAAATTTAATTATACTAACATGTTTAAAGGAGGAAGTTATATGACTATTGGAGAGGTTGCAAAAAAATTAAATATACCAGTTCATACTCTCAGATATTATGATAGTGAAGGGCTTCTTATGTTTGTTGAAAGAGATTCAGCTGGAAGAAGAGCTTTTAAAGAAACAGATGTTATAATGCTTAATACTATTCTGTGCTTAAAATCAACAGGAATGTCCTTAAAAGATATAAAACAATATGTTGAGTGGTGTGCAGAAGGAATGTCAACTCTTGAAGAGCGTTATAACTTGTTTCTTGAACAAAAGAAAATTGTTGAAAGTAAAATAGAAGAACTTCAAAAAGTTTTAAGAACTATTGATTTTAAATGTGATTTCTATAAAAATGCTATAGAAACTGGAAATCCTGTAATGTGTGAATCTGAAAGAGTAGTTCTTGCAAAAAAAATTATTAATAAAGAACTTTAAAAATAAATATTTTTAAAAATTCAAAGGGAGCCAAATATAGCTCCCTTTATTGACTTAAATATTTTTCTGTTTTTTTTGAAATTAATAACCTAATTCTTTAATCCAAGTAATTATTTCTTTATCAGAATTTTCCATTCTTCCTCTTGAAATAGTAAGTCCATTTTTATTTATTTTTGCATTTGGTTCAAGATCAGCAAGTTCAGAGATTGTTCCTGAAAATCTGCTTCCTCCATGAGTTGAAAAAGGTATAATATTTTTTCCATTTAGGTCATACTCATCTAAAAATGAAAGTATTGGCATTGGTAATCCATACCACCAAATAGGATAACCTAAAAAAATTGTGTCATATTCTTGTAAACTCCCAATATGATTTTTAAGTTTTGGTTTTTCTCCTCTATCTTTTTCAGTTTCAGCAAAATCTACAAGAGCTTCATGCTCTGTTGGATAAGGAATTTCTGTTTCTACTCTAAAGATATCCCCTTTTGTTTGTTCTGCTATAATCTTAGCAAATTTCTCTGTACTTCCAACTCTTTCTCCTTTAAAATACTGTACACTTGCAGAAGCTATTCCATCTATTCCATTACTTTTTACATTTTCAGGATTTGAAAAATATACAACCAGAATTCTATTATCTGCAGCATACAAATTAAAAGAAAAACTTAAAATAATAGCAATTAAAGTTAAAATTATTTTTTTCATAAAATCACCTTTTATTTAAATATTTTCTTTTAAAAATCTATCAATAACTTTTAAATTTTCTGAAACATAAGGATCAAGATCGTACATATCAAAGTGTCCAGCCTTTTTAACTACATAAAGCTCTTTTTTAGTTACTGCATTATCAAATAATTTTTGTGCCTGTTCTCTTGTAAAAGCATTTTCAGAAGTTATTACTAAATAAGGAACTTTTAAATTTTTTATTTCTTGTGTAGGATGATATTTCTGCCAAGTTTCTTCAGACCATGTTACAGTAAGATTACTCCAATTTTCACGATATCCTCTATCCTCGTTATAATAATAAGCTGCCCCTTCTGCATTTGAATCCATAAGAGAAATATATTTTGCATTTCCAGTTTCTTCATAATTTTTTCTGTCTTTTACAGCTTCACCAAGAGGTACTTGCAGCCATTCATCTTGTACTGTAAATGGAACTATTGAAATAACAGAACTTATTCTTAAATCTTTTATTGCTGCATGTGGAACATAACCTCCTGAACCACAAATTCCAATAGCTGCTATATGTTTTAAATCAATATTTTTTAATGATAAAAGATAAGTCACTGCACTGCTTATATCACTTGCTTTCATATCAGGATCTTCAAAAAATCTTGGTTTTCCTTCACTTTCTCCAAAATATGTATAATCAAAAACTAAGGTAATATATCCTAATTCTGCTAATCTTTGTGCATAGATACTCTGAGAATGTTCTTTCACAGAAAGCATAGGTCCTGTTACAATGATAGCAGGATATTTTTTATTTTTATCAAAATTTTTCGGTGTATAAAGTGTACCAGAAAGATTTAATTTAGTTTTATCATTTTTAAAATTTACATCTTTTGCAGAAATATTTACTCCGCCTTTTGCAACTAATGTTCCTACAGGAAGAGAATATTTTTGTGGAGTAATTTTACTAAATTCTTGAGAAACAGCAAAACTGCTTATTGAACTTAAAAAACTTATTCCTAGAATAACTGCTGACAATTTTTTCATAAATTTCGGTTCTTTCCAAAGTTAATTGAAAGAGGCTATTTGCCTCTTTCTGCCCAAAGTAT
>ERZ773142.478-NODE-478-length-35595-cov-28.8576_pt1 | contig 35595 bp, 33 predicted proteins | sample MGYA00580853_ERZ773142 | MGnify/ENA primary metagenome ERZ773142 (study PRJEB29015, sample SAMEA2737862) | human gut metagenome | biome: human gut; feature: human-associated habitat; material: faeces | place: China | collected 2012 ... | reverse complement strand
TATTCTCTAGTGAATTACGGCTTTAGTTGATATTGGGATAAAATTTTTCTTTTTAAATATTATTTATATGTAAATATTATATTCTATTCTCTTTCAATTTCACTTCATAAACTTTTAGATGATCAATTGCCACCTTTGATATAGGGATAATACATATAATATTTATCACTGTCATAATTCCTAATCCAAAGTCTGCTAAAGACCATACAAAGAAGTTTTGTTCAATTCCACCAATATATACCATCCAAACTACAAGTAAGTGATACAATTTATCAAGAACTGTTTTTTCACTTAAAAAACTCATAGCATTTTTACCATAGTATGTTACACCTAATATTGTACTTAATGAGAAGAAGAATAATACCACTACTGTAAATGGAATTCCTATCCATCCTACATGAGTTTTCATAGCCTCTTGGAAAAGTGTCATTCCTGAAAACCCTGCAACTTTATCTGCATCTGCTAATAAAATTACAAAGGCTGTTGCACTACATACAACTAAAGTATCAACAAATACTCCTAAAGCTTGAACCATCCCTTGTTTTGCTGGATCTTCAATATCTACAATTGCTGCTGCATAGTTTGAGTTTCCACTTCCTGCCTCATTTGAGAAAAGTCCTCTTCTAACTCCTTGCATTATAACTCCACCAATAGCTCCTCCTAAAAACTCTTTTCCTCCAAAAGCTTGATAGAAGATATTTGTTATCATTTGAGGTATACCTGTAATATTAGTTATAATTACATAAGCTACAACTATTAAATATAGTATTGCCATAATAGGCACAATCTTATTTAAAGCAGAGATTATTGCATCTTTTTTTCCTTTTCCAAAGATTATATATACAACTATTAAAGATAATATTATAGAGACGAATCTTACATCTGCTCTACTTCCAAGAATATTTGCAACTCCTATTGAACTGATGAAAGAGTTTATTCCACTTCCATAAGCACTTAATATAGATTCTGTCACTGAGTTTGACATTACTTGAATAACTCCAACATAACAGATAATAGATGCTATTACATATATTGCTCCAAGCCATCTCATATTTAATCTCTTCTCAATTATCCAAGGAGTTCCACCTTTATACACTCCATCTTTTATCTTTGTTCTATAAATTACTGCTAAACTTGATTCAACAAAAGATGTTGATGCTCCTAATAATGCTACCAGCCACATCCAAAATAGTGCCCCTGGTCCTCCTATTGAAACAGCTGCTACAACTCCAGAAATGTTTCCTGCTCCTACTCTACATGCTGTTCCTAGAAAGAATGTCTCAAGAGAACTAACTCCATCTTTATCATTTGTTTTGTTATCCTTTAATATTCTGATTATATCCCCAAATAATCTAAATTGCATAAATTTTGTTCTAACAGTAAAATACAATGCTGTACCTATCAACATTACAACTAATATATTTTTTCCCCACAATAGATTATTTACCCAATCAATTATTATTCTAATACTTTCCACAAGCCTATCCTCCTATACTGCCTTTTGTTACAATAAATATATAGTACCACTATTTTATAAAAAAATAAAACCTCCAAAAAAAATAATTTTATGTTCGTATTATTTTTCTTAAAGGCTTATTTATTAAGGTTTTCTATTTTATTTTCTTTTAATTTTTGTTCGGTATAATAAAATTATTACATCATCTCTTCTGCTTCTTTTTCTCTCTCTTTCTCTAAATAGTACTCTACAATCTTAATATCTATATAATTATCAATATCAGTAGAATATCTATTTTCCATTATATAAGCTAGTTTTCCATCATTTAAACTTGTATCATTATTAAAGTCCTTATCTAACTTTTGAATATAGATTGCTCCATCAACTTTATAAAATTTTGGAAAATCTTGTCTTCTCATTGTACTATTCATATGCAATAGATTTTCTACTGTATCATCTTCATTTAAAGTTCTCATCAATATTGGATGCTCCTCTACCTCTGTAACACTTACAAGGCTTCTCTCTTCACTTGCAAAAATCTTTTCAATAGCCTCATCTACATGCCAACTTTTTCTCAATGGAACTGTATTTTGTAATAAAACAACATAGTCATATGGTCCATCCATCTCATTCATTGTATCCACTGCATGAACTAAAGCATCTATTGATTTAGATGTATCCTTTGCAAGCTCTGCTGGTCTCATAAATGGAACATCCCCTCCACACTCTTCAGATACTCTTTTTATTAAAAGATCATCTGTTGAAATAACTGTTCTATCTATATACTTTGAGCCTTTAGCACACTGTATTGAATAGTGAATAAGAGGTCTACCTCCAACATTGATTATATTTTTTAATGGTACTCCTTTGCTCCCACCTCTAGCTGGAATTACTGCTAATATCTTTTTACCTTTGTACATTTTTCCACCTCACTATAATTTTTTTCTAAGTATCTCTATTAAATAAAAAGAGTTAAATGATTTTAACTGTATAACTGCTTGTTCCCTATACTCTTTAATAAAGAAATCTATTATAAAAATTGTAAAAACTTGAGTTATTGCAGTTGCCATTGCTGCCCCATTGATACCAAAACTTTTAATTAAAAGATAATTTAGTATAGCATTTATTCCAAGCCCTGCTGTTGTCTTATAAAAACTTTTCTTAGTTATCTCCTTCAATGTCATATGCCCAGTTTGTAAAGCTCCATTTGCCTTCATTAAAACTGCTAAAGTCAAAATACTATACACCATAATTGCTGGAAGATAATCCTTTGAAAAGATATATGGAAACACTATTCTAATAACAAAAATTGAGGAGAAACACCCTAATATATATAACTGTGTTATCAACACATTACTTTTCAAATAAAACTTAATATACTCTCTATAATCCTCTTTAAATAAATTTATCATCTTAGGGAAAAGTGAAGTTTGCATAGGTACAATCATTATTGCAAAAATGTCAGCAAGTTGCACTCCAATAGTATAGATACCAACCTCCTCTTTTCCTAATAAAACTCCTAGCATTATTTTATCTAACTGAGTATACATTAAAAAAGAGATATAACTAGCCCATAGATAAAAACTCTCTTTCATCATGTCCTGCAATAAGTTTTTATCTAACTTCCCTTTTTTATCCTTTCTATACTCTTTAATATACATATATTTCAACAGTGCCATTCTAATTAAGCTACCTATACATCTTATTACAGGAACTGCAACAATAGAGTATTGCATAACTATTCCTAAATATTGCAAAGTATATGATACAAGTTTTACAATATTATTTGAAACCACTATCTTTCTAGCTTGTAGCTTATATTCAAAAAAGTTTTCTATTCCTGTTGTAGAAGTAGTTAAAATATTATCAACACAAAGTAAAACTAAAATTATATACAATGTTCTGTCTATATTTAAAAATTTTCCCACTACAAGAGCAAAGAAAAACAGTACAATAGCTATCATATTTCTAAAAAAAGTGACATTATACACTACTGAATGATAATTTTCTTCATCATAATATTTCTTTATAACTCTACTATTTAAAATCTCAAAAAATATAGCTGAAAATGCCACTATTGACACAGCAAAACTATATATACCATAAGATGAACTTCCATAATAGTTAGCTATCTTTACCCCTATAAAAAATTGTAGAACCAGTATAAAAATTCTATCAAAGATCAGCCAACCTATATTTTTTATTATTTTTCCCATGCCTACCGCCTATTTTGAATTTAAACTTTCCAATGAAATATCTCCAAACTTATCTAAAAGCTTTCTGTTTATCTTAGTTCCATAAAAATCAACTTTACAATCTTTTCCTATTCCCAATGCTGCTGTTGAAAAAATAGTGACTGCCCTTTTAAACTCTATTCCCATTAACAATAAAATCTCAAAAGGAAAAACATTATCTAAAATCAGAGCCTTTGGAAAACAGTTTCTATAATCTGTTTTCTCCCTTGGATGAGTCTTTATTATCATATTTTCACTATTGTAATTTTTCATTATCTCTTTGTAAATATCTAATTTCTCATCCTCTGACATTATCTCATCTTCTGATAGTGGTTGAGTTAAAAGAATTTCATCTCTACCTTTTATTTCATTTAAAATATCCTTTTCAAAACCAAATATCTCTAATATCTCTAACTTTTCCTCTTCTCTTTTACTATCCCATAATTTTTGAAGATCTATTATCTCAACTTTTTCCTCTATGCTTTTAGGGATCTCAGCTATTCCTGTTAAATATATTTTCTCTATATTCTTAGACTTACCAAAAGGGATATAAGTTGAATACATTCCTCTAAAAAATAGTTTTATCTTTTCTTTTAATGCTCTCTGTGGAGCTTGATAATCAATATAGTTAATTGTTCCATCTTCGATTAAATATCTAAATCTATCTCTAAATGGAAGAGCTATATCCATACTATCATTTCCATAGATCTCTAAATTTTTCACTGTTAACTTTAACCAAAAAGCATAGATATGCCAATAAAAAATCTCATAATAATATGATAAAAATTGATATAATTTTCCTTTTCCATCTCTAGTTAATGATTTTAATATCCCATAACCTGAATATCTACATCTGCTTTTCTTTTCTAAGTTTGAAAAAATAGCTTTGGGAAACATCTTTCCAAATAGAAAATATGTATCTTTCCAATCTTTTTTTAAAAGCAAATATAGAAAAAAGCTGTAACTTGTATTTACAATTAAAATTTTCATCTGTCCTCCAACGAAATTTATTTATGAGTTATTTTATCATTATTTAGAAAAGTTTTAAACAGAAAAATAAAAAACTCTTGACCCTTAATTGATTATTCCCCATAATCTATCAATCGTCAAGAGATATTTTTTTTCAATTACTCTATTTCTTTTGCTATTTAGCTATAAATTTTTTACTCATTTCTTTTATTTTATCAAACACATAATCTGGATCAATTAAATTATATTGTCCATTGTAATCTAATCCCTCACAATTTCCTACATCACCAGGTTCTACCCCTTGATGTCTTTCGTTTGCATTAGATAGCCACTCTTTTTTTGATGCACTTGGACTAAAAATAGCAAAACTAGGGATATCTAAACTTTGAGCTAAATGTCTAGGTCCACCCTCATTTCCAAAGAAAAAATCACAATTAGATATAACCATTGCTAATTCTCTAATACTCTTAGTGTTAATATTTACAAAAAGATCTTTCTTATTTTCAAATTTCTCATAGAATTTCATTATAAAATCTTTTTCCTCTGGAGAATAGAAGAAAATAACCTGTCCTTTTAACTCATCTCTAACTCTTTCTACTATCTTCTTCATCTTTTCTGTATTATATATTTTAGATTCTCTTCTTGAATTAGCTGCACAAATATAAACTGGTCTGCTGAAATTTACTCCAGCATCTAACATTCTCTTTCTCATTTGAGATTTTTCTTCAGAAGTTAAAGTAATAACATAGTTATTATCATACATCACCTTATATTCCTGCTCTAAAGGTTTTAACATCTTTAGAAATTTATCTACCTTATCCTTTGCGTCTCTAGGTTCATCTATTTTATAGTTATATGTATATCCTCTCTTTGGTTTTCTTCTCCCTATTCTATATCTACTTCCTAAAGAAAATAGAGTGAAAACCTCACTTTTAGGAGTTGACATAATATCAATAACTATATCATATTTTTTCCTTGTAACCTTCCACACTTTTGCTAGATATTTAAAAGGATTTTTTTGCTCCTCTTTAGTTATAGATACTACATTATCTATATACTTATGATTTTTAAATAAAGGAGAAATATGCTCATATACTACATAATCAACCTCTGCATCTGGGAAAGTTCTCTTTAATGTATTGCAAATTACAGAGCTTAATATAGCATCTCCTATCTGTTTAAATCTAACTACTAAAATTTTCATTTTTTACCTCTTATATCTTTAATAACTGCTAATTACTTTTTTGCCATCAAATACATATCCTATTTTAACTATATCTTTCACTCCATATTCTTTCAATTCAATATAATATTTTTTATCATCTATTTGACTTAAAGCTCTCTTAGCTTCTTTTTCCATATCACTACTATTAGCTCTCTTTAATTCTAAAATATATCCTGCTTTATTTTTATCTTTTGGAAATAATATTATATCTGCTCTACCATACCCTGCTTCCATATTTGATTTAGTTCTATAATAACCATCTAAAGCATGGAAAAATCCTGCCAATAACATGTGATAAGAATTTTCATATCTTTTATCCATATCATGAAAACTCATAACAAATAGTATTAATCTCTCTATTGATCTGTCTAATTGCCTTAAATTTTTGTCATATAGAGCATCTCTTAGCTCATCTACTACTCTATATTCTCCAAAAACTATTGTTAAAAATTCATCTTTAAAAAACCTCATAATCTCCATATTTGGTATTCTCACTGAATATCTTCCATCATCTAATCTTTCTTTTACAGTTAAATATCCTGAATATAGCATTAACTCCCATACTTCACTTACTGACAAATTATTCCCAAGTCTTACATTATCTGTTATTCTTACAGCTACTTCCTCTTGGTTAAATATTTTTTCAAGAGTTGATAACCCCTCTTCTCCTGATTTTTGTAAAAGCTCTCTTATCATAAAGTTTGAACTTGTATTTATCCAATATGCTTTTAACTCTCTATTTTTTACAAAATTTAATATACTCCAAGGATTATATATTTCATCCTTTCCAAAGCTATATCCATCATACCATTTTTTCACATCTGACATTTCATATTCAATTTGATAATATTTAAGCATATTCTCTACTTCTTTTTTTGTTAATCCAAAACTTTGACTATAATCATTATTCAGTGTTGTATAGCTTATGAAATTATTTAAATCAGAAAATATTCCAGCTTGAACTACTCTAATAATTCCTGTAAGTATTCCCATTTGAAGATATTCATTTGTTTTAAGAGCATCTCCATAAAATGCCTTTAAGAAATCTCTCATCTCTGGATAATAACCCTTTTCATATGCTGTCATAACAGGGGAATCATACTCATCAATAAGGATAATTGTTTTTTGATTGTAGTATTTATAAAGTAATTCAGTTAAAAAAACTAATGAACTTTCTATTTGTATATTTGTACTATTTCCTTTTGCTATATTTTTAAATTTTTCAATTTCAAATTCATCAAGATTTTTTATTAAAAAAGTATAGTTTCTATATAAAGTTGAAATTTTATCTTTTATTCTTTCAAGAGAGGCTTCAAAAGTAGAACTGCTTATACCTTTCATACTTATAAAAATTACAGGATATTTACCCTGCTCTGATATATACGGAGAATTTTCTATATATAAACCATTAAATAGCTTTCTATTTTCTTCACTATTCTCTATATCAAAAAAATATTTAAGAGTAGACATGTTAAGAGTTTTACCAAATCTTCTTGGACGACAAAATAATTTTACTTTTGTTCCATCAATTAATATATCTTCTATAAATTTTGTTTTATCAATATAATAATAATTTTGACTTATTATATCTTTAAAATTTTCTATCCCTATTGATATTCCTTTTAACATAATTTTCACCTCTCTTATAGCTAACATGCCATCTATATGGTATTAATCAATTTTTCTTATACATCTCTTCATAGTATTTTTGATAATCTCCACTTGTTACACTCTCTAACCACTCTTGATTATCTAAATACCATCTTATTGTCTTTTCTATCCCTATTACAAATGGTGTTTCTGGATACCAGCCTAGCTCTTTTACTATTTTACTTGGATCTATTGCATATCTTGCATCATGTCCTAATCTATCTTGAACATAAGTTATTAAACTATAATTAATATTTTCTAAATCTGTTTTTAAAATTTTTCTATACTCAACTTCATCTTTCATTATTTTTGAGATTGTATCTATTATTAATTTTACTATATTAATATTAGTTTCCTCGTTGAATCCACCAATATTATATACCTCTCCTAATCTTCCTCTTTCAAGAACTATATCAATTCCTTTACAATGATCCTCTACATATAACCAATCCCTTACATTCATTCCATCTCCATATACTGGAAGTGATTTTCCATGAAGTACATTATTTATTATCAATGGAATTAATTTTTCTGGAAATTGATATGCACCATAGTTATTTGAACATCTAGTTATATTTATTGGCATATGATATGTTTCCATATATGCCATAACTAACATATCTGCACTTGCTTTTGATGTTGAATATGGTGATTTAGGTGATAATGGAGTTTCTTCAGTAAAAAATTTAGTTCCAAAAGTTTTTACCTCTCCTCTATTTTCAAGTAAAATATCTAAGTCCTTATCATTAAAAGTAAGCTCTTTTCCCTCTAATATATCCTTTTTTAGACTTCCATAAACTTCATCTGTTGATACTTGCAAATATTTTTTTTCTTCCTTGTATATAGGATATCCCTTTTTATCTTTTCCTACTGTCCAAAATTTCTTTGCTGTATCTAAAAGAGTTTGTGTTCCTAGAATATTTGTTTCAATGAAAAGTTTTGGATTTTCAATACTTCTATCAACATGTGATTCTGCTGCAAAATTTACAACATAATCAATATCATATTTAGAAAAGATATTTTCAACTAATTCATTATTACAAATATCTCCCTTTACAAATTCAACTCTTTTATCTTTTAATTCATTTTCTATATTTTTTAAATTTCCAGCATAAGTTAATTTATCAAGAATAACTACAAAAATATCGTTGTGCTTATTTAGGATATATTTTAAGAAGTTTGCCCCTATAAAGCCTCCTGCTCCTGTTACTAGATATATTTTCATTATATTTCCTCACTTATATCTAACAAATATTTTCCATACTCTGTTTTTAATAATGGTTTTGCTAACTCTTTTAAGCCCTCTCTACTTATCCAACCATTTTTATATGCTATCTCTTCTATACATGCAACATAGTTTCCTTGTCTTTCTTGTATAGTTTCAATAAAATTTGAAGCTTGCAATAGATTTTTATGATTTCCAGTATCTAACCAAGCAAATCCTCTTCCTAAAAGATTAACTTTTAGATTTTTTTCTTCTAAATATAATTTATTAAGATCTGTTATTTCTAACTCTCCTCTTTTACTAGGCTTTAATCTTTTAGCTTTCTCTACTACTGTATTATCATAAAAATATAATCCTGGTATTGCATATTTTGATTTTGGTTTCTCTGGCTTTTCTTCTAATGATAAAACATTCATATTTTTATCAAACTCTACAACCCCATACTCTCTAGCATCTTTTATAAGGTAACCAAAAATCTCTGCTCCCTTTTCTAACTTTGCTAATCTCTTTAATATAGGAGAAAATCCCTGTCCAAAGAAAATATTATCTCCTAATACTAAAGATACACTATCTTTTTCTATAAATTCTTCACCTATTATAAATGCTTCAGCTAATCCATTAGGTTTATCTTGAATAGCATAAGATATATTTAATCCTATTTTACTTCCATTACCAAATAATTCTTTAAAACAATTTATATCTCTAGGAGTAGAAATTATTAAAATATCTCTTATTTCTGCTAACATTAAAACTGATAATGGATAATAAATCATTGGTTTATCATATATTGGTAATATCTGTTTTGATATACTTATTGTTAATGGATGAAGTCTTGTTCCACTTCCTCCTGCTAATACTATTCCTTTCATATTTTTCCTTTTATTTTCAATTTGAAAATTTTAAATCAACATTATTGCAAGTGTAACTTGAAATGCTGTCTGAATAATTCCATAATCACTCCATATACTCCAAGTAATTCCATATATATAAAATCCCAATATACTAAAAAAAGCTGATGTTGCAATTATTTCATTTCTTTTTTTATAAAATTCCATTGGAATTATTATAAATAAAAATACTAAATATAATATTCCAAAAATTCCATTTTGAACAAAAAAATCTATATACATTGAATGAAGTCTTGAAAACATTTTTTCTTCAACAAAACACCATATAAAATCTCCACGAGAACTATAGTTATTTTTGACATATTCCACTAATAAAGGTTGAACATCTTTAGCTGATGTTCCTATTCCTAAAATAGGATTATTTTTAAAAATATCTACTCCAGCTTTCCACATTATTATTCTCGCTTCATTACTTCCATTATTTTTAGTATAAAATGATGTTTTTAAATGTTCTTTGTAAGAATTAGGTAAACTTATAAAAGTTAAAAAAACTCCTAAAAATATTAAAATAAAAACCTTATATACTTTATATTCTCTTCTAAAAAATAAAATAAATAAACAATATAAACTTACACATCCAATTATTACTAAAACTGCCATTCTTGAATTTAATCTAACCATTGTATAGCAAGAAAAAATTATAATTGGTAAAGAATAAAGTTTTTTATATTCTTTTTTTAAGAAATTTTCTAAAAAACTAATTATAATATAAATTATTCCTAATATTAATACTCCTCTTTGTCGTTCATAATTACCATCTAAAATAAAATTTTTATTCCAAAAAATTCCTATACAGAATATAATTATTCCTATATTTATAATATAATCTATTCTTTCTTTTTTTTCTAAAAATAAAGGCAATAACATTGAATACAAAAATTTGCTATTTTCATTTATAAAAGCATTTATTCCATCAGTTTTAGATGCAAAAAAATTGGTAATTATTCCTATTATAAATATTACTAAAAACATCCCATAAACTTTTTTATTTATTTTTTTTATTTCATCTTTAAAAAAGATTATTTTTAAAACTCCTAATCCCAATAGAATATATCCTATTTTCATATTTAACTTAGAATCTAAAAATAAACTAATTATATAAAAACAAGATATAAACTCACCTAAAATATTCATTTTCTTCTTATTTTTCTCTATAAATTTAACTATTATATTTTCCAATTTAACTCCTATTTCCCTTTTTTAATTTTATTTTTATATATTTTTTCTTTTTTATTTATAATAAATCATTCTTCCAACAATATTTTATTTTATATTTTCCAACCTTTATCTCTTAACTTTTTCTTTAAAGCTCCTATTTTTTCAATAAATTTTAATCTCTTATATCTTTTCATAAAATAAGCAAGATAGTAAAAAATATCTTTTTTATATGGATATGTCATTTCATCATAAGAATCATACTTCATAGTAATCATATCATAATGTGCTCTATAATTTCCAAAAAACATTTTTTTCCCTTGTGTATCTAATATTCTAACTTTTTCGTTTTCTATTAAAAAATTTCCAGGATTAAAATCTCCATGATAATATCCAACTTTGTGTATTTTTTCCATAGTTTTTACTATCAAATCTAAATATTTTCTATCTTCTATTCCTTCACAATATTCCATTAATAAAAAAGAAAAAGAAATCATTTTCTTATCTCTATAAACTACCGCTGCTAATGGTTTAATAAACTCATCAAATCCCATATTAATTAAATTATTTACATTAATTAAAGTTGTTAAAACTTCTCCTTTTTTAAATAAAGTCATTAATTTTCTTTGAGGTATTCGATATTCATTTCTTGGTTCTTTATACACATATTTTTTATTATTAATTTCTATTACACTTACAAAATTTCTTTTTGTATCTTTAAGACGAACTAATTCTTTATATTCTTTATTTAATATTTTTTTACAAATATTATTAAATTTCTCTTCATAAAAATATATTTTATATCCTTGATATTCCTCTTTTTTCAATATTATCTTTTCCATTCAATGTCCTTTTTTATTTTTTGTTCTTTCCTAAAATATAAAATTTAAAATAGTAATTTATTAATTTACAGATATGTTTAGGATACTTTTTCCACCATGGTAGATGTTTATACTTTAAAAAATAAACTTTAGGATTTTTACCCCAGCTCTTTCCCCACCAATGAATTGTATATGTATTAGGAGTTATACACTCTTTTGTAAATTCTTCATCATGGTTATAAGGATAAAAATACTCTCTAGGATATACTATCACTTCTTCTTTAGAAATATTAGATATATCACCATACTTTTTTGTTAATATTTTTGTAAAAATCCCTGTTACTATATGAAGTGGCGAGTGCCAAATCTCCTCTTCATAAAATTCAATAAATTTTTTAAAAATATCATTTTTAGCTACTGTACCCACTATTCCAAAACTCATAGTATAATCATTTTCATATCCTAAAAATAGTTTAGTATTTAAAAGAGGAGTTATATCTTTTATTATCTCCATATCTGTATCTAAATATATTCCACCATACTCATATAAAACTTTTACTCTAACATAATCAGATACAAAAGCCCAAAGTTTTCTTTTATAACATTCTCTAAAAAACTTATTTTCTTGCATCTCTTTTTCTACATCAAAATTTTTCTCATTCCATTCAATTATTTCATATTCTGGTAAAAGATTTTTCCAACTACTAATACATTTTAAAACTTTTTCTGGTTTATCTCCTCCAAACCATATATAATGTATTTTTTTTTCTATCATAGATTTCTCCTAATAAAATTCTACTTTATTTTTAATCCTACTATTTTTCTTAATTTATTTCTAAATTTTTTCATCTTTGCTCTATTCTCTCTCATAAATGGATAGTTTCCACTAATCTTTTGTTCAAATTTCTTTATATCATCTTTAGAATATATCCCAACTCTTACAATTTCAAATAAATTATCTGAAAAACATGATGAACCACTTTCTGTAGAAACTGCAAATTTATATCCAACTTCCTCTACAACTTTTCTACAAGTTTCATTATTTCTTCCCCATGGATAAGCAAAAGATACTGGTTTTTTCCCTGTTATTTCTTCAATTTTATCTCTTGATTCTTCTAAATCTTTTTTTAATGCTTCTCTTTCAATTAATGGCATATCTAAATGAGTTGTTGTATGTCCTCCTATCTCTATTAATCCTGAACTATATAATTCTTTTATTTCTTCTAAATTCATCAATTCAAATTTTTTCTCTTTAGGACGATTTTCTACATCTGTATCCCATTTATTATATGTTTCATCTGTTACATAAAAAAGTACTGCCTTTAAATTATACTTTTTTAAAATTGGAAGAGCATTTTTTAAATTATCCTTATAACCATCATCAAATGTTATTATTACATACTTTTTATTAAATCTATTTTTATACTCTCCATTTGCTATATCCTCAAATGTTATAGCCACATATCCATTGTCTTTTATATATTTCATCTGTTTCTCAAAATTTTCTAAAGTTACATGTGTATCATATGCTCCAGCATATTTTTCATCATCTATAACTCTATGATACATTAATACTGGCAAATCTTTTTGTTTTTTATATGCAATTTTATGTTGTAGTAGTTTTTCTAAATTCTCTTCCTTATTGATTTCATTTTTTAAAACTACTGGACATTTATATAAAAATTCAATTACTTTTAAAAATATATTATAATTTCCTAAGCTTAATATTATATCTATTTTTTCTTCTTTTATTAATTTTAATATTTTAAAAAAAGAAATTTTTTCTATAGTTATAATACTATTACTCTGCTTATCAATTTTTTTTAATATATTGTCACTTTTCCCTTTTCCTAATAAAAATAAAATTTTCATAATTAAATTAGTATAACTATATACCTTTCTCCTTATATAATGTATTTAGGTTAATAAAAGCAACCTATAATCCTTTTTAATCTTTATATACCTAGTATGTAATATATTTAATTAGTTAGAATAACATTGTTCTCCCTTGAGATTTAATCTCAGATTTGAAAGAATGACTTCTCTTTCTATTAAATTGTTTATGAATGAGTTTAATGTTAACTAATTTCAGTACTTCATATTTTACACAAGATATTAATATTTCTCAAATAAGAGGTCTTTATTTTTGATTTATTCCTTGAGGTTATTTTATGTTTTATTTAAGTAAAAATACTAAAATTTAGTTCTTTAATATAAAATTTTTAAAATAAATTTATTCCTAACTTCTTGCTTAATTCTTGTAAAAATTTTTTAATCCTTCAAAAGATAAATAATCATCAAAATATCCTTCTTCATCAAAATTTTTATAATCATGTGAAAAATCTAAATACATGATATTTTCATTATTAATTATTCTAAAAATTATTTTCTAATAACTCTTTAGAAAAATAATCATTATATTCTTTTTTAAATGGCAAAGTCAAAGTTATAAAAATCAATTTATAATTATTTTTTTTACAAAATTCTATTATTTATATTATATTCTTTATTTCTATTTTCTTCGAATTTTTTTTATTTCTTTATTACTAAATTCAGCTTTCTTATTTAGACTATTTATTTTATTTTTTAAATACTTAAATATAGGAAAATAAACATACAAAAAATATTTTAATTTATATTTACCTTGAAATTCTTTAAAATCAAATTTTTTTAAAATAATCTTCTTCACTATTTTTTCCCCACATAAATTTTGGTACAAAACTAAAATAGCTAATATTCAAAAAAACTATTGAATTTTTTTCTAAAAGCATTTTATATTTTTTAAAATTTCATAATCAAAATGAAAGGTTTGTGAGGCATAACTTAAATCTAACTCAATATCTTTTATAGCTTTAAAGCAATCTCTAGAATGAGAACTTCCTATATTTACAATATTTCCTTTTTTATTTTTCTTTTTAAAACTTTTAAGCTTAAATAAAAATTAAAAATAATACTAATATTTTCATTTCATCACCTAAATTTTTTTAATGTTTCTCTAAAATAACTAAGAGTACTCACCCTCTATTTCAGTATATTTATTTATCAATTAATTATTCCATTTAAGAATTCAATCCATTTCTTTTCTATTATTTCAAAAGTATGTCTTTTTCCCATTTCAATTGAGTTTTTGGAATAATAATCATAATTTTCATAAACTTTATATACAGACTCTACAAATTTATCTTCATCCCATTCTTTTTCTAATAATATTCCATTATTTTGTACTATATCTGGAGCTGATTCAAAAGTATTTCTTAATATAATTGGTATTCCTCTTGTCATTGCTTCAATATTAGTTATTCCATATCCCTCACGATCACTTGTCATTATAAAAATACTTGATTTATCCAAAGCTTCTTTAATTTTTGTTGTTTTTCCTCTAAAAAATACTCTTTCCTCTAATCCTTCTTCTATAACTATCTGTTCTAACATCTCTTTATGAGGTCCATCTCCATAAATATCTAAAGTAAAATCTGGTAATTTTTTCATAGCCTTTATCGCCAAATCTATTCTTTTTTGATTATTTTCAATTCTGCTTATAATTATTAATTTTTTGTTTTTTATTTTTTCTTTATTTTCTAATAATTCTACTTCACAAGAATGTCTAATTGTAATTCCTTGATTTTTATTTAATTTTAAAAAATTCAAAAATAACTCTTTACTATTATCAGATAAAAAAATATAATAATCTAATTCTTTTTGTATTAATTCTATCACATCTTTAGAAGCAAATGGTCCCTTTTTATAAGTTTCCAAATCTCCATGCTGAATTAAAACTTTTTTAAAATTTCCCCCTTTTAGCATTCTTAAATCTTTTGGTTTATTTATTATTACCAAATCTGGATTTTCTTTTTTTACTTTATAACTTGTATATCTAGTTTTTCCTAACACTTTTAAAAATATTTTTTCTTTTAATGAGATTGGGTTTTGAATATTTTTTATATTATTTTCAACTTGAAATAAATATTCTTTATCTGAATTATAAACATAAAATTTTATATCATTTTTAAAAATTTTTCCTAAAACTCTTTCAAAAGTTTCTACTCCACCTAAGCATCTTGGATCATTTCCTTTTCCTATACAAATTATTTTCATTACTCTTCTCCTCTTATTTCTTTGGTAATTTTATTTTATTAAGCTATTTTTTCTACTTTATAATTTGACTTAAATATGTTAAAATTTACTGCTCTTTGCTCTTTGCTCTTTGCTCTTTGCTCTTTGCTCTTTGCTCTTTGCTCTTTGCTCTCTGTAAATTTTTCTAAAAATTCTTCTGGTTTATTAAATAAAAATTTATATTCTTCCAATTCTTCGTAATCTTTTAACCACCATTTTGATTCTAGTAATTTTTCTATTATTTCTTCTTCAAATCTATATTTTATTATTTTAGCTGGAACTCCTGCTACAATTGCATAAGGTGGAACATCTTTAGTTACAACTGCTCCACTTCCTATTATTGCTCCTGTATGTATTGTTACTCCAGAAAATATGGTAACATTATTTCCAATCCAAACATCATTCTCTACAATAATTTTATATCCATTAAAACTTTTAAACTTTTCTTCTAAATCCCTATTCTTTTTATAATCAATATCTTTTTCTAATACTATCCCCTTTTGATAACAAAAAGGATGCGTACTAATAAAATTAAGTGGATGCTGACCTAAAACACATGTTATTCTTGCTCCAAATGAGCAGTATCTTCCTATTTTTATCTCTCTAAAATCACAACTCTCCCCTATATACGAATATTTTCCTAAGTAACAATTAAATATTCTTGAAAAAGAATCTATTTTATTAAAACCTTCAAAAATATTTTTCTGCCCTATTTTAACATTTTTACCTAAAATTACTTTTTTACTCTTTTTTAATTTGTATAGATATAAAAAATTATTCATTACATAACCTCATTATTATTAAATTTTTAATCATTTTATTCTTTTATCCCAAATTTTATCACTATCTATTGAATTAAAATAACCATTTTCTGCTTTATAATTTTTTCTTGAAATCTCCTTTTTTCTTTTTTGATAATATTTCTCATTAGGACTATCATTTTTACTACTTGCTACTTTATGATACATATGTATTGGATATTTTTTGAATTCTACTGGATATGTTTCACCACCATATTTATAAAATCTATTTCCAAAATCATCATCCTCTTTTCCCCAACCTTTATAGTTATCATCAAAGCCATTTATATTAATAAAATCTTCTTTATACAAAGCAAAAATTAATCCAACTATTTTAGCTCCTCTTGTTCTTAACTTAAATTTATAAAGTATTCTATTTAATTTATCCTTGTTTAAAAAACGTTGAATTTCACTTTTTTGTCTTTCTGTAGTAATTAAATATATTTTTTCAAAGTCATACTCTTTATTTATCTCCTCTTGAATATAATTTTTTTGCTCTTCATATGACAAAATACCTCTTGAGGAAATAATACGTTTCTTTTTTCTATTGTTATATATCTTCTCTATAAAATCATCAGGCATTATTACATCTTGATCTAAAAAAATCAGAAAATCTCCTGTAGCTACTCTAGCACCATTATTTCTTGATCTTGCAAGTCTAAATCCAATATCCTCTTGATATACAACTTTTATTTCAAAAGGACATCTATCAACTAAATCTTTAATTACATCTGCAACATCATCTTTAGATCCATCATCAGCAAATACTAATTCATCTATCATTAGTGTTTGATGTAATAATGACAATATCATATTTCTTGCATACTCCAATCTATTATATAATGTAACAATTACACTTATTTTTTCTTTTTTCATCTTACTCCTTTCTCTTCTTAATTTTTAATATCATAATTTAAATTTACATGATATCTTATTTTTTCTTTAAAATTAGGATTTATTACACTTTTTTTATTATCAAAATTATTCCATTCTAAATAGCTTAAATCCAATATTGTATATGGTAAATCCTCTGTGCTATATTTTCTATCTATACTTTTTAATATATTTTCTACTTTTGTATTATCTAACTTATACTTATCAGATATCCACAAAACAAATGGAATATCTGATACACAACTATTTATTTTATTTTCTCCATGCCCCATAAAATCTTTTGTATCCCATAGTTCTTCTCCATGATCAGAAAAATATAGTACATATGATTTTTTATCTTGTTTTTCAATTTTTTTTATAATTTCAGATATAATATAATCTACATATAACATTGAATTATCATAATTATTTACTTTATCTTTTTTCTTTATTTGCCACTCGTTAAAATTTTTATCTGTATCTTTAAAATAATTAAATTTTCCTGGATATCTCTCTTGATACTGTATATGATTTCCCATTAGATGAATAACTATAAATTTTTTAGATTTTTTTTCCTCTAAGACTTTATCTAACATAGGTAATAATGTCTCATCATATTTTTTTAATTTTCTAGAATCAGAAGTATACTCCTCAGTATATTTAGTATATTGAGCTTTAGTTGCTATTGAAGCTACCACATTTCCTATAATTCCATAACTTTCTTGATTACTTAACCAATATGTTTTAAAATCTGTTACATTAAAAAAATCTAAGATACTTGGAACTTCATAAAAATTTTTATTTATTTCACTACTTTTTAAAGTTAATACCTCTTGTAAAGCCTCTCTTGTAGTTGAATGTGGTGTTATAATATTATTAAACACTACTAATTCATTGTTATTTTTTAGTTTTAGTAATTCAGGAGTAGTGTTTCTATAGTATCCATATATAGAAGAGTGCAGTTTTGAACTTGATTCCCCTATTATCATTACATAAAGAGACTCTTCTGTATTTAAATCTTTTATCTCTTTTTTTAAATCAAAATCTTTCAGATTATTTAAAAACTTTTTATACTCTTCTGCATCTTTTTTATATTTTTTATAACTTGAACCTAATGTTGCTAAAACATATTTTCTTGTATAATCTGTTCCATTTAAATTAAAACTAAAAACTATTCCAATAACTGCTATTAACATAATTAAAGAGGTAAAATATTTTTTTAACTTAATTTTGTATAAAAGAAATATTATTAAAATAATATAAATAAAAATTATCATTATTCTTTCATTAAAATATGTTAATAAAAACTCTTTTCCCTCTCCTAAATTTGTTTCTAAAACAGTATAAAAAATATCTGAGTTAATTTGTGTACCAAAATTAATATATGCAAATAGATCACATATATTTGCTATTAAATTTATAGCTATTAAACTTAACATTCCAAACTTAAATATTTTTTTAGGTAAAATATATGAAATTATCCAAAATACAAGATACACTATTAAACATATTCTTGCTCCTGCTTTTATATTTTTTACTACCTCTATTACTCCAATATTTTTATATCCATTTAAAATATAAATTAAAATTGGAAATAATTGTGTCCATAAAAATATATAACTATAATTTTTTATTATTGATATTTTTTCTTTATTTATCATTTTATATTCCCTCTAATACTCTTTCTATCTGTTTTATAATATTTTTCTTATCAAATCTTTCTACACTCTCATCTATATTGCTTAAATATTTTTCTCTTTTTATTGAATTTTCTTGCAATAGTTCTAAAATCTCTTGAGCCATAGCATTATAATCTCCGACTTCTACCAAACTTCCATATTTTCCACTACCAAGTATCTCTCTTGGTCCTACTTTACAATTAGTAGAAACAATTATTCTCTTTAAAATTAAAGCTTCCACTAATACTAATCCAAATCCTTCACTTTTTGAAGAATGAACTAATAATTTTGAATTTTTTATCCAAGTATATGGATTTCTCTTCACTCCTAATAATTTTATATACTCTTGTAAATCTTCATTTTTTATCATATTTTCAATTTTCTCTCTATCAGGTCCTTCACCTAATAGGTATAGTTTTATATCTTTCCTTTTTTGATTTACTATTTTAAAAGCTTTTATTAAAGTATTAAAATCTTTCATTTTTAATTCTAATCTTGAAACCATAATAATATAATTATCTTCTAGTAGTTTTTTCTCGTCATCTTTAATTTCTGAATAATCATTTGATTTTATTTTTATTTTTTCAATATCAAAAGGATTATATATTACCTCTAATTTTTCTTTTAATTCTGGTATCTCTTTTATAACTCCATTCTTCATATCTTCACAGATACAAACTACTTTGTCACATTTATTTAAGTTTTCTCTTAAAAATTTCTTTCTTTTTTCATATTTATTCAAATTTTTGATTTCACCATGAAGCCAACAAATTCTTTTTTTATCAATTTTATCTTCTAAATTTATTAATTTTAAAAAATCCCCACTTTTAAAATCTATTACTATCTCTCTATCCTTTGAAAATTCCAAATAATTTTTCTTAATTGTATATTTTTCATAACTTAACATAAATGAATATAGCAGCTTATAGAAAATATTCTTTTTTTTCTCTCTAAGATGAAGACTTTTATCTATAATTTTTTGTGGGAGCATATATTTATAATTTATCTCTTTAGGTATCTCATTTTCAAATAGATTTTCATTTTCATATTGTAGAGCTAATTTTATATCAAACTTACTTTTATCTATCTCTTTTAATACTTCAAGTACTACTTTTTCTACTCCACCAAGTCCTACCCCACTTGTATAAAATAATATATTTTTCTTCATATTATCTCGCTTTCTTAACCTAATATTATTTTTTCATATTCTTTTATCACTACATCTTTACTATATTTTAAAATTCTCTCTCTAATTAAATCTAAATCAATATCTAAATTTTCTAATTTTTTAATTATCATTTCTCCTAATTTTCTATAATTTCCAACATTATATAGATATCCTATCTCTCCATTTTCTAAAATCTCTTTTGGTCCTGTTGGACAATCTGAGGAGATAACTATTTTATCTAAAATCAAAGCTTCTATTAATACAGTTGGTAATCCCTCATATTTAGAACTATGAACTAATATTTTAGCCTTTTTTATCCAAGGATATGGATTCTTTACATTTCCTAAAAGAATTATCTCATTTTCCATTCCCTCTTGTTTTATCTTTTTCTCTATTTTATCTCTATCTGGTCCATCTCCTAAAATATATAATTTTTCCTTTGCTACCTTTTCTTTTGCTAATTTAAAACCTAAAATGAGAGTATCAAAATCCTTTGAATTTTCTGTTAATCTCATTACTGATACAACAAAATCTTTTTCATAGTACTCTTTTAAATTTTCATCTACTTTTTCTTTTGAATTTTCTATAATTCTTTCAAAATTAAATGGATTATATATTCTAATTATTTTATTTTTAAGAAATGGATATAGTTTTTCTGTTGAATCTTTCATAGCATCACAAATTGTAACTATCTTATCATATTTTTTTAATCTTTCTCCAAGCCTTTTTATTCTACTCTCTTTTACATACCATTTTTCTATCGAAGAGTGTACCCACGCTATTTTTTTCTTAGCATTTACAAGATCTATCTGCTTTGATAATCCCATATCAAAATCTATTACTACATCATAATTTTTATCTTTTACGATTTTTTTTAAATTCTCTTTTTTTACATACCCCTCATATGTCATCATTAAATTATACATTACCTTATAAAATAGATTTTTTCTATTTTGCCTATAGAAATCTGTTTTTTTAATAACTTCTTCAGGTTTTAAATAATAGAGTTTAATATCTTTTGGAATATCCTTTTCAAATACATTTAAACTTTTTATTCCATCTTCTATTACTAAATCAATATCTAAATTACTTCTATCTAAGTTCTGTAAAACTTCCACTAAAACTCTTTCTATTCCACCCATTCTCAAGCTACCATTATAGAAAAGTACCTTTTTCTTCATAATAATTTTATCTCCTACTTAAATTATTTATTAATTCTTTCATCTCTTCAAAATCAAATGTATTTATATCAATCTCATCATATTTACTCTCTTTATCTCTACAAAAAATAACATTTGTTTCCTCTGTTTTAGGAGACCATACTAAATGATCAACTCCAAATTTTCCTCCTTTTGGAGGATATACAGAAATATTTGGCTTTTTTAATGCTGAAGCAATATGAACTATTGAAGTATCTGGAGTTATTACAAAATCTCCTTTACTTATTAAATATGCACTATCCTCTATATCTAAAATCTCTTTTGGAATATATAGATTTTTATTATCTTTTTTTAATCCTTCTAATTCTTTGTATTTATCTCCAAAATAAAGAAGAATTACTCCCACATTTAGTTCTTCTAGATATTTAATTATTTTATCAAGAGTTTCTAAAGAAAAACTTTTATGTTTACTTGCACCATATGGATTAAGAACTACCTTTTTTTCTTCTACTACACTATTTAAAAAGTCATTGTATTTACTATTATCTTTTTTCAAATATATATCATAAAATAAATCAATTTTCTCTCTATCTAGCCCCAATTTCAAAAGATAAGCTAAATATCTTTGTGTTATATGCTCAGTCCATTGAAAATCAACTCCACTATCAACTGAAATATCAAAAAGTTTCCAATTTTTTCTATCTAATCCCATATTATATCTAGCTTTACATAGATTAATCAGCATCATTTGGTTTACTCTTAACATTTCAGAGAAATCTACTAAAAGATCATACTTTTCCTCACTTATCTCTTTAGCCAATTTTTTTATCTTTTTACTACTTTTTTCATAATTATATATTTTATCTACATAAGGATTATTTTCTATTACTCCCTTTGCTCCACCTTTTGTTACTACTCCTATCTTTATATTTGGATACTGTCTTTTTATTTCTCTAAACATAATAGTATTGATTACCATATCCCCTATTTTCCCATCATACCTTAAAAAAAGAATTGAATTTATACTATTTTTTTCAATAAAATTTCCTTCTATTATTTCTTCTTTTTTCTTTTTTCTATCCCAAATATATCTTCCAAATTTTAATCTTTTCTCTCTCATATAATCTTGAAAAGCTCTATTTAATCTTCGTATCATAATTTTCACCTATAATATAGTATTTTTTTAATTATATCATATTTTTTAGTTTTTCTTCTATTTTTAAATAAATTTCTTCTTCATTTAATCTTATTTTTCTATTTTCTAAATTTTTTTGTGTGTTAGCTAATGTTCTTTTTAATCTTCTCATCATCTCTTTTTTTCTAAATTTTGAAAAAAAATCTTTCCTATAATCTTCTAAATCAATAACATATAATTCTTTATTGTGAACTATAAAATTTCCAAAATTAAAATCACCAAAATATACTCCTAAGTTTATAATTTTAGTTACAATATCAACATATTTATCTATCAACCTTTTTATTTTTTCTGAATCATTTGTATTTTCTAACTCTTCAGCTAATGTTTTTCCAACTACCTCTTTAGTAACAGTTTTATATTTATTAACCTCAACTACTTCAAATGTTTTTATTCCATTTTGTAAAAATAATTCAGATATATATTTTACATTTTCTCCTGGATATTTTCTTAATTTAAAAAAATACTTAATCTTTTTATTTAATCTTGGGTTTATAATTTTAGTATATGTTTTATTTACTTCATCATAATATATTTCATCTTTCGCCCTTTTAAACATTTTTCTCTACTCCCTAATTTAATTATTATTCTATTTTATCATATTTTTATGTTTCTTAACACAATTTTTATCTTTTAAGCTTGCTTTTACTTTAAAAAATATAGTACTATAATATTAATAATTTCTTGGAGGTTAATTTATGCTAAAACATTTAAAAAGCTATTTTTTTAATAATATCAATTCTATTTTATATCTTTCTATATTTAACTATATTCTATTCTGTATACATAAACACTATGATTTTTTTCATTCTTTAAAAAAGTATAATGACTTTTTATTTATTTTTTCAACTTTTACAATTTTTTATTTTATTATATCTTTTTTTAATTACAAAATAAAAAAATTTTTTTCAAGTTTAATTATATTTTTCTTTAGTCTATTATTTTTAATTGAAGCTATTCTATATTACAATTTTAACTCAATTATATCTTTAAATTTTATTCAAATTCTTTATGAAACTAATTCTAAAGAAACTATTGAATTTTTAGAAACTTATTTAACCTTACCTAACATTTTATTTTTTGACTTCACATTCATATTTTTATTTATATTTTATTTTATATTAAGTTTTTTGATGAAAAAACTAATAAAAAAAGAAAAGGTTACAGATAAAAAATTTATTATTATTTTTATTTTAATAGTTTTTTCTTTTTTTCATGATTTAATAAAAGATTCTTTTGAAAAAAATTTAGATAAATTTGACTGCTCTAGAATAATTAACTTAATTCAAGAAAATAAAAAAAATATAGAAATATACAATAATTTATCTACAATTTTAAAAAATGACGATACTATTATTTTAGAAAATAATTCTAGTATAAAAAATTTTGTGCTTATACTAGGGGAATCTATTTCAAGGAATCACATGAGTTTATATAATTATCAACATAAAACTACTCCTCTTCTTGATACTTTAAAAGAAGAGGGAAATCTTTTTGTTTTTAAGGATGTTATTAGTCCACATGCTCAAACAATACCATCAATCAAAAAAATATTTTCTTTTCTTTCTTATGAAAGTGAAAATAAAAAAGCTTGGTATGAATATAAAAATCTAATAAATATTGTAAACAAAGCTGAATATAAAACTTTTTGGTATTCTAATCAAGAATCTTATGGAAAATATGGAAATATTCCTGCTGCAATTGCTAGCTTAACTAATTATTCTTTTTTTAATGCTACAAAAGAAGCTCTTGATAATGATCTTTATAATGCATTTTTAAATACTTTTGATAAAAATAAAGGAGAAAAAAATTTTATAATCTTTCATTTAATGGGAGCTCATGCTAGTTATGGCAATAGATACCCTGATAATTTTAATTTTTTTAATAAAAATGACTATAATTTTAAGTTTAAATCTAAATATAACGATAGAGTCGTAGAATACGATATAATGCTATTTTATATAATGATTTTGTTGTATCTAATATTATCTCATTGTTTAAAGACCAAGAGTCTATTGTGCTTTATTTTCCAGATCATGCTGAAGAAACTCTAGATTTTAGAGAATTTATAGGTCATGGAGATGCTAACTATAGTAAATATATGTTAGAAATTCCATTCCTTATTTTTGTTAGTGATAAATTAAAAAATAGTAATCCTAATTTAATAAAAAATATAAAAAATTCACTAAATAATCCATATATGACTGATGATGTTATTCATACTATTTTAGATATTTTAAATATTAATACACCTGATTTTGATAAAACTAGAAGCATTATCAATCCTAATTTTAATAAAAATAGAAAAAGAATTCTTATTGATGGAAAAAATTATGATTCTGACTTAAAAAATAATTTATAATTAACTCTAGAATTTTTTATTTTTATTTGCTAAACTATCTATATAACCTATTTTAAGGAGGAATTTTAATGAAAAAAGTTAAATTTATATATAATCCTTTTTCAGGAGAAAACCTTATTTTAAACAATTTGGATACAATAATAAGACTATATCAAGAAAAAAATCTGCAAATTATCCCTTTTAGAATTAGCCTTGATACTCCCTTAGAAAGAGCTTTTATAGATATAGATGAAACATATGATCATATTCTTGCAGCTGGTGGAGATGGAACAATTAACCAAGTTGTAAATCTGATGAAAAGCAATAATTTAGATCTTTCTCTTGCTGTGCTTCCAGTGGGAACTGCCAATGATTTTGCAAAATTAATTGGTGCTACTTCAGATATAGAGGAAAATTGTAAGAGAATATTAAATAGCACTCCTAAACCTGTAGATTTAGGTTTGGTAAATGATAAATATTTTATAAATGTATTTAGCTATGGTTTATTTACTGATGTATCTCAAAAAACACCTACCCACTTAAAAAATATCTTTGGTAAATTAGCTTACTATTACAGTGGAATAAAGGAGTTACCAACTTTTAAAAGTGTTAATATAGAGGTTGAGTCTAAAGAGATGAACTATTCTGGAGAAGCTCTTATATTTTTTGTTTTCAATGGAAAAACTGCTGGAAATATTAACATAGCTTACAACAGTGAAATAACTGATGGACTGCTAGATGTAATTATTGTAAAGCCCGGATCAATAATTTCAACTATCTCATCACTACTTAAATTCTTTAAAGGTGAGCATTTAGAGGAAAGTACAAATTTAATACACTTTAAAACTGCTAATTTAAAAGTTAATTGTAAAGATTTTAGCAGCAATAATATTACAACAGATATTGATGGAGAACCTGGTCCAGAGTTTCCTTTGACAATTACTTGCCTTACTAATAGCCTAAATTTAATTTTTTAATAAAAAATTTTCTCAAGTGAAGGGTGATCTCTTCACTTTTTTATTTTCCCTTTTCTAATATTTTTTTATTATATTTTTTATATATTTTTTATATATTAAAATATATTTTTATTTTGTTTTAAAATGATATTTTATATTTTTTTATACTTTTGTTCGTTTTTTATAATCAATCGAACTAAAATAATATGTTTTTTACGAAAAAAATCTATTTTTAGTTTTTAAATCTCTTTTTTGAAAAGCTTATTATGATAGATAATATATATTTTTTTTATTATTAATATTGTTTTAGTAAATTCTTTCTCCTATTGACTATTTAAAAATATAGAGTATCATTAATATTAATAGGGTATCATGACAAAAGGATCATAGGAGGTTCAAAAATGGAAATGAAAGTAGGTATGGCTGAAACACTTGCTATATCAGTAGTATTACTAATGTTAGGAAGATGGATTAAAAGTAAATCCCCAGTTTTACAAAAATTCTTTATTCCTGCACCAGTAGTAAGTGGATTAATTTTTTCTATCTTTATTCTTATAGGACGTCAAACAGGAGCTTTCTCAATTGCTTTTGACTTAACTCTTCAAAATTTCTTGATGATTGCATTCTTTACAACTGTTGGATTTATGGCAAGTCTTAAACTTCTTGCTCAAGGAGGAGTTGGAGTTGCTATATTTTTAGCTGTTGCTACTGTATTAGTTATTTGCCAAGATATAATCGGAGTTGGACTAGCACAAGTTATGGGGCAACATCCTCTATTTGGACTTGTAGTTGGATCTGTACCTCTTACTGGAGGACATGGAACTGCTGGAGCATTCGGTAAAACTATCGTTGAATTAGGTGTTCCTGGAGCTGACACAGCTGGTATTGCTGCTGCTACTTTTGGACTAGTTATGGGATGTTTAATTGGTGGACCAGTTGCTAGAAGACTTATGATAAAACATAACTTAAAATGTGAAGAAAGCGAAGTTGAAAACAAAGATCTTAATAAAGAAGATTCAGCTATTTCTGAAGATAAAATATTATATGCTGTAGTAGCTATTTCTGTAGCTATGGGAATTGGAGCTTATATTCCTCCATTTGTTAAAGCTCATACTCAATGGTTAATGAAAGGTGGATTATCTCTTCCTGCATATATTGGACCAATGTTAATTGCTGCACTTATGAGAAATATTTGTGACTCAATGAAAAAACCTCTTCCAATGAAAGAGATTGACGTTGTTGGTAATATTTCACTTTCTATATTCTTATCAATGGCACTTATGACAATGAAATTATGGGAACTTACAGCTCTTGCTATTCCTATGATCGTTATACTTGCTATTCAAACACTATTTGTAATGTTATACACTTACTTTATAACTTACAATGTTATGAGACTTCCATTCATTGCTACAAAATATGATGCTGCTGTTATGTCTGCTGGACACTGTGGATTTGGATTAGGAGCTACTCCTACAGCAATTGCAAACATGGAAGCATTTACTTCTGTAAATGGATTCTCAACAAAAGCATTCTTTATAGTACCTCTAGTTGGAGCACTATTTATAGACTTTACAAATGCTGCTGTAATTACAATATTTATTAATATGTTCTCTTAATATTAAAGATTACTACATAAAATTAAATACTTAATTTAGGGGGGAATTAAATTATGAATAATAATTTTAACATTGGAGTATTTGATTCTGGTGTTGGGGGAACAACTGTTTTAAAGGAAATCATTAATGCTTTACCTAATGAAAATATTCTTTACTATGGAGATAATGGAAATGCTCCATATGGAGAGAGAACATTAGAAGATATTCAAAGATTATGTTTAAAAATTATGGACTTTTTCAAAGTTAATAATTGTAAAGCTGTAGTTATAGCTTGTAATACAGCTACTGCTGCATCATTAGAAATAATTAATGAAAGATACGATATCCCAGTTATAGGAGTTATTAATCCAGGAGCTAAATCAGCTATTAACATGAGTATTAGTAAAAATATTGGAGTTTTATCTACTCCTTTTACTGCTAAATCAAATGCTTATGCTAATGCTATAAAAAAACTTGATGACAGTATAAAAGTATTTCAAGAGGGTTGTCCTGAATTATGTCCTATGATAGAAAATTCTTGGGAAACATATGAAAATAGGGAAGAAATTTTAAAAAATCATATTGCAACTTTCCCTGAAACTGTGGATACTGTAGTATTAGGATGTACTCATTATCCTCTTATTAGAGAAGATATAGCTAAGTTATTTACTAAAACAATTGTAGATCCAGCAAAAGAAACTGCTATTGAACTACAAAAAACTTTAGAAAAGCTTAATCTTCTTAATTCATCAACTGAAAAAGGAAAGATTGATTTCTTTGTAAGTGGTGAGATTGAAAAATTTAAAAAAGTTGCTGAAAAATTTTTAGGGTTTAAAATAGATAATATTTATCAAGTAGAAAAGTAATATTTAAAGAGCCGAGATTTTTTCTCGGCTCTTTTATAGTTAATCTTTCTTTATTTTTTCTATTGTAAATCCTGTAAATCCATAAATTATAGATAGGATTGGTGAAATTAAATTAAAGAAACAATATGGTACATATACCCAAGGACCTACTCCCAAAGCACTCATCATAAATGCTCCACAAGTGTTCCAAGGTACTAGTGGTGAAGACATTGTTCCTGAATCTTCTAAAGCTCTTGATAAATTTTTAGCAGCTAATCCTCTCTCTTCATAGCTTTCTTTAAACATTCTTCCTGGTATAACTATTGATAAATATTGATCTCCAGCTACATTATTAACAAATATAGGTGTAAGTATAGTAGCTAAAATCAATTTTCCATCAGTATTAGCAAATTTCAGAATCTCTTGAGCTATTCTTCCTAACATTCCAGATTTTTCCATAATTCCACCAAAAGTCATAGCACACAATATTAGTGAAACTGTCCACATCATTGAATCAAGTCCACCTCTTGTAAGTAACTCATCTACCATTGGCATTCCTGTATTACCTACATAACCATAGTGTAGTGAATAAAGAGCTTCTTTTAAACTAGCTCCCTGTACTAAAACTGCTGCTCCAGATCCTATTAATGATCCTATAAATAGCCCTGGTATTGCTGGAACTTTCATTATTACCATTCCTATTACAAAAGCTGGAATTAAAAGTAAAAATGGATTTATATTAAATGCACCTGATAAAGTGTCTAGTATCTCATTTATCTGTGCAGTATCAACTTCTCCCCCTGCTGTTTTTTTCAAACCTAATATTACAAATGAAATAAGGGTAATTGTATATGCTGGTACTGTTGTATATAGCATATGTTTTATATGTTCAAACAGATTCGAGCCTGCCATAGCTGGTGCTAATGTTGTTGTATCAGACATTGGGGACAGCTTATCTCCAAAGTATGCTCCTGATATAATAGCCCCTGCTATTATCGGTCTAGGAAGTCCTAATCCCTCTCCTATTCCTACCAATGCAATTCCTACCGTGGATGCAGTACTCCACGAACTTCCTGTAGCTATAGATACTATTGAACATATAACCACAGTAACTGGTAAAAATACAGTTGGGTGTATTATCTTTAGTCCATAATATATCATTGTTGGAACTACTCCTGATAAAATCCAACTTCCAATAACCATTCCAATTATCATTAGAATTAATATAGCTCTCATAGACATCTTTATCGTGTCTACGACACCGTCTTCCAATTCATTCCAAGTTGCACAACCAGAAACTTTTGCTACTAATGCTGCAAAAATAGCTGAGATAAAAATTGGAATATGCACATCAAGTTTTGCAACTTGAACAGAATAATAAAGTGTTACTACCAAGAAAACTACTGGTAGCAGTGCATAATAAAGTGTTACCTGTTTCTTTTTCATTTCTCTTCTATCAACTCCCTTTGTTTTTAATTTATATCAAACATTAATATACGTTATATGGTTATAAATGTCAATAAAAATTTCTTTTTATTTTAAGCACTTTTTTCCATTAGATGATGATCTTTTTTTCTGTCTTCCATATATGTATCTTTCATGCTTTCAATCAGCTCTTCATACTGATCTTCATTTAGTTTTAAATTTTCTATCAACAGTGATACTCCATTCTTTTTAGAGTAATTAAATTCTGTTGCATAAAAGCTTACTGTAATTTCATTTTCAATCTCTCCTATTGCAATATAAAAATCTGATTCCTCCTTAGTTTTACACGAAAATAGATATTTTAATGATTCAAATCTATATTTTTCCAACTGAACTTTTAACCACTCTATATCTCCAGCAAATCTATAATAAAAACACATTTTATCATCTATATCAAAATTATTCTCATGTTGCTGGAATTTATACAGTATTATCCCTCCTACAATAATAGCTATCACAATTATAAGTACTATATTGATTTCCATAATTTTTTCTCCTTTATAAGTATGTGTATTCTAAAAAATTATTATAACATTCCTAAATATTTTTTCAAGATAATTTTTTACATTTAATTTTTTTCTCTACTAAACTATAATTTCCAAAAGTAGAGGAGTGCAAACGACTACTACTTTTGAGACGCAGAAACGAAGTTTCTTTGAACCTTTACATTAACAAAACTTATAATTTTTAACATCAATTTGACTCCATGTCAGTGAATAAAGAATCCCTACGGCTCATTCCGTTGAAAATGCAAAACTCGCTTCGCTCAAACACGTTGCATTTTCTTAACTTCATTTCACTGAGGGCTTCTAATATTCACTTCCAAATTACGTCAACTTGATGTTAGGAAGAATTTATTTTTTAAAATCATCACTTTATCAAATATCAGCTAAAATGGAATTTGGAGAAGAATATTAGAGAGAGTCACGAAATCTGATGCTAAAAATTCCGACGTGTTTGAGACGAAGTCGAGTTTCGGAATTTTAGTCAGATGAGTGTTACTCTCTCTTTATTCTACGACATGGAATTTAGCTGATATTTAAAAGAAATTTAGATAACTTAAATTGACTAATTAATGTAAATAACAAAGGTACTTTGTCAAAACCTAGCGATGTGCTAGATAACTGAGCTTAGTTAAATAAATTATAATTTTATAATAGAAAAAGTGACTGCTCTCAACAGTCACTCTATCTAAAATAATTGTTTTATTTTTAAGATTTGTGAGTTGGACATCTACCAGAAGCTTTACAGCTTCCACAACTGCAACTACATCCACCCTCTTTAGCTGTCAACATTCTATACACACTTCTTAAAGCAAAGAATGCTATAACTGCTACTATCGCTATCAAAATAATTGTTTTCATCTTACCATCTCCTTCAAATAGAAAACAAAACAATACTTACTTAAAAGAACAGTTTTCCTATTTGGAATACTAATGTTGAGGCAATATATGGCACTACTAACATTATACTTACTACAAATCCTAAGTATCTCCATCCAAATTCATGCTTTATAGCTCCCAATGTTGCAACACAAGGTACTACCAAAAGTATAAATACCATAAATGAGTATGCTCTCAATGGTGCTAAATCATCATTTGGCCACAGATTAGCTGTAGCTTGTACTATTCCTCTTCCCTCTTCTTCAATCTCCTCTGCATCTGGTGTAGTAAATAAGCCCTCTACATCAAGGCTTAACATTCCTACCACTGAATCTTTTACAGCTACTCCAAATCCTTTTACTTGCTCCATTAAATCTTCACCAAAAGTAGTTTCTTCTACTTCCTCTTCAACTACCTCTTCATCAGCTAATGGAAGTGCTTGAGCTAAGAATCCTACAACTACCTCTTTAGCTGCTATACTTGGTGGAATTGCTGCAACAGTTTCCCATCTATCTCCAAATCCTGTAGGTTTCATAATAGGTGCAAATGTATGTCCAAATTTAGCTATATATGATGAGTTTGAATCTCCATTATTAGGGAAATATGTAAGAGCCCATAATATCATCATTATTCCTAAAATTACAGTTCCTGCTCTCTTAATATAATCAAATACTCTTAACCAAGTTGAGTTTAAAATAACTTTTAAACTTGGGATTCTATATGGCGGTAACTCTATTAATAAAGCTTTATTTTCAGATTTAAATCCTTTTATATTTTTTAATCCAAGTCCTACTAATATTGCTACAATTATTCCAAATATATATATTGAAACAACAACTAATCCAGCTTTAGCTCCAAAGAATGCTGCTGTAAACAACCCATACACTGGTAATCTAGCTCCACATGACATAAATGGTGACATAGCTGCTGTTAATTTTCTTGAGCTTTCATCTTCTAATGTTCTTGTTGCATAGATAGCTGGAACTGTACATCCAAATCCAACTACCATTGGAACAAACGATTTACCATTAAGTCCCAATTTTCTCATTATCTTATCCATTAAAAATGCTACTCTAGCCATATATCCACTTTCTTCTAATATTGCTAAGAAGAAATATAGGAATACCATAACAGGGACGAAAGTAAGAACTCCTCCTACTCCTCCTACTATTCCATCTATTATCAGTGAGCTTAACCAATCTGGAGTTCCCTCTACAAGCATACCTACATATTTACCTACAAAATTAGCAAAGAACCCATCTACCCAATCTATAAATGGAGCACTTCCATTAAATACAAATGCCATTACCCCTGCCATTATTAAGAAAAATAGTGGTAATCCTAAAACTCTATTTAAAAGAATCTTATCTACTTTATCTGTAAAATCTAATCTCGATTTTATTGAAGTAGTGAAAGTTCTAGCAAGAATTCCATTTACTGTTCCATATCTTCCTTCTGCAAGTATTGTTTCGCTATCATTATCATATTTATTTTCTAACTTCTCAATATCTTCATCAAACATTCCTGTTGTATCTATTCCATATTTATCTTTTATCTTTTCAATTATATGAGCATCTCTCTCTAAAAATTTAATTGCTAAAAACTCTTTTGAGTACTCTTTAGTTGCTGGTAAAAGTTTTTCATTAGTTAAAATCTTATACTCTACTTCATGGATTATAGATAAAATATTTTTATCAAAAGGTAATGAATACTTTTTACCCTTCTCTTTATTTTTAGACATAGTTATAATAGAGTCTAAAAGCTCTTCTATTCCAGTTCCTTTTAATGCTGATACAGGAATTGCTGGAATCTCAATCATATCTTGAAACTCTTTCATATTTAACTTATATTTTAATTTTGCAAACTCATCATAGAAATTCAATGCCATTATCATTGGCTTTTCTAACTCTTTTAATAGGAATGTAAGATATAGATTTCTCTCAAGATTTGTAGAATCTATAACATTTACTACTACATCTGGATTTTCCTCTAAGATAAAATCTCTAGTTATCTTTTCCTCTAAAGTATATGGACTAAGACTGTATACCCCTGGCAGATCCACTAATTTTATCTCTTCACCTTTGTGAACAAACATAGCCTCTTTCTTTTCAACTGTTACTCCTGGCCAGTTTCCTACTTTTAATTTTGATCCTGCTATTGCATTGATTAAAGCAGATTTTCCAACATTAGGATTTCCTGCAAATGCTATTTTTATCATTTTCTTTTCTCCTACCCTTCTATTTTCTCAACTTCAATATTTTTAGCATCTTCTTTTCTTATTGCTATTCCTGTAGCTTTTACTATATACTCTTGTGGATCTCCTAAAGGTGCATTTCTCTCTAATTTAATAATCTCTCCAGCAGTTACTCCCATATCTACCAATCTTTTTTTTAATTCCCCTATTCTGCCAATTTTAATTATTTTAGCTTTCTCTCCATTCTTTAAATCACATAACTTCATCTATTTTACCTCCATAAGATTTCTAATACATAACTTTTGTCTTTCAAAGTATTATTCCTAAATAATAGCAGCCTTTAGGCTGCTTAATCTAAATATATTATTTTTTATATCTCTACTATTATCTTAGATGCCAAACCAAAATTCAAAGCATACTTACAGTTATTCATTTTAACAATAACTCCACCATTTCCATCTTTTAACACACAAAGTTTTTTACCTATACAAAAGCCCTTTTCCAACAATTGCCCCTTACAACAACCTGTTCCTCTTATATCTTTTATTGTAACTTCTTTATTTAGTTCTGCAAAAGCTAATGGTAACATTTTGGCACCTCCTTATCTTTTATACAATCATTATATTCAATAAATATAAATTTGTCAATAGAAAAGGTTTGAAGTTTAAAATATATCTATAATAAATTTTTATAAATGCTCATCTATTAAATAATATTAATATAATCAAAAAAGACTAAAAATAGATTTTTCTACTCTTAGTCTCTGCAATATTAATCTTTATATAGTTCCAATATCTCAAGATACTCAGCTCTTATCTCTTCACGTAATTTTTTAGGCTCTAATATCTCTGCCTCTTTAGAAAATTGTCTAAAATAGATCTTAGCATTTTCATTAGCTACTTCAAAGAAATAGATATGTCCCTCTTTTTTTAACAACTTTGGACGATAGTTAGTAAAACTTTTCAAAAGACTCTCTCCCTCTTCTGTAAGTCTAACTTTAACTATATTTCCATTACCAAAAAATGGGTCAAAATTTTTACGCATATTTTCAATAAATTTCTTATCCTTCCCTTTTATTTTTTCATCAAGGATAGAAATTATTTCAAGCTCTTTTAATTTAAAGTTAGCATAATTTTTCTTCTCCTCATCATAACAAAAAAGAAAGTTTTCATCCCCTCTCTCCTCTCTTTTTATAAAATAAGGTTCTACATTAAAAACTCTGCTCAGATATTTTATCTTTATCTTCTTTTTCTCTTTTATTCCCTCTAAGATCATCTTCACTCTATCTTCAAAAATAAAAAGTTCTCTCTGATATTTAAATTTTGAAGTATATAGCTCAAATAACTCTCTAAAATACTCTGCTTCTACATCTACCTCATTAGCCTTTAAAACATCATAATATATCTCTCTATTAGAAACATTCAAATCAAATTGTATTATCTTTTTTACTGGTCTCCCTTGAGTTTCCAACAATTTTTCTGCATCCATTTTTTTATTATATTTAAATCTTTCAAGGATATAGTTGCAAAGTTTATTATTATTTATTCCAAATTCTTCAACATCATTTTTCATAAGACGCCAAATATCTTCTGGTACTGTCACTCTAATCTTTTTCATTTCCCTTTGCTCCCCTTTGCAAAACAATATGTTTTTATATTATAACACATTTCTTTTGTTTTATTCAAAATATTTTATACTACCTATTTTTCAATCTTTTTTCTTTTTATTAAATAGCATTCCAAACCTTGAATTTTTACATCGTTTTTTATTTTATCTCACCCTATACATACTTTTACACATATTTTTTAATATAAAAATTTCTTTTAATCCTATGTTATAGTTGTAATTTTTGTAAGAGTTAAAGTTATCTTGTGGTATTGCTTTTTTGTGAATATATGTTATAATTATATTGTAAACCTAACCCATAGGGGTACAACATAACAATTAAAAAAGTTCTGAATAATACTAAAAGCTAAGAAACATAAAAAATGTTCCTTAGCTTTTTTCTTAAATATAGAAAACTATTATTTCATGTATCTCCTCAGCTGTGTAAAGTCTACAAAAGATTATCTAGTTCAAAGTTCAATTTTTATAATACTAGGTTATCTTTTAAAGATTAATTTTCAAAACTTATATTTTTAATATCAACTAGCCTTCATACTA
>ERZ773142.477-NODE-477-length-35636-cov-22.3169_pt1 | contig 35636 bp, 59 predicted proteins | sample MGYA00580853_ERZ773142 | MGnify/ENA primary metagenome ERZ773142 (study PRJEB29015, sample SAMEA2737862) | human gut metagenome | biome: human gut; feature: human-associated habitat; material: faeces | place: China | collected 2012 ... | reverse complement strand
CTGAATTTTTATTTTCAATTTTTAATAATCTTTTCTCTATCTCTTCTTTGTATTTGCTTAATCTGTCAGAATTTTCTTTATTTGAAAAATTCTTAAAGTATGTTGTATCATTGACCGTTGTAGTAGTCTCTTGAATGCACTCAAAGATCCCATCCGTCAATCTGTCAAGATAACAGAATCCTACATTTTTAGTTCCTGCATCGTTCAAATATAAAAGATTCTCATCAAACTTAATCCCTATATTGCCTTGTAGAGCTTTGAAAATTTTTTCAGCACTTGTAACTATTGAAGGCAAATTACCATTGTTTAATTTTTTATCTAACTCTTTTCCTAAATATTCCCTATCAACCCACAACTCTTTTCCTGACCAATTAACAATAACTGTTTCTAAATTTGTTACCATTAAATTTATATGATATTTAAATTTGACAGGTGACTTACTAGCTGGAGGTAGCCACGAGCTTTCAGAACCATCATTTATATACCAATATAATAGTTCCTGCCCTCCATCTTGGACATAAATACCTATTTCTCTTGGAAAATATCCTTCTAATACTCCTGTATTATCAAGTTGAACTGTTAATTTAACTGTATCTCCTATTTGAGTTTTATCTACTATATTAACTTCTTTTTTTATAGATTTTATATCAATAAAAGTTTCTGGATTTTCATCAGGATTTATAGTTCCATTTCCTATTTTTACCTTTGCAAAAGAAACAGGCTTATTTTCTGCTAAACATTTTGCCATGTATTCTTTCCCTTTATTAGTTAATCCTTCAAACATTTCCTACCTCCATTTCTATTATTCTAAAAATACCATTTTTATTTTCAAAAACTTTATATATATCAGGATGAGTCCCTATAAATTCTTTTTCTAACTCAATACACTTAAATCCACCTGTTCTATATTTAATTTTTTCTCTATCAGTTTCTATTTCAACTGTATCAAGAATACTTCTGCAATTTTTATACTTTTCAAGTATATATACTAGCTCATCAATCCAGTTAGTATTAGTATTTAAGGTGTTTGTTGTAATTTTAAAAGTAAAAGGTTTCCCTCTATATTCAAACCATTCTTGAACTTCTAAAGGATAATTCAATTTTTTTAAGTTCTCTGTTACTGCAACTTTAGTTCCTTTTTTAGCATGAGCCCAATAAGCATTTTTTATTAACTCTATTTTTATTTCTCTTGCTAAAGATTCCTTCCAGTTATCAATTGTATACTGATATGCTAACTCTGAAAGAACTTCATCAGATTGTTGTTCCAAATTTTTATAAATTGCAAGTTTCGGAACTTCCGAAATAACTTCTTTTATATTTTTTTCAAATTCAATTGCCAATGTCCTTAAATTTTTATATTTTTTTAAGTTTTCAGGAAAAATTTTTTGATAGTCAGTATTTAATAAATTACTCATCTTCTACACCTTGATAACTTGCTGTTGTTCCAGTATCTTGTGCTATATGAGTTTTTTCAATTTTAGTAAAACTTGGACTGACTATCTCAACTCTTTTTGCTCCTGCCTGAATCAAGAGCTGAACTAATTTATTAGGATTTATATCTCTTCCTAACTTTTCTTTTTGCCATTTTTTATATTCTTCTACAGCTTTATTTACTGAAGAAGTTACTATAGTTACATCATCTTCTTTATTAATCCACCATTTAAAATTAATAGTGTAATTAGAAGCAGTTGGAGCAATTACTTCAACCTTATCAGTAAAAGGTCTAATATCATCAGCAGATAGAACCTCTGTAACTATTTTTAAAACCTCACTTTCAGGAATTTTTCCTTCTTTTAAAAGAGGAATTATCTTAACTATTCCTGGACTCTCCTTTGGAGTATAGATATAAGCATCAATTATATCTTGATGAGCTGTTAAAGTATAATATCTATATGCTGCAATAGGTCCAGCAGTACTAAAAGATGTTGGCTTTAGCTTAATTCTCTCTCTTAAACTATCATCATTTTCTAAATCTGCTCCTCCAGAACTAATATTTATATTTTCTACTGAATATAAATAAGGAACATCATCAACAATTGTATTTATTTCTCCAATTTGTAAATTATTTCCAATTTTACCTTCAGTAAGACAAGTAACTTCTCCATTTACTTCTCTTTCTCCTATTTTTAACTCTATACTTTCATCTAATTCAAAGAATAAATTTCCTGCACTTACTTTATACCCTTTAGGAATAGTTATAACTTCAGCAAAGATTTTACTAAAAGTATATTTAATTGTTGCTTTAGCTCCTCTTGCTAAGTTTCTTTTAACTCCTACAAGCTCTCCAAGAGCTTCTAAATATACTCCTTTAGAATATCTAAGAAGATTCATTTTACCAGTAAAATTTATATTATTATTTGCTATTGAAACTACATAAGTTACCCATGAAATAAAATCATTAACTGGATCTCCTGCTCTTATCTTTACTCCCATAATCTCTTCATAACCACTTTTTATAGTAGTTTCTAATTTAGAGATATCATTCTCAATAAATCTAATTTCACTCATTATCTATCCCCCCTTTGATGCTAACAGATAGTTTTCCTGATAGTCCTTCAATATCTGACACATGAATCTCTTCAGTTTTAAATCTTGATTCTTCTCTTGTTATCTCTTCTAGTATATCTGCTGCTATACTTGCTTTAACAATCTCTTGAGGTTTATCAATATTCTCAACTATAATTCCTTTGTGTCTAGCAAGAGGAACATTACATTTAATTCTAGTTACTGTATTATCAATATTTTGACTAATTTCTTCACTTAAATTAGGTTTTAATATATAATTTCTTTCTTGAGTATTAATTTTAATTTCCATTAGTTATACTCCTTTAAGCTCAAAGAAAGCTCCATTTTACTTACATTTCCTAAGCTTGTATATGCTTTATATGTTTCAGACATTGAAGTTATTACATACCAACCACTTCCTACTACTCTACTTCCTAAAATGAACTTTAATTTTTGCCCTTTTTTCATATAATCTTCAAACTCTTTAGCAGCAGCAGTTGGATTAACATTCCAAGCAGCATTAAGATGTATATTCAATTTAAGCTCATCTAATGCAACTCCCTCAAATTGTAGCTTAGGTTTTCCGTGCATAACTTCATGTTCTATCCATCTAACACTTTTATCTCCTGAAAGGTCATTGATAGTTTTTATATAAAAAGAGCTACAACCAAATATTGTCTTTCCTAAACTTCCTACAATCATCTCTCCTCCTATACTGGTGATCCTGAAGTATCTGGTCCACCTTTAACTCCAGAGTGTTTATGAGTCATCAATGATATTCCTCCTGCAACTACATCATCTGTAGCATTCATTCCACCATTTAGTTGAATATTTCCATTTATTGTTATATCTCCTGTAATCTTTATCTGAGGACATACAACTTCAATTTCTTTTTTACAATCTAAATATAGTTTAGATGCTTTTTCATCATAGATCACTTGAGTACCATCAGAAAATACAGTAATCGTTTTTCCCTCTCCTGCATTAGACATAACAGGAGCTGGAAGATCATAACCACTTCCAAGATACATTCCAGAGTTTCCATTGCTAACTAATAAGCACAATCCCCTTTCTCCTATTTGAGGCATAGAGTATTGTTTAGTTCCTTTATTTCTTCCCTGAAATACTTGTAGTTCTGCTGATTGGTCTTCTAAATCTTCAAAGTGAACTTTTACAGTTCCTTTATCATGATTTACTATAGATACAGTTCCAAACCTTATCATTCCTCTTCTTCCACCTTCCTTATATCTAATGAGAGTGTATAATCTTTATAATTAGTATCTATCTTTGAAATTAAATATTTTCCTTCAAAGATACCAAACCCAACTATATAAATAGTATTTCCTACACTTAATAATTGTTCTTTTCCTAACAGTTGAATATACCCTCTTGTAGAATCCTTATTTTTTTCCCTTAAAGCTTTCTCAGCAATCTTACCAAGGTACTCTTCTTTTTGCTTTTTAGTTGCTCCAGGAGGCTCTTTTTCCTCATTTATAAAGAGTACTCTTTGAGTTCCTCTTTTATATCCTGCCCTCTGTTTAGTAAAGAAACTTTTTTCTATTTTTTTCCCTAATTTACTATCATAATATGAGATCTTACAACCTGCATATCTGTCAGTATCATCAGTTTCAAATGAATATGATTTAAGATCTGATCTTGAAAGATAGATAATTGGTTCTTTATTTTCATATAAAGTCTCTTCTAATAAAATTAATTTATCGTTATAGAGTTTTACTAATATTCCAGCCTCTTTCCCTAATCTCTTTAAGAAGTTAAAGTAGCTCTCTAGTCTAGCTTCAACTCTTTTATATTCAAACTTAAAATCAACTTCAAAAATTAACTCAAGGTTACATTCCTTTGCTATATCTGATGCTATTTTTTCTAATGTTACATTTTCCCAAACTCTATTCTTTTTATTGTCCATAAGATTTGATGTTATGTCCACTGATAGAGCTTTGATATTACACACATCAGGAGGTCCAGAGTAGCTAACATTATCAATATAGAAAGTTCCTACATCAATTTCTACAACACCTGTAACTTCCCAATTATGAAGATAGGCTTTTACTTCTAATTTCTCTCCTTTAAGAGGAGCCCAACTGCTGATCCACAGTCCTTCTCTATTTTGAATACTTAAATCTAAAGTATCAAATTCATTCAAAGAATCTGATTGGGTAAAGCTAAGTAAATCATTATGAATATATTTTGTTATATTTTTACCTTCATAAAGTATTTGTAATTCTATTCTTCTAGTATTTCCAATTACATTATCAAGTACTTTATTAGTTAAATTATCTAACTTGTCTAAAATTTTATAGTCTAACATCTTATCTCCTCCATGGTGGAGCATTAGTATTAGCCTTTTTAGCCGAGTCTATCTCTTGATATTTAAGCTTTACTCCTGCTTTGAATACAATTACATCACTATACTCCTCATTTAGCTCTAAAAGAGAATTATACAGTTTAGAGTCATCAAATAACTTATATGCAATACTATCCCAAGTGTCTCCTGAGATTGTTGTATAAATTTTATCTGCCATTTCCCCTCCTATATGTTTCTCTTTGGTATCTATCAAAATATCCTTTGAATTGCTCATAAGACATTCTTGCATCATTTTCTAGAACTTCTTTTACACCTGTAGCATCTTTAGCATTAACCACAGGGGAATAAGTAAAGTTAAAAGTAGTATTAGTATTGCTTGAGCTAGAGCTATTATCAAAAGCTCCTAATAATCTTCCAGTTTTTTCCCATAGATTCATACTATTTGAATCTCCAGTAAGAGGAATTATAGCTTCAGATGCTCCTCCCTCTCCTACCATTGCAAGAGTTGGAGAATGAACAAATCCACCAGTTGCAAATCCTGGAATAAGTTTAGTGAAAAATCCACCTTTTCCCTCTGTTTGTTCTGCATTTTCTCCATTAGAACTTGGTATAAATTTATTTTTAAGAGAAGAAATTCCATTGCTAATAGCATCACCTAAACTAAAGTTTTTAATCTCTTCAAATATTTGTAAGAAGTAATCCTTTAAATCTTTTCCTAAATTCTTTAAGTTTTCTATTTTAGATGCCATATAGTCAAAAGGTATTCCTAATACAGCCATAGCTTTCTCTTTAAATTCATTGAAATTGTTAATTCCATTCATTACCATTTCAACTAATTTTTCTTTTAATTCACTAGCCTTTAATTTGATAGTATCCCAGTTTTCATATATCAATTTTCCTGCTTTAATAACGTGTCCTAAAGGACCAAGCATATACCAATATTTATCAACCAACTCTACTACCTTATTTTTTAGATCAATAGCTTTCTTTTTAACTGTATCCCAGTTTTTATATAGTAAATATCCTGCTGCAACAAGAGCTGTTATTCCTAATATTACTAGTCCTACTGGACTTGTTAATGCTGCTATTCCAGCTTTAGCTACTCCTCCTATTTTCCCAATAGTTTTTATTATTTTAGCTCCTAATTCTTTTTCAGTAGCTAATCCAGCTAATTTTGTATAAGTTGAATATGTACTTATTCCAAAACTTATAAATTTTAAAGCTCCTCCTATACCATATAAAGCTCCTGTGCCATAAACAATAGTTTTAGCCATTGCTTTTACTTTATCAGGATTTTTCTCAAGAAGTTCAGTAAATTTTCGTAAAGCTGGAGCTACTACTGCTATACCTTGATTTAAAAATGGCAGTAATGTTTCTCCTGCTTGAGCTTGCAATAGTTCCATTTGCGATTGTAAGTTTTGTAATTCATTTTCTGTTGTCCCAGCTCTATTTTCATATTCTTTATCTGTTGCACCTTCATAATTCTTTTTATTCTTAACCAAGTTTAAATTTTGAGTATACTTTTCATAAGATTTAAGAACATTAGATGCTGCAACTTTTCCCTCTTCTCCAAATAGCATAGTCATAATTGCTGATTGATCTACTTTATTAGCTTTGCTTAACTTTGAAAATACAATATCCATTGCTTTTTCTGCATCTTTAGATGCAGTTTTAGCTAAAAATTGAGCATCTAATCCAAGCATTTCTAAAGCTTCTTTCTCTGATTTATCTGCTGCTTTTCCTTTAGATAAAACATTTAAAAGCTTTTTAGCTCCTGTAGCAGCTACCTCTGGTGCCATTCCCATTTCAATTAATGACGCCCCTAGAGCAGCAGTCTGATTTTCAGCCATACCTGCAAGTTTAGGTATATTTCCTAATCTAGTTATAAATTCTGAAATTTGATCTTCTGAAGCTCCTGTATTGTTTCCAAGAGTATTAATTTGATCAGTAAGTTCTTTTAATTTAGTTAAGTCCATATTAAAAGCATTTTTCCATATAAACATATACTTAGATGCTTGATCTCTATTCATATTAAAAGCAATTGCCATTTTAGAAGCTTGTTCTATGTATGGAACTGCCTCATCTTGCTTTAACCCTGATTGACCTGCATTAGCAGCCATTCCATATAGATCTTCTAATGAAATTGCCATTTTTTTCTCTGTAATAATAGATTGTAATTCTTTTTTAAATTTTGCCTCTTCCTCTTTATTAGCAAAATCAAATTGCTTCTTTACATCAGCAAAAGCACTTTCAGCTTTTATAGCAGAATTAAGTAATATTCCTCCTGCTCCAGTAACTACACTAGCTCCTTTAATTGCTCCTCCACCTATACTTGAAACTTTATCAGCTTTATTTTTTATACTTTCAGCTTTTTGATATTTTTCCATAGCCTTATTATAATTATTAGCTTTTTTCTCAAGTTCCTCATATGATTTTCCTATATCTTGTAATGATATATTTTGCTCTTTTAAATTTTTGCTAGTTTCTTTAATATCTTCTATATGCTTTTTTTGCTTATTATTTAAACTTTCAATTTTATTTTCTAAAGATGAATACGTTTTATTTAATGAACTACTTTCCTTAGAGTTATCTTTTATCTCTTTTTCTACTTTATTAAATTCGGTTTGTAATGGTTTTAATTGAGAAATTATATCTCCTATTTCTTTTTGCAACTTGTTATATTCATTTTTTGTTTCATTGCTAATTTTTTTATTATCTTTTATTTTTTTATCTACTTCATTAAACTCTGCTTGTAGTGGTTTTAAGTGAGAAGTTATATTCCCTATTTCTTTTTGAAGTTGAATATATCTATCTTTTAATTCACCACTATTTCCTTTGTTATCTTTTATTTTTTTATCTACTTGATCAAACTCTTTTTGAAGAGGTTTTAATTGAGAGACTATATTTTTTATTTCTTTTTGTAATTCAGTATACTTATCTTTTAGATTATTATTAATATCTTTATTATCTTTTACTTTTTTAGTAACAGAAGCTAAATCAGCTTTTAATAACTTTTCTTTTGAACTTAGATTTGTAATCTCTTTAGATAAGTTTTCTTTTGTTTTAGTTAATTCTCTTCCACGAGCATCTACTTCTGAAATACTTTTTTTCAATTTTAAAAGCTCTTTTTCAGCAGAATTTATCTGTTGCCTTGTATCTTTTCTAATTAATCTCAATTCACTAAGGTTTCTCAAAGCAGCTTGACTTTTTCTTAAATCCTCTGTCTTTTTATTAACTGCTTCTATTAAAGTAGTTGCATTTTTAAAACTACCTCTAAAGCTAGAACCTATTGTTGCTCCTATTCCAAAAGAGATTGCTAATTGTTTAACTCCCATATTTCCTCCAATAAAAAAACCACCTATTCTTTTAATAGAATAAGTGGTTGTTATTTATTTAGAAATTAATTTAAGAAGTATGGTTGATACTATATAAATCACTATTATAGCAATTAAAGCATAATATATAGTATAGCCTAATAAGATAGCTCCAAAGATTACAACAAAGATAAGAACTTTAAGAACTTTACTAAGAATAGGCCATATTTTAAATTTAAAAATTTCCCATTTGGTTAATACAATAGTTTTATCTCCAAGTAAGTATCGCTCATATCTTTCTTTAGCAATAGCTCTTTTTCGTTCAATTTCTCTTTCTATCTCCTCTGAACCTTCTTTAGTAAAGCTTCTTTTAGCTTCTTCCCAATATTTTTTTGTCTTTTCATTTGATTCTCTCTGCTTTTCCTTAAACTTCTCAATAAAATTTTTCATAATATCACCCTTAATAAAAGTATAGCCCATACTTTTGTTAAAAGCAACCACTTATTCTATATTTAGTTTCCATTGTTCTGTTCATTTAACAATTCTGTTAATGATTCTATCCAATCACTCCACTCGTAAATTGGCATTTCCAGCCAATAAACAAGTGAAGTTTTAGTTTGTTTTGAAAGAGTTATTCCGATTTTTCTGATAGTAATTCCATTAAGGTTTGATATTCCAAGCCGTCGAAAAAACCCTTGATCATATTTGTTATTTTTATATATTCTATAGCTGATAATATTTCTAAGTCTGAAGGAGTGCAACCAATTATTTTAGATGCAATAAGTCCTAAATAAGCTCTACTCCCTTCCATCTCTCCCTTTGGAAATATTCCACCAATTAATAAAAATTCTCTTTCAGCTTCAAGTAATATTTTTGCTGTAAAATCTTCCTTTTTTATATTAATTTCAGAGATAGTTTGCTGATTATCTCCAAATCCTGTAATAATAGGTTTCTCTAATTTCATTTAATCCTCCTTACATTCCCATAGCAGCTCTGATATCTGTTAAATAATCAGTTCCTTTAACCTTGAAAATCATATTTGTTTTATCAACTTCAAGTACCTCTTCTCCATCATATTCAACTTTTAAATAGTTAACTGAAAACTCTTGCTTAGAATCTGTAGGCTTTCCTACTGATAATTTTCCTTGAGAAAATCCTTTAGGATATCCTTTAACCATAATTCTATATTTACCAGTTACAAGTTTTCCTTGATTTTGATCTGATGATTGAAGCCCTGCTTTTATTTCAAGTGAATATGCTCTTTGCTCTAGCATATTATAGTTTTGATCTATAAGAGTTCTAAAGTTTAATCCCATAGTCATTGCTTGAATATGCCCTAAAGTAGTAGAATCAATCTCTCCTGCTATTCCTGCTCCTGAAATTGTTTCAGACATAAATTGAATATCTGGTAGATCCACATCAACTAAGGCTGTTAATGATCTGCTACCATCTGCATAAAGCATATAGTTTACAACTTTTTCTGGAATTATTCCTGGTCCTGTTAATCCTGCCATTTGTTACCTCCTAAAATAAATTATTATAGTATTTTGTATCTATTTCTAAATCAAAGCATATATCTTCAGCTGGTAGTGCTGGTGAGAAATATAATTTGAATTTAATTTTTCCATCTATCAATGAAGTAACAGGGTTATCTTCTTCTCTAAATTCAACTCTTCCTCCTATAATCATTCCAGCAGCAGTTAATCCATTTAACCAAATATTTACACTATCAGTGATAGTAGTTATTAAGTTTTTATTTGTAGGATTATCAACTTTTTGCCAATATGTTTGAACTAAACTATTAGTTAAGAAGTTAAACATAAGTCTTGAAACTATAAAATTATCTTTTGGATCTGTTACACCTGGATAACAACCAGTCCTATTTCCCCATGCTACCCAACCATTAATCCAGTTAATAGCATTTGTAATTCCATTTTCATTTAGATAATTTGCTTCATCTAGCCCTAAAAACACCTCTTCTCCTGATGCTAAACAAGTAGAATCTGCTTTTATTCCCTCATTAGATGGTGATTTATAAGGGATTCCATCATTTTCAGCTGCTAATGATTGAATTAGGCAAGCAATTTGTGTTGATAGATGATATTGAGTATCTCCTAGTTTTACTTTTGGATAACATACTTCTAAATAAGTAGAGATTAGGTTATTATCATTCTTATGTTTAACTGCATCAGAATACTTAGTAACAGTTTTTGTATCAATATCTACAAGAGCAAAACCTTTAAAGTGCCCATTAATTAAACTAGCTTTAGTTTCCATTACTGCTGCTACTGTACTATCCGTTGACCACTTAGGAGCTAGTACTAAGTTTGGTACAAGTCTATATTTAGGGAAAACAGTTGAGATACACTCTAATCCTTTTTTAGCTCCTGAAGATGGATCTATTCCTCCAACAATATCTGTATTTTTTATAACACTAGGATCTAACTGATCATAAGTTACAGATAATTTATTACCTGAAACTTCCTCTTCTCCTGTTTGAATAATTTTAAGATATCCATTCTCATCAAATTCAGTTACATATGTAATTGTTGGAGTAATTGTTAATGAACTTGCAATAACTCCTAATTCCTTTATTACTGCTGTTTTATCTTCTAAGAAAGGTACATTTTCATCTTGTTTTGTTTTCTTGTGAGTTTTTGGATCTAAGACATTTACTAAAACTATTGGTCCTACTCCAAATTTACTAAAATGAGCATCTATAGCTTCACATAGTGTATAATTTTCAAAATCTCTAACAAATCCAAACTCTTTTACTGCCTCTTCATATGAATAACATAATATAGGAGTATTTATATTTTGTTTCTCACACATATTAATTGGTGCAGTTCCTACATAAAAAGGTGTTATGGAATCTGTTTTAGTAGCTATTAGTGATGTAGCTGTTTCTTGAGTTCTAACGCCATGATTAAATGCCATTATTATTTACCTCCTAATTTCTTTAAAATTCTATTAAATAATATATTTTCTCTTGTTCCTGCTTTTACTACTTTTCCTTTATTTAAAGCAAACTCTGAGTTTATTTCTAAAAACAAAGATTTAATTTCAGGAAATTCTTTAATTGCCTCTTCTACATTTGAAGGAAAATCTCCTAAATATACAGTATTAGTTGTTAGTCCATACTTTCTGATGGAAGGACCTAAGTACATTTTAGAGACTTTCTCTTTTACTATTTCTTTTGGTTTCTCTTTTCTCTCTGCCATCTATTCTCACTCTCCTAATATCCAAGCATCTACATCAGTTCTATAAGTTTTTGTTCTTAAAAATTTAAAAATAATTTCTCCAGCCATATACATTCCATTGCTATCTAATTCCCAGCTAGTCTCTGTACAAGCTTCAAACTCTTCTAAATAGATACCCTTATCTAAAACTTTTTCTATAACTATATCTATCATTTGATAAAGTTTTTGATATATTTCTTTAGTATTATCTACATAGAGAAGAATACTAACCTTTATATTTATCTCCTTACTTTCTAAGGTATTAACTCCTGATGAGGCTATAATTCCAATAGCAGGGACTATCTCATCTATTCTCTCACTAGGAACTGGTCCTATGAACACCTCAGGAGTTTTTGGAGATCCTTCAGTAGTATTAGTTTCTATTGTGATACTCTTTTCTATTATTTTTTTTAATTCTTGTTCCAATTCATATACTTTTTTCATAGATGCCCCTTTAAAATTCTATCTATCTCTCTATCAAAATTTTTCTCTAATATTTCAGGTGCTTTATCATTTACATACTCTTGAATAGTTTCAGTTCCAAGCATTTGTGGAATAGAAACTGTTTTTAAATCCTGTATTGTAGATTTTCTAGATTGTGATTTTCTTTGAAATATTCCACGATGTCCATTTTTCATAGTTGCTAAAAAAGGTCTTCCATAAAGCTTTGAATTTCCTGTAACAGATTTCCTTTTCTCCCTCTTTTTTACCCTAACTAAGAGAGTTCCATCTGCTTTCTTAGATTTAAAAAACTTATATAAAGATAATCTTGGAGATTTAGATCTAATAAATCCAATAGGGCTTTTAAAATTAGCTTTTTTAACTGATAAAGTTTTTTCAACCTCTGTAGAAGTGATTGCATAATTTGATGTAACATCTTTTTTTAAGTCTTTCTTTATAGTTGTAATAGATCTATTGATAGCTGATGATGTAGCTCTTTCTACTCCATTCTTTATTCCTGAAAGTAATCTTTGTGCTTTATCTAAATTTTTAATTTCAATAAAACCATTAGCCATTAATAAGCAGTAATCTCCTTTAATCTGATTGTTGTTATTCCCTCTACAGAGTACCAATCGTTTACAAGATAATTAGTTCCATTTACTTTTAATCTCTTTCCAGGAACTCTCCTTTCTAAAGTAAATTCCACTGTTTTTAGATAAAGTATCAAATCTACTGAATAATATGTATCATCAATAGCTTCCTCTGAAAAATCTTTATCCAGATGCTCTATTACTCCTACATAAATTCCATCTTCAATGTTGATATTTTCTCCCATTTCATCAAAGTTCAGGAAGATATCTACATCTTCCTGAAGCATTGATTTAAAATTTAAAGGACTACTCAGCAGTCTTTTTTCTTCCATTTTTAGATTTTTTTTCCTCTTCAATATCTACTACTGGAGTTTCTTCTATTTCTTTCTCTTCAACATCTACTACTGGAATTTCTTCTTTTACATCATCAGCTAAAACTAAAACAGTTCTTGTTGAGATAAGATATTGTTTTTCTTTCTCATCAACTTCTATTTCTGCTTCACTTCCTATTGAATGTTGTCCATAAATTCTTAAAAATTTTACCTTCATTTTTCCTCCATTTCGCAAATTCCGAAATTATTCAGCATCACAAACTACTACATTGAAGTATCCTGATAAATCGTCAGGTTGTAAAACTGGTCTTGATTCAGTTGTAATATTCTTTTGTTTTTTGTTTGGTGAGTCTACATCAGAAAATCTTTTAACCATATGTACATCATTTGTTCCCATATTTATAATAGGAGCATATAGAATTTTACCTTCAGTTGAACCTCCTAAAATCATATTTGTAGGCATTAACTGAATCTCTTTTCCATCATATCCAATTACTTTTCTTGAATATCTGAATAATTCTACTCCATAAGTTTTATAAGTTCCTAACCATACAACTCCAGGATATTGTCTTGTTACTTCTTTTACAAACTCTGTTTGTAGATCTTTGCTTAACATATCATGTTTAAACTCTTTAGAGTTCATAAATTTATCAGCAGCAGTCAATCCCATAACTATATTTCTAACTATAACTCCACTTTCTTCAGCTTTAGCTAAGATGTTATCTAAAGAAGTAATTGGATTTACTCCTGTTTCTCCCCACTTTTCACCACCTTCAAGAGTTACCATATTATCTATTCCATAATCTACCTCATATGAAGCTTCATCTGTTGTTGATGTAACTTTTCCAGTAGTTAAGAATTGAGATACTATTAACTCCTCTTTATTTGCAATATATCTCTCTTGATCAGCTAATATCTCTGCTATTTTCTTTCCAACTCTCTGTGCTGGCTGATAATCTCCAGTAAAATTCATTCCAGCTTCTCTAACAAAAAAATCCTTTGGTCCTAAAGATCTTGATACTGCTATATTAGGGGCTGTAATAAGGTTAGAAGTAGTTCTTCTATCTACAACTGGTCTTCCCATTTCAAGTGGAGTTACAAATGGAGCTACATGCTCTCCTCCTTTAGTTATTTCAAGCATAATCTCTTCAGTAGGTACTGTTTCAGATTTATTAAAAAATAGATCTGTTAAAAAATTTTTTTTAGGTTCCCATGCATCTCTTATTTTTCTTATTGTTTTCGGTGTATAAAGATCAAATTCGTTCGCCATTTTTTCCTCCTATTATCTTAAAAATAATCCTATTTTTCTTAATTCTTGCTTTAATTTTAATTTTTCAGTTGGATCACTAGGTAATAAAACAAAGCTTTCTACTAAATATGCTGTTAATAAAGCTGAACATTGCTTGTTTGCCTCTGCTTCTTCATAAGCTATTGCATAAGGTGTAGTATAAGTAACACTTTTATCATATTTTCCATAGTTCCCACTAGCATCTACTCCGATAACATCTCCTGCTTTTACAGCAGTTTTTACTGCTAATGGTTCAGATACTAAAGGATAATCTCCAAAAAATATCTGTTTTTCTACATTTGTAAATTTTTTGTTATTAGGCATAAATCTTTCCTCCTATCTTTTTATATTTAGCTCTTTTAAAGCTGTTTCTATAACACTATTTAACATCTGCTCTTTTTCGCTTCCCTCAATTCCAGAAGTGATCCCATTAAATCCTGCTGCTGCTTTTTCCTCTTCTCCTCTGTCAATCTCTCTTCCAGCATGTTCAGAGTTCATATTATATAAATCTACAATAATATCCTTGTAATCTCTTGGCTCTTCAAATTTAGCCTTATCTACTAATTCTTTTGCAGCTTTACTATAAATTTTAATTCCATCTAAGTTTTGAATTCTTTTTCTCTCTTCTGCAACTGCAGTCTGTACAGCTCCATTAATTGCACTTTTTACTGTATCAGTGTTTATAAGTTCAGTTTGTAGCTCATTTATTAGCTCTGGATATTGAGCTTTTAATTCTTTTAATGTCATTGTTGCCTCCTGAGTTTTTTTATTTAAAATTTCTGAAAGTTCTTTAGGTATTTTCTTTGAATTTTTTATATTCATAGAACATACAGTTTGAATATTTGAATTGATAATATTAGTATCATAAGATGCTATCTCATCTATAAAACCTGCTTCTAATGCCTCTTGTGTATTAAAGAATGTTTCTTCATCCATTTTTTTTGCTATTTCCTCTCTTGAGAGAGAAGATTTTTCCACATAAAGATCTAACATATTCTCTTTAGTCTTATTTAGATGTTCTATCGCCTCTATCATCTCTTTAGTATTGGAATATCCCATATACATCAATGGATTATGGATCATAAAGTAACACCCTTTTCCCATAACTGTTTTATTTGCTGCAATAGCAATAAGAGTTGCTGCTGAACATGCCATTCCATCAATATATGCAGTTACTTCCTTTTCTTGAGATAATCTTTTAAGTTCATGATATATTGCTAATGCCTCTGCAATATCTCCTCCAGGTGAGTTAATCTTTACTGATATTTTTTTACAATTTTTAAGGTTTTGGAGTTGTTGATTAAAGATAAAAGAACTTGTTTCTCCAAACTCTTCCCATGCCCATTTTGTAATCTCACCAGCAATTCTTATTTCACCTTCATTATCTGAAAGATTTTTTATTGAAAAAAATGATGTTTTACTCACTTACTTCACCCCCAATCTTTTTTTGAATTATTTTGTTAATCTCAGCAATTTTTATTTCCTCTTCAAGTCTAGCCTCTAATATCTCATCAAAGTCCAAACCACTTTCAGCTGTAATTATTCCTCTCGTTGTAGTATAGTTGTCGAGAGAGGTTTTATTGGCATTTGCCTCTTTAAGTGGATCCAATGAAGATTTACCACTACCTACCCAAATACAACGAGAAAAAGCATATCTCACTGCCTCATCTTCAAAGAATCTTGGACAATCTATATCTCCATTTCTTATAAGTTCTAAAATAAACTCTTCATAAACTGGTTGACACAGTGTCCTTTCTAATAGCTTTCTACACACTAAAAACCTTTGATGTGCCTCTTCAAGAGATGCTTTAGCAGCAGAATAGGATGCTTTAAATGAACTCATCAATACTTCATGTGGTATCTCCAGTTGAGCTCCTATCTCCTCATAAACTGCATCTACAAAGTCCTTGTATGATTTATTAGGTCTTGTAGTTGTAAACTCTTTGATAGTTTCTCCATCTTTAGCTATTATTCCCATTCCATGATCCAATGAAATTTTATCTGTTCTATCTTTAGATACTCCCTCTGCTCCCTCACTACTTCCAAAAGCAGATGTATTAATAAAACCTTCCGCATCTTTAGTCTCTATTATGAAACCTAATGAAGCATTGATAGCTGCTGCAATCAGTTCAGCCTCTTTATATCTACCTAAGTTTTTAATAGGATAGATTATAGATGCTAGAAGTGGAACTCCTCTTCTCTGTCCTACTCTTTCAGGTTCAAAAATATGTAAAATATTTCTTCTCCCTAAAGAGTTAAACACAGGATATCCTTTAATCTCTGAATATCCATCTCCTGGATGTCTGTCAGCAATATAATATTTTAGTAGATCTCCATTTGGAGCAAACTCAATTCCACCTTTTATCAGCTGATTATAGGTAAATCTAGGATTTACTATTCTATCTGCCTCTATCATTTGTAAGCATAGTTCTATTTCTACTCCTGGTCTTTTCTTTCTTTTTGGAATAACAAAGGCATCTCCATTCATTATCCAACTAAGTTGTACAAGAGCTTGAATTGTGAAAAAATCGTGCATCCTGTTAAAATCTGCATTTGTAGAAGATGCCCAAGCATTAAATTTAGCTTTTATTATTTTTTCATATTCCCTAGCTTGTTCTTTAGTTATTCCTGCTATTTGATAGTTGATGTTAGGCTTAGGAAGCAATCCTGTTCCAACTATCTTAGTTCTCATCTTTTTAAGAGCAGCTCCTGCAAGTTCATTATTCATATAGAGATTTCTTGATTTTGCTCTTAAATCATCTAAATCCCATAGAATATCATTATCAGGGCTTTCTGGATATGTATACCAGTTTGAAAGAGATGGATCATCTTTATTGCTATATCCTATTCCATTAACCATTTTTACAGTTGTCATAGTGTTAGCAACAGGAGTAGGAGTTGGTTTTGTTACTGAATATGTTCTTTTTCTCTTTTTCCTACTCATTTTCTACCCCCTTGGAATAAACTGAACAAATCTAGGTCCTGTTTTCCCTGATACTCGTTCTAATCTTTCAGCCCATAACTCTATATTTTTCGCAATTTCCGAAGCATTTACCCTTGTTAAAGTTCTATTTCCTATTGTGTAGCTCTGTCCCATTGCTACCTTTTCTTCTGCTGCAAGCCACATGTCTAAATGTCTTTGACACTGTTCCTTTGTAAATATCATTTGCTATCTCCTTTCTCTCTGTATTTTTCGCTATTTAAGTCTATTCCTAAAAGTTCCATTCCAGCTGTTGCATAGTTCATAAGGTCAAGAGGCTCATTTCTTCTACCTGGAAGCACCTGCCATTCAATTTTTTCTCCTTTAGCTGACATAGTTTTAACTTTCACCTCTGCCGTTAATCCTTCAAAAAATGCTATCCCACAACCTTTTGTAGAATCTGCTGGAAAATGAACTGTTCCACTTCCCTCTAAAATAGTTAATCTTGTATAAACTAAATCTTTTAAAGCGTTAACTCCTAGACTTAAAAGGTTTATGCTTGGAACACCTTTCTTAGTAGTTTTTCTAAAACCATTAAGAATATTAATTCCAAATCCTCCCTGTCCTTTGATTGCAAATATATTTCTTACAGCCTTTCCAGCAACATATTTATATACATTTCCTGTATGATGTCCTCCAGAGTCAATAAGAGTACAAGCTATTGGAAGTTGCTTTTTATTTTTAAATGAGAACTTTTTTCTTAAAAATTCATCTAATCTTAGCCAAACATCTTCCTTTCCTGGACTTCCTGGGAAATCTCTATATTGAACTACATAGCTTTCATAACCATAGCCCCAACCAACTACTAAGACTTCCAATCTGTTATCTTGAACGTCAACACCAGCAGTTAAAAACTTGATATTAGGGTGTAATTCTGCTCCATACTCCTCTCTTCTCTCAAAAAGAGCCTCATAATCTAACTGTTCATCAAGATGTAATACAAATGTTTCTCCTAAGACTGTATTTATAAAAGCTCTCATACGAAACTCATCATTTTTTACTTGTTGATATTCTTCAAAAATATCTTTCCAACTTCTCCAAGGAGAAGCTAAAGAATTTAAATGAAAACTTCTATTTTTCCTTTCTTGTGGAAATCTAGCAATCCATTTACCTTGAGCTTGATTATCTTTTTTCCAAAGTTCTTCCGCCTCTAATGTTCCACAATGTTGACACTCCATTTTTATAATTCCATTATCATCTTGAATATACTCCCACTTAGGAGCTTGATACTCTCCACAATGAGGACAAGGTAAGCACCATTCTTCTTGTGATCCTTCTAAAAATAATTTCTGAATTTTAGAAGTAGTATCATCAGTTGGAGTAGATACTCTTAGCATTTTTTTATTAAAAAAGGTTGTAGTTCTTCTTTCTGCTAACTGAACTGGATCTCCTTCTTCTTTAGCTGATTGCGGAAATCTATCCACCTCATCAAGAAGAGTTACTCTTATAGGTCTACTAGCTAATCCTGAAGGACTATTTGCTCCAACAAATCTTACAAAGCCTCCTGGAAACATTTTTCCTTGTACAGTCCCTTCAGCTTTTTTATTTGCTTTTTTTACTAAATCCCTAAGAACTTTAGTATCTCTTATCATTGGTTCTACTCTCTCTTTACTAAAAGCTTTGGCATCATCTACAGTTGGTTGTACAAAGAGAATTGAACAAGGATCCAAGTGCATATATCTTCCAAGGATATTTAATAGCATTTCTGATTTTCCAACCTGTGCTGAACTTTTTATAGTTACAGATTCTGTATAACTATCTGTAACACAATTATAAATTTCTCTCATATATGGAGTTCTATCTGTTGACCATTTCCCAGATTCAGCTGAACTCTCTTTAGAAAGAACTCTATATCTATCAGCCCATTCTCCTATTGTTAAATCTGGAGCTGGTTTCAATATTTTTAATAATTCTTCAAAGAATTTAATTGTTTTCTGCTCCATCTATTTCCACATCCTCTAACTTTAATTTGCTATAATCTGAAAGCTCATTTAAACTCTCTGCTACTAAAGTCTTTAATATTTGCTCTATTTCTCTTCTACTACTAACATTTACTAACTGTACACTTGCTTTAGTAGGAATTGATGTGAGCTTAGCTTTAAATCTTGCTAACATATCAGATACTAAAAGCTCAATATCATCTTTATGATGATACTCTCCACTTAATATTCCTAATTTAAGTTTTTTCATATCTGTATCCACTTTTCTTGCTTCTGCTATCTCATCTTTTCCTGAAGAGTTTTCTACAAAAATTTTTATTGATAAAAGTAGATCATATTTTGCTGGAGCAACTCTAGCATCCTTAAAATAATCTCTAACTTTTCTTTCAGAAAATCCAAATATTTTTGCCATTCTACTTTCTGTAGCTACTATTTCAGGATTTGTTCTCCCCAACATTTTCTCACCACTATTTCAAAAATTTTTTGGCAAGCTCAAAAAAAAATCCAGAATTGAAAACTTTCGGGCTCGCCAGCGCCTCGGCTCGTCCCAGCGTTTACAGTACCTTAGATCATTCAAGGAGCTTAGTGCCATCTCCCTCTGAAGCAACTTGTTTCTCTAGTCTTATCTTCTTTAATTTGATTATCTCTAATTCAGTTTCAACTTTCTTTTTTTGTATCTGCGCTTCTATGTCTCTTGCTTCAAGTTCTTTTCTTCTTAACTCTAACTCTATATTTAATTTATTAATTGCTATTTGTTTTTCAGGAGTATAAACACCTATGATATCTCTTTTTATTTCAGCTATCTTAGCTATATTATCTATTCTCCTTCCAACAGCCTCTTCTACAGATCTATAAATCTTTGGTGTCTCTCCTTGATTTATCGCTCTCATCTCTTCTGCTTCATAACTCTTTATTACCTCTCTTGTATGTGCTAGATGCTCAGTTACTTCATCATTGATTAGTTTTAAAAGCTCCTCTTTATTCTTCTTTTCTTTAAGAGCAAAATCTTCATATTCAGTTTTACTCTTTATTCCCTTAATCCAAGGATCTCCTTTCTTTCCACTTCTCTCTTTTATTTTTTTCAAAGTGTTGTATGATACCTTGTAAATATATGCTAATTGTTTTAAATCTTCTCCATATTCAAATCTATTTCTTATTTCAAATTCTATTTCTTTAGTTATTTTTGCTATTTGTATCACCTCTAAAAAAGATAATAAAAAGATAAAAATATAGAGAGATAAAAAACACTTAATTAACTATAGTGAAAATATAGATCTTTTATTCTTAATTAAAATAGTGCTTAAACCAAGGATAGCTCAAGGTTTGTTATGCTTTTTCTATTACTAGCTAATTTAGATTAGCTAGTAAAAAAAATTGAGTTGATAAACTCTTTATAAATTTCAAAATTATTAATATCCATATATTTTTTTAATTGAGTTTCGTACACTTTTCTTTCTCTACTTGTAATTTCTTTTTGACATATTTGATGTAAAAAGATCCAGTCAAAAATCCAGGAGTTATATTTTAAATAATTAAAAACTCCTCTTTCCTCTTTTAAATAAGCTGGAATATCTTTTCCTAGACTTTTTAATCTATTTCTCTCTATTCTTTTAACTTTTTCATTTCTTCTAAAATTATTAAAATCATATGCTAACTTATTTTTTATTCTTATTAGTTGCTGTTCTGGTTTAGTTTTTAGCTCATTTGTAAGAGATTCAAGAAATATTTCTTTTAAAAAATTATTTTCTAATAAAACTTTTAAACTATTATTAAAATTCATCTTTTCCATGAGATTTCTATAATAATCTCTTCCAAAGAGGACTTCTACTCTAACTAATTCTTTATTAGCATAGATATTTTGATTTCTAAAAAGCTCAAAAGATTTATCATAAATTTTAATTACTTTTCCAGTATTTTCTTTTTTGTTTTCTGGAAATTTAGCATTAAAATATACAATTCTATCTCTTTTAATTTTTTCTGGAATATCTTCATCAGTAGCACTATACATTCCTAATGCTTTTTGATGATTAGATCTTATTAAAAGCAATATAACTTCTTTAAGTTCAGAATAATTTTTTTCAAGTGTTATATTAACTTCTAATTCCTTTACTTTAGCTTCTTTTAAATCTAATTCAATTCCTTTACTCTTTAAAAAAGTTAAGATTTGATCTAGACATTCAGTAACCTCTTGAATAGTTGAATTATAAATATTATGGTTTTCAGTGAATTTATTAGCATTAAATTCCAAACTGGAAAAACTATACATTTCTCCAGTAGACTTTAAATTATTAGAATAAACTAACCGAAATCCATTTTCTACAATCTCAAATCTTTCAACATATTCAATATCGTTGACAATTTCTTTCTTTTCTAGCTTTTCAAAATTTAAAATCTTAAAATTGTTTGTTACAATTCTATCTATTCCAATTACTCCAAGCCTACTAGCATCTACTTGCATGTACACCTCCCTTTCTTCTTTTTTATTTCCTCTCGTGCGAGAGGCAACGGAGGATTTCTCATGATGAAAATTATGGTGAGAATGATGAGGTTTGAACTCATATCGCTGGATGCTTTTCCAATTAAGCTACATTCTCATAAAAGTAGTTCTAAACTAAGAACTACAAATTTCGCTATCTCTTAAATTCATAAGAACAAGGAATTCCCTTTGCATATCTACCAAATCCATTTCCTTCAAATTTAAATATTATCTTTTGAGATATCCAATAATTCATTGCACTTAATTCGTGACATTTACCCATTTTTTCACCTCCACCACATTGGACTCACTCCTACAAGAACATATTATTTTTGGAAATAAAAAAGATAAGGAGGGCTCTCACCACCTATTTTTTTAATTATGTTCTTGTTGAAATATACCAAGCATAGCATTGCAGAGTAGAATAGATTTAAAATACCATATTTAATAAAAAGAGGTTTGAAACTTGGTATACTTCAATAAAATCATAATTTATGTTAAGGGTATAAAAGTTATACCCTTAACATTTAAAATGGAAACTCATCATCTATAAAACTAGGCTCTTTTTTATCTTCAACTTGCTTAGTTTCTTCAATGTTTCCATTGTATTTTTGAAACATTTTTTTAAACATATAACAATCCAAAGATTTTCCTTGTAGTTCTTTTACAGTTTTTCTACTATTAGGCTCATAAACTCCTTCAAGAATATAATCATAATTTCCTTGATCATTAATTTTAACTTTTAAAAAAACTCCAATCTTTATATTTTGAAGGTTTGGAATAGTTGTTTTTCTTTTATCCCCATCAAAAATTATTGTTTCAGTTTTTAAATTATTTACATTTGTCTTTGATAGATAACAAATATGATTTAATAATCTTTTTACCCAAGTTACAGGCTCACCATTTTTGCTTTTATGCCATAATGTAACTCTTGCTCTTTCGTCATCATTTACTAAAGTTAAAGCTATAGCTTGAGCTTTACTTTCATTTGAATTTACTATTTCAGCTGATTCAATTTTCAGATCATAACAACCATTGTTGCTGATCCAGTTGCCTCCAACTGTTTCTTCCAGCAAATCATTTTCATCGTAATCCCATAAACTCATTTAATCCTCACCTCTTTTTAATATTTCTATCTCTTATTCCTCTCCAAGTCCAACCAATAAATCCTCCAATAATTGCAGAGAAAAATATGATGCCTGCTGTTGTAAATCCTGACATTTAGTTTTCCTCCTTTAAATTGATACAAATATTTTCCCATTTTTTATACACATCCATGTATAGTTCTTCTTTATTTCCATTGAAAGTGAACTCATAATATAGCCCATCAGAAACAGTTGTACTTAAAAGAGCTTTATTATTTTGCAATGTCTTACAGTTCCAAACAACAAAAACATCATCTTCTTTTAAAACTTTATTATCAGTTTTATCAACTTTTGAGTTAAAATAATTTACTACTTCTTTTTTACACCATTCTAAAAAATCATTACTTCCCATTTCTTCCTCCTAAAATTTTTACAAAAAATAAAAGGAGTTAAAACATGCATCACTGCAAGTTCTAACTCCTCTATGAGTTCTATTGGTAAATTCAATTTTATTTAAAAAAGATTATTATTTGTTCTCCACATTTTTTGCATTTAAGTGTAATACTCATTCCATCACTTGAAATAACATTGCTAGGAAAATTAATATAACCATCTTTTCTAGTTTCAAAAATAAAAGTTTTACATTTTTTACAAAAGTTTCTCTTATCTTTCATTTCAGTTTTTTTTATATCTATTCTCACTCTATTATTAGCATATATTTTTCCAAAAAGCAAATTATTTTTATATGCTATCCTCCTTACAGTTTATTATTTAAGAATATCATAGCATAAAAAAATATATTTCATAATAGCAACACTAAAAAAAGTGTACTGCTATAAGTACACTTTTTTTAATTGTTATTTAAATTCTAATTTTCTCTGTATTCTAGAATCTCTCATAACATTTTCTTTAATTTCTAATAGTAAATATCCAGTTATTAAATCTAAATTTTCTTTTCCTAAACTAGAAACTATACTCTTTTCTATTCCTAACTGAACTGCATCCTGATAAGGAACAATTAAAGTAGTAATATAATTATTTAACATTTTTTCCATAGCTAATCTATAGTTTTCTCTTGCTAAAATTATTTGTTCTTCTTCTCCACTTAAATAAGCATCAATATATTTTTGTGCAATTTCCTTTTTTTCTCTTTTTATTCCATCAGTAATATAATTTAACGTTTTATTTGCTAAAGATATTCCTTCATTTCTTAATGATTCAGCAATTATTTTTACTGCTAATTTTAAGTTAATATAAAGAAATTCAATATCTTCTAGTGCCTTTATATAATTTTCCTTAACTTTTTTCCCGCTCTTTGTTAAAACGGAATCAAATGTTATTACCATTAACTCGGCAGCTTTTTCTACTAAATCATTATTAATATCTTCTAAATCATAAGTTTGAAATAATTTTTTTAATTGACTTTCAATTTTTCTTTTTCCATTTACACCTTTTATCATTCTTGCTTGAGTTATTCCAGAAATAATAAACTTATAATTCTTATAGTTCGGTAGTGTTTCATATGCAATATTGGTTAAAATTCCTGTCTTAATAACTTCATTTTCAGACATTTTAAAAACTCTGCTTAATGCTATTATGTCACTTTTTATATTTTCATCTTTAAGTATTAAGTCATTATCTAACATTTATTTTTCCCCCTTTATTATTATAACTTCATTATCAGAAATTTCATCTGAATCAAATGCTGCATCTTCTAATTTAACTGTAATTTCTTTTAAATTGTTAGCTATTGTTAATAAACCTTTTTTTATTTTTTTATTATCTTTTGAATTATTTATTCCTAATAGCAGACTGACTTCTTTCCATTTTTCTAAAATAACATTGTTAAACTCCCATATTTTAGTAATTAAAAGAGTTCTATTCTCAAAATCTGAATTAAAACTATTTATTTGCCTTTTAGAAAAATATTTATCTTCAAAAGAGTCTTTTTCAATCAATTTACTTGGAACATAAATTTCATTTTCTATAGTGTTTTTAGTATCTTTAGCTATTTTTTCTAAAGTTTCTCTAATTAAATCTATAACCTCTTTTGGTAAATATGTTTCTTTAACTCTCTTATATTTTTTTGAATTATTAGCATATTTTTTTAAAATCTTATCTATAGTTTTTTTATCTTTAGTTTCAAAGGGAAGTTTCTCTCTTAAATTTAAAACTGTAGATAATAATATTTTACTATTAGGATTTTCTAAAAATTTTTTTAAAGTCTTACTGCTAATAATTTTTTCTTTATCTAATTTATATGCAGTGATATTGTTATTTTTCATATAATCAATTAAAATTTTTTTAATAATTTCTTTATCCTCTAATCCTATTAGCATTCCTATTATTCCTCCTAATATTATATTAGAAAGTATACCATTAAAAATTATAAAGAGCAAGGTAATATTTTTTTAATAACACACCTTACAAGGTTGTCTACCAAACACTTGACTTATATCTATTTCTATTACTTTTTTACTTCTAGCTAGTGTTCTGCAATCTCTAGTTGAATGGTACTTCTTTCCCTTTGGAGTAATATAAACCAGCTGTCCAGCAATGCACATTACACTAATAGTAACTAAAAGTAATATTATTATTTTCCTCATTATAACTCCTATATAACAAAACTCCCTTTATTCAAGAGAGCTTTATTTTCTAGTACTAAATATTAAAAATCATCTTCATTAATAACACTACCAATACAACGACCAACAATCACAAAATCATCATACTCTCTGACTTTGATATCAGGATATTCTCTATTATCACTTCTTAAAAATACACTATTTTCAGTAACATAGTATCTTTTTAAAAGAGCCTCATTATTTAATAAAAAAGCTCCTATTTTTTTATTTGGAACTTCAACATCTCTTTTAATAAAGACTATTGAGTGATTTTCAATAGTGTGTTCCATACTGTCACCATTTACTCTTACAGCAAATACATCTCCTGTAAAATGCTTTACAGCAGGTAATGCTATATAATCTACTATATCAGCTTCACAAGCTCCATATCCTGCACTAATAGAAGCATATAAAGGTACTTTCTTATATGCTACTTCTAAATCAATATTACTTTTTATTTCATTTTTATCTTCATCCAAGTATCCCACTATTCTGTATAACTCCTTGTAATCTATTTTAAGTCCTTCACCTATTTTTTTTAGTAAAAATGGGTTGATTTTTAAAACTTTTCCATTTTCTAAACGAGACCACAAAGAACTAGCAACATCAGTTTTAACAGAAATTTGATTTAATCCAATTCCCAACTTTTCACGCTTTTCTTTTATATAAAACCCTAATTTTTTTCTTATTTCTTCTGGTACTACATAATCATTTATTTTATCAACCATTTTTTCACCTCTTAGATATAATTATAGTATTTATATTAACAACTGTAAATAGTAAAATAAAAAAACTATTGACAAATGATAATGATAGTGTTATATTACTATTAACAAATGATAATTAAATTTTAGGAGGATATTATGGATTTAAAACAAGTTAAGATTGAATGTCTAAATCATAATATTACTATGAGTGAATTAGCTAAAAAGCTAAACATATCAAGAGTTTGGCTATATAATAGGATCCAAAAAAAAGATTCTAAAACTATAAAAAAAATTCAAGATATTTTCAACTCTGCTGTTGCTAAATAATAACATAATTTTTATTGTTTGTATCAATAAAAATAAAAAAAGTTATCAGATCTTTAAAACTGTTTACAGGCGAGGAGTTTGGCAAATCACTCTGTAAAGTGCCACGTCAAAAAAGCTGGGAGGGAATATGAAACAATCTATACCAAGTATGGAACTGGAACGAAGCATGAATCTGCAAGTTCATGTGATGACTTTTGAAGAAAGTTTAAGACATGCTGAAGTGATTGATGAGTTAGATGATGCTAGAAGATTAAAACTTCATAGCATTATCAACTGGGTAAAAGATATGCAGTTGACTTTTATAAAAGATCTTCAAGATATTTATAAAAGTACTGGATTAGAAACTTTAGCAAAAGAAATTGAAAAGCAAAATAAGTTTTTATCTCAATTTACTAAAAGCATTGATACTGTTTTGAGAGAAGAACTTGAACTTGAAGCACTAGATGACAACACTAGAGAATATCTAATTAATTATGCAGTAAAAACTCGTGAGAACTTAAAAGAAGATAACTCAAGATTAGAAAAAGAGATTATCTTGAGAAAGGTGCAATTATGATTAGATGTCCAGAATGCAATAACTTGCTTAAATCATATTGTAGCAAGTTAAAAAGAGGAGAAAGGATCAGATATTACAAATGTGAAATCTGTGGAAAAACTCTTAAAACTAAAGTTGAAATAAAAGTAACTGAAGAGGTTATAAATGAAGATTATGACAAATAAAAAAGGAGTTACGGCAATAACTCCTCAACGAATATGAAACTGTCCAAGTTTTAATTCTATTTTTATTTTATCATATTCTTCATAAAAAATCAAATTTTATGGAGGGAAAGTATGGTAACTAGATACGAAGATTTATTAAAACTAATTGAAAAATATGGAAAAGATGCTAATTTAGCTGAAGTATTAAATCTAGAAAAAGCTAATCAATAGGAGGAATTATGAGAGATTTAGTTGAAGCAATGATTGAAAAATTAGAGTACTTTGAAATTGAATGTGAAGATTTAAAAAAAGATGCTTATGATGAACTAGATAGAAATGAGTTCCCAGACAACCAGTATCTTTGGGCAACAATTAAAAATATGGCAGAACTATTAGAGCAATATACAGCATAAGAGGTGCAAATTATGGCAAAAAAATATGTATGGCTAAAGCTGAAAGAAGATTTTTTTCAACAAAAAGCTATAAAAAAACTTAGAAAAATGACTTCTGGAGGAGCAGTATATACTCTAATCTATTTAAAAATGCAACTTTTATCACTGAAAAATGAGGGAAAAATTTATTTTGAAGGGGTGGAAGATGATTTTATTGATGAGATAGCATTAGAAATAGATGAGAGTCCTGAAGATGTTCAAATGACAGTACTATACTTACAAAAAATTGGATTAATGGAAGTTGGAGATCTTGAAGATGAGTATGTACTTCCAGCAGTTGTGGGAAGTATTGGTAGTGAAACTGCTGCTGCTGAAAGAGTGAGAAAACATAGAGAGAAACAAAAGGCGTTACAATGTAACACTGATGTAACTCACAAGTTACTAGGAGTAACAAAATGTAACACAGAGGAAGAGAAAGAAGAAGATAAAGAGGAAGATAAAGAGGAAGAAGAAAGAAAGAAAAAACTTCATCATCTTTCATCAAAAAAATTTGAAGAAAAGATAGGATTGTTAAAAGAAATTATCTTAAGAGCAACTTTATGCAATGAACATCAATTAGCACTTGTGTTTAGACCTGTTCAATATAAAACTTTTATTGATGATCTTCTATTGAATATAGAAGAGTCAGACTATCTTCAAGGAAAAGTTTCTGGAAAGATACCAAACCTTCAAACTTTTACAGTAGAGGCTCAAATCAATAGAATTTTAGCTGGTTTCTACAAAACACATTCTTCCTCTAAAAACTCATTAGGGATAAATGATTTAAAGCACTCTGAAAATGATGCTGATATTTTAGAGATGCTGTAAGGAGGATCTATGGATATACCTAAGTGTAGAATTTGTGGAAAGGAATATATTTTAAATCCATTCGCTTTGGATAAACTTCCTCCTGGATTTGCATCTCATATCAAATATATTCCAGCTTGTGAATGCTTTGAAAAGTTTAAAGATAAAGAACTGGAAGAGGCTGAAAGAAAAAGACAAGCTGAGTGTATTAGAAATAAAGTTAAAAAATATAGAGATATATCAATTATAGATTCTAAATTCTTAATGAGTACTTTTAAAAATGCTGATAAAGATACCAAGGTTATGAAATTAGCTAAAAAGTTTGTTGAAAAATTTTTAGCTAAAGGAACTGCAAATGTAGGAATTTTCCTTCATGGTAAGGTTGGGACAGGAAAAACATTTGCTGCTGCTTGTATAGCAAATGAGCTAATGGAACACAATAAAACAGTGCTTGTGATGAATTTAGGTCTATATCTTAACAAGTTAAAAAGAGAGTGGGCTGAAGCTGAAAATGATGTGCTCAACTATGTTAAAACTTGTGATTTACTCATAATAGATGACTTAGGAGTAGAAAACATAACAGATTGGGTACAAGATAAGGTTTTCACTCTTATAGATGCAAGATATAGAAGTGAAAAACCTCTAATCTTAACAACTAACTTAGAATTAGATAATAGCTCTTTAAGTGAAAATGAGATTAAAAATAAGCTTTCTATTGAGAGCAGATTTAACCCTCGTATATCAAATAGAATAGCTGAAATGTGCTATTCCTTCTCAGTAGAAGGAAAAAACTACAGACAATATGGAGCTAAAGAGAAAATGAAAGAGCTATTGAAATAAGAAGGGAGAGAAATGGAAAATTATAAGCATCCTAAAATGACTATTGCTGAAATGAATATCATTTGGGAAAAATGTAAAAATCTAGGAATAGATCCTGAACAGTACAAGGATGTCCAGTACGCAGGAAAACTTATATTCGATTTAACTTGGCTGGAATTATGTACAGGTAAAATAGTTCCACCTAACCCTGCTGACTATAAAGCAGGTGGGAAATATGACTATACAAGATATTGAATGTAAAGAGATAGAAAAATTTTTTGAAACTATGCAACTTAAAATTGGAGATGTAAGAAAAATTTTAAATGATAATTTTGATTGGGAAAAAGAATTTATTCTTCAAAGAGCAAAAGAAGAAAGAATTTATCATATGGAAGAATATTTGAGAGATTTTGATATTATTTATCCTAAAAAAGCTGGATCTTTTTCTGATATAAAAGTTTCAGTTTTAGATATTGAAACTGGGATAATTTATAAATCTCTTCGTCAAGCTGAAAAGAAAATGCAAGTTCCTGGCTCTAAAATTAGAAAATATATTAAAATTGGAAGATTTAGGAAAATGGAGGAAAAATAATGGTTTCAAAAGTAAATATATCTGTTTTTTTAAGAACTTTAACTGAAGAGTTAATTTCGACAACAAGAAAAAGTAAAACTAAAAAAATTACTTCAAGTTGTAAAGTTAAAGCTGTGAAAAATGGAAATGAAATAGTGTTTTATATAACACATGAAAAAGTAAAAAATAATGCTGCTTTTGATAGATTATCAGCATTAGTCACTCTTTTTGATCTTTTAAAGGAGGAAAGCATATGAACAGTGTTATTCTAGTAAAAGCTAACAAAGGTGGAGTTGGAAAGAGCTGGATTACACTTCAAATAGCTCATGCACTAGCTTTAAAAGAAAAAAAAGTTTTAATTATAACTTCAGATAGTCAAAATGATATTCCACGATTTGCAGGAATTAAAGATATGAAGTTCGAAAGAGGATTGGAACATTGGGTTAAACATTCAACTGGAAATTATCATGTTTTAAGACAAAATCTTTATTATATTCCTCTTACTGATACTTTTATACCTGAAGAGGATATAAAAAGCTTAAAAAGAGTAGTAGAGGCTCTGAGAGAACGGTTTGATTATATTCTTATTGATTCAACTCCAGTTCTAAATTTAGATGATGCTTTCTTAGAACTTGCTGATCAGATTATAATTCCAACTTTTTTAGACTCAGTTACAAGTAAAAATATAAGAAGTTTACTTGAAAAGCTAGAACTAAAAAAAGTTAAAGCTATTATTCCAAACAGAGCTACTAGATGCAAAATTGAAAAAGAACATCTGGAAAAACTTATATCTTCTCTAAGAGAAACTGAAATAGTAGTTGCTTGCCCTATTAGTCAATCAGCAGTTATCTCAAGACTGATTGAAGCAGGAAAGACTTTATTTGATGATCCTAAACCTGCTACAGAGAAATTTAGAAAGATTTTTCTTGAAGTTTTAGAGGTGATAGAATGAATGGTTTAGATATTTTCAAAGGGATAGAAGATGTTATTAGAGAAAAGAAAAAGGAAAATGAATATAATAGTTCATTTGACTTTGAAAAGTTTGGAGTAGATGAAAGAAATAAAAAATATATTGTTGAGAGAGAACAAATTATATTTGACAATGCTAAAACTTACTCATCTTCTTTATATCAAATCTGTAAAGCTTTAGGAGAGATAAAAAGCATCTTTATGAATAAAGGGATAGAAGATGAAGAGACATTTGCTGAATGGTACAGAAGTGCTGGACTTCATAAAGATAAAGTGTCAGAGCTATTAAAAAGAAATGAACTATATATGTTAGCTCCTGACAAGATTGATTATATCTCTTCTTTAAGTATTCCAGCAGTCAAATTTTTAACTAGAAAACAGCTGGATGATGAACTTAAAGAGAAAGTTTTAGAACTTGAACTTAAAAAAATTGAAGATATGGAAGAAATTGTGATGAGTGAGAATAAAGATGAATCGCAACTTCCGAAAAAGACTTCTTTTGAAACTAAAACTTTTAAGTTCTATCAAAAGAGAATCTCTAAAGCAACTTCTCTTAAAGAGTTAGTTAAAGAGAAAAATAATATTATAGATCTTATAAAATCTCTAAATCAATTAAAAAAAGAGATTGAAGATAAGGAAAAAGAGCAGGAGAATGAAAATAATCTGAACTTATTTGAAAAAGAATATGTCTTTAAAGATGAGTTAAATAGAATATTTGTTTTAGAATTTAATGATGAAATTAAAATGTATGAAACAGTAAGATATTTGACAGTTGAAGATTATAAAGAGAGAAGTTTTAGAGAAGTATTATCAATTATTGCTCCTGAAAAATCTCTAAAGATAGCAAAAGAAAAATTTTTAGCTTATGCTATCATGCAACCTTGGAGAGAATATAAGGAGGAGAACTAATGGTTTATAACTACATAATTAAAAGCTTTATAGAAACTGTAATTATGAATGAAAAGGAATTTTCAAAGGTTGAAAAGGATGTTAGCACAAACCCACTCAATGCACTTGAAGATTATGAAAAACATTTATCTAATAATCTAAATCCAATTATTTTAAAAAGAAATAAAAGAAATAACTGGGAAGAAATTACAGTTTCAGAGTTAAAAAAAGACCTCCAGGGAGCTAAAAAGCTTCCTGGGTTAAGAAAAGCTTTTAAAGTAAAAAGTGGGTGGAAATAATGAAAAAAGAAGATTTTAAAGAAATTTTACCTATTCACATAAAGAGTTGTAAAAAAATACTAGCAGTTCAATCAAAATGCTGGAAAGCAAGTGTTAGATGTAAAGAATGTCCTTTCAGTCAAGCAAACAATGCAAGGACAGGGAACGGATGCTGGAGTAGTTATTCAAGTGTGCTAGCTAAACTCTATGATAGTGAAGATAAAAGTTTATTAGCTAGTTGTAAAGAGTTTATTAATCTATTTGAAAATGAGGTTAATAAAAAGTGATTGGACTACTGTTATTAGTTATTTTGTATATTTTAGTAGTTCTAATTACTAAGGAGATGAAATGAGAGAAGAAATTGAAAACTTAAAGATTGAGTATAAAGAGTTAAAAGAAAAATATAAAAACTTTATTGAGATCTTTGACTCTCCAAAGTTCAACTTGCTCTTGTATGAGCAAAAGCATTGGATCAGAAAGCAAGCTGAAGTGATGGAAGAGTACTTAAAGATCTTGAAGAAAAGAATCAGACTTGAAACTCAATTAGAAAATGAAGAGAACTATATTTAGCAAAAAGGAGGAGCTTATGGAAAATTATGGAATAACTAGAATTCCTTTTCAAATAACTGGAAGTTGCAATAGACAGAACTATGATTTATATGTCGAATATTTGAGATCAGCTATATTAAGACATAGCAATACTCTTGGAACAACTTATAAGACTTACGCTAGTAATATGAAACTTTTCTTTGATTATATTTATAAATATGAGGGTAATCCTTATATTATAGATCAGGACTTTTTATTAAGATTTACTGACGTTTGGGAGAGATATTCATTTTTCTGTTTGGAACTTGGAAATAATAAAAGGACTATTGCAAACAAGCGAACTGCTTGTAGTGCTTTCTTTGATTGGTGTATGAGAAAAAGAAAAATACCTGTTAATCCTTTTATTTTCATAGAAAAACTAAAAATAACTGAACAGGATAAAAGAAGAAAAAGCTATTTCTTAACTACTAAAGAGATCTGGAAGATCCAACACTTTTTGAATGAAGGTGAGTTTATCTTTAAAGAATCTGAAGAGAAAAAGAAAATTAAATTTGATTTGCAAGATAATTTACTTTTCAATATGTTTTTAGACACAGGAGCAAGAATTTCTGAGATACATAGTATCAGACTGGATCAAATAGACGTAGATACAGGAACTATATATGATGTGAAACTGAAAGAAGGATATATTGATAACCTTTTCTTCTTTGATGAAACTCAAAAACTATTGAAGAAATGGCTGGAATATAGAGAAGAAAATAATATTTACTCCGATTATCTTTTTATAACTAATTACAAACAAAGAATTAATCAGATGAGTCAAGAAACAATTAGAGCAACAGTAAGAAAAATTGGTTTGATAGTTGGTATAGAGGACTTCTATCCACATAGCATTAGAAAGACTATCATTAACCTTACTGCTCAATCAGATGAACAATTAGCATCTAACTTTGCTCATCATAGTAGCTTAGAAGTTACTAGAAAGCATTATGTGCGAAAACAAAATGCTTATGAGCTTAGAAATAAAATGAAGATTGCAAGAGAAAAAGTTGGAATATAGGAGGGAAAATGAAGTTACTTACAAATGATGAGATTTTAGAAATTTTAGAAAATGCAATAAGAAATTTAATACCTTATGTAATTATTACAGCAGATATTGAACAAACTCCAAGTGCTACTATTTTAACCAGTGATGAAATTAAAGGTCTTTATAATGAAACTAGAAAAAATAAATATGACAATATTGAAAACGATATGGTTGTAGAGATTATAGAGTTTCAAGGTATTGAAAACAGTAAATATTGGGGAGTGAATAAAAATGACTAAAGAAGAGTTTAATAATCTTGGAGTAGGTAAACCTTTTGCATTAGGTTGCAGGAAATTCATAGTTGTAGAAAGTGGTATTGATTGTAGTGAATGTAGTTTTGATAAAATGAAAGATTGCCTTTGCACTAGCTTACGGACAGAACATTTTATTCCAGAGTGTTCAGGAAGAATCAGAAAGGATACTAAAGATGTGATTTTTATGGAGATACAAAATGAAAGCTTGGAATAAAAGAAAAAGACCTAAGCACTGGACTAAACCTAAATGGGTTTGTAAAAAAGTTTTTGGTAAGAAAATTTATGTATTAAAAAGTGTTTATACAAGAAAAAAAATATTATTTTTAGGTATTTTAATGAAAAGTAAATGTTTGAGTATCAATTTTGTACAAAATGAAAAATTAAATAATTTTAAAAGAGTTTGGAGGATAATATGCAAGTCAAGGTAATTAGAATAAATGAAACTGAGTTGCCAAAATATGAAACTATTGGATCAGCAGGAATGGATGTTAGAGCAAATATAACTGAGGATGTTATTCTTGTTCCTGGAGCAATCAAACTAATTCCTGTAGGGTTAAAGGTTGAAATTCCAGTTGGATATGAGATTCAAGTGAGACCTAGGAGTGGTCTGGCACTTAAACATGGACTTGGAATGGCAAATAGTATCGGAACAATAGATAGTGATTATAGAGGAGAAATTGGAGTAATTGCTATTAATTTATCTGATAAACCTTACACAATTCAACCTCAAGAAAGAATTGCTCAAATAGTTTTAAATAAAGTCGAGCAAATAGAATGGACTGAAGTTGCTGAACTTGGAACAACTGAAAGAGGTACAGGTGGATATGGACATACAGGGAAATAGAAAATTACTTTTGAATAGAGTATATAGACATTTCAAAGGTAAAAATTACTTAGTCTTAGATATAGCTGAACATACTGAAACAGGAGAAAAACTTGTGATATATAGAGCTCTGTATGGTGAAAATAAGTTATATGCTAGACCTTACGAGATGTTTATGAGTGAAGTAGACAGGGTTAAATACCCTGCTGCTTCTCAAAAATATAGATTAGAGCTTGTGGAGGAGTAAATGCTGATTTGGTTATTATGTTGCTTATTAATAGCAGTATTAACAATTAAGATAGCTGATTTATAATAAGGAGAGTTAAATTATGAGAGAGTTTACTTTTAAAGAAGAACTAGTAAAGTATGTTAGAGATAATCAAAAATATAGAGTTTTACAAAATGTAGAGCATGATGAAGATATAGATGATTTGATAAATGAATTAAAAGAAGAATATCTTAATGTATGTAGATGCCCAAATTTTGGATGGAATAAGGATCTAAGAATGATGATAGAGTATCAAAGGCATGCTCAAAAATCAGAAATTTTAGGGAAATTAATTATGCTAGCACATGAATTTCAAGGCTTTAAAGCTGTACAAGAATTATTGCATGAATTACACTGGGAAAATCAAAATCTAATAACTTTAAAGATTGAGGAAATGGAAGATAAAATTAAGGAACTGGAAGCAAAAGAAACAGGTGAGATAATTGAAAAGTTATAGATTAAAATATAACCCTAAGTTGCATCCAAATCATCAAAAAGAATGGACTATAAAAGAATTAATTTATCTTTGCGGTGTTTATAATATAGATAAAAAGCAAGATATTTCACTAGCTCTTGGAAGAACAGAGGATGCAATTTTAGAAAAAGCTAATGTTTTAAAAAAGCAGAAGTTATTTGAGAAATATAAAGAGATGTATGAGAAAGAAGTTTAAAGTATGGAGGAAGAAAATGGATGAAAAGAAAGAAAAAAATTGCATTTATGATAAATATGATGTTGCTAAAATATTTAACTGTTCAGAGTCAAAGGCTGCTAATATAATTAGAGGCTTGAATAGTAAATTACTTGAATCAGGAGTTCCAAAAGCAAGTATTGTGGCTGGTAAAATAAGTAAGAAATTTTTTCATGAGACATTAAAAATTTAGATTGATACAAACATATAAAAAGAGAGTATTATATAATTAATCCTCTCTTTTTTTAAAACAACTTTCTTTTAAAAGCTTAAAAACTGAATCTGTTAACTTGGAATGAAAAAAAGGGAACAGATATGAAAATTGGAAAATAA
>ERZ773142.473-NODE-473-length-35668-cov-23.2962_pt1 | contig 35668 bp, 32 predicted proteins | sample MGYA00580853_ERZ773142 | MGnify/ENA primary metagenome ERZ773142 (study PRJEB29015, sample SAMEA2737862) | human gut metagenome | biome: human gut; feature: human-associated habitat; material: faeces | place: China | collected 2012 ... | reverse complement strand
ATACAAATAGTCTATTTCTGACCTCACACCCTACGGGGTTTGTGAACCAAAAAAAATACACACACTATTTATAACAGTGTGTGCATTAAATACCCTATTATTAATACCCTTTATATAGCCCTGTCTTTTAATTCGTAAAATCTCATATTATCACTTCTAACCTAAATTTTCCCCATTTGAAGCAACAACCTCTCTATACCATTCAAAAGATTTCTTCTTTCTTCTCTCAAATGTCCCTTTTCCCTCGTCATCTAAATCTACATAGATAAACCCATATCTTTTCTTCATCTGCCCTGAACCAGCACTGACTAAATCAATAGGAGCCCAAGTTGTATACCCCATAAGCTCAACTCCATCTAGTTCAACAGCATCTTTCATAGCTTTTATATGTTCTCTCAAATAATCTATTCTATAATCATCTTTAATAAACCCATTTTCATCTGGAGTATCCACAGCTCCAAGCCCATTTTCCACAATAAACATAGGTATTCTATATCTATCATAGATCTCATTTAGTGTGATACGTAGCCCTAGAGGATCAATAGGCCAACCCCATTCACTATATGAAAGATATGGATTTTTTGCTGAAACAAAGAGATTTCCCTCTGCTGTTTTAATTTTCTCACTATCTGCCACAACACAACGACTATTGTAGTATGAGAAAGCAACAAAATCCACTGTATTCTCCTTTAAAACTTTCAAATCTTCAGAGGTTATATCTGGAAGTAAATTCTTTCTCTCTAACTCCTTTAAAGAGTAATTTGGATACTTTCCAAAAACTTGTATATCAATGAAAAAGTAACTCTCCCTATCAGTTTGTAAAGCTTTCCACACATCTTCTGGATTGCAACTATATGGATATGTGCTACCAGCAGCAAACATACAACCAACCTTATTTTCTGGATCAATTTCATGGGCAATTTTTGTAGCCTCTGCACTTGCTACAAGCTCATTGTGAGCAGCTTGATATTTTATCTTTTCTTTATTTTCACCCTCTTCAAAGCAGATTCCAGCCCCCATAAATGGTGCATGTAAAATCATATTTATCTCATTAAAAGTGATCCAATATTTTACAAGCCCCTTATATCTTGTAAAAATAACCTTACATAAATTTTTATAAAAATCTATCAGCTTTCTATTTCTCCAGCCACCATAATTTTTTATAAGGTGCATTGGACAATCAAAGTGTGTAATTGTTACAAGAGGTTCTATATTATATTTTCTACACTCTTTAAAGATATTTTCGTAAAATTCAAGCCCCTTTTCATTTGGAGTCTCCTCATCTCCCTTTGGAAAGATTCTACTCCATGCAATACTCATACGATAAACTTTAAATCCCATTTCAGCAAAAAGTTTTATATCCTCTTTATAATGATGATAGAAATCAATCCCTCTTTTAGCAGGATAAAAATGCTCATCATCAAATTCAAACATCTTCATCTCTCCTGTTATAACAGCATTTCTATCCTTTCCAGCTGGGCACAAATCAACATTTGCCAGCCCACGTCCATCAATATCAAAGCCACCTTCACATTGGTTAGCAGCAGTTGCTCCTCCCCATAAAAATCCCTTTGGAAATCCCATTATTTTCCCTCCTTCTCTAAGTAGAGAACAGAAAGTAAAGTTTCCCCTTGTTTTATCTCTTGAGCATCAGTTTCAATAAGATCAAAATAATCATCTGGATCACTTGTTACAAGAACAGGAGTTTCCATTGAATAACCTTCCTTTTCAATAGCTTCCCTATCAAAAGTTACAAGAGGTTGTCCAACACTTATTCTATCCCCCTCTTTTATCTCTGCTTTAAAATGTTTACCATCAAGTTGAACAGTATTTATTCCCACATGGATAAGCAGCTCTGTATCTTCATCAGTAACTATTCCAATTGCATGAAGAGTTGGGAATAAAGTTGCTACAACTCCATCTACTGGTGAGTAAAGAGTATTGTTCTCTGGAACAATAACTACCCCTCTCCCTAAAGCACCAGATGCAAATGCCTCATCCTTAGCATCTTTTAATGGTATTACCTTCCCATTAAATGGACTTTTAATAATCTCCTTCTTTATAAATGATGCCTCAGGATTCTTTATCTCTGGTTTCTCTAAATCCTTCTCCTCTTTTTTCTCTTCCTCCTTATCTTTAAAAGTTATAAATGTAAAGAGGAATCCTAAAATAAGTGCCATAACTGCCCCAGTAACAGCTACAATAAGGTTGCCCATAGATCCATCAGGAGCTATCATTGCAGGAAATTCAAAGATACCCATTCCACCAACCATAAATTTTCTAAAGTTAAAGTGTCCATAGTACCCTCCAACCAAACCTCCAACAATACAACTTATAATAAATGGTTTTTTAAGAGGTAGAGTTATTCCATAGATAGCTGGTTCAGTAACTCCGAAGATTCCAGATATAAAGTTTGGTAGAGCTAGCTCTTTTAACTGTTTATTTTTTGTTTTGTAGAAAATTGCTAGAACAACACCAGAAGTGGCAAAGGTACAAGCAAAGAACGGCATCATAACATTGTCAAATCCAAATGTCATCATATTATTAATATATACTGGTATAAATCCCCAGTGCATTCCAAATATAACAAGAATTTGCCAAGTAAATCCAACAATTGCCCCTGCAAGTAGAGGACTTATATTTCTTATAGCAAGAACTGTTTCAGATATAATTGTTGAACCAAAAATTGTTACAGGTCCAATCAACATAAACCCAACAGGTAAAGCTACAAGTAGAGTAAGCATTGGAACAAAAAAGAATTTTACCAAATCAGGAACAAACTTATTAAAAAACTTCTCACATTTTGAGGCAAAATACACAACAAAGATAATCGGAATAACAGTTGACATATAGTTCATAGCAATAATCGGTATTCCAAAAAAGTCCATATATATCTTTGATTCAAAAGAAGTTCCTGCAAATATTGAGTAAAGAGGCTCCATCTCTGCTGAAAGTGAACTTGCCTGTAACCCCGGATAACACATAATAGCCCCTGCAACAAGTCCAACCATAGGTTTTAGCCCAAATTTCTTAGCAGAAGTATACCCTAAAAATAGTGGTAAAAAGGTAAATAATCCATCTCCTATTCCATTAAAAATAAGGTATGCCCCACATTGAGAGCTATATAACCCCATTGCCACAAAGAGAGCATTTAGCCCTTTAACCATTCCACAAGCAGCCATTATCCCTAAGATTGGTTGAAATATCCCTGAAACTACATCAAGAGCATTGTCAAGAATCTTCCCTTTTTTCTTCTCTTGAACTTCACTTTGCCCCTTCTCCTCAAGGTGTGTAAGTTTCATAACTTGAGCATAAACCTAATGCAAAAAATTTAAGGTGGGTAATAAATCTATAAAAATAAACAGATTCCTCGTCAAAATCAGTGTGAAAATGGTATTTCAAAATTTTTATAATCTGATGAATAAGTTTTGTTACAGAGCCAATCTCCTTTATTGCATTGTAATCATTGTCCATTTGAGCATTTACAATGTGAAGAGCTATAAACCCAGCCTCATCTTCTGAAAGTTTCATCTGAAACTTCTCCTCAATAAACTTCAGAGCATGGAGTCCTATTTCAAACTCATCTTTATAGAATCTCTTTATATCCCAAAGCATAATATTCTTTGTAGAAACCCCTTCTTTCTCCCTTAAAATTGCCATATGAATATGATCAGGCAAAGTGATATAGATAAAATCATTCAACACCTTTGATGCTTTAACCTTGGCATACTCTACAATTTTTTCAGTTATTTCAATATACTCCATTGGAATATCCTTAAGAAGTTGTTGCAATTTCAAGTTTATATCTTGATTTACAAGAGAAAACACTTTATCTACCTTTGTTTCATCAACATAATCTTCAACTTTTTTATGAAAAGCTATTCCACACCCCATAATAATCTTCTCAGGTTCATTTTTTTCATATACTACAACTACATTGTTATTAAGTATTTTGCCGATTTTCATTAAAACCTCCTTAAAAAAAAGACCCATTTATACAAAAAAACAAAAATTGTTAAAACAAAAAATTTGCTTTCTTATATAAATAGGTCTAGCTTATACTTAAACAATCACCATCCATTTTTTACAATTATATATTATTAAATTTGTTTTGTCAACTACATATTTAAACTATTTAAATACAAAATATATTTTTAATGTTCATGTAGATGCAGTTTAATTAGCAATTGGATCAGTTTAGTAATTACAAAAAATTAAAAGAAAAAAGGAAGAGTAGTTAGTTTTTTTTATAATTCTTATAATTATTTTTAATAAAATAGCTCTTTATGTTATAATATTAATAAATAAGAAAGGGGCGTGACTATGAAAAAATTACTTCCTGATGGAATAAGTGACTTTAAAACATTAATAGAGAACAATTATTACTATGTAGATAAAACTCCTTTTATACGTGAGGTTGGGAAAAATATAGGGAAATCTCTTCTTTTCACACGTCCAAGAAGATTTGGTAAAACTCTTAATATGTCTATGTTAAAATATTTCTTTGATGTAAGAGAGGCTGAAGAAAATAGAAAGTTATTTAAGGATTTAGAAATAGAAAATTCATCTTATTTTAAAGAACAGGGAAAATATCCTGTAATCTTTATATCAATGAAGGATATAAAAGAGATGAGCTTTGATAAAGCTATTACTGAAGTAAAAAATTTATTAAAAAAAATATATAATCAATTTGAATTTATAAGAGAAAAGTTAAATGAAGGAGAATTGATAGAATTTGATAATATTTGGTTAGGTAAAAATGATGAAAATTTAAAAAGTTCTCTTTTGAATTTAGCAACTTTTTTAAAAAAATATTATAATCAAAAAGTAATAGTTTTGATTGATGAATACGACACTCCTTTGATATCAGCGTATAGATATGGTTATTATAATGAAGCTAAAAATTTCTTTAGTAATTTATATGGTTCTGTATTAAAAGACAATACATCTCTTCAAGTAGGAATAATAACAGGAATAGTAAGAGTTATAAAAGCAGGTATATTTTCTGATTTGAATAATTTGAGTGAACATAGTATTTTAAATAAAGAATATGATGAATATTTTGGATTTTTAGAGAAAGAAGTGAAAAATGCTTTAAAATATTATGAAGTTGATTCTAAATTAGATGAGGTACATTCTTGGTATAATGGATACAGATTTGGAGATACAAAAGTATATAATCCTTGGAGTATTTTAAAATTTTTATCAGAAAAAGAATTTAAAGGTTATTGGATAGATACCTCTGAAAATTATCTAATAAAAGCTATACTTAAAGGAGCGAATAAAAAAACTTTTGAAAAATTAAATAATTTATTATTTGGAAAAGAAGTCAAAGAAGAGATTACAGGAAAATCAACTCTTCAAGAAGTTTTGGAAGCACATGATTTATGGGAACTTCTGCTGTTTTCAGGATATTTAACTATTGATAAAAAAATAGATAAAAATATGTATATTATAAAAATCCCAAATAAAGAAGTAAAAGAGTTTTTCGGAGATAGTTTTATAGAGATCTCTTTTGGAACTAATCTAACTTTTAAAAATTTAATAGAAAATTTATTAGATAATGAAATCGAAGAATTTGAAGAAAACCTTCAAGAGATACTTTTAAAATATATGAGTTTCTATGACGTATCAAGTATAGAAAAAGTTTATCATAGTTTTATCTTAGGACTTATGATCCATCTTGAAGGAAAATACTATATAAAATCTAATGGTGAAGGTGGACTTGGAAGATATGATATAGCAATAGAACCTTTAAACAAAAATTTAAGAGGATTTATTCTAGAGTTTAAAGTTACTGATAGTGAGGAAAATCTTGAGAAAAAAGCAGAAGAAGCTTTAGAGCAGATAAAAGATAAGAAATACTATATCTCTTTACAAGATAGAGGAATAAAAGATATTACTTTTGTAGGTATGGCATTTTATAAAAAGTTAGTTAATATTAAAAGCTTGGAATATTAAAAAACAAAAGACAAGATTTAAATAATTTTATTTCTTGTCTTTTTATATATTTATAGGTAAGTAGTTACTTTATCTTTTCAACTAACTCTTTTATTTTTAAATCAATTATATCTATAACTTTCATAAATTCTTCATCAGATTTTCCACTTGGATCATCTAACCCCCAATCTTCTCTAAACTCACAAGGAAGAGTAGGACAATTTACATTGCATCCCATAGTTATAACTATATCTACATTTGGAATCTCTGATAGAAGTTTAGATTTCTGAGTTTTCTCCATATCTATTCCATATATTTTTTTCACAAGTCTTACTGCATCTTGATTTATCTGTGGTTTAGTCTCTGTTCCTGCACTATAACTTTCAAAAATCTCAGCTCCATAATATTTTCCTAAAGCTTCTGCTATCTGACTTCTGCAAGAGTTGTGTACACATATAAAAGCTACTTTTTTCATCTTTTCTCCCCTCTCTATATTATAAAATGTTGAAAACTATTAAATATGTAACCTACAATTATTATACCAACAACACAGATTAAAATAAATATTTTTAATAATTTAGGTTTTACTGCTTTTCTTAACATTATTAAAGATGGTAGAGATAGTGTTGTAACAGCCATCATAAATGCTAAAATACTTCCTAAATTAGCTCCTTTAAAAAGTAATGCCTCAGCTATTGGAATAGTTCCAAAAATATCAGCATATATAGGAGTTCCAAGTAATGTTGCAAGAATAACACCAAATGGATTTTTGCTTCCTAATATAGCTATTATCCACTTTTCAGGAATCCAATTATGAATAAATGCCCCTATTCCAACACCTATTAAAATATAGGGAAAAACCTTTTTAAAAGTTTCTAACATCTGATTTTTAGCATCTAAAACTCTATCTCTAATAGTTAATTCAGGAATATCCACATCTACATTTCCTATTCCTTTAGCATTGAGTATAAAATCTTCTATCTCATTTTCTAATTTTAATTTTTCTATTAAACTACCACCTATTACAGCTATTACTAATCCAAGGATAACATATAATAAAGCTATTTTTGCTCCGAATATCCCCATCAAAAGTAAAAGCGAACCTAAATCTACCATTGGAGAAGATATTAAAAATGAAAATGTTACTCCTAAAGGTAACCCTGCACTTGTAAAGCCTATAAACAAAGGAATTGAAGAGCAAGAGCAAAAGGGAGTAACTGTTCCAAGTAATGCTCCTATTATATTTGCACTTATTCCATGAAATCTTCCTAATATTTTTTTACTTTTTTCAGGGGGAAAATAGCTTTGAATATAACTAATAAAAAATATTAACGTACAAAGTAATATAGTTATCTTTATCACATCATAAAAGAAAAACTGTACTCCACTAAATAAGTGACTTGTATTATCTAGTCCCACTTTCTCCAATATATTTCCTACTAATAAATTTAACCACTTCATTCCCAATACTTGAGTCTGTATAAAATCCCATATAGAAAATAAAAAATTCATAATTTCTCCTTTATATTGATACTTATCTATCTATTGTCTTTAATAAAAGCCCCAAAAGGAGCTTTTTATACTATATTTTTTCTAAAATTACTTTTACCTCATCTTTTGATAATACCTTACCATAAGAAACAATTTTACCATTTATCCATAATCCTGGTGTAGACATTATCCCATATGTAGCTATTTCTGCAAAATCTGTTATATGTTTTACCTCTGCTTTTAATCCCAATTCACTTATAGCTTCTAATGTATTTTTTTCTAAAGTTTGACAATTTTTGCATCCTGAACCTAAAATTCTCACTTCTATTGCTCCAGCTGTTGAAGAGCTACAACCTCCATTACAAGAACAACTATTTTTTTCCACTTCCTCTCCACAACATCTCTCTTTACTTCCAAATAATTTATCAAATATTCCCATATTTTCTCTCCTCCTTATTTCATATTTATATATTTACATCTATCGATGTATTGCTTAAAAAAATTATATCATCTCTTCAATCAAAGTTTTTAATTCATTTAATTTCTCTTTATTTAATGAGTAGTGAGTCCATTTTCCACATTTTCTGCTTTTAACAATTCCTGAATCACAAAGTATTCTCATGTGATGTGATAAAGTAGATTGTTCTATATCTAATTGCTCAAGAAGTTTACAAGCACACTCTTCACCTGTTTTTAAAAACTCTATTATTCTTAACCTATTTGAGTCACAAAAAGCTTTAAAAACTTTAGCATTTATCTCATTCTTATCCATGAATTCTCCTCCTCCATTCTAAAAAAAGTATACTCTACACATTGATAATTGTCAATATGTTTTTTGTAATTTACATTTTTAATTGATTCTTCTATGGTTTTATTATATCTTAAAAACTACTGAAACTAAATAATATTATTTAAGTTTCTTAAAATATAAATTTAACATTAATTCCTTTTGACTCTTTAATAGGAATAACATTAACAATTGTTTCCAATTTAATAATGAGGTGTTCTATTAGGAGAAGGAAAATTTATGAAAATAGTAATAGCACCAGACTCTTTTAAAGAGAGTCTGAGTGGAAAAATAGCTTTTGATGCAATAGAAAGAGGATTAAAAAAGCTGTTATAAACCCTCGATTTATAACAGCTTTAAATCTATTTTTTATCCCAGCAAGTTTTTTTATCCTCTTCAGTAATAGCCCTAATCACTTTGCATGGATTACCAACTGCCACTGAATTGCTTGGTATATCTTTAACTACAACACTTCCCCCACCAATTACAACATTATCTCCAATAGTTACATTAGGCATCACTTGAACCCCTGCCCCTATCCAAACATTGTTCCCAACTGTTATAGGGTAGGCATACTCTAGCCCTTTATTTCTTCTTTCTGCATCAATAGGGTGTCCAGCTGTATGGAATCCACAATTTGGAGCTACAAAAACATTATCCCCAAACTTTACTTTTCCCCCATCTAAGATAACAGTGTTGTGATTTGCAAAAAAGTTCTCTCCTATCTCTATATTGTAACCATAGTCACACCAAAAGGGAGCAACTATTGTGAAATTACCCTTTGTTTTACCTAAAAGCTTTTTCATAATCTTTTCCTGTTCCTCTATATTTGAAGGTTTTAATTGGTTGTATTCATAGCATAACTCCTTTGCCTCTAGTCTGTCTATTAATAATTCTTTATCATAATTTGCATCATATAGCATCTTATTTGCCATTTTTTCTTTTTCTGTCATTTTAACTCTCCTTTAATTTTATCATAATTTATAGAGTTTTTCCTTTACTCTTTTACTATTTGTGACGATACACTATTATTTTCAAAAAGTCAACTTTGCCATTTAAAAATTATCTCTATAACTTTTCTATTTTTTAACACTTTTACTTTTTATCTTCTTCTCTTTTTTCTCTTCCTCTTTCTCCTCTTTTTCAGGTTTTAAGAAAATAACTGTATAAGCTGGAATATCTATCTCAATATGTTGATCTCTATAATTCCAACTCTCTTTTATAGGTGTGTACTCTTTCTTCTCTAAAGCTCCTCTTCCCCAATATCTGCTTTCATCACTATTGAGAATAACTGTATATTTAACATCCTTTGGAACTCCAATCTTATAGTTTCTCTTATCTATTCCAGAGAAATTAAACACAACTACCAAATGTTCCTTTTTATCTCTTGTCTCTCTTAAAAAGGCTATCATATTTTCTGTGTAGTTCTCATGCTCTATCCACTCAAAAGTGTCACTTCCATCTTCCCAAAGAGATTTTTCATCTAAATATAGTTTATTTAGATCTCTAACAAAATCTTGCATCCCTCTATTTTCCTCATGTTGCTCAATAAGATGCCACTCTAAAGATTCATAAAATCTCCACTCTAACCCATGAGCAAACTCATTTCCCATAAAGTTAAGCTTTTTCCCAGGATGAGCCATTTGATATGAGTATAATGCCCTTGTATTTGCCATTTTATCCCATTGAGTTCCTGGCATCTTATTTAAAATAGAGCATTTTCCATGAACTACCTCATCATGTGAAAGTGGCAAAACATACCCCTCAGAAAAAGCATACATGAATGAGAACGTCAATTTTCCATGATGATCCTTTCTATATAGAGGATTTGTAGCAAAATATTTAAGGGTATCATTCATCCAACCCATATTCCATTTACTATCAAAACCTAATCCACCATCTACTGGATGCTTTGTTACAAGAGGCCAAGCTGTTGAGTCCTCTGCTACAACTAAAACATTTGGAAAATCATCATGTATTATTGAGTTCATTGTTTTAAGAAAATCTACTGCTCCTAAATTCTCCCTTCCTCCAAACTCATTTCTTAACTCCTCTCCATCTTTACCATAAGATAGATACAACATATTTGCCACAGCATCAATTCTAATTCCATCTATATGAAACTCTCTAAACCAATATGTAAGGTTAGAGAGAAGAAAACTTCTAACCTCATTTCTAGTTAAGTCAAAATTGCATGTTCCCCAAGCTTTATTCTCTCCAAGTCTTTCATCTTGATACTCATAACATGGTGTTCCATCAAATCTATACAATCCATGATCATCTTTGCAAAAATGTCCAGGCACCCAATCAAGAATTACCCCTATATTGTTTTTGTGCATCAAATTTACAAAGAACATAAAATCTTCTGGAGTTCCATATCTACTTGTCACTGAGTAGTAGCCTGTTGCTTGATATCCCCAAGAGGCATCTAGTGGATACTCATTTAAAGGCATCACTTCAACATGGGTGTAGTTCATCTCTTTTAGATACTCACATAGCATTATAGCTGAATCCCTGTAATTTAGCCATTCTCCATGTATTCCCCTCTTCCAAGATCCCAAATGAACTTCATAGATATTTATTGGCTTATTCAATCCTGTCGTTCTCTTATTTAACCATCTCTTATCTTCCCATTTGAATTTTGGTACATCATATATGATAGAAGCTGTGTCTGGTCTTAACTCTGAATAGAAAGCATAGGGATCAGCTTTTAATACAACATTTCCATAGCTATCCTCTACTCTATATTTATACTTCTCCATCTTCTTTAATTTTGGTATCTCTAGTTCCCATATCCCCTCATTATTTATCTTGTTCATCATATGGTTACTACCATCCCAGTTGTTAAAATCTCCAACTACTGCTATAGTTTTTGCATGAGGTGCCCACACTCTAAAGATTACAGAGTTTTTTGTGCAATGAGCTCCCATATAGTTATATGCCTCTCTATGCTCTCCTCTATGAAAAAGATACTTATCCATAAACTTACCTCCTTTTAATAGGTATAAAGAGGCAGTTATAATTATAACTACCTCTATTTTTAATGATTACTTAACTTATAGCTAAGCTCACTTTACATTTTATATTTATTTATAATATCAGCTAAAATATATCTTATTTTAACTTCCAAATATCTCTATTATAGTCAGCTATTGTTCTATCAGATGAGAAGAAACCAGCTTTAGAAATATTTGTTAGTGACATCTTCAACCATTTCTCTCTATCTTCATAAGCTTTAAATATCTCATTTTTAACTTTAATATAATCCTCTAAATCTAAAAGAGTCATAAACCAATCTTTATTTACAAGTTCATTTTTCACTCTCTCAAGATTCTCTCTATTTCCTATATTTAAAAGCTCCTCACCAGTTATAAAGTCAACAAGCTCTTTAATCATAGGTTTTTCATAGTAATCTCTAGAAATATAATCTCTCTTTTCATAATGTTTTATTACACTGTCACTGCTCTCTCCAAAGATATATATATTTTCATCTCCTACTAATTGTGCAATCTCAACATTTGCCCCATCCATTGTTCCCAATGTAACTGCTCCATTTAGCATAAATTTCATATTTCCTGTTCCTGATGCCTCTTTACTTGCAAGAGAGATTTGCTCTGACACATCACAAGCTGGTATAAGCTTTTCAGCCTTGCTTACATTGTAGTTTTCCACCATAATAACTTTTATATATTTGCTTGCAACAGGATCATTGTTGATAAGCTCTTGAAGTGATAGGATAAGATGTATAATATCCTTAGCTATAACATATGCTGGTGCTGCCTTTGCTCCAAAGATAAATGTGATTGGAGTTGTAGGACAATGCCCCTTTTTAATTTCAAGATATTTATAGATTATGTATAGGACATTTAATTGCTGTCTTTTGTACTCATGTAATCTCTTAATTTGAATGTCAAAGATAGAGTTTTCATCAATCTCTACACCTTGAGAATTTTTTAGAAACTCTTTTAGATGTTTCTTCTTTAATTTTTTAATTCCATCTAATTCAGCTAGAACTTCATTATTATCTATAAATGCCCCTAATTTTTCAAGCTCAAGAGCATCTTTCTTATACCCCTCACCTATCAACTTATCTATAAAGGCTGTTAATTCATGGTTACAGTGCATAAGCCATCTTCTAAATGTGATACCATTTGTCTTATTATTAAATCTCTCTGGGTAGATATCATAGAATGGTTTTAGTTCAGAGTTCTTTAAAATATCTGTATGAAGAGCTGCTACCCCATTTGTGCTATATTCAAAGTGGATATCAATATTAGCCATATGAACATTATCATATCTATCTATAATTTGAACTCTCTCATCACTATATTTTTCACTTATAATAGCATTTAAAGCCTCAATTATAGGTATAAGTTGAGGAACTACCTTTTTAAGATATCTAACTGGCCATTTTTCCAATGCCTCTGCTAAAATTGTGTGATTTGTATAAGCACAAGTTTTTACTACAATCTTCACAGCCTCACTCATATGTATTCCCTCTTTCATCAAAAGACGGATAAGTTCAGGAATTACCATTGTTGGATGAGTATCATTAATTTGAATAGTTACATGCTCATTAAGTTTATGAAGATCTACCCCTCTATCCTTAGCCTCTTTTAAAATATATTGAGCTCCATTGCTTACCATAAAGTATTGTTGATAGATTCTCAATAGATGTCCAGCCTCATCACTATCATCTGGGTAAAGGAAAAGTGTCAAGTTTTTTGCTATCTCCTCCTTATCAAACTTTATCCCCTCTTTTACCATAGTTTCATCTATTGTTTCAATATCAAAAAGATGAAGTTTGTTTTTTCCATTGTTATATCCAATTACATCTATATCATAAAGTCTTGATTTTACACTAAAATCTCCAAATTCAACATCAAAGCTAATATCTGTTTTATTAAGCCAACTATCTTTCTCAATCCAAGGGTTTTTCTCCTCATTTTGTAGATTATTTCTAAATACTTGTTTGAAAAGCCCATAGTGATAGTTTAGCCCTATTCCATCTCCTGCTAATCCTAAAGTTGCAATAGAATCTAGAAAACAAGCTGCTAATCTTCCTAGCCCTCCATTCCCCAATGATGGCTCTGGCTCAACCTCTTCTATCTCTGTTATATCCTTTCCATTCTCTTTTAAGTACTCAGCTACCTTATCATATATCCCTAGATTTATAAGGTTATTTGATAGAAGTTTCCCTATTAGAAATTCAGCAGATATATAGTAAACTTTTTTCTCCCCTTTTATCTCCTCTTTCTCTGCTGTAATCTCCTTTACCATCTCTAAAAGTGCATAGTAAGCCTCATTGCTGCTACACTCTCTCAGAGCCTTTCCATAGTTTGCCTTTGCAATTTTTTCTAATCTTTGCATTACTCCTCCTGTTGCTTTTTTAAATTTATATGTAAACAACCTTTTTAGTTGTTACTTACTTTTAAGAATTAAAGTTGAAATTCTTGGAACATCTACTCTCTTTTCAACCTCTCCTAGCTTTTCATCTCCAGCTTTTTCATCATTTACATATATATTCCACCTATTTTCTGGTAATTCTAATAGAAAATCTTTATTACTTCCATTGTGAATAACCATTATCTCTTCCTTTCCTCCAGAGCTATTTTTTTGTGTAATAATATACCCTATAACATCTTTAGGAAGTCCATTTAAAAACTCAAGGTTCTTTTGAACATCAGCAGTAGTTGACATTCTTAAACCTGAATTAGCTTTTCTAAATTCAATAAGTCCTTTATAGTACTCATAAACATCTTTATTAGTTGTTTTTTCATCCCATTTAATACTATTTACACCATCATTGGCATTGTAACTATTACTGTTAAACCCACCATTTTCCATAGGTTTTGAACGTAGTATCTCCTCTCCCCCTTGGAAGAATGGTACTCCTTGTGAAGTAAATACAATAGCTGCTGAGAGTTTATTCATTCTTATTTTATCCTCTAAACTTACATTGGTAGAGCTATTTATCTTATCCCAAAGAGTTAAGTTATCATGTGCAGAGGCATAGTTTATAGATTGAATTGGTGAATTTGCCCAAGGCTCATTGTAATTAACTTGTGAATGTTCAGTAGCCCCTACTATTCCAAATTTTATACGTTCCTCTTCTCCTGTTTTTCCAGTTGCAAATCCCTTATCTTTACTATTGAATACACTTCCCTTTATTCCATCTCGAATATCATCATTGAATACCCCAATTCTATTAAGTTTCATTGTGTTTCTCTTTACACTTCTCAAATCTTCAGATAGTGGAGAGTGTGATGCTGCCCAAGGCTCTCCATAGATAATAATATTAGGATTTACTTTATCTAAAGCCTCTCTTACAAGATTCATAGTTTCAATATCATGTATCCCCATCAGATCAAAACGGAATCCATCAACTTTATACTCTTTTGCCCAATAAACTACTGAATCAACAATATATTTTCTCATCATAGCTCTCTCTGATGCTGTTTCATTTCCACAAGCAGAGGCATTTGAGAAGTTCCCTTCATTTTTTCTATAATAGTAGTTTGGTACAATCTTATTGAAATTAGAGTTTTCAGTATAAGCAGTGTGATTGTATACAACGTCCATTATCACACCTATACCATTTTTGTGTAGCCCTTGCACCATCTCTTTAAACTCTTTTACTCTAACTCTTCCATCATATGGGTTAGATGAGTAGCTCCCCTCAGGTACATTGTAGTTTTTAGGATCATATCCCCAGTTAAATTGTGCTGTGTTCAATCTTGTTTCATCAACACTTGCATAGTCAGCAGATGGAAGAATCTGTATATGTGTCACTCCTAAATCCTTTAGATGATCTATACCTGTTGAGTATCCCTCACTATTTTTACTTCCCTCTTCTACCATTCCTAGATATTTTCCCTTTGCCTCTATTCCAGAGCTTTTATCTATTGAGAAATCTCTAATATGAATCTCATATACCATAGCATCTGACATCTTAGAAAGTTTTGGTTGCTCTACATCTTCCCAACCTATTGGGTTTGTCTTAGCTAGATCAAGAATCATCCCTCTATCTCCATTTACTCCAACACTTCTAGCATAGAGATCAACTGCCTCATTCTCTTCCCCATTTACCTTTACTGTGTAAGTGTAATATATATTTTCTAAATCCTCTTTTACTTCTAGATACCAAGTTCCCTTTTTATCCTTTTTCATAGGGAGAGTTTTTATTAGATTATCTCCACTTCCCTCTCTATATAAATTTACACTTACACTTTCAGCAGTAGGTGCCCACACACGAAACTTTGTATCTTTCTTGCTGTATATAGCTCCTAAATCATCACCATTATATGTGTATTTTCTCTCGAAATCCCCCTCAGAAAACACACCATTTGCCACAAGTGATATTGGATCGTGATTATCTGCATATAGAGTGTAATTTTTTTCTAAATCTAAATTTTTATCTAATATTAAACTTCCCTCAATAAATTTATCCCCTTGAAAAGTCACAACCTCTTTTATTGGATACTCTTTTCCCTCATCATCTACAACTTTAAAAGAATTTTTTCCCTTTTCTAAAGGCATCATAAGTTTAAACTTTATCTCATTAAGCTTTGATATCTCACTATATTTAATTCTTGGAACTAGATCTACACTCTCTAAACTGTCATAGATCTTTTCATCTCCCTCGATTAGATATACATCTATATTTTCTTTGTTTAGAGGTATATATCTATCTTTTGGTACATCTCTATCTTCCCATTGTCCTCTCTTTAAAAGAAAACCTACCTTTGTTACATCTTTATCTTTTTTTATCTCTACAACTAGATTTTTACCATAGGAAGTGTCCTCTTGGAAAAAAACTTCCTTTCCCTCTCTTCCCTCTTCCCATAGCCATAAATTCCAATCTTTATACTCTTGATCAAATCTTTTATAATTGATATTTACTTTATAGTGATCTTCTGCTATTGTAATCTCTGTTATTGCACCAAAGAAAAAGAAGATCATAATTATAAATATCTTTAGCTTATTTAGTAGTTTCATCTATCTCTCATAGTTATATTAAATTAATTCTACCTATATTTATTTTTTTGGCATATCGTTAGATTTCTAGCAAAGTTCCTTTGCATTTTAAATTTATTCGTCAATTTAAGTTATCTAAATTTTCTTTTTAACATCAAGTTGCTTCCATGTCGGTGAATAAAGAATTCCTATTGCTCATTCCGTTGAAAATGCAAAACTCGACTTCGTCTCAAACACGTTGCATTTTCTTAACTTCATTTCGCTGAGGGTTTCTAAAAAATTAATGTAGCACAGGACTTCACCTGTGTCTCAAAAGTAATAGTCGTTTACACTCCTTTACTTTTGGAAATTACGTCAACTTGATGTTAGGGTATTGATTTTTTACTTATCATTTTTTATCTATAAATATATACTTATTTTTATTAAAAAAAGCCGTCCTGAAAAGAACGACTTTTTTTAAATTTATTTCCAATATATAGCCTTTCTATCCTCATTTTAATTATTTAAAATTATGGGTGAAAAGAAATAAATAATTTCAACAATTTTAGAATTCTATATATTAGTTACTATTTTACCTGAAAGCTATTTCCTCGACTAAATTTTTACCATACTTTTTCTCTATCTTAGATAGATTGATATCATTTAAGATATGCTCCTTAACTATGGTAGCTAAAAGTTTATTTTCAGAGTATGTTCCATTATATTTACCCTCGTAGTTACTAGCTATCAAAGCTACTTTTTCATCTACTTCTATCATTATTCTCTGCTCTTTATCATTAGATTTATAATTAAAGGCATCTCTTATATAAACTTCTATTCCATACTCTTCCAAAAGTGAGGCTTTGTATATATCTACTTTTTCATATTTCAACTTATGAAATTGAAATAAAATTACTCTCACTCCTCTTTTTTTCAGTCGATTAAACTCTTTTTTAAAGATATTTAAGTCCATATTTGTATTCATATAGACATAGCTCTCTGCTTTTAACAGCATCTGTTTTATCCTCTTCTCTATATTTTCCAAAGAGTTAAGGTTGTAAAACTGTTTCTGTGTTCCAGAGGTATCAATTTTTTTAAGCTCTGTCTTCAACACTGTTACTGCATCAGAAACTCTCTTTTTCTGTTCAGTTAAAAACTCATCTAAATCAATAGTTTCATAGTAAGTGATCTCTTTATCCATATAAGATTTAATAAAACCTTTTTTCTCTAACAGATCTAAATTTTGATATACAGTTGTTCTTGGATAACCTAGAGATTTAGCTATTTGTGAACCATTGGAATTAGAATTTTTTACAAGCTCTAAAAAAACCTCTCCCTCTTTCCTACTTAAACCGATACTTTCTAAATTATCTAAAATCTTATTTATTTCCATGACTATTTCTCCTTTTTTTCTTCTATCCCTTAATTTGTATAATAATTTGAGAAAATAGTCAACTATTATTATATTTTCATAAGAATAAATTCTTCAGGTAATAGCTCCAATGTTCTTTCATTTAAAAGGGTTAAGCTATCTTTAAAAAGATCATAAACTCCATCTTCATTGATGAATCTTTTCAAGTTTACCCTCTCTTTTTTCTCTTTTTCAAGTGTAGCGTTTAATTTCTCCTCTAACACTTGGTTTCTTGAGATTTGTTGCTCTAACATCTTTTCAAGCTATTCTACTCTTTCTTCAAGAGTTAGATTTTTCCACTAGCTACTGTTGCCAATGAAAGAAAACAAGTTAATAGTGCTAATTTTTTCTATTCATCTTCCCTCCTTAAATAGATCCTTCCCCAATATTTTTTATTTGTTGTATTTTTTTTACAACTTTAATTAACTGATACGATTGTAATATAATCTTTAAAAAAAGTCAATATGTTTTTTAAAACATTAGAATTTTCTATAATTGAAACTGTGATATTTTTCTATTTTTATAAACATCTGCTTAAAAGTCTGAATTTTACGAAGATTATTTACTTTAAATTTCAATTTTCAAAGCCTATATTTTAATATTTTTTTTAGGGAATAACTAAATAAATAATTAATTCACATAAACAAAAAAGCATGGTATAAACCATGCTTTTTTCTAATATATTTTATCTATTCTTTACAAATTCTGCTGCACTTTTACCAGCTACACGTCCAAAAACAACTGCTCCACTATATGCTGCACTTGTATTTGTAACCTCTCCTGCTGCATATAATCCCTCTACAACTTTTCCATCTTCATAAAGTACTTCAGCCTTTTCATTAGCTGCTACTCCACCTTTTGTCATATGGATAGCTGATTCAACTTGAACTCCATAGTATGGTCCTTGCTTTTTAAACTCTCTAGTAAATGGTTCTTTTCTGAAAGGATCTTTTTCCTCTCCTCTAACACCTTTATTGAAAGTCTCAACTGTTGCTACTAACTTATCCTTTGGAATCTCAAGCTTATCTGCTAACTCTTCAAGAGTATCAGCTTTTACATGAAGTCCTTGCCCAACATGTTTCTTTAAACGATAAGCTGATTCATATAGATTTTGATCATAGATATAGAAAACTTTACTTTCAGGTTGATCAAGGATAGTGTATGCCATTGGAAGCCCTGATTGAGTTTCATCTATAAATCTCTCTCCATTCTTGTTTACAAGAATAAATCCATCTCCTGCTCCTGTCAAATCTCTTGTTTTACTAATAATCATTTTAAACACACTTAAAACTTCCATATTTTCCATTTTCATTTTATTTTTTTCAAAAACAGGAACAAAATCTCCAGTAGCTCCCATTTGGTTAGAAGTTTCTACTCTTTCTGATCCTGGAGCATATTTAGCTAATAGAGCTTTATTTGCAGAGAATCCTCCAGTTGCTACAATTACAGCTTTTGCATTGATATCATAAGTTACATTTTTCTTTTGAACTTTTACTCCTGTAACTTTTCCATCTTTCATAATAAAGTCAAGTCCCTTAGTTCCCGTACGAACATCTACACCTAACTCTTTTACTTTTCTTTCAAGTCCATCTTGAATATGAGCACCTGCATAAGCATCAGCTTCAGCCATATGGTTTCTTAAACCATAGTTATAGTTTAAGTTGATTCCCATTCCTCTTAACCAATCATCAAGAACATATGCTCCCTCTGCTTGAACTCTTGTTCTCTCAGCAGTGTCTCTAGGATTGCTCTTATCTTTAATAAAAGCCTCAATACTATCATTTATCCCATTAGCTTTTTGTGCTTTAGAGTTGATCATATCAAAGAAGTTCATATCAAACTTTCCATTTCCACTAAGGATATCTAGTTTTTCAACTATCATAACATCCTCTGCTCCAGCTTCTTTTGCTGAAATAGCAGCAGCTAATCCTGCTGGTCCTCCACCTATAATTACAATATCAGTATTAACACTTTCTCCAATCATAGCTGGTTGCTCAGGAGCTTTTGTTTTAAAAGTTATTCTTCCAAAATCTTTTCCCTCTTTTTTCATAACATCAGCTACAACTTTTTTCACTGCAAAAGATGTAAAAGAAGCTCCAGACACACTGTCAACTACTGGTGATTGTGCCTCTAATATTCTCTCTCTTATAACTGGAAAAGCTCTATCCATAAGGTGTGATGTCTCTTTGTGAGAAACAACTTTCAGATCCTTTATCTTTTCTCCCTCTGTAACAACCTCAAGAGTAACAGGACCTCCAAATCCTCCTGCACTTCCTGTTGTAGTTTTTACTGCTCCAAAACAGTTAAAAGCAATAAAAACCATTCCTAAAACCACATAACTAAGTAATGACTTTACTTTTTTCATTAGTCCTCCTATTTTTATATATTTTATGTATAGATACAGAATATATTATATATAATAAGAGAGGTTTTGTAAATAAAAAAAATTATTTATTCTAAAAAAAATTTAAAATTAAAGATATATTAAACAACTTATTCAAATTTTTTATTTTTTTAACAATTGACTTTTATTTTTTTTTAATGTAGGATAGTTATGTTTTAAAATTAAATTAAGTTTGTTGTTTTAAAATAACAACTTTACATTTAAATCATGTAGTAAGTAATAAAGGAGGAAGTTTTATGGCTGAAGTTACACTAAAAAGTGTTGAAAAAAAATATCCAAATGGCTTTAAAGCTGTTCATGGTATCGATCTTCATATAAATGAGGGTTAAAATAACTCAACTTCATAAACAATTAAAGGCAGAGGGACAAAATGCCACAATGATCTATGTTACTCACGATCAAGTTGAAGCTATGATAATGGGAGGAGGAGTTCATCTACTTTATGTTAGTAGATAACCAATACACTGCTAGAATACCAGTTGCAAAATCAACAGGGGCAAATTTTAATCAAATTGAAGAGTTTGTTTTTGGTATGGATAAATGTCACATTTTTGATATTGAAACTGAAAAAAACTTAACATTGGAATAGAGGGATAAGATGAAATATTATGCTGGAGTTGATTTAGGGGGAACAAATACTAAAATAAATAACATTTTATACTACACTCAAAATCTTATAAATTAAGATAGAGAGTGTAGTTTTTTATTTTCACCAACAAAACTAAATTAAATCATAAATATAAACTTGTATATCATTTTTGCAAAGAGTCTCTTTAATTATAGGCTCAATTAACTCCCACTTCCCCCCTGCAATTCCACAACCAATTCTTGGCATATGAACAGATACATCATTTGCTTTAATTCTATAAACCAATTTATTTAAACACTCTTTTAATGCCTCATATCTCACAGCCACAGGGTTAAGAAAGTTAACAAATCCATTTTGAGCAATCATATTAACTATTACAATCTCATCTTCCACAGGAACTAATTGAATTTTACCAAGAGTGGCAGTTTTTGTTTCTATTCATTTTCTATACTCAATCTCTGGAGAACTCCACTTTTTAGAGATAGCCATTACAAAACCAGCTCCCCAACTTCCTCTATTGTTGCAAATATGAGCTATTATTTTATGTCCTTTAACCTGTGGAGAGGTTGCATCCCCCTTTAAATAGATTATCTCTTTCATCTCTTCCTCCCTAAATTACCCTTATATTATTTAGATATTCCAATTTTAACTCTTTTCTATTCTTTTCTTCCTCTTTTAAAAACTTCTCGATAATATTAAACTCTTCATTAAATAGATGAGAGTTATAAAACATAAAGAGAGAGAACTCTCTTTTATCTCTAAAAGTTTTCATTAGCTCAATATCCTGTTTATATGAAAAATAAGCTAAAGAGTTTAGGTTAAACTTCATTCGACATAAGGTTATTGAGTCAATTCCATAATTTTTTAGAGGAAAAAATACTGCAAAATATAGAGTGTAAATGATAACAGAAAAAAATAGTATCAACCTAAATCTTCTCACCTTAATAAAGAGAAATATCAATATTATTATAACTGGTATCGCTGTTTTATAATAAAATAGTTTTGAAAAAATTGTTAAAATATATATTCCCATAATTTAAAATTACTGTTTCCTTTCTAATTATTAATTGAGTAATTCAATATTAATTATTTTTATTATAACTTTTTAATCTAGATTATTCAATTGGTACTTTTTATATATTTCTATTATACCACTCTTTGCTGACAAAATTTGTCATTGAAAAGAAAAAAATCTTAACACTATAATAGCATTAAGATTTACTAAAAATTCTATTTCTTTTACTAATTTTGCCCAATAGGAAAATATTTAAACTCCTCTCTTATATGGGTATTTCTTGCATATACATTTCTTAAATCAAAGTAGAAATTACCTTTCATTCTAGCTCTAACCTTATCCAAATTCATTCCTCTAAATTGATTCCACTCTGTCATCAACACTACTGCATCTGCCTCATTAACTACTGAATATTCATCTGCACAATATGTTATTGAGTTTTCACAATCTTCCAATCTCCATCTTGCCTCTTTCATACCCTCTGGACAATATGCTTGTATCTTTGCTCCTGCCTCTACTAACCCTCTTATTATATCTAAGCTTGGAGCCTCTCTCATATCATCTGTATCTGGCTTAAACGATAACCCTAAGATAGCTATATGTTTTCCCTCTATTCCCTCCATCTTATCAATTATCTTTTCTACCATCTTTCTCTTTTGCTTTTCATTAGCATCTATAGCTGCCTTTATCACATACATATCCTCACCATATTTCTTAGCTATATCCACTATTGCCTTTGTATCTTTAGGAAAGCATGAACCTCCATACCCTGGTCCACAATGTAAAAATTTAGGTGAGATTCTGCCATCTTTTCCCATTGCTTTAGCTATCTCCTGTGTATTTGCTCCCACTTTCTCTGCTAAAAGTGAGATCTCATTGATAAAGGAAATCTTTACTGCTAGAAAAGCATTTGAGGCATATTTTATCATCTCAGCTGTCTCAATATTTGTAAATACAAAAGGAGTTTCATTGATAAACAATACATCATACACTTTCTTCATTATCTCTTTTGCTCTCTCGCTCTCTGTTCCTATTACCACTCTATCTGGTCTCAAGCAATCTCCTACAGCTTTTCCCTCTCTTAAAAACTCTGGGTTTGAAACTATATCAAATTCATAATCTAGGTTTCTACTATCCAACTCCTTTTGAATAGTTTCCCTTACAACTTTTCCTGTCCCCACAGGTACTGTTGACTTATCTACAACAACTTTATAGCCATTCATATATTTTCCAATATTAGTTGCTACCTCTAGTACAAAGTGAAGATCTGCTGAACCGTCCAATGCTGGTGGTGTTCCCACTGCTATAAATATCACATCTGAATTTTCTGTAACATATTTCATATCTGTTGTAAACTCTATCCTTTCAGCTTTCATATTTTTTTCCAATAACTCTTTTAATCCCGGCTCATAGATTGGCACTACTCCATTTTTTAAGCTATTGATTTTTTCTTCTGAAATATCCATACAGATTACATTTAACCCAAACTCTGCCATTATTACACCTTGAACTAAACCTACATAACCTGTTCCTACTACTCCTATTCTCATTTTCCCTATCTCCTTACTGTCTTTTATACCACTCTACAAATTTTCTAATCCCCTCAGAAAAATTAGTTTGAGGATCATAACCTATCATTGCCTTTGCCTTTGATATATCTGCATAAGTTTTATCTACATCTCCAGGTTGCATAGGTTGAATATCTAAAATAGCTTTCTTTCCTAGAGCACTTTCAATAGTTTCTACCATCTCTTTTAGTGATACAACATGAGATTCACCAAGGTTAAATATCTCATATACATTTTCATTATTGAATAGATAATTCATTGATTTTAAAATTCCATCTACTATATCATCAATATATGTGTAATCTCTCTTAGTTGTTCCATCTCCATAAAATGGAATTGGTTTATCTTCCAGTATCATCTTAGTAAACTTATGAATTGCTAAATCTGGTCTCTGTTTTGGTCCATACACTGTGAAAAATCTCAGTTGAACCATATCTATATTATATAGCTTATGATATACATGTCCCATAACCTCACATGATTTTTTAGTTGCAGCATATGGAGAGATTGCAAAGTCTACTATTGCAGTTTCTTTAAATGGAACCTCTTTATTATTTCCATAAACTGAAGATGAAGAAGCTTGAACAAACTTTTTAACTCCATATTTTTTACAAAGTTCAAGAAGATTCATATATCCCCTTACATTTACATCTTCATATAGCATAGGATCTAAAAGAGAGGGACGAACTCCTGCCATTGCAGCTGGGTTAAATACTAAATCAAACCTATTTTCAGCAAAAACTCTATCCATAGCCTTTCTATCTCTAATATCACCATATACAAGAGTAAAGTTCTCTGAATTAACCATCTCTACTAATTTCTTTATCTTCTCAGCTTTTGAAAGATTTTCAAACTCATTAATCTTATTAAAATTATTAGTAATCTCTAAAATATTTCTAATCTTTCTATTATAATCATAAAAATCATTAAAATTATCTACAACAACAACTTTATTTCCTCTATTTAATAATCTCTCTGTCACAGTTGAACCTATAAAACCTGCTCCCCCTGTAATTAAAAAGTTTTTCATTATTTAAGCCTCCATTTTTTCTAAATATGTTAATTTAGCCAATTTTCTATCATTTTTTACATATACTTCTTCTTTTAATACCCTATAATTTTCTAATAATTCTTCTGGAACATCATTAAAGAAAACTATCTTATTAGGTAACTCTTCATTTAAGTTATAATCATTTATCTTTTTTCCAACTCTCCAAACATCTTCTATCTCATAATTATCACTATAAATATTGTATTTAGGGGGATTTTTTTGAACCTCCTCTATGTTAGAGTAGTTTTTATCTAAAGTTAAATTAAAAATATTCCTATTAGACTGCTTATCAAAAAAGCTATTAACTGTTAAATTTACTATTAACATTAAAACTCCACTTCCTAAAATAACTATTTTATTTAATTTCTCTTTTGAAACTTTAAATAGTATTAGGGCAAATGATAAAAATAGCAAAGATATTGAGATCATATAGTTTTTAGTAATAAGATTTTTACCATATCCTTTAAAAAATAGAGCAATAGGAATAGAGATAGCAAGGGCTATTAAAAAATATTTTTGAATATAGATTAAATATCTCTCATACTTTCTTAGATTTTCCCATGCTTTGTTATAAAAATAATCACAAACTATTCCAACTTCAAGAACAGAAGTTATATATATTGGTATTCCATATCTTTTCTTTTTCATCTTTACCAATGAAAGTAGAATAATAGTTAAGATATTCCACCAAAATATAAATTTAGAATAATCTTTATTCTCACTATTTTTATATGTCTTTATTAGAGCAAATAGAGAGAAAAATATCCAAACTCCCATATAGATAAAATAATCTAGGTAGTAAAATAGTGACTCTGTATGTTTTGTTGTCCAAGTATTTTTCTCTTTTAATAGGACACTTACAAAAATATCTGGGTATTTCAAATACATTAAAAGAGGCCAAATACCAGCTAAAATTCCTCCAACTAAGAGCATCAATAAGATTTTCTTAAAGTTTTTTCTATACTTTTCTAAGCCAAAGGCAAAGATATGTGAAAGTAGAAAAGGTAGAAACAATCCATATATTGCAACAGGACCTTTGCTTAAAATAGAGGCTGCAAGAAAAACTCCACTGATTATAAAATCAAAATATCTACTTGTATTAAATCCCTTTAGTAAAAAGGTAACAGCTCCAAAAATAGCTACATATGAGTATATATCCCAAGTGTTCTCTCCACTTAATTTTATTATCATAAAAGTTGTACAACCAACAAAAGAGGTTATAAAACTTATAAAGTTATTTTTTGTCAATAGTTTTACAAAGTAGTAAAGCAATAGAATAAAAATAACTCCTGTCAATGCAGAAGGAATACGTAAGATAGTTTCATCTGTATAATTTTGTGTTAAATTCATAGTTAAAACTGTAAACCAAGTAGGTAATGGAGGTTTCTCAAAACGTAATGCCCCATTAAGTGTTGGAATAATGTAGTTTTTACTCTCAATTATCTCCCTTGCTGTAATAAAATTTCTTGCTTCCATAAGATCAGCAGGTCTTATCCAAATAATTGAGAAAAAAGCAATTAACGATATTGGAATAATTATCTTTAAATATTTGAAATCCTCTCTATTCATATTACTCTCCCAGATCTATTTTTTCTTAATCAACCATATATTTCTTGAATATATTAAAAGGTTAGGTGCTTGTCCCAATATAAAAACAGGATCTTTTCTATAGATAGCATAGATTAATAAAAATATACTTCCACCTAAGCTAAACAACCAAAATGAAAAGGGAACTACACTTTTACCAGCTTTTTCGCTTGCTATCCATTGAACAATAAATCTCATTGAGAAAAGCCCTTGCCCTAACAAACCTAACAACATCATAAAATCTAAATTGAACATAACTCTCACCTAATCTTTAATCTTGTAATTTAATTTTCTTTGTTCCATCCATCTAACAGCAAAGGCATCTTTTAACCCCTTAAATAGACGATTAAAAATTCCATATTTAGAAGTTCCAAACTCTCTATCATAGTGTCTAACAGGTATTTCTATAACAGAGAAACCATTTATCTTAGCCAATGTTGGTAAAAATCTGTGCATTCCCTCAAAAAGATAGAAACTTTTTACAACTTCTTTTTTAAACAGTTTAAGAGGACAACCAGTATCCTTTATATTATCTCCTGTAACAAAATTTCTAACTCCATTTCCAACTAAAGATGAGATTTTTCTTTTAAGTCCATCCTCTCTACTTTCTCTCATTCCATTTACCATATCATATTTTTCTATATATGGTAGCAAAGTATAGATATCTTCAGGGTTTGTTTGTAAATCAGCATCCATAGTAACTATTAGATCTCCAGTAGCAATTTTAAATCCAGCATCTAAAGCAGCTGTTTGTCCATTGTTTTTAGTAAAGTGAGCAACTTTTATATGGCCATTTTTATTAGCCTCTTCATCTAACAACTCTCCACTTCCATCTGTGCTTCCATCATCAATTAAGATAATTTCATATGATAAAAATCTCTTCTTTAATGTCTCCTCAATCTTAGTGATCAACCTAACTATATTTTCCTTTTCATTAAAAATAGGTGCTATTACTGATATTCTTTCCATTATTTATCCTCCAAATTATATTCAATTTTTGTTAACAAGTTTATATTAAAATAGAAATATTAAAAAATAGTTAAGAAAATTAAAATAAATAAATTTTAACTTAAATTTAACATTGAGGGTGTATAATAAAAAAAACAGTTAAGGAGGAGCTATGAAAACTATTCTCATTATAGAAGATGAAAAGAAAATAAGAAGATTTTTACAACTTGAGCTAGAACATGAGAGATATTCAGTTATAACAGCTGAAGATGGAGAAGAGGGATTGAATAAGGTAAAAAATAATCACTATGATATTGTACTTCTTGATCTTATGTTACCTAAGCTTTCAGGAGAAGAGGTGTGTAAAGAGATTAGAGAGTTTTCAGAAATTCCAATTATTATTCTTACAGCTAAAGATCAAACTCTAAATAAGGTTGAGCTTTTAGATATGGGAGCTGATGATTATTTAACAAAACCTTTTGCAATAGAGGAGCTTTTAGCTAGAATAAGGGTAGCTCTAAGAAATAAAAAGGATTTTACTGATAATAGATTTTTAACATACCACTCTTTGAAGCTTGACTTAGAAACAAAAATTTTATATAGAGATGATGAAGAAATCTCTCTTACTAAAAAAGAATTTAATCTTTTTTATTTTCTTATGCTAAATAAAGAGATTGTTATCTCAAGAGAAAAGATTCTTGAAGAGGTTTGGGGATATGATTTCTTAGGAGATGAAAAAATTGTTGATGTATATATAAATGCTCTTAGAAAAAAAATAGAGAATGAAGATGAAAAATATATCCAAACTGTTAGAGGATTTGGATATACTTTAAAAAGTAGAGGTTAAGATATGAAAAAAATATCAAAGGAGTTAAGAAAAAGTTATATTGTTTTAATTTTTCTATTTTTACTATCTTATATTGGAATTGTAATTTTTTTTGCTTGCTATATTAATAAAGTAACTTATGAAGATCTTAAAACAACAGATGGTTTTATGAATTATGAATTAGGGGAATTTGAGCATAAATTGAAACTTGGAAAAACTATTGAGAATCTTTTTCAAGGAGCTTTAGATGAGTGTCCTAAAATAGATGGACTTTCAGCTCTTTTTATTTATAATAATAAAATTTATGGAGAAGATTATCCAGAAGATACAGTTAAAAAAATAGAAAAAGAGATTAAATCACAAGAAGTTCAAAAATTAGGTTTTTATAGATATCAATTTATTTATAGAGAGGTTAAAGTCAATAATAATATTAAATTTGATCTTATTTTAGTAAAAAATATGCAAGAGGATAGGGAAATCTTACAGGGAATTATTAAAATTATACTCTTTTTAGCTATTTCTACTATTTTAATTGGTACTTATATATCAAAAAATTTTTATCATAAATTTATGAAACCTCTAAACAGTTTGCAAGATATAACTAATAAATTGAACTTAAATACATTAGATAACAAATTTAATACTTCTAGTCAATTTATAGAGTTTTCAAATATTATCACAGCTTATGAAAATATGTTGAAAAGATTAAAAAAACAAACTGATTCTCAAATAGACTTTGTTAATAATGCTTCTCATGAATTAAAAACACCTATTTTTATAATTAATGGTTATATCAATCTTATAAAAAGATGGGGGCATGAAAATCAAGAAATTACTCAAGAGGCTATTGATTCAATAGAGGAGGAAACTAAAAATATGTCAACTTTAGTTTCTAAACTTTTATTCTTAGCTAAAGATAATATAAGTGATATAGAACATAGAGAGTTTTCTTTAAAAGCTCTTATAGAAAATATTATAAGTGATTTAAAAATAGTATATCCATATGAAAAAATTAATCTTATTGGAGAAGAGGTATCTATAATTTCAGACTATAACCTTATTAAACAACTTTTAGTGAATATTATAGAAAATAGTATAAAATATGGAAGAAAAAATGATATAGATATTAAGATTATTAAGGGACAAAACATAATGATTGAGATAAAGGATAAAGGAGAGGGAATAAGTAAGGAGAATCTTGAACATATTTATGATAAGTTCTTTAGAGTTGACAAGGCTAGAAGTAGAGAGATCAATAGCCATGGACTTGGGCTTTCAATAGTGAGAAAAATTACTGATGCTTTAAATATTGATATAAATATAGAGAGTGAATTAAATGTGGGAACAACAGTTACATTAACTTTACCTAAATTATAAATAATAAAAGTAAAAATATATTCTCCCTAACATCAAATTGACGTAATTTCCAAAAGTAAAGAAGTGCAAACGACTACTACTTTTGAGACACAGGCGAAGTCCTGTGCTACATTAATTTTTTAGAATCCCTCAGCGAAATGCAGTTAAGAAAATGCAATGTGTTTGAGGCGAAGCCGAGTTCTAAAAATAGAGAAGCTTTAGCGACTACTATTTTTGAGATGCAGGAGTGGAACTCCTGCGATACCCATACAACGGAATGAGCAATAGGGATTCTTTATTCACTGACATGGAGTCAAATTGATGTTAAAAAAGAAATATAGATAACTAAAATTGACTAATAATTGCTAAATGCAAAGGAACTTTGCTGTAAACCTAGCGATGCACAAAAAAATGAACTTAGTTAGATACATTACATTTTTTTACTAAATCTTAATTTTTATATGAGAGAATAGAAAATATTTAAAAGGAGGCAATTATGCAAAAAATCTCATATAAAAATATTTTTAAAATTTTATTTATCTATCTAATAATCTATATCCCAATAGCTTTAACAAGATTTCCAGATATAAGAAATGAGATAAAATACTATGCAATAACAGATAATCTGATTAAAAGCAGAGAGTTCTTTATCTTGAAATACTTTTCAGAACTCTACCCAGATAAGCCACCACTATATTTTTGGTTAATCAGATTTTTTAAAGAGAACTTTGAAAATTTTAATTTTTTATCTATCTTCTTTGGAAGTGTTATCCCCTCTTTTATAATAGTTATTTTAATGTATCATCTTTTTACCAAATTAAAAAGTGAAAAATTTGGATTTTTAGTTGCTGTTTCATTGGCTACAACTCCATTTTTTATGGGAATATCTGTCTTTTTAAGAATGGATATGCTAATGAATCTATTTATAACTATTAGTTTATACTATTTTTTTAGTATATACTTCAATCTGATAAAAAATAGTTTGGCTAATAGAGTAATTTTGTATCTCTCAATCTTCCTAGGAATTTTCACTAAGGGGATAGCAGGTGGAATGGTTCCCTTTTCAATTATCTTGGGATTTTTAACCTTAGAGAAAAATCTTACTTTTTTAAAGAAAATAAATTTTTTAGCAGGGTTAGGACTTATTCTATTTTGTGCTTTAGCTTGGTTTTCACTTATCTATTTGCAACCAGAGGGAAAAGAGTATCTAGCTTTAATGTTTAAACAAGAAACAGTTGGAAGAATTGTAAAGGCTAAAACTCATATAAGACCTTTTTACTATTATTTTGTGAGATTGAGCTTTTTAATATTTCCATACTCTCTATTTTGGTATTGTGGTGTTTTTCACTATTTGAAGGATATAAAAAATTATAGAAGTTGGAACTACTTAGACAAGATAGGAGTTATTTGGAGTATAGTTCCTCTTGTTCTATTTTCTCTAGCTAGTGGGAAGTTAGATATCTATATGCTACCACTTTTTACTGGAATGATTTTATTGAGTTTGAATTTCTTTATTGAGATAAAAAATAAGAAAATAGGAAAGATTCTATTAAAAATTATTTCAATTATTTTGATTATTCCATTTTTTATTAATAGATTTTCAAAAAATAGGGAAAATCAGTATAAGAAATTTTTAACAATCCCACTTTCAATTGTAATTATCTTTGGGGTATTGGCACAGGGAATGGGGGTATTTAATAGACATTTTACCTTGAAACCTATTGTTTTTCAAATCCAAGATAATAGAAAGATATATACATATAGATTTGAGGATTTTAAAAATATAGAGGGAGTTGAGCCTAAAATAAAAGATAGCAATATTACAAATATTCAAGAGTTAGAAAAAATAAAAGAGATATTAAAAACAGATAATTCTAAAAATTATCTTGTGATAAAAAGTAAGTACAATGAGAAATTTAATGATGTGAAAAATTTGAAATTGAAGTTTACTAATAATTCATACTCTATTTTTGAAAGAGAATAGCAATTTATTTAAATTATAAAATAACTATAACTAACTAAAAGAAAAACTGTTGTAATTGGTAAAAATTATCAATTACAACAGTTTTTTAGTCTCTTATATTAGAATCTATATTTTACTCCAATAGAAACAGATGTATCAATATATTTTTTATTAATAACACTATCTAAAGCTAGTGAATATTCAGTTAATGAATCAGTTTTATAAATTGTAGTAAGATTTAAACTTTGTATATCCTTTGAAGTTTTTAAAGTTGGGATAGTATAGTGTACATCAGGTTTAAAAATAAAGTTGGCTTCATTATCTTTGTAATTTTTCTCCCTATGATGCCATTGTAAATCTCCATTTATACGGAATTTCTCTGTAAAAGAGTAGTTAAATTTCAATCCTGCTTTAAAAATAGTACTAGATTCTATACTTTTTCTCACATTTAAAGAGTAATCATCTTCATCACTATTGATTAATTGCTTTTCTCTATAACTATTATCTTTGTTCCAAACATAGTCCACACCTACAAAAGGGTAAAGATATTTTCTATTTGTTCCGAGAATATAGCCTGTTTCCCATCCAATAGAGTATAAATATGAACCATAGTTACCTTTAATTTCACGTTTATTAAAATTATCCTCTCTATCTAAAATATATCTTTTTAAATCATGTCTTGAGTAACCAGCTCCTCCTTGTAAAGTGTTTAACCAGTTGTTATTTAAATATGAGATGCTTCCAACAAGAATAAATGAATCAATATTCTCTTTACTATTAGCCATATCCTTATAATCAACTCTACTACCAATGTAATCATAGTTTAAACCTAAAACTAATTTATCATTTATAGAAAAACTTGATTGTCCATTTACTCCATAAGAGTTATATGAGTAAGCAGGATGCCAAGAGCTACCATAATATTTTCCATGGCTACCAATTAATTGAAAATTGTTTTTAGGATAGACTTTATTAATACTACTTTCTCTATTAAAGTTGTAATTTTTTTCTCTACTCTTTAAGTTATTTAGTTGGTGAACATTTGATTTAGGGTAGTTATAGATAGATTCATAAAACCCACCAACAATATCTTTGCCTAAGATTGACTCATCAAGTTTGTTTAAAACCAAATAAACTATACCTTTATCTTGATCAAAATTATATTTTCCATCCCAACCTTCAGCAACATTTTCTATTCTTATATCTCCTATATTGCTATTTTTTGCATCTTTTATATAGATAGTTGGAACTAAAATTTTCTTATCATTTGTTACATACATAGAATCTATCGGTCTTTTAATAATTGTTCCCTCATTTATTAAAGTTCCAGTTGAAATTGTTGGTGTTAAAAGATCACTGACCTCGATATTCATAACTAAATTTCTATTTTTTTCTATCTTAAAAGTTCCACTCATTTCATTAATAGGAAGTGGTGGTTGAGAAAATGTAGTATTTTTATCTTTATATTTATCAGGAACAGATAATAAAAGATCAGTGTCAAGAGTCCATTCTCCAGATTGAACTGCAATATTTGAAAAGTTTTTTATCTTATAATCTATTTTTGCAGTTTCACTACTAGTAGAGGTTTCTGATAAAATTAGTGTGTCAGTTCCTCTGCTCCCCTCAATAACTCCCTTTATTTTTGAATCTGTTCCTAGTTCTAAAATGTTATCTCCCTCACCTAAGAGAATAGCAGTTTCTCCTTTTTGTGAGATAGTTCCGTGATTAATAAAAGTTCCTGAATTTTCAACTTGAACTCCATAATCTCCTTCATTAGCAATAGTTCCATAGTTTACACCGTAGCTTTTTCCATCAATTACAACACCATAATTTCCCTTATTCTCTATTATTCCAGAAGTTGAATTTTCAAAATTACTATTTTTAACATAAACTCCATAATTATTTCCATTACTAACAATTCCTTTATTAATGATTTTTGAATTTTCTAAATAGATTCCATATTCACCAGTATTTTTTATAATAGCCCCTTCATTATTTAAAACTTCATTAACATGATCAGCATAAATACCATAATTCCCTTTATTTTCTATTACTCCTTTATTTGTTATATTTTGCCCATTAACTATTTTAATTCCATAACCATTATAATTGTTGATGAAACCACTATCTTCATTAGTAACAGATACTACATTATCTCCTTCAATACCATAACTTCCTTTATTCATTATCATACCACTGTTTTTTATTATATTTCCATTATATAATCCAATACCAACACTACCACCATTACTGATAACTCCATGAAGGTTGTTGGTAATGTTTAAAGCTCCCTCTCCTTCAATACCATAATCACCTTTATTTGAGATAGTCTTGTTATTGTAAACAGTAGAATTTTTTAAAGCTTGTACTCCTGGTGAATCATTATTTTTTATGATTCCATTGTTGTAAAAAGTCTCTCCTTCTTTTACAGTGATTCTTTCTTTAACATCCTTATCGTTGTAAATTGGCTTCTCTTCAGTATAGCTAAAAAAAGAAAGAGTTAGAAAGAGTACAGATACTTGTTGCTTCAGTTTTTCTCTTTTAAACATTATTCCTCCTTAATTTATTGTTAATTTTTTAACTTCACTTTAATTATATTGGCTAAAAAAATTAAATTCCTTTTTTTAAATAAAATTTTTTTCTCGTATCTAAACATATTGGAATTTACTGAAACCTAGGGTATAATTAAATATATAGATGAAAGGAAAGGATATTATGAATGTTTTAATAACAGGGGCAACAGGGGGTATAGGACAAGCACTAATTGAGGTGTTTTATAGAAATAGCTGGAGTATATTAGCTGTTGGACGGAATAAAAAAATATTGGAAGAGTTAAAATTAAAATATGGGGATAAGATAGAGATATATAGTAGGGATATTGAAAAGGAAGAGGAGATTAAAAAATTTTTACAAGAGATTGAAAATATAGAGATTAACCTGTTGATCAATGGAGCTGGTATAGGAGAGATTGGGGAGTTTGAAAATATATCACTGATTGAGGAGCAAAGGATGATAAATTTAAATATTCAAGCTCTTTTGACATTGACTAAACATTTTTATAAAAAGATGTTAGAGAGAAAAGAGGGAGGGATAATCAATATCTCATCAACAGCAGGATTTCAAGTTGGAGGACCTCTAATGTGTGGTTACTATGCAACTAAAGCTTATGTTAATAGTTTGACTTTTGGTTTGATAGAGGAAAGCAGGGGAAAAAATATAAAGATAATGTTGCTATGCCCTGGACCAACAGCAACTAATTTTAAGGGAATGAAAAGGGAGATAGTAGGGGTAGAAAAATTCTATGTCACTACACCAGAAGAGGTAGCTAATCAATGTTATAAAGATTATATTTCAGGAAAAAATCTTTCAATTCCTGGGAAGGTAAACAAGATTCTATATTATCTAAATAGATTTATTCCTTGGAAAATACAATTGAAAAATATAGAGAAGATTCAAAGGAAAAAACAGAAAGAAACTTTGAAATAAGGAGGAAAAATGAAGAAAAAGATAGTTTTTCTTTTAACTTTAATATTGATTTTAAGTAGTTGTACATATTTTCAAGTGAGAGATGCCTATAAAACTGCTGAGAAGGGGAATTATACAAAATCTTTGTATAGTTTATTGGAGATATTGAAAAATGATCCTAATGATAGAAGAACATTAGATGCCTTTGAATTGATCTATCCAGAGGGAGAAAGAAGTTATTACAATAATATTGAGAGAACTAAAGATAGAGATATTGAAGGGTATACTAAAGCTCTTTTAAATCTTTTAAGGATACAAGAGACATATTATGCTTTGCCAGAGGCTAGTAAAAATCAGATAGCTATAATAAAGCCACCTTTTGAGGAACAAACTTCAATAAAGAGGGAAACTTCAGATAGTTTCTATAAAATTGGAAACAATTTTTTAGCTACTAACTATGAAGATAAGCTTAGAAAATTTGGTTTTTACAGTGAGGCTAAAAAATATAATATAGATAATAGAAAAGATATTTTAAACAGGTATAATGAGAGCAGAAAAAATGCTGAGGGAAGATTTAATTTAGAGATCTCTAGAAGTAGAGTTAATGATCAATTTTTCAGTAGATTTAGAACAGCTGTTCAAAATGATATTAAATCCTATCCACTATTTTCTGTGAATAGAGAGAGGGCAAATCTTGATCTGAAAATAGATTTAGAAAACTTTAAGTACATTCCACCTACTGTTCAAATGTTTAGTGGAATAGATAGCTATTTTGAAACTAGAACAAGAACTGTTATAAAGAGAGTTGTAGTTGAAGAGGTAGTTAATGGACAGATTGTGGAGAAGGTAAAGTATGTTCCAGTTCAAGAGGAGTATGAGGTGAAGATTTTTTATAGATATGAGAGATATGTTAAAACAACTGTTGCTGAGTATGGGTTATCATATATTTTAAGTGAGAAAAAGGGAAATAGAGAGATAGCAAGTGATAGTAAAACAATTAGATATGTTGATGAGGTAGCTTGGACAAGATACTGCCCTTTGAGAATTTTACCAAGAGATATGTATAGATTTCCTGTAAGTGAACCTGAGAGATTTGTAATGGGGAAAAATGAGATGATAAATAAGGTTTTAGATATTGGAACTTCAGAGATAAATAACCAATTGGAAAAATTAGATTCAAATAGAATAATTGGTTGGTAAGTATAAATTGTAATTTATTTTTTCTTTCCCAAATATCAGCTAAAATGGAATTTGGAGAAGAATATTAGAGAGAGTTACGAAATCTGACGCTAAAAATTCCGACGTGTTTGA
>ERZ773142.470-NODE-470-length-35853-cov-31.201_pt1 | contig 35853 bp, 34 predicted proteins | sample MGYA00580853_ERZ773142 | MGnify/ENA primary metagenome ERZ773142 (study PRJEB29015, sample SAMEA2737862) | human gut metagenome | biome: human gut; feature: human-associated habitat; material: faeces | place: China | collected 2012 ... | reverse complement strand
GCGCCTGCCTGTCACGCAGGAGGTCGCGAGTTCGACCCTCGTCGCTCCCGCCATTATTATAAAATCAAATGCCGCTTTAGCTCATCTGGTAGAGCAACTGACTTGTAATCAGTAGGTGATTGGTTCGATTCCGATAAGCGGCACCATTTAAAAATTTAATTATTTATGCGAGGATGGCGGAATTGGCAGACGCGCTAGACTTAGGATCTAGTGTCCCAGACGTGAGAGTTCAAGTCTCTCTCTTCGCACCAATAAGAAAATAACTTTTTTAGAATAGATTTTGTTGTTACAAAATCTATTTTTTTAGTTTTATATAATTAAAACTTTTGGGGGACTTTATGAAAAAATTAGTATTTATTCTATCTTTTATCTTTTTATTTTCTAATAATATTTTTGCTAAAAATGAAGAACTTATTGAAGGTGGTATTGTAAAGTATGATCATCATACTCATATTGTTGGAATATATAAGACTCCACAAGAGGCAACAAATATTTTTAATGATCGTTCAAAGCATTTTTCATCAACATATAAAAAAATTAAAAATGTTTTATTCTACTGCCAAGATCAAAGGACAGAGATCAATATTTTTGTAAAAAAAAATAGAGAAAATATATATTGTTTTGTTATGATAGAAGGAAATAAAGTTATATATGCAAGTGAGATTCCAGAAGATGATTGCTCTATTGTAAAAAAATTTTTTAAATAATTCAAATAGATAAGAGGCATACTTAAAAGAGATGAGAAATTTTTCTTATTTCTTTTAAATATGCCTCATTTTTATTAGTATTCTACTATTCTTTGTCATATTCTTCTAAAAATCTATTCAGTTTTTTCTTTATTCTTTGAATACTATTATCTATTGATTTAGGTGTTCTTCCTGTTTTTTCGGCTATCTCTGTATATGTCATCTCAGCTAACATATATTCAAAAACCTCATTTTCCATTTTACTGAGATTAGTTTTTAAATATCTATTTAACTCCCTAAATCTCTCTTTTCCCATTACAATCTCTTCTGGATTATAGAAATTGAAAGATTTATTAGAGTAACTCATATTAGAAGTATCTTCTGTCTCTGGATTTATCATTGCCATGTTTAAAATTCTATTTTTTCCTGCATTAGAACTTTTTATAGCTGTTATTATTTGACGTTTTATACATAAAATAGCAAATGTTGTAAAAGATGCTGTTTTATTTTCATCATAACCATTTATAGCCTTTAATAACCCAATCATAGCCTCTTGAATAACATCCTCTCTATCTCCTCCATAGAAAAAATAATTTTTAGTTCTCATTTGAATAATATTCTTAAATTTAGAAAATATCTCTTGTATTGCCATTTCATTTCCTTGTTGTGCACTTTTTATTGTTTGTGAACTTACCATTTCAACCCCCTCAAATAAACTATATCTATAATAATTTTTTAACTTTCGTAAGTGAACTATTTTCTTTTATATATTAATTATAACAAGTATTTCTGTTATTTCCAAAGCTTAAATAATAATAAAATCCTTAAAATAACAATATTTTCCCACCAAACCTCTATTCTAGTTGACTTTTAGCCATTTTTTGCATTTTAAAATTTTTTTCTAATTTTTCTTCTTATGAAACAGTATGAACCTGTTTACGACCTTATATATCTCTTATTTTTTGTAATAAAGTGATAAAATTATCTTTTTTATTAAAAATTTAATCATTTTTTATTACATTTTAACGAAAACTTTCAATATTTTAAAAATATTTAATTAATTTTAAAAATATATTTATTTTTTTGAAAACTATTTTTGTAACTTTTTTTATTTTTTAATTAAAAAATATAGTTTATAGCTTATTTTTTAAAAATATTGTATAATCTAGAGGAAGATTTCTAATATTAGGAGGCATCATTAATATGGAGTTAAAATACATTTTTGGACCTGTCCCATCTAGAAGATTGGGAAAATCTTTAGGAATAAGTCCTATTCCTCGTAAAACTTGTAACTATTCTTGTATCTACTGCCAATTAGGTAGAACAGATAAGATGACTGGAGAAAGAAAGGAATTTTTTCCTTTAAAAGATATTATCAATGAGTTTAAAGAGTATCTAAAAGAGTCTTTTGATTTTGATGTTGTAACAATTGTTGGAGAGGGAGAACCTACTCTCTATTCTAAACTTGGAGAGTTAATTAAAGAGGTTAAAAAAATAACTGATAAGCCTGTTGCTGTTATCACAAATGGAGCTTTACTCAGTTCAAAAGAGGTAAGAGATGAGCTAATGAATGCTGATATTGTACTTCCTTCTATTGATGGTTATAATGAGGAAACAGCAAAAAAAATTGATAGACCTCTTGGAACTATTCACTTTAAAGATGAACTTGAGGGGTTAATTGAATTTTCAAAGGAGTATAAAGGACAATTACTACTTGAAATAATGCTTATATCAGAAATAAACTGTGATAAAAATTCAATTGAACATTTTAAAGAAATTTTAAAGAAAATAAAATATGACAAGGTATATTTAAATACTCCTGTAAGACCCCCTGCTGAAAATTTTGTAAAAGTTATCTCTCAAGAGGAGATGAAATATGCTGTTGAAGAACTTGGAGGAATTTCTATTGATATGCTAAGTTCTGGAGAGTTTTTTAGTGAAATTGAAGATTCTTATGAAGCTATTCTCAATATAATCAGACGTCACCCAATGAACCAATTTGAGATCAATAGCTTTTTAGATTCAAGAAAAGAAAAACTTGGATACAATATCTTTGAAAAATTAGAAAGTGATGAAAAAATAAACTGTATCCTTTACAAAGGAATAAAAACTTACAGATTAAAATAAAGGAGTTAAAATGGAAAATATTGTAAAAAAAGTAGCTGCTATACACGATTTATCTGGATTTGGAAGATCTTCTTTAACAAGTATAATTCCTATACTATCTAGTATGAAAGTACAAGTTTGTCCTGTTCCAACAGCAGTTTTATCTAGTCATACTGGGGGATTTGAAGGTTATAGTTTTCTTGATCTCACTGATTATATGGAACAACATATAGCACATTGGAAAAGTTTAAATCTTGAATTTGATTGTATCTATTCAGGTTTTTTAGGTTCTCCTAAACAGATGAAAATAGTTGCTGATTTTATAGATTTCTTTGGTCATAAAAATAATCTTACTGTTGTTGACCCTGTACTTGGAGATAATGGCAAACTATATGGAACTATGAACAATGAAATGGTTGAAGAGATGAAAAAGTTAATTAGTAAGGCTGATATTATCACTCCAAACTTTACTGAAGTTACTTTTTTACTAAATAAACCATATAAAAAGGAAATAAGTGAAACAGAAGTTAAAGAGTGGCTTGTTGAATTGGCAAATATGGGACCTAAAATAGTTATTGCTACAAGTGTTCCTGACGAAAACTCTCATAAAGCTGATAGAAAAACAAATGTTATAGCTTATGACAAAGAAAATGATGTATTCTGGAAAGTTAGCTGTAAATATATTCCTGCTTCTTATCCTGGAACTGGAGATGCCTATACAAGTGTGGTTATTGGAAGTTTACTTCAAGGGGATAGTTTGCCGATAGCTATTGAGAGAGGGGTACAATTTATTACACAATGTATCTTAGCTAGTTATGGTTTCAAATACCCAAATCGTGAAGGTGTCCTTTTAGAGAGAATGCTTGATGTTTTAAAAATGCCTACTATATCTAATAGTTATGAACTTTTAAAAAGGTAAATTAATTAAAGGAAATCTTATGTCACTTTCGTAAATCAATTAAAATATAGAAAGGATGTAGATATTATGTTTGAAGATGCTGCTTTAAGAGCTCTAATTTTGTCTTTCTTTGCTGGAATGTCAACTTTATTAGGTGCTCTTACTATCTTTTTTGCTAATAAAAAAAGTGAAAAATTAGTTACAGTTTCATTGGGATTTGCTGGGGGAGTTATGCTAAGTGTCTCTTTTACTGATTTGCTACCTAATGCAACTCAACTTTTAAGTGAATATTATAATGAAAAACTTGGGATTGTTTTAAGTGTGGTTTTCCTTCTTATTGGGGTTCTTTTTGCTGCTATGCTTGATAGATTTGTTCCCCATGAGCCTGAACCTGATGGAGATGGAAAAAAACATGAAAATCTTTTTAGAGTAGGTTTTGTCTCTACTCTTGCTATTGGGCTTCACAACTTTCCAGAAGGGATAGCAACTTTTATGGCTGGTTATGAAGATTTAACTTTAGGAGTTTCCATTGCCCTTGCTATTACAATGCATAATATTCCTGAGGGAATCTCAGTGGCTATGCCAATATATTTTGCTACTGGTAGTAAGTTAAAAGCTTTTAAATATACTTTTCTATCTGGTATAGCTGAACCTATTGGAGCTCTCCTTGCTTTTCTAGTTTTAAAACCATTTATAAATAGTTTAACATTAGGAATGATATTTGGGGTTATCTCTGGAATTATGCTTTATATTGCCATAGAAGAGTTATTGCCAAGTTCTAAACAGTATGGATATTCTAAAGAGGCTCTTATAGCAATTTTTGCTGGAATTATTCTTATGCCTCTTACTCATATAATCTAAAAAGAGCTATTGGATGCTTTGCATCCTCTAGCTCTTTTGCTATCTTATAACTATTTCTTACTTTTTAAATATTTGTCAATCTCAATAGCAGCTTTCTTTCCAGCTTCCATAGCTAAGATTACTGTTGCTGCTCCTGTAACTGCATCTCCTCCAGCAAAAACTCCCTCTCTTGAAGTTTTTCCTGTTGCTTCATCAGCTTCTATTCCATGCCATCTATTTATTGCTAAGTTTTCTGTTGTTGATGCTATCAATGGATTTGGTGATGTTCCCAATGACATTATCACTGTTTCTACTTCCAGTGTAAATTCACTATTAGGTATAATTGAGAATTTTGCTCTTCCACTTTCATCTGGCTCTCCAAGCTCCATTCTTACACATTTAGCCTCTTTTACCCATCCTTTTTCATCTGCTATTATCTCAGTAGGAGAAACTAAAAATTCAAATTTTACTCCCTCCTCTTTAGCATGATGGATCTCCTCTCTTCTAGCTGGAAGTTCTGCCTCTCCACGTCTATATACTATAGTTGTATCTGCTCCTAGCCTCTTAGCTGTTCTAGCAGCATCCATAGCCACGTTTCCTCCACCTATTACTATTACTCTCTTACCTATTTTAATTGGAGTGTTATATTCAGTTTTATTAGCTTTCATAAGGTTTACCCTTGTTAAAAATTCATTTGCTGAAATAACTCCATTATAGTTTTCTCCAGGTATATTCATAAATCTTGGAAGTCCTGCTCCACTTCCTATAAATACTGCTGAATACCCCTTTTCATCTAATAATTCATCTACTGTAAATGTTCTCCCAACAACACTATCTGTTTTAAACTCCACTCCAAGTTGTTTTAAGTTTTCTATCTCTTTATCTACTACTCTCTCTTTTGGTAGTCTAAATTCAGGAATTCCATAACTTAAAACCCCACCTAATTTATGTAGTGCTTCAAATATTGTTACTTGATATCCTTTTTTAGCTAGATCTCCAGCTGCTGTAAGTCCTGCTGGTCCTCCACCTATAATAGCTACTTTCTCATCTTTTTTCTCTTCAACTTCAAAATCAATTTTGTTTTCAATTATCCAATCTCCAACAAATCTTTCAAGTTTTCCTATAGCTATTGGCTCACCTTTTACCCCTAAGATACATTTTCCCTCACATTGAGTTTCTTGAGGACACACTCTTCCACATACTGCTGGAAGATTTGAATATTTTGTAATTATTTTAGCAGCTCCTAATATATCCCCCTCTTTTATCTTTTGAATAAAGCCAGGAATATCTATTGAAACAGGACATCCTTTCATACATAGAGGATTTTTACAATTTAAACATCTAGAAGCCTCTGCTTGAGCCTCTACTAAATCATATCCATAACAAACTTCATCAAAGTTTTTGTTTCTTATCTCTGGGTTTTGCTCTCTCACAGGAACTCTTTTTTTAGGTTCAAATGTAGGTTCATGATTTGGACAAGCAGGGTTTTCATGAGTTTCCCCATCTTCTATTTTTAAAATATTTCTTCCCTCTTCTGTTTTGTACATATTTTGTCTTCTCATTGCTTCATCAAAGTTTACATCATCACCATTAAATTCTGGTCCATCTACACAAGCAAATTTAACCTTATCTCCAATAGTAACTCTACAAGCTCCACACATTCCTGTTCCATCTACCATCAATGGATTTAAACTTACAGTATTAGGAATATTGTTTTCTCTACATTTTTTTGAAGCAAATTTCATCATAACCATAGGTCCAATTACAACTGCATGATCATAATGTTTTCCCTCTGCTAGTAGATCATCTAGCATATCTGTTACAAGCCCTTTTTTTCCATAGCTTCCATCATCTGTACACACATATAGATTTTTTGCTATTCCTTTCATCTCTTCTTCAAATATAAGGGTATCTTTACTTCTAGTTCCAATGATAACATCTACATCGCAACCTTTTTCCTTCATCCATTTAACTTGAGGATAAACTGGAGCTGTTCCAACTCCCCCTGCTATAAAGATATACTTTTTATTCTTTAACTCCTCTTCTCCTAAATGGATAATTTCACTTGGTTGTCCCAATGGTCCTACTACATCAGAAAAATACTCTCCTTTTTCTAGTTTTGCCATCTCTTGTGTACTTTTTCCTACTACTTGGAAAACTATTGTTACTGTTCCTTGTTCTCTATTATAGTCACAAATTGTTAGAGGGATTCTCTCTCCCTTCTCATCTGTTTTAACTATTAGAAATTGCCCTGGTTGAGCTGACTTAGCCAAATCTTCTGCTTCTATATCCATATAACAAATTATTGGTGTTAACCACTTTTTCTCTACTATTTTATACATTTAATTCCTCCTAAAATTTAATACATTCATCTATATTTTACCTCAAAAAAAAAGAAGAACCAAGTATTATTTGGTTCTTCTTAAAATTTATTTACTTTTAATAGTTTCCTTGCATTATCATAGTGTCTGCAACTTTTTTAAATCCAGCTATATTTGCTCCTTTTGCTAGAGATACATTGTATTTCTCACTCATCTCTTTTGACTTTTCATAGATATCTTTCATTATTTCATGAAGTTTTGCATCAACCTCTTCAGCTGTCCATTGATATCTCATACTATTTTGACTCATTTCAAGAGCTGAAACTGCAACTCCACCAGCATTAGCTGCCTTTCCAGGGGCATATGGTATATTATTTGATTCAAATAGTTCTATTGCTTCTGGAGTACATGGCATATTAGCCCCTTCACACACTATTTTAACTTGATTTGCTAAAATTTCTTTTGCATCATCTAAGTTTAATTCATTTTGAATTGCACAAGGAATAACTATATCTACTTTTCTCTCCCAAGGTTTTTTTCCTTCAAAGAATTCAAGTCCAAACTTATTTGCAAAATCTTTTAAAGTAACCTCTCTATTACTTCTTAAAATTAACATATATTCTACTTGTTCCTCTGTTAACCCATTTGGAGCATAAATATATCCAGCTTTTCCAGAAATAGTCACTACTTTTCCACCTAACTCTGTTATCTTTTTACAAGCTCCCCAAGCAACATTTCCATAACCTGAAACTGCAACTTTTTTATCTGTAATAGTTTCACCCATATCTTTTAACATCTCTTGAACAAAATATGTTACTCCATATCCTGTAGCTTCTGGTCTTATTCTACTTCCACCATAGTTAAATCCTTTTCCTGTGATAACACCATTTTCATATGCCCCTTTTAATCTTCTATAATGCCCAAATAGATATCCTATCTCTTTTCCGCTAACTCCTATATCTCCAGCTGGTACATCTTTATCAGGTCCAATATGACGATATAGTTCATTCATAAAGCTTTCACAGAATCTTTTTATCTCTCTATCTGATTTATTTAAAGGATTAAAATCACTTCCTCCTTTTCCTCCTCCAATTGGAAGTCCAGTTAAAGCATTTTTAAATGTTTGCTCAAAAGATAAAAATTTCATAGAATCCAATGCTACTGATGGATGAAATCTAAGCCCCCCTTTATATGGTCCTAAAACTCCATTAAACTCTACTCTAAATCCTCTGTTTACTTGAATTTTTCCATTATCATCTTCCCAAGGTACTTTAAAAATTATCTGTCTCTCTGGTTCAGTAATTCTTTCTAAAATATTATTTTCTATATATTGAGGATTTTGCTCTATAAAAGGAGTCAAACTTGTTAAAACCTCTTCTACTGCTTGAATAAAAGTTTCCTCTCCTTTATCTTTAACTTTTATTTTTTCTATAATCTCTTTTATATATTGTTCTGCATTCATCTTCTCTTCCTCCATAAATATAATTTATTATGTACTAACTTAATAGAGTAACAATATTTATATGAGTAGTGTAACATAAAAAATATAATTAAACAATTATTCAAATTATAAAAATAAAAAAATATTTTTTCATTAACTCTTATTTTTTTAGAAAATATTTTTATTTTATGTTCTTAACTATTTTCTAGTTGCTTTTTTTTAGAAAATATTGTATACTAATATAGCTATTTTATTTATATTTATATTATTTTTTTAATCTTGGAGGGTTATTTATGAAAAAATCAATTGCTATCCTTGCTGGTGTACTTTTAGTTCAACAAGTTTCTCTTGCAAAGGTTATAAACAAAGACATTACTTTTACTGAAAAAACTTATGGAGTTTGCTCTACTGAAATGACAGTATCTGTTAAAGATGGAAAAATCGTATCTTTCTCAGCTGTAAAAGGATGTCCTGGAAACCTTGCTGCTATCGGAAAACTTTTACCTGGTATGGAAGTTGAAAGAGTTATCGAACTACTTGATGACAACTATTGTTCAGGAGCTCCATTAGCAGGATACACTTCTTGTATGGATAACCTAGTTGAAATGTTAAAGAAACATGTTACTGGTGAAGGTGAAGGACCTATGGCTGAAATCAGAAAAGCTCAAAAAGCTGGAGCTCAAAAGGTTGCTTTTGCTGGACATGTTTGTACAGGTTGCGGACTTTGTCAAGCTGTATTATCATAAGAAAGTTATTTAAATTAGGAGGATTTTAATGAAAAAATTATTCGTTGCTGCTATATTAGTAGTTTCATCTGTTGCAGCTTTTGCTGTAGCTAAAGAAGGTGTTGGATTTGGATACAAAGATGACATCAAAGTTTCTGTTGAAGTAGAAGGAGATAAAATAACAGCTATAAAAGTTCTTGAAATGAAAGAAACTAAAAGAATAGCTGAACCTGCTATTGAAAAATTAACAGCTGCTATTATTGAAAAACAATCAGTTGAAGTTGATGATGTTGCTGGAGCAACTTACACTTCTCAAGGATTTAAAGAAGCTGTTAAAAACGCACTTGCAAAATAATAATATTTTAAAAGGAAGCTCTAATTGAGCTTCTTTTTTTATTATCTAAACTATAAATTCATATTTTTTAGTAAAATTTAAAGGGAACTAAACCTATGTCTAGTTCCCTTCTTAATTACTATTAATTTACTCCATGTTTTTTCTTTAATTTCTTTAACATCTCTTCATCTGGAACAATATCCTCATTCATAAAATCTATTATGATTCTATCAACAGGAATAACTCCAGCTGTCATAACAATTCCTTGAGGTAGAGACATTCTAAAAGTTTTCAAGTATTTTAACATCTTATCTAGATTTTTTTCTGGTACAGTTAAAATAAATACACAATCTGTTCCTGGCCAAGTTAATGAATTCTTATGTTTTATCTTAGCGTCCCATACACTTTCTACTTTTTTTTGAACAGTATAGTAGTAGAATTTAATCTCATCAAAGAAATCTTCTAATCTTGTTTTTTGAGATTCATTGATATTAACAAATATCATTTTGTAATTATAGTGTCCATCAGTCATGCTAAGTCCCCCTTTTTACTCTCTTCCACTTAATTTTTTAGGTAACATATCCATAATACTATTATATATTTTTTTCAAGAATTTTAAAATAGAATTATTCATATCTTCTATCAATGTATATAGAATAGGTATTACAACCAATGTTAAAAGTGTAGAGAACGAAAGTCCAAACATAACTGTTATTGCCATTCCTCTATAAATTTCTGCTCCTTCTCCTATTCCCAATGCAAGTGGTAACATTCCTAGTACTGTTGTCATTGTTGTCATCAAGATAGGTCTCAATCTTGTTCTACAAGATTCTACAACTGCTTCTGTTCTTTCACTTCCTCTTTCTCTAGTCATCTTAATGAAGTCAATAAGTACGATGGCATTGTTTACAACAACCCCTGCAAGTAGTATTAATCCTATCATAACCATTATATCAATAGGTTGATTCATTATTAATAATCCCCATACAATTCCAATAAGAGCTAATGGAATAGATCCTATGATAATTACTGGAAGTACAAAGTTTTCAAACTGTGCTGCTAGTAGTGCATAGATCAAGAAGATTGAAATTCCTAGAGCCATACCTAATTGACTTGTTGAATCACTTAGATTTTCAGAGCTTCCTCCCCATCTATATGCTACTGATTCTGGTGGATTACTATTATTGTATGCTTCTACCATCTTATCTTGAATAGCTTTCATACCTACTCCACCATCATTTGCAGAGATACTTACACTATAAATTCTATCTGTTTTATTTAATTCTGTTGATCCTTCAGCCATTACTATATCAGCTACGTCTGAAAGTTTTATAAATTTATTATCAGCTATCTTAATATTTAAATTTTGAAGAATTGAGATATCACTTCTCTTCTCTTTTGGAAGTCTTACATATACATCTATCTCTTCAACTCCAGTTTTAACTGTAACTGTATCTCCTCTATCTCCTCCAAGTATGAAGTAGTTTAATGTTTGAGCAATAGTTGTTGGATTTATCCCATAACTTTTGATCTTATCTCTATTTAAAACTACTCTAGCTTCTGTACTACCTGGGTCTAGTGTTGATTTTACGTCAACTGCTCCTGGATATTGACTGATACCATCAAGAACTTTCTTACCAATCTCTTTAACCTCTTCTAAGTTAGCTCCAACTATATCCAATTGAACATCTCTTTGTTGTGCTCCCATTGCAAAGTTTTCAGATAGATTTGTTCTTACTCCTGGAATTTTTTCTACAACTGGTCTTAAATCATTGATTATATCAAATACTGATATATCTCTTTCATCTTTTTTACCAATATCTACGTTTACTGAGAAACTATCTTTTTGAATAATAACGAAATAACTCTTTGTATTAGGATCTTTTACAACTATATCTTCTATCTCTTTAGCTGTTGCTTTTGCTTTTTCAAGATCTAATCCATTTCCTAATTCAGCAACTATTGAATATCTACCTTGGTCTTGTTTTGGCATAAATTCAAGTTTTAAGAATCTAGGTACTGTTACCATAGAGAAGATAAATATAGCTATTGTTATAAGCATTGTTTTTCCTCTATGAGTTATAGCCCAGTTAATAAGTTTTAGATATTTATCTTTAACTGCTCCAAAGATTTTTCCCTCTTTAGTTACATCTGTTTTATTTGTTAAGAATCTACTTGAAAGCATTGGAATTAATGTCAACGAAACTATTATTGCTGCCAAGTTTGAATAGATTATTGAGTATGCTAGGTCTCTAAATATCTCTCTTGCTATACCTGGAATAAATAGTATAGGGATAAATACTACCATTGTTGTTAAAGCTGAAGCTATAACTGACATAGCAACCTCTGTTGTTCCATTATCTGATGCTTCCATTACTGGAGATTTTAACTCTGTCATATGTCTATAAATATTATCCACAACAACAACCGAGTTATCTGTCAGCATCCCTACCCCAATTGATAATCCCATCAATGAAATAAGGTTAAGTGATGTTCCATTTAATGCAAGGAATGCAAATGTAAATATTACTGCAACTGGAAGAGCTGTTGATACTAGAAGTGTTGCTCTTACATTTTTTAAGAAGAATAACAATACTAGTGTTGCAAGTATAAGCCCTTGAACTGCTGTACTACTAACGTTTGAAATTGACTTATTAATATCTTCTGATGTATCAAGTAGAACTTCATACTTTGTTTCTGGTGGCATAATTGATCTTAAACTTTCTAGAGCTTCTGTAGCTCTTTTGTTCAATTCAATTGTACTTCCATCTGAAGATTTTTCAACAACTACTGCTATTGATTCATCTCCTGAAAGGTATGAAATGTCACTTGGATCTTCAGTTGTTAATACAACATCAGCTACATCTTTTACTCTTAAAGTATTACCATTACTATGAAGTATCATATCTTCAAAAGTGTCAATATAGTTTAATTCTCCCATAAATCTTACTATTATATCTTTATTTCCTGTTCCAATAGTTCCCAATGGTACATTTAAACTTGACATTCTAATCATATTATATAGTTCCATTGGTGATAGATTATAAGTAGCAAGTTTATCACTATCTACTTGGATTTGAACTTGTTTATCTGGGTTACCAAATACCTGAACTTGTCCAATACCTGGTAAGCTTTCAAATTTAGGTTTTAAATACTCTTCAACGAAACTACTTAATTCTTGTTTATTAGGAGCACTCATCATAATTACCATTGTAATATTTCCTGCTCCTGCCTCTACCTTTTTAGCTATCGGAGTATCAGCATCACTAGGCAGATCATTGGCAATTTTTGATAACTCTCTTTGAATTTCTGTTACCTTATCATCTGCATCTATTCCATAGTCAAATTTTACTATTATTTGTGATCTTCCATAAGCTGAAGTTGATTCTATTTTATCTATTCCTTCAACGTTTGGAAGTATCTCTTCTATTTTCTTTGTAACTTGAGTTTCTACGTCCTCTGTAACAGCTCCGTTCCAAGTTGTACTTACTGTAACAACTGGAATATCCATATTAGGTAATAGCTCTGATTTCATTGAAAACATTGCCATAAGCCCGATGAACATTACAGATATCATAACCATTGTAGTAGCTACTGGTCTACGTATTGATAAACCTGCTAAAGTCATTTATTATTTCACCTCTTATTTTAAATTGAAAAAATTATTTTGCTTCTGGATTTTCTTCTACTTTATTTCCTTCTTCTAGTCCAAATATTCCTTTTACTACTACTCTATCTCCCTCTTTTAAACTTGTAGATGAGATTTCTGTATAAGGTAAGTTTGTAGCTCCAGTTTTTACCTCTACTCTTTTTGCTACTCCATCTTCAACTTTAAATACATAGCTTAATAGGTTTCTTACAAATATTGATTCATCAGAAACAGATAATACATTTACTTCTCCAACTGGAACAGTTACATAAGCATACATACCATCTTTAATATCTTTTTCTTTATTATCAATTCCAAGTTTAATCATATATTTTTTAGTTACTGAATCAGCTATTGGGTTGATTTCAAGAATTTTTCCAACATATTTTTTATTATTTAATGCTCCAACTTCAACATCTATTCCTTGTCCAACTTGAATTTGAGTTAGCCATTCAGCAGGGAATCCAACATAAGTTTCCATAGTAGTATCATCTACAACTGTAAATACAACTTCACTTGCTGCAATCTCATTTCCAACTTTACCAAATAGATTTCCTACTACACCATCTATTTCAGCTCTTCTAAATAGTTTATTATAGTCACTTTTAGCTGCTTCATAAGATGCCTTTGCTGCTTCGTAACTTCCCTTTGCTCCTACATAAGTATTTTCATAACCAACATATTCAAGGTATGAAACTAATTGTTTTTCATATAGATTTTTAAATTTTAAATAGTTATTTTTTGCTATATTCATAGCTGATAAAGATGAATTGTAGTTAGCTTTTGCTGAGAAATATGCTGATTCAGTAGCTGAGTCAGAAAGCTCCATTACTAACTCTCCTTTTTTAACTTTATCCCCATTTCTCTTTAAAATCTTTTCTATTGTTCCACCTTTTTCTGTTTTGTGATCAACTTTTTCTTTAGGTTCTAACACAGCATCAGATTTAAATATTTGATTCATTTTTCTAACTGTTGCTGGTTCTGTTATTACATATTTAACCTTCTCTTCTATTACTTTCTCTTCTTCTTTTCCACAACCTGTCATTACCATTGTTAGTAAAATTACTAAACAAGCTAATTTTTTCATAACTTCCTCCTAATTTATCTAAATGTTTTAATTTAACTTTTTAAACATTAGAAAAAAGTTTTTACAGCCTAACTCTAAAAACTTTTTTCCTCTAAATTTTTTTAAATAAGCATTGATCTATATTTTTCAAAGGCATATAGATAATCAATTACAACTTGGTTATATGCAACTTTAGCTTCTCTCATTTGAGTTTCAGATAATAAGAAATCTACTGTTGATATAAGTCCAGCATCATATCTCTCTTGATCCATTTTAAAGTTTTCAATAGCAGCTTCCATAGCTCTTTCTTTAGAGCTTCTCTCTTTTTCCATTCTTATTAATTCTAAGTAAGCATCAGTTACATTAACTCCAATATCATCTTTAGATATCTTCTCTCTTAATTCCTCTTGCTCTTTAGTAATTGAAGCTACTCTATAGTTATCATAATTTTTTCCAAACTCAAATACATTCCATGTAACTTGAACTCCACCTCTCCACTCTGCTTCATCAATAGTTGGATTGTATTTTGTTCTTTCTGAAGTTCCATAACTTGCAAAAGCATTAACTTTTGGTAACATATCTGCTCTAGAAATTATCTTTGAAGCATCTGCTGCATCTACATAGTATTTAGCAGTAAGAGCTCCTATACTCTCTGTTAAAGCTTGATGTTTATCTTTAGCAAAATCTATATTTCTACTTAAATTTTCAGGTACTGTAAACTCTATAACTTCTATATCTTTATCATTTACTAAACCTGTTTTTATTCTTAATTTTTCTTTTTCAATCTCTATACTGTTTTTTGTTCCAATAATTTGAGATTCAACTTCTAACATTGAATACTCTGTTTTTAAAATATCTGTTTTAGTTATTAATCTCAAATCTAATTGAGCTTTTTGTTTTTCGTATCTAGCTTTTAACTCTTTATGAGATGATTCAAGAGCTTCTAAATCCTTTTCATATTTTACAATATTTGAATAATTTAAGATTGTTTCAAGTCTTACATCTCTTCTTTCTCCCATATATAGAAGATTAGAGATATTTTTATAAGCTTGAGCACCTTTAATTCCTCCAAGTACTGCTCCTCCTTGGAATATAGGTTGTGAAATACTTATTGTTTGAGTATATCCACCTTTTCTTTCAACTTGATTCTCTTCCCAACCGTGTCTATACATTTTACGTTCATACTCGCCTCTTGTATATGTTCCACTATATACAACACTTGGTAAAGCATCTTTAAAAGCTATTCCCACTTTTAATTTTGACACTTCTACATCTTTTTCAGAGATTTTTATCTCCTTACTATTTTCTAGAGCCATTTGAATAGCTTGATCCAAAGTAATCTCTCTAGCAAACACAGAACTACTTAATATTAAAAGCAATCCCAATATTTTTTTCATCTTTAACCTCCTGATTATGCTTTATATTTTAAAATTTATTTTAACATTTTTAATATACTTTTATAAATAAAATTTATCCCTTCATCAAAACTCTTATGATTTATTCTTTTTTCTGCCTCTGCAATATCTTTTATAAAGAAGTTATCCTCACCATTGTCATCAAAAAAGATATTTGTCATTTTAAATCCTCTAATTATAGAGTTAATAATTTGTGAATACTGATCTATCTCATTTTCCTCTAATTTTAATTGAGAATTATATCTATTTAATAATTTTTTTATGAAATTATAATTTATAGTTTCTATTTTTATCATTAGATCTCTAACATCTTTTCCCAATACATCTACATTTCTAGCAAGATTTATCAATACAAGTTGTCTTTTCAGATCTTTTTTTAAAAATTTTACCCTTGAAACTATATTTTTTAATAGAATTTCATCAAAATCTTTTCCCTCTTTTAGTTGATTTTCCTGTTGTTCAATAATGCTTTCAATCTGCTCCTCTATAATAGTTCTCAAGAGAAGATTTTTACTTTTAAAATATGTATAAAAACTTCCTTTGGCTATCCCAATAGAATTAGTTATATCTTCAACTGATGTATGGGAATATCCATTTTTCAATATCAAAGACATAGCTGCTTCCAATATCTGCTCTTTTTTCCCCTTTCCTTCCATCACATAACTCCTTTATTTTTTTGACTTATTAGTCAGCTTAGATTTTACACCTTTATGACTTATAAGTCAACATAATTTTTATTTTTTTCCACTCCTAAAGAAGTTACTCTATTTCTATTTTTATATCATAAAAACAATATAAAATTTTAGAATATTATATATATTAAACTATAAAGTAACTTTAGGGTCAATATTTTTTTTAGTTTTTTTAATATATTCTTCTTTCTATACTTTATATATTTTTTTAATATTTTTTATCCTATATCTAGACAAAAATTTTTTTAATTTATCCTTTTATTTTCTTCATAATTTTTTCACAAAAAAAGACTAACCGAATCTCTTCAGTTAGCCTTTTTTTCTACAGTCAGTATTTATGTAAATTTTATTGTAAGTTAATCTTAGAAAGTAGTTCTAAATCCTACTACAGCAGTTGGTTGCCATCTCCAATCTCTAGCACTTTTTTCACTTATGTAAGCCCAGTTTCTATACTCTGCTCCTAATGAAGTGTAAACATTTAAGTTTGGTGTTACTTTATAAGTAGCTATAAGTTGAGGATAAGCATATAATGAATATGAATTATGGAAGTAATCATAATCACTTGCTTTTAATTCTTTTGCTGTTTTATCTTTAGCTTCAAATTTTAAAGTTCTTTGAATTTTTTCTGAATTCCATTTATATGGATCATATCCACCTTCAAAGTAGAAATCTACTGTTACATCATCATTTGCATATAATTTTGTTGTATTATATAAGTAAGCTTCCATTTCTAAGCTTGTATTATTTTTTACTGTATCTTTTGCTCCAGTTGCTTTACGTTCTCCATAGAAATGTTGATCTCCATATAAGTTTACTGCAAGTGAAAATCCTAAAGGTAGTTCATTCATTGTATATAAATCTAATCCTAAAATATTTTCATAGTCAGCACTATTTTTTGCCCATTTATATTTATATTTTGGTGCAAAAGTAAAGCTTGTTGTTTTTATAAAATCATTATTAAATAGATAATCTGCTATATTAAATCTTGCTTGATATTCTAATGATTGAACATCATCAGTATCTTTTTTATACTCTACTCTTGAAGTAAGATCAACTTTTGAATCTCCTAAATTTCCATGGTCATAGAAATATCTCAATCTTGTTTGAGTTCCATTTTCTCCCTCTTGATTTTTATTTGTAACTGAGTTCCAATCATTATAAGATCTTACTCTGTATTCTAATGATTGTTTTTCTGTCATGTTAATTTGTCCTAATAATTGTGTTCTTCCATAGTTGTTACTTACTTTGTTATTTTTGTTATTAAGTTCTTCTGCTTCTCCATAATATCTGTATTGTAAATCAACATATCCATTAGGTTTAAATCCTTCTGGCTCTCTGTCTCTATAAACAATAACTTCTTTTTCAACAATTTGTACTGGTGTTTCCTCAACTACAACTGGTTCAGGAACTATTTCTTTTGCCTGTGCCATGGCTGTAACTGCTAAAAACGCCCCAACTAATAATAAAGATTTTTTCATAAAAATACCCCCTAGTATCTTTTTAATTAAACTACAAGAATACGGAGATTCTGGGAGTTATCTCGTATATTCTTGTAGTTTATTTTGGAGAGAAAACAAATTATGAGAGATTAGCAACTCTCACAACTCTTCTTTTCTACATATGTAAGTATAGCCCTCTATGATGTTTTATATGTGAATTTTAAGAGTTATTATTTTTTTCTCAATTTATCAATATTTTAATCTCTAATCTTACACTTTAAAACATGGTATAGAAAGTTTAAAAAATGTTTTTTTATTTTTTTTAAACGAATAATTTATAATTATTTTTTCATTGTTTTGACATAATAATGTCACATAAAACAATTTTCATCGTCTCTATACATTAATCTTTAAACTGTATTTTTATAACTAAAAAAAGCCAATAAAAACAAAATTTAAACATTTGCCTCTATCAACTTTCTTTTTTATAAAACAATATAGAAAAATAACTTTTAATTTTTAAAACAAATAAACTTGACATATTATTTTTCAAAGTTTATAATTGCCATTGCTAAATAATTTTATTCTTCAAATCATTGAAGTAGCATACTAATAGCAAAGGAGAATGATGATTTATTTTGATGAATTATGGTATATTGAGCAAATATAATAAAACAAAAGGAACTCTATTTACACCTAAACAATTACAAAAATTGATATATCCATTAATAATTGAACAAGTATTAGCAATTACTGTTGGAATGGTAGATACTATAATGATCTCTTATGCTGGAGAAGCTGCCATGTCAGGAGTCTCTTTAGTTGATATGATAAACAATTTAATGATCAATATATTTGTTGCCATTGCTACTGGTGGAACTGTTATTTTATCACAGTATTTAGGAAGTAAAAATATAAAAAAGACATCTACAGTTGCTTCACAGCTTATTATGATTGCTGCAGTTATTTCAACTATATTCATGGTTATTTTCATTTTTAATAACCACTTTATTTTAAAACTATTTTTTGGAGCTATAGAAGCTGATGTAATGAAAAATGCAAAAATATATTTTTTAATTTCTGCATGTTCATATCCATTTATTGCAGTATTTGGTTCATGTTCTGCTATTTTTAGATCAATGGGTAATGCTAAGATATCTATGAAAATATCTGTAGGAATGAATATTTTAAATGGAATAGGTAATGCTATTCTTATTTTTGGATTTTCTATGGGAGTTATGGGAGCAGCACTATCAACTTTATTTTCAAGATTTGTAGGTACTCTAGTTATCTTTTCTCTACTAGAGAAAAAGAAAAACCTAGTCACTGTATCTCGTAAAGAGATTTTTATGTGGGATAAAGAGATGATCTACCGTATTCTTTATATTGGAATTCCTAGTGGTATAGAAAATGGAATCTTCCAATTAGGAAGAGTGTTAGTTGTTAGTATAATCTCTAATTATGGAACAGCACAGATTGCTGCAAATGCTGTTGCAAATGGATTAGATTCTATGGGAACTATTGCTGGACAAGCTATGAACCTTGCAATGCTTACAGTGATAGGACATTGTATGGGAGCTGAAAAAAAAGATGAGGCTGTTTTCTATACAAAAAAAATATGGAAATTAACATATCAGATAACATTGGCAATCAATATAGTAATCTTAGTTTTCTTACCAACATTATTAAATCTCTTTTCATTGTCAAAAGAGGTTTATAGATACTCATATATCCTAGTTTTTATACATAATGGAATGGCAATTTTATTATGGCCAACTTCATTTACTATGCCAAATGCTTTAAAAGCAGCAGGAGATGTAAAATTTTGTATGTTTATCTCTATTTTCTCAATGATTGCTTTCCGTATTTTCTTTAGTGTTATCTTAGGAACTTGGTTTGGTTTAGGAGCAATTGGAGTATGGATTGCAATGGTTATAGATTGGATTTTTAGAGCATCTCTATTTACAATCCGTCTTATGAAAGGAAGATGGCTAGAATACAAAATTATATAAAAAAATTTAAATATGTTTTATTTAATATAAATGAGCTGAGTAAAATATTTACCCAGCCCATTTTTTATTTACACCATTTAAATTGTAACTTTTTTAGTTATTAATAAATATAGAGCAATAATAGCTATAATTACCAAGGCTATTGCTGCTATTTTCTCTTTTTCAATAAATATAGGTTCATTTTCCCCTTTATTTTCCTCACGAGCTTTACAGAATACTAATATTCCAATAGCAAATAATATACTTGCCATTACTAGATATTTTAATCCTGCTGCATATATTAACCATGCTCCATATATACTTCCTAAAACTCCTGTTATCAATGCTGTTTTTGTTTTTATTCCAACATCTTTAGGAATATCTCCTCTCTTAGAAATTTGCCATAAATATAGTGTTGATGCCATATATGCTGGTAGTATCATAACTCCTGTTATACTTAACATAGCATTCCAAGCATTATTTGCAAAGTATACTAATACCATTGTTAATTGCATAGCTATACTTGAAACTAAAAGAGCAAATGATGGAGTACCATTTTTATTTTCTTTAGCAAAAATTTTAGGGAAAGTTCCATCTTTTGCACAAGCATAAGGTACTTCAGCTAAGAATACTGTCCAAACTAACCAAGAACTTAGTAGAGCTATAATAACTCCTATATTCATGAACCATTCTCCCCATTCACCAACTATATCAGCTAATACTGCTGCTGCTGAAGGTGGAGCTAATACTGCTAATTCCCCTTGTGATAACAATCCAAATGGTAACATTGAAATTGCAGTATATGATAACCAACATAGTAAAAATCCTATTAAAGTAGCTTTACTTACTGCTTTTTGGCTTTCTGCCCTATCTGAAATAACTACAGCTCCTTCAATACCTATAAATGACCATAAAGTTACTAACATTGTACTCTTTATCTGTCCACCAATTCCACCTAGGTTTGTATCATGAATAGCTTTTATTGTTTCATGTCCCCAAAAGTTTGTATCAAACATTGAGAACTTAAATACAAATAAGCTTGCTATAATAAATACAGCTATTGGAACTAATTTTGCTATTGTTCCTATAATATTTATACTAGCAGCTTGTTTAACCCCTGCCATTATCATAAAATACATCAACCAAATAAGAATAGATCCACCTATAACTGATGGTAGATTGTTTCCACCTTTAAAGTGTGGTGGGAAAAAATAGTTTAATGAATCCATAAGAAGTATAGCATAACCTACATTGGCAAAAATTGAAGATAACCAGTATCCCCACGCCATTAAGAATCCTGTCAACTTTCCAAATCCCAATCTAGCATACATATATATTCCTGATTTTGCATCTGGTCTTACTGTTGACAAAACTCTAAAGGTATTAGTTAGGAAATACATTCCAATTCCTGTAATGATCCATGCTATTCCAACTGCTCCTGCTGAAGCTCCTTGTGCCATATTTTGAGGCAGATTATATATTCCACCTCCTATCATAGCACTAATAACTAATCCTGCTAATGAAAGAACTCCAAGTTTTTTTGTTTCTGTGCTACTTGACATATTTTTCCTCCTTTTACTTAATTTGTTTTTAGATTGTTATCATATATTGACACTATTCTAAGGAATCTTTTTTTTCCTTTTTTCTTTTTTTAAAAAGGAAATATATTTTTTTAGTGTAAAATGATTATGTAAACAATTTTTAGTTACACATATATGCTTTATATTATTTTTATAGGAGGAATCAAAATGAAAAGTTTAGAAGGAACAAAGTATAATGTACTTATCATTAAAAATAGCTTTTCAGATGAAAAATCACCTGTAGCTAAAAGAGTAAATCTTTTAAAAGATGATTTAACAGAAAGAGGAGTAAATATTATTCAAGTAAGAAATTTTCAAGAAGCTCTTGAAGAGATTTCAATTAATAAAGGAATTGATTGTTTACTTGTTGACTGGAATTTAAAACAAACATCTTTAGAAAAAGAAAATGAGCTAGTTAATTTAATTGCTACTCTTCATGAAAGACAAGAGGGAGTTCCAGTTTTTTTATTAGCTGAAAAAACTGATACTACACCCACATTAAACTCAGAAGTATTAAATAGTATTAATGAATACCTTTGGATTTTACAAGATGATATAGATTTTATAGGAGAGAGAATATCTGAAGAGATCAAATTATATAGAGATTCTCTACTTCCACCACTTGCAAAGGCAGTATTTAATTACAATAAAACTGCTGAATACTCTTGGGCAGTTCCTGGACATCAAGGTGGTGTTGGTTTCTTAAAAACTGCTATTGGTAAAAAATTCTTTGATTTCTATGGAGAAAATCTATTTAGAACAGACTTAGGAATTGAAAGAACTGCTATTGGATCACTACTAGACCATACAGGAGCTTTCTATGAATCTGAAAAAAATATAGCTAGAATCTTTGGAGCAGATATGAGTTTTAATGTATTAGTTGGAACTTCTGGTTCAAATAGAACTGTAATTCAAGGTTGTCTTACTGATAAAGACACTGCTTTAATAGATAGAAACTGTCACAAATCAATAGAACAAGGACTTATTATCACAGGAGCTAAACCAGTATATATGACTCCTACAAGAAATAGATATGGTATAATTGGACCAATCTTACCTGAAACTATGAAAGAGATGGCAAAGGTAAATCCTAAATATGCAGTTGTTACTAACTGTACATATGATGGGGTTCTTTACAACACAGAAAAAATAGAGGAGATTTTATCATCTTCTGTTGATTATCTACACTTAGATGAAGCTTGGTATGGTTATGCTAGATTCTATGAAATATATAAAGATCACTTTGCTATGAGAGGAAAACCTGAAGATCACAAAAAAGATGGAGCTACAATCTTTGCTACTCAATCTACACATAAACTTTTAAATGCTCTATCTCAAGCATCATTTATCCATGTAAGAAATGGTAAAAAACCTATTGATTTAGATAGATTTAATCAATCATATATGATGCATGCTACAACTTCTCCTCTATATGCTCTTGCAGTATCTAATGATATTGGTGCTGCTATGATGGAAGGAAATGCTGGTAAATCCCTTGTTAAAGAGGTTATAAAAGAAGCTGTTGAGTTCCGTCAAGAGATTGGAAAACTATATAAAGAGTATACAGCTAAAGGTGATTGGTTCTTTAAACCTTGGAATGCTGAAAAGGTAACTGATCCAAAAACTAAAAAAGTATATGATTTTGAAAAAGCACCAAAAGAATTATTAATTGAAGAGCAAGATTGTTGGGTAATGCATCCAGAAGATAAATGGCATGGATTTAAAAACTTACCTGAAAATTGGGCTATGCTAGATCCTATAAAAGTAAGCATTCTAGCTCCAGGAATGGAAGATAATGGAGAGTTAGCTGAAAATGGAGTACCTGCTGCTCTAGTTTCTGCTTACCTTGAAAAATTTGGAATTATCCCTACTAGAACAACTGATTTCCAAGTTATGTTTATCTTTGCAATGGGAATAACTGAAGGAAAATGGACTACTCTTGTAAATATGCTACTATCATTTAAAAAACACTATGATAATAATACTCCTATTAAAGATATATTCCCAGAATTAGTACTTTCTTATCCTCAAGAGTATGAAAATATTAGACTTCATGATTTAGGAGATAAGATGTTTAAATATTTAAGAGAAAATAATCCTGGAGCTGTTCTTAATGAAGCTTACTCTATTTTACCAAAAGTTGATATGCTACCAAGAGAAGCATATAATAACATAGTTGATAACAATGTTGAACTTGTTCCATCAACTAAGCTTGAAGATAGAATTGCTGCTAACTCTGTAATTCCATACCCACCTGGAATCCCTATGCTTATGTCTGGAGAAAATTTTGGTGATAAAAACAGTCCATTTATTAAATACTTAAACTCTCTTTCGCTATGGGATAAATCATTCCCAGGATTTGAACATGAAATTGAGGGAACACATGTAATAGATGGTATTTATAATGTTCTTTGCATAAAAGATAGATAAAAAACCCCGTAGGGTGTGAGGACAGAACTGAGCTATCTGTACTTTCTCAATAGACAAATAACAATGATAAGAAATACTCCACCAAAGAGAATTGTGGTACCCCCATCAAAATTAATTGTCAGATGCTGAATTGCTACAGTCATCTCTGTACCTCCTTATAGAATTTAGAACTACTGCCTATAAGCGTGTTATTTCTTATAGACATGAAATAAGCTTCCACCGAAGTGAAAGCCTATCTCATAACACGTTTTATCTAAATTCTATAAGCCCCATACGGGTTAGTACTTTAATTATAACAAGAATATATCAAAAAGTCAAAATCATAACTAAATAAAAAGTATAAATATAAATTTTAATGATAAGTTAAATAAAAAGAGGGAAGTTTTTAAATGCTTTCCTCTTTATTTTTTATAAACTATTTTAACCACTCATCTACTCTTTTAACAATATCTTGTATATCATTTATCAACTTACAAGTATGATATCCATCTGCCACAGCATGATTTGCAAATACAGAAAATGGAAGTAAAACTTTTCCATCTTTTTCATAATATTTTCCAAAGGCAATCACTGGAAAAAACATATTTGATTCACTATAAGTATCATTACTATATCCAGTAAAACTTAACCAAGGAATTGCTGAAATCGGACAAAAATTATCTGGTTTCCCCTCCTTACTTTTTATTCCTTTAACATCTTTATATTTTTCCATATCATTAGTTACATTTTTATAGAAAATAGAAAAATCCTCTGAATACTCACTCCAAATATCTGAAAAAGTTTTATCATCATCATGAAAGATTGTATAAGATGGATGACAAATATCCCAGTAACCTAGATTCCCATCTTTATCATAACTTATTCTAAACTCTCTGTTTTCATTTACCCCTCTTATAACTGCATATAACATAGCTGGATAAAACTTAATCTTTCTCCCCTTCACCCTTTTTAGTAAATCTGTAATATCCATATCTATATTCAAATTATACTTAGCTTTTATCAAATTTTTATAGTAGAAAAAGTACTCCCTTCTCTCCCATTTTTCCATATCCAATTTATTAAACATAATCCACCTCTTTTATTTTTTTAAAGTTTTTACTAACTCTTTATCCTCTTTTGTAACTCTTATTGATTCTCTTATTTTCTGAATTCCCTTATTATGTACCCAAGGATCTAAACTATTATCTTTTAAAAATTCTAAAGTTCTCTCTGGAAATTTTACAAACAAAATTGATATTAGCCATGCTTGAGCCATTTTTACATAATAACTTTTATTCTTTACTTGAGAACATAGTTGTATAATTTCTTCTATATACTCCTTCTCCATATAATAACTTAAGAAAGTTACTAATACAAATCTAACTTTATACTCTTCCTCTGTTTCTATAAGTTTTTTTAAATAGTTAAAGAAATACTCTCTATTCTTTTTTATAATTTTTAAATTAGCTACAAATCCATCACATATTCCCCAGTTATCTATAAGAGGTAAAAAACTTTCTATCTCCTCTTTTACAATACTTTTATCCTCTTTTATATATCCTATTATCAACCCTCTAATAAAAATCTCTTCATAATACCCTTTAATCTCTTGAGCAATAAATTTTCTCCAATCTCCCTTTGCTATATTTTTTGCAATATCTTTTACTATTGGTGATCTTATCCCTATAATTTCACTATTAGTAGTCACCAATTTTTTGTGAAACTCTAAATATTTTTCATCTTTTAAGCTTTTTAATTTCTCTATAAATTGCAAATAATTTTCTCTATTCCAATTAATACTTTTATATTCCAATTTCTCACCTCGACTCTCTTTATTAATTTATATACTCTATTTTTTACTAAAAAACAAGTTTAAATATAAAAGGGATTGCTTTTTTACAACCCCTTCCAAATCTTAATATTCTTCTTCAAATCTTCTATGATGTGTTATCTTCTCTCTCCCTATAGTAGCTGAGTAATCCATTCCACTATTTTCTATCACTCTTAAAACTTTCTTTGATTTTAAAGTTGTAGCAAGGTTAAGTGCAGATCTTTGGTGATTGTTTTTTATTGTTACATCTCCACCAAATTCAAGTAAAAGCTCCATTATCTTATCAAAATCATTTCTTGCTGCTATATGCACAGGAGTTTCTCCATACTTGTTTTTTACATTTGGATCAGCACCATTATATACTAAAGCATCTACAAAATCATATGCTCCCTTCTCTACACAGTGATGAAGTATTGTATTTTTCTCTTCATCAATCTCTTCAATACTATCCATATCTAAGTTTTCTTTAAATCCTTCTAAATCATTTTCTTGTAAAAATTTCAAAAGTTCCATTTGACACCTCTAAAAAATATTCTCCTTTTTTAATATATTGTTTTCAAAAATTCATTAAAATTTTAACTTCTCTCTTTAATAACCACACTCCTCTAAGAAAAGCGGTGGTTCTATCTCTAGTTTACATTTTTTTCCTTTAAATGCCTCAACTAGAACAAGATTTGAATTTCTATCTTTAGAATAGTAAACAAATCTCACTCTCTTTAGAGAAAAGCCACAGTCCTCAAGAATTCTTGATATATCAGTGAATCTATAACTTCTATGAACTAAAGTAATACTTCCCATAGGTTTTAACAACCTCTTAGCATTTCTTATTAAATCATAAAGATTTAATGTCAGCTCATGTCTAGCTATTGATTTACAACTTAGAATATTTTGTTTTTTTCCATCAACTTCCATATAGGGTGGATTAGAAATTATATAGTCAAAAGCATTTCCCTTAGGATACTCCTTCACATCATCATTTTCAATTTTTATATAATCTTCTAGATTATTTAATTTTACATTCTTTAAAGCTAGTTCACAATTTTCCTCTTGTATCTCTACCCCTGTTATGTCCTCTCCCTTTCCCTTTGAATATAGAAGAATAGGTATAATTCCATTTCCACAACCTATATCCAATATCTTTCCTTTTTTAGTAGGAGAAAAGAAATCTGACAATATAACAGCATCTACAGAAAATCTAAATCCATCTTTTTTTTGAATGAGCTTGTAGCCATTATTAAGCGTTGTAATATCTTCATTGACTAACATTTTATTCCTTTTCAAGCTCCTTATGTTCTAACTCTTCTTGAGTTTTCTCATTTTTCAATTTATTAGCCTCTTTCTTATTGAATTTAATCTCTTCAATCTCAAATCTCATCATACCTATTGTTGCAACATCTACAAAAAGATACCCATTTAGAGGACTTATACTAATTACTTTTCCCTCTCCTTTAGGAGTTTTTACCAACTGATTTACAGCTGGATAATGTCTCAACACCTCTTCATATTGAGCATACTCATAGTTTATACAACAAAGCAATCTTCCACATACCCCTGAAATCTTAGCTGGATTTATAACTAAACCTTGATCTCTTGCCATCTTAATAGATACAGAGTCAAATTTATTGATAAATGTTCTACAACAAAGCTCTTTTCCACAGATACCTATTGTCCCTAAAATTCTAGCCTCATCTCTTACACCTATCTGTCTTAACTCTATTCTTAATTTAAAGATATTTGCCAAGTCTTTTACTAGATCTCTAAAATCTATTCTTCCTTCAGCTGTAAAATAGAATATTAACTTACTTCTGTCAAAAGTATACTCTGTTCCAACAAGTTTCATTGGAAGTTTATGATGAATTATTCTCTCTTTACAAAGCTTATTAGCTTTCGCTGATTCCTCTTTTAATTCATTGTATCTTTTTATCTCATCTTCATCAGCTTTTTTAATAACAGGTTTTAAAGGTAGTACAAGCTCTTTTTCAGGTAACATTCTAGGTTCACCATAAACTACCCCTACCTCTTTTCCTCTAACTGTATCTACAATTACCTTGTCACCTTTTTTATACTCTGTATTATCTATAACTTCAAAATAATATCTTTTTTTAGTTATTTCAAACATAACTCCAAGTACATTGTACTCTTTTTTCTCAGGAACAGGCGTTTCTACAACCTTATTCTCCTGCTCTTTTATATTTTCTTCCATTCTTCCTCCTAGTATTCAATCAATCCTTCCTCTAAAAAACTAAAGTAGGAGTTTTTCGTTATTATTATATGATCTAATAGTCTAATCTCTAATAGCTTTAAACTATCATACATATATTGAGTAAGTTCTATATCCTTTTTTGATGGAGAAATATTCCCTGAAGGGTGGTTATGAGCAAATATAACTGATTTAGCTCTATTTTTTATTACCCTTTCCACTATCTCTCTTGGATATATTGCACTTTTATCTATTGTTCCATAAAAAAGAGTTTCACTTGCTATCAATTTATTTGAAGAATCTAAAAACAGAATTTTAAACTCCTCTCTTGGTGAATGCCCAATCTCTCCTCTTAAATATGATAAAAGGCTATTTTTACTCTTTATTGTTAAGATATCTTTATCCTCTATCTTCTCTCTGTATAAAGTCAGTGCTATATCTCCTATAAGCTTTAGAAATACTGCACTTCCCTCTCCAATTCCATCTACTTCTAAAAGAGATTTTACATCACTTTTAGCTATCTCATCTATTGTTCCAAACTTTTCTATTAACTCCTTTGCTATTGGTTTTACATCTTTTCTAGCAATAGAATATGTAAGTAAAAGTTCTAAAACCTCATAATCATTAAATCCTTCTAAACCACTTTTTATATATCTTTTTCTAAGTCTTTCACGATGCCCTTCCCCTAAATTTTTTAACATAGGCAATCACTCTTAATAGAACATATCATACACTGCTGCTGGTGTTTTCATACCATTTATAATCTCAATAGCACAATCAACTATCGGATAAGCTAATACTGCTCCTGTTCCCTCTCCTAGTCTCATACCCATATTGAAGAAAGCTTTTAGCCCTAATTCTTCAAGAACTAGCTCCATTCCTGGCTCTTCACTCATATGAGTAGCTATTATATAATCTTTTACCTTTGGTTCTATTTTACAAGCAACTAAAGCAGCTACACTTGATATAAATCCATCTATCAACATAGGCTTTTTATATCTTGCAGCTCCTAGATACATTCCCACCATACAAGCAATATCTAATCCACCAACATGAGCTAATACATCAATTGGATCCATATTAAATGTATCATATTTTTCACAAGCTTCCATTATTACTCTTTTCTTTTTATTTAAAGCATCATCTGTAAGTCCTGAACCTCTTCCAACAATTCTATCAATATTCCCTTTTGTAAATGAATACAAAATAGCTGAACTTGTTGAAGTGTTTCCTATTCCCATCTCTCCATTTGAGAAGATATCAAAATCTTTTTTACTCTCTATCATCTCAATTCCAACAAAAATAGCTTTTAAGCACTCCTCTTGTGTCATTGCAGGTTCTACATAAAAATCCTTTGTTCCTAACATAACAGGTTTTCTGTATAGGTTTGGATAATCTCTAGGTACAGTGTCTTTAATTCCAATATCTATAAGATTAAAATCTATTCCTAATTTTTTTGTTAATAATCCTATTGCAGCTATTCTATTTAACATAGCCTCTGATACTAAACGTGTATACTCCAATGGACATGATGCAACTCCTTGAGCTACTATTCCATTATCTGCTGCTGCTACAATGTGACATCTATTAGGCACTTGCTTAACAGGATAGTCACCTATTCCTGCTAATTTTACTGCTATATCCTCTAAAGTTCCCAAGCTACCTTGAGGTTTCATCTTTCTATCTAACTCTTCTTGAGCAAGTTTTATAGCCTCTTGATCTGCTCCTGTTATCTCACTTAAAAATTTTTTTAGTCTTTCCATCTTTTTATCACCCTATATTTAGTCCTTTTAATATTGGAAAATCATCTGCAAATTCAATCACACAGATTCCACCATTTTCCATACTGTATTTCCAATAACTTTCTAATTTATCTGAAAAATACCAACTCAATATGCAGTTAATCACTCCCCAGTGAGTAACTACTAAATTATCCTTTGTTTTATCTAAGCTCTCTACAAATTCAACTGCTCTCCTTTGTAGTACTTCAAGACTTTCGCCAGTAATATAATCAAAAGTTTTCCACTCCTCTTGACTTTTTTTAGCCTCTGCTGGATATTTTTCTAAAATCTCTTTATAACTTAACCCCTCAAATATTCCAAAATCTATCTCTTCCAATCTCCTGTCTAATTTTATAGGAAGATCTAAATAATTTACAATCTCAGCAGTTTCTGCTGCTCTTTTTAAATCACTTGAATAGATAAAATCATATTTATATCTATTTTTTAGTAACTCTCTTGTTTTTTTACACTGCTCTTTTCCTGTTTCATTTAAACTTGGATCTAGCTTTCCAAAGAATATTCCATCAACATTCATTTGAGTTTGTCCATGTCTAACTAATATTAGTTTTCCCAATATTATCACCTATCTAGCTAAAATATACATACCTAACATTGCAATTATCTCAGATATTTCAACAACTGCTCCTAAAGTATCTCCTGTTATCCCACCTATTTTTCTAGTCATAAGCTTAGCAAATAGATAACCTAAGATCATAACAACTGGAATAACTATCAAAATCTCATATGGAATTGCAAATAGATAAGCTGCTCCCCCTACAAAGATTGCAGTTATAATTGTAGCTATTGATACAGCTACTCCATCAGTATGATCAACAAATGTTTTTCCCATTCCAGTAGCTCTTGCATAAGGTGCTGATCCACAGTTTACAACACTGTTAAGTCTTGCTATAACTGGTGAAAGTAAAAGCATTATAGGCATAATCACTGGTGAACTATTTGATGCCTCTACTAATAGTGCCACCTTTAAAAAGAAATAAAGAATAAGAACAAGTCCACCATTTGTACCAAGTCTTGAATCTTTCATTATATCTAACATTTTTTGCTTACTTCTATAACTAAATATTCCATCAAATGTATCTGCCAATCCATCAAGGTGAAGTCCTCCAGTTAATACAACTTCAATTATCACTAAAAGAACTGCCATTACCATTGGTGAATAGATAACATAACCTAATAGCCAAAAAGCTGCAAAAAGAACTAAACCTATTACCATTCCAACTACTGGAAAAAATCTCATACCTTTTCCCAATTCATCAGAATCAAATTTAGGATCAAATCCTATAGGAAGTCTAGTCATAAATCTAAAAAGTAAAATTAATCCTTTCATTAAATCCTCCTAAAATCTTATCTATTTTAATTGCATTTTTAATCCTGATACTAGTAGATATGCTTCATCTGCTTTAGCTGCTGCAATTTGATTCATACGTCCACATATATCTCTAAAATATCTTCCTAAAGGGTAAGCTGGAACTACTCCCATTCCTATCTCATTAGAAACAATTACTAAATCTTGATCTTGAGTTTTTATAAAATCTAAAAACTCTTCAACCTCTTTCTTTATTCCATTTTCTATTAAAGTCAGTTGAGAATCTGGCATATTATCCCAATCATACTCTTTTTCCATTATCATAAGATTAGTTACCATATTTGTGAGGCAATCTAATAAAATTACTCCACCTTTTTTCATATGAGGTTTTACCAATTCCACTACATTTTTATAGCCCTCTACTGTTGTCCAATTCTCTCCTCTTTGCTCCCTATGCTTTCTTACTCTTGCTCTCATCTCATCATCAAAAACAATAGCAGTAGCCAAATATATTCTATCCTTATATCCTTTATCAAAAATATATTTTTCTGCATGACTACTTTTACCACTTCGAGAACCACCAGTGAAATATATTATTCTTCCCACTTTTTCATCTCCTCTGCTCTTTCAATATTGATAATTATATCATATTTTGAAATATTTTACACATATTTTATAATTAACAAAGTCCCTATTTTAGTTTATTTTATAGATTTTTTCTACTCCATCTCTTCTAAAAATCTATCAATTCCATTTTCCCATGAAGGTATTTTTTTCCCTATCACTTTTTCTAATTTTGAGCTATCTAACTTTGTATATTCTGCTCTTTGAGCTTTCAAATTAAAATCCTTTGTCTTAGCTCTATTCAGTTTTCCTTGCCAACCTATTTTATCTAAAACATATTTTCCTTGATCATATTTACTAGCCTCACCATCATTTGATAGATGATACAGACCATACTTTTTAGTTTTTATTAGTTCCCAACTATAATAAGCTAAATCCTTTGAGTATGTTGGGGATGAGATTTGATCATCAACTATTGATAGTTCATCTTTGCTTTTACTCCAATTAATTACTTGCTTATTAAAATTATTATTAGCTATTCCAAATACCCAAGATGTTCTTACTACAAAACTATTTGGTTTTACTTTAAACACTTCTTTTTCTCCTTCATATTTACTTCTTCCATAAATTGATAGAGGATTAGGGATATCTTCTTCTGTATATGGAGCTTTTTTCTCTCCATCAAATACAAAATCTGTTGAGTAAGTTATATAGTCAGCTTCTATCTCCTTTGCTACTATTGCTAAATCTCTTGGAGCATATGTATTTAACTTTTTACAAAATTCTGGCTCATCTTCAGCTTTATCAACATTATTATAAGCTGCACAATTTATGATAAGAGTAATATTTTTATTTTTTACAAATTCTCTTACCTTTTCTATATCTGTAATATCTAACTCATCTCTATCTGTTGCTATATACTCTTCTTTTAATTCATTAAATAATCTTTGAAAATCATAGCCAAGTTGACCTTTAGCCCCTGTTATTAATATCATCTTTCTTCTCCTGCTTTTCTATACTCTTTAAAAGATTGGTGTATTTTATCTTTTTCTGAAAAAATTAGATCTTCCTTTTTTAAATTATATTTTTTTAAATCCCACTCTATATTCAATTCACTATCATTCCATATAATTCCTGATTCATACTCTGGATAATAATAATCATTACATTTATACAAACACTCAGCCTCATCTGTTATAGTTAAAAATCCATGTGCAAAGTTTTTAGGAATATATAGCATTCTCTTGTTTTCTTCTGTTAATTCTATCTTTATGCTTTTTCCAAAAGTTGCACTATTTTTTCTTAAATCAACTGCTATATCTAAAACTCCACCTTTAATTACTCTTATTAATTTTCCTTGAGAATACTCAGTTTGAAAATGTAATCCTCTCAATACTCCTTTTCTTGATTTAGAGTGATTATCTTGCACAAATTCATCTAATATACCTATCTCTTGAAAATCTTTTTTATTATATGACTCAAAAAAGAATCCTCTTTCATCACCAAAAATAGTTGGTTCAATAATATATACTCCCTCTATCTTTGTTTCTATTCTCTTTAATTTACCCATCTTTTTCTCCTTTTTTCTAATAAACTATAATTTATCTAGTTAAGTCAGGTTCTCTAGCATATCGTTAGTTTTTGACAAAGTACCTTTGCATTTAGCGACTCTAGTCAATTAAAGTTGTCTAACTTTCTTTTAAATATCAGCTAAATTCCATGTCAAAGAATAAAGAGAGAGTAACACTCATCTGACTAAAATTCCGAAACTCGACTTCGTCTCAAACACGTCGGAATTTTTAGCGTCAGATTTCATAACTCTCTCTAATATTCTTCTCCAAATTCCATTTTAGCTGATATTAATGAGTATTATTCCTAACATCAAATTAACTTAATTTCCAAAATTGCACTCCTCTACTTTTGGAAATTGTAGTTTATTTATCAAATTCTAAAATTGCTTTCTCTGTAATAACTTTTACATTAGAATAGTCCATATCATTACTACAACAGCTGCCACATGAACTACAATTTCTTCCTTCACAACTTCCACTACCACAACTGTTACTTTGTCTAGCTTGATAGTCAGAATATGATTCTAAATACCCTTCTTTTTCTAAAGTTATATATGAATTTTTCAACTCCTCTTCACTTATACCTAAATTCTTCATAATAGCATTATCACTATATACTGCTGCTGAAAGAAGAAATTTTATCACTTTTTTATCTATCTCATTCATAATTTTTATCCTTTCTTAATTTTGTATAATGCCTATTATACCATACATTTTTATTTTAAGAAAAGAATTATAATACTAGACATAAATAGTGAAAAATATTATAATATACTATCAAAAAAGGAGGATTCAATGAAAAAAGGAGAAATAGCATTAGAAAGTTTAAGAACAACATATAGAAAAAAAATATGGACTAAATTTGTAAAAGCTGTTAAAGATTTTAATTTAATAGAGGATGGAGATAGAATTGCTGTGGGAGTTTCTGGGGGTAAAGATAGTTTACTTCTATGCAAATTATTTCAAGAGATGAAAAGAGATAGAAGTAAAAATTTTGAAGTTGCATTTATCTCAATGAACCCAGGGTTTCAAGCTATGGATATGGCTCAATTTAAAGCTAACTTAGAGGAACTAGATATTCCTTGTGAAGTTTTTGATGCAAATGTATGGGAGATAGCTTTTAAAGAGGATCCAGAAAAACCTTGTTTCCTTTGTGCTAAAATGAGAAGAGGAGTTCTATACAATAAGGTTGAAGAGTTAGGATATAATAAACTTGCTCTTGGACACCATTTTGATGATGTAGTTGAAACAACTCTGATTAATATGTTTTATGCAGGAACTGTTAAAACTATGATACCTAAAGTAAAATCTACAAGTGGAAAAATGGAATTGATTAGACCTATGGTATATATTAAAGAGAAGGATATTATTGCTTTTACTCAAAAAAATGAGATAATGGCTATGGGATGTGGTTGCCCTGTGGAATCTGGAAAGGTAGACTCTAAAAGAAGAGAGATTAAAAATCTTTTAAAAACTATGGAGTTAACTAATCCTAATATTAAGCAAAGTATATTCAATTCTATGAAAAATATAAATCTTGACTATATTTTAGGATATACTAGGGGAAACAAAAAGGATAATAAAGTTGAGGAATAAGATGGAGAAAAAAGAGAATATTTTAAGCTATATAGAGGGAAAAAACTTCAGTAAAACTATTTGGAGCCCTGTTGGTAAAGCTATGCACACATACAATATGATTGAAGAGGGAGATAGAATTGCTGTGGGAGTTTCTGGTGGTAAAGATAGCCTTACTACTTTAAATACCCTTGTTAGAATTCAAAAGATAGCAAATATAGATTTTGAAATTATCCCTATTCATATTCATCCAAATATAGATAGAGCTTCTTTTGATTCTATAAAAGAATATTGTGAAAAATTAGGTTTAAAACTTCAAGTAGAACACACTAATCTAAATGATATGCTTTTTGGAGAGAAGGAGGTAAAAAATCCTTGTTTCCTTTGTGGAAGAATAAGAAGAGGAATTTTGTACAGAATGATGAAGGAGCAAAATATCAATAAACTTGCTCTTGGACACCATAAAGATGATATTATTGAAACTTTTTTAATGAATGTTTTCTATCAAGGAAATATGAAGATGATGAAACCTTGTTATGAATCTGAAGAGTATGGAGTTAAAGTTATACGTCCATTAGCTTTTGTTGAGGAGAAAGATATTATTAGATATGTTAATAAATTGGAACTACCAATTATAAAATCTGATTGTCCTTATGAAGTTAGTGAAAATTCTAGAAGATTGAGGGTTAAAAACTTAATCAAAGATTTAGCTAAAGAAAATAAAGATGTCAGAAGTGTTGTTTTTAATAGTATTCGTGACTTACTAAAATAAATACATACAAGGAGGTTTTTTATGAGCTTACTTTTAAATATTATTTGGTTATTTTTAGGTGGATTAGTTTTAGCTTTTGAGTGGGTAATTGCTGGAATTATTAGTTTTATTCTTATAATTACAATTCCTTTTTCAAGAGGGTGTTTTGAAATGGCAGGATCTTGCTTAATGCCTTTTGGTAAAAGGGTAGTTTTAAAAAGTGATCTTGGAGAGCCACCAAGACCTATTTCAGCATTCTTCTGGATTATCTTCTTTGGAATTTGGTTGGCTATTTCACATATTATTGCTGGTATATGTCAATGTATAACTATTATTGGAATTCCTTTGGGTATTCAGAATTTTAAACTTGCTCAAGTGGCATTTAATCCTTATAAATATACATTAAGATAGAATAAAAGGTGTTAACTTGTAACTACTCAGCTATGTAGTTACAAAAAATAAAAAATCAGCTAAAAATTAGGGGTTGTTGCATTTTTTAATAGCTCACACAAAAAGTGCTGAAAAGAATTTTTTCTTCTCAGCACTTTTCTTTTAAAATAAAAAAAGCTGAGTAACATTTTAAAAAAAATGTTTTACTCAGCTCTCTTTTTTGTATAATATAGTCACCACAACAATTTATACAAAGGAGACATACATGCAA
>ERZ773142.464-NODE-464-length-36967-cov-8.72862_pt1 | contig 36967 bp, 38 predicted proteins | sample MGYA00580853_ERZ773142 | MGnify/ENA primary metagenome ERZ773142 (study PRJEB29015, sample SAMEA2737862) | human gut metagenome | biome: human gut; feature: human-associated habitat; material: faeces | place: China | collected 2012 ... | reverse complement strand
TGCGGATGTTCCCGGTCTTGGTGGCGCACGATGATGCACCGCGTATCAGTGATTTTCATTTCACGCATGTACTCCTGTGCAAGCTGTTCCATTTTCTCGTCTGTCAGCTTGGGTGCGTCCACCGGGGAATAGCTTAGCGCAATATGTCCGACAGGCTTTTTCAGGTCGGGATTCATCCCGGCTTGCAGTATGAAACTGCGTATGATGTCCCGGTTGCTTTCCGCTAACACTCCCTCCACATGAAGCAAGGCTGCCTGTTCCTTGCCAAGCACATAGTTCACACAGCCCTTAAATCCGCTTCCCTTTTTTATTTTTCCAATCATCCGACAACCGGTTTATGATTTCAACAATCCTGTTTTTGAGTTTCACCAGTTCCACCGCTACCAGTGCGAACCCTCCGGCATTCGCCCGGTGCGCCAGCTGGTTGATGTTGTTGGCTTCGCCCGCCAGCTTGCGGATAGTGTCCGCATCCTGCCTGTTCAGCCGGGGCGTCACCTCTGCCGAAACGACAGCCTGCCGGACGTATTCGCTGACACGCAGCCCGGCTTCCCCAGCTCGCTTCCTGATTGCGTAGAACTGTAACTCGGTCAGTTTCGTGCTGACTACCCGGTTCTGCTTGTCTATCCGGCTTTTTGCCGGGCGACCTCCCGGTTTGTTTCTTATCCCTGTCATACGTTTTTGCTTTTAGGTGGTATCTTAGAAATTGCGACCAACGGGAGAAATTTTCTTTGCTGTCAAGCAAAGCAAGGTGTTTCGGTCTACCGAAACATAACCTTGCTCTCCAAATAAACCGCCAGCCGTTGATAGTCCTGCCGGATTAAATGCCCCTGCCTCTCTTTTGTCTTGAGGCGGCACGTTGTCCGGTTTCCTGCTTCGTTTCCTGCACTTGGCTGGCTTCGTTTTTCTGTTCCTGCTTCCTGCCGCACAGATAATCGTTCAAGTCCGAATATCCCCTATAATTGTGCGAGAAGTCACGCACACGGTAGGAATATTCCAATTCGATAGCCCGTGTCGCTTCATATCCAGCTTTGTCATTGTCAAGCATACAGTGGATGCGTTCATACGGGTACAACGCATCAATGGCTTTCGGCACGTTGACAGTTGAATTAAGAATGACATAGTCCTGCCTGTCAAGGTTGGGCATGGTCGGACAGTTCTTCATGCGGAGCGTAAGGAAAGAGAGATAGTCCATGAATCCCTCGAATACCAAACACTTCTCTCTCGGCTCTCCCTTTTGCCTTATATGGGTGATGTCTTTCGATGTGCTGCCCTTGAAACGGGGATTGCGAAGCTCGTAACCTCCTGAATTATTCCTGAATGCCAGCGCAAAATAAGGCTTTCCACCGATGCGGTAATACATTTCCTGCACGTATGGGGCTGCCGTTCCGGGGGAAATCCCCCTTTCCAGCAAGTAGCGCATGAGTGCCGGATTCTGTAACGGCTGTATTCTGCGTACCTCTATCGGGCTGGCTGCCTGCCTTTTCGTGTCCCTTTCGGGCAGGTCTTTCCCGTGAAAGGAAAAAGAGGCGGTGTCGTCCTGTTCCAGCCGACAGATAGCACCGTAGGCGTTGCACCCGTTCTGTTTCATCACAAGGTCGATGAGCGTCCCGCCCTCGCCAGTTCCGTAGTCACACCATAGATTGGCGTTATAATCCACCTTGAAACTCGGTGTGTTGTCCTCCCGTAAGGGGCTGCGGTACATCCCGTAACTTCCCTTTTCCGTGACGGGCTGGATTCCCAAAGAGTTCAGGTAATCCTTGATACTGATATTGTTGGCTTCCTTGTAGGTCATAATCTTTATTTTTTTATTTAACGATAGTAATAATGAAGCAAGAAGCGAGTAAGAAGAAGCACGGGGCACTACTACATCTATCTTTTTCTTTTTCAACGGATTGTAGTACATGTAGTAACATAGTAATTATTTATCCTTTAAAAAAGGAATAAATATATTCTATATATCATATTGCCGTTTTTTCTTTTTCCCGGATTTTCCAAAAGTTTGGGATTCTATCTTACTTCATACTATATAACTGGTAAACTGTTGTTTATTAGATTGTTATTTGTATATCAGACAATATGTAGAAGCTACTACATTCCGGTTCTACCCGTAATCATCCCCTGTACGGGAAGCCGGAACGGGCTTTATCCTGTACCCGTATACCGGATAATGGTTGTTGTTGATGCGCTTCTGTACCCGCTTGAAACCGATTTTCCGCAATGATTCGCCCAGCCGTTTTTCGGATAGCTGGACGGGGGATATATTACGCAGGTATGCGAGTACCTGTGCCGTTGTCATGAAGAACAGGGCTTCTTCCTCCTCTGTCGGCTTCTCAAAGTATTGTGTAAGCATCTCAAACTCGATTGTCTGTACCTCAAATTCCGCATTTGTCAGGTGCAGTTCTTCAATCTCCGCATCATTGAACCAGTAGCGCACGCCCTGACGGTAGAGGTACATGATTTCGGAATAGACGTTATCCATGCGGATATTTTCTGCCGTGGGCTTGTCTATGTGCAGTACCTCGAACGGCAAAAAACGCCTGCTGCCTGTCGGGTCGGTCAGGAACTCGTTGCCGTTCACCGAAGCCATGAAGCTGGCGAGGTGGGGGTATTCCTCGATGTAAATATCATACGGTCTGCGGTATTTCACCGCCGGGGTGGTGATAAGGTTCTTCAATGCGTTCTCGTTCTGCTTGTTGAGTTCCTTTAGCTGGTCGTCAATGTTGATGAACAGGTATTCGGCTATCAGTGTCAGGATGTCTTTGCCCTGCGGGTCTATCTTTCCGGTGAACAGGTAGTTCTTAAGCGGTGTCGGGCAAAGGTTGTCCAGCCACCACGATTTGAACTGCCCCTGCCTGTCCCCGGTCAGTACCAGACAGGTGTGGTTCTGACATCCCGTGTCGTTCATGGCGTTGGCTACCACACCGACAAGCCATTTCGTGAAATATTCCTCCCATTTGCCGGGGTTGGCTACCTGTACCGTGTTCAGAAGCCTGCCGATATGCCCGTGTTCGGCAGGATTGAGAAGCGGCAGGGCGTTGAAATACTCCTGTATGGGGTGAGCCTTTCTTGCGAAATCGCTTTCCAGTATCATGCGTATGTTGTCGGTCGAGGTGGCTATGTCAGCCGTTGCGTCCAGCCTGCGCCTGAAAGTGTTCAGGGCAAATTTTGTAACGGGCTGGTACAAGCCCGAAGAGCCCGCAGCCCGGTATTCCGTCCGGCTCTTTACGGTGTTGAACCGGAAATCGTACAGGACGTTCAACAGGCTTTCGATGCGCTCGTTCTTTGACTGCCAGCCCTCGATATGCCGTGTTTCATCACTTCTTTTCTTTTTCATCGGGAAGTCTGTTAGAAGCCGGGACATACTGCTGTTGCATCCACTTTTTGAGTTCCTCCATGTCAAAACGCAGGGTACGCCCACGCTTGACACACGGTATCATCCCCTTGCCGGCTAAATGATACAGGTAATTGACCGAATACCCGGTTATACCGCTGGCAACGGATATTTTGACTAACACAGGCTCTTTTCCGTCCTGCCGTTCTTCGGGCTGTACGCCCGTGACTGGGGCAATCATCTTTTCGATGTTCTCCAGCCGTTTGAAAATTTCTTCGAAAGGATTGTTCATAAGTGCTTATTTTTTGAATTAGCACCACAAATAAAATAAGAAAAATCGGTAAAAAACAAAGTGTCAGCCGTTTGGAATCGCTTTGCTTCGCTCTGCACCAAATTAATGTCGGCAAATAGAAAACGGCTTTGTGTTCATTACCTTACTTATTTAAGGAGTGGAGAAAAAACAGTTTTTTTGTTATCGGTTCGTTTCTTTCATGTTGTTTTTGGGTTGGCAGTGGACATTTTCGGACACGCAAGGTCATTTTCGGACAGAGGGGAACAACCTATTATTCAGCCTTATATATTTGCACCAGTGAAGAAAAACGGAGTATTGACAAGAATAAATATATCGGTTATGGAAATAGTTACGATTGAAAAGAAAACTTTTGAACTATGGAAACAGAGGTTTGAAAGCTTTGTGGGGCGTGTGGATGCGCTCTGCGTGCCTTTACGCAGGAAGCGTGACAAGTGGCTGGATAACTGCGAGACCTGCCGTCTGCTGAATGTTTCAGCCCGGACGATGCAGACCTACCGTGGCACGGGGAAACTGCCTTACTCGCAGATAAACGGCAAGATTTACTACAAGGCTTCGGACGTGGAAGCCTTTCTGCTCGACCAAGTAAGGGACAATTCTAAAAAGTAGGCGTATGGATTTGATAACGAAAGATTCCGAAATTACGCTGGTACTGTTTTCCTCCCTCGACAGGGTGCTGGAAAACGTGGAGTACGTGGTAATGAACTATCGCCCGGTATTGAACGGTGAACACTACCTAACGGGCGAGGAAGTGTGCAAGCGGCTTTGCATCAGCAAACGGACTTTGCAGGATTACAGGGACACGGGGCTGCTGGGGTATGTGCAGCTTCCGGGAAAAATCATCTACCGGGAAAGTGACATCATGGATTTGTTGGAAAGGTTCTATCAGAAATGAAATCTTGAAAACATGAAATCTTGTTTTCTGTATTTATTGTTTGATTAATTGAAAGCCAGCAATCACGGTTTCTTGAAAACTGTGTTGCTGGCTTTTTAATTATTCAAAAACTATTCAGTAACAAAATGCTTTGTAGAACAATATGCCTTAACTCCCATTTTGGATGTAGTGTGTAATATTAGGATAATGGCAGGAACTAAAATGGCAGGTGTCATTCCTATAATTGGTGATAACCAATTTGATAGAGCAGTAACACTTCCTAAACCGATGGATTTTCCTGCCGCTAAAAATTTCTTTTGTTCTTTTTCATAATCAGGATGTCCACAAATGAGTTTGTCAAATTCATCTTTTAGTCTGCTCCAATAGTTTTGGGCTTCTGCCGTATTGGTTTGACTACCTCCGAATGTTGCTGTTTGAATGGGACCTCTCGCTGTTAACCATTCCTCGGCTGCTTTTTCTTCTCCATATTTAGATACTAATTGTTCAATAACAACTTTTTGATATGGTTTAAGGCAAGCATACCACTCGTTAAGTGATAAATCATCTATTTCTATCATAACATTTCTTTTATGTGATTTGCAGAAATACAATAAGAAGTTTGGTTTAACTCATGAGGGTTTATTCCGGCTATAATAACTCCTGACGCAGGCGCATAAGTACCTATTAATAAGCCAACAATTGCCCCTGTCCTAATATTAAATACTAAAGAACCTGATTGTCCAGGTCTTGTTTGTATATTAATCGTTGCATATTTTGATTTGATTCCGGATGTTTCTAATAACATTTTAGCTCCAATTTCTGTTTCTTGATATGTTAACACTCTTCTGCCCATAACACAATGTGGAAATCCAAACATACCAATTTTCTCTCCCACAGGAATGTTATCTAATGATTCCAATGGAGGTAAATTGCCATTAAATCCTAAATCCGTTTTTAATATGCATAAATCAGTAATTGGATTTATATCTTCAATAATAGCTGTGGCAGGACGACATGATAAGTCTGTTACGTCTTGATAAACATTTATATTCGGAATATGAGGTAACAAAACGCATAAATCATTTGTTTCATTTCCTACAACATGTCGTGCTGTAACTACTTTACCCTCATTAGAAATAAGGAATCCGGTTCCTAACATGTCAATTGCATGAGTATTTTTATTGTATTTCCCTATTACAAGTGTTATTTGTGTAAAATCAAACATGGCTTTTATATTTATAATGTTTCTATTGTCAAATTTAGCAGAAAAAACTCATATATGCAAATTATTAATTTGTTTTTCAACTTCTTGCATATCCCTTAATATCGTTTGGTCTAATACCTTTGCATAATGCTGTGTCATTCGGGTGGATGAATGCCCCAACATTTTAGCCACGTTAGGTAGTGATACGTTGTTAGCCAGTGCGATAACCGATGCGAAACTATGGCGGGCTGTGTGCGTGGTCAGTTTCTTTTTGATACCGCACAAGTCAGCAATCTCTTTCAGGTAACTGTTCATCTTCTGATTGCAGGGAACGGGCAACAAAGTTCCTTTATCCATGCAGTAGGGGTTATCCTTATACTTTTCAAGTATCTGTTTGGGAATACTCAAAAGCGGGATGTTACAGAGGTTGTTTGTCTTTTCACGGGGTTTCACTATCCACAGGTTGCCGTTGTTGTCCTCTGAAACGTGTTCGGGGCGCAGATTATACACGTCTATGAATGCCAACCCCGTATATACGCAAAAGATGAAAACATCCCGTACCAGTTCCAGCCGTTCAATCTTGAACTCTTTCTGCCATATCCGGTTTATCTCGGCTTGGCTTAGGAACTGTTTGTTTACCTCCACCTCGTGAAACTTGATTCCGGCAAACGGGTTCTTTGTCAGCCACTCGTTGGCAATGGCAAGGTTTATCACTTTCTTAAAACATTTCATGTACCGGATAACGGTATTCTGTGCGCAATGCTTCTCCGTCTTTAGGTATAAATCGAATTTGCGTACCAGTTCCCCGTTTACCTCACGCAGTAACATATCATCTACCTTGTAATCCCGTTTAACTAGTTCCATGAGGTATTTAAGGCAATTGTCGTAACGTCTTACGGTGATGTCGGCATAGTCTGTCCCGATTAGCTTCCGGCAGTTGTCATTATGTTCCTTGAATACATTATACAATGTCTTGAAAGTTTCGTCCTTTCCCTGATAGCGGTTCACTATGGCACGTGCGGAGATAATCTTTCCCTCCAGTTCCAAGTCTTGGTAAATCTGATAGAATTTCACACGCAGGGCGTCAATGTAATGGTTAAGTTCTACGGAGTTTCGGTCTTTGCCTGTCGATTTCTCTTTTTCCTGCGACCAAAGTGGGACTTTTATGCTCCGCTTTAGTTGAAGTTCCACGTATAGACGGTCATAAGTGACACGCACACGCACGGGTGCTTCCCCGTTTTTTAACAGTTTGCTACGCTTGATGAAGAACAACACGCTGAATCTTTTTCTTTCCATACGGCTCAATTTTTAATGATACAAAGTTAGGAAATCGAACCGAGAACCCTGTTATGTGAAATAGTGCAACGTGCTGTAAAAGAGTGAAGTAAATACTTCGCAGTGGAACATTCCGGGCTTTTGAAAACAGTCCCTTGAATAAGGACGTATGGTTTGCTTCAATCCCACTAATTTTGCCTATTCTTGGAAAAGAAAAATCCCCGAACTCCTTTGAAATTCAGGGATTTACATCGTTTTTCTTTCTTAAAAAGTGGTGCCACCAGGAATCGAACCGGGGACACAAGGATTTTCAGTCCTTTGCTCTTCTTCGGCATTAAAAGCCTCGCCTAAAGGCTCGACTTTTAATGCAACCAACTGAGCTATTGCACCTTAACAGTTACTTGCTTTTTATCGTATTTCTTCTGTCTTTTGCTTTGGTTTACATCATGGTTTACACAATGATTAAACTCTCAAAGAAAACTAAGATAGATTCAACATTAAATTATTAATCTCTTTGCAGCATTGAACTGCACCACAAAGTTAGTCAATATTACGCTGTTATGCAATGATTATTTCTTATAGTTTCGCTTATGATAATCACTTTTTTATCTATCTAATAATATGGTATATAATGGTATAGCGTAGCTTTCTCTTTACTTAGAAAATATTCATATACTGTATTTCCATTATATAATATAGTAGCGGTAGTAAAATCAGTAGTGGGTATATAAAGCTATATCTTCTTAAAAATCTACCTGCTGAAAATCTGTTCCTATTACTTGGTATTCTCTGTAATCATGAATACAGTTGTATAACACATAGTTTTATGGTTAATAGATATTGTTCAGAACTGAAAAGCCAACTTATTCGTAATAGAGTAGGTTGGCTTTTGTTGTTACTACTCTATATTCTTTGCAGGACTAAACCGTTTCTCAATGCCATGTGCTAAAAGGTAGTATCTCTATTTCAATATTCTGCCTAAACACATTACTCACCATTTATCGTAAAGAACTAATTAGGATTGACAGCCTAACAAGCACTTCACTGGTATTTTTTTCATGTCTCTCTTCAAGTTCGTTTGTTTCATTAGCCCATGATTCACGTGCTTTAATCCACTTGCCGATTACTATTGGAAGTGTAGAAACCTTTTGTTTGGCAACTGTTGTTAGTTCTTTGTAGCTCTCACTTTTCTCATCTTCATAAACATATTCTTTTAGTGCAGACTGACAGCAATCCAGTAACAGATTTTTGGCACATTCCATGAAAACACCATTGTCTTTATAAAGATAAAAATTATCGTTTAACAGACTTCTATCCTTTTGGTACATTGAAATGTGAGATTTTAAAATCTGAAGTATTCCTGCTGAACGAACTGGTCCGGTAATAGAGCCGCCCCAATATCTTAAATAAACGCAGTCACTATAAATTTCTGACATCAGAGTATTCAAATCAATCCACGCTTTAAATTCATCCTTTAGTAATCCTTTTTGTCCGTCTGTTTCACATAGCTCCAATAATCGTACATACTCATTATATTGTTGGAATATCAGTCGTGTACGTTCTATACCGTTGCTTATAGTCAGCCCCGCAGTAGAGCCGTCTGAATCCAACTTCCACAATTTCCGGCTTGCTTCAATTACTGCATCTGCTTTGGCGTAATTGGATATTGTATCTGTCCCTAATTGATTGACCTTATAATATCTGCATAATTGATTGCGGTATTTATTCATCCATTCTGTATTATCTTCAAGCGCGGATGATGAGAATTGGGCTGTGTGCACATATCTGTATAGAGTGTCCATTAACATGACAAGTTTATAATTTGTCTTTAGTATGGTGTCAGTAGCCCAAAATCCAAGTAGTCCTTCCACATCGGATAATTTTTCTGTCATTAAGATGTTGGCTATTTGTCTAAACACATCACCAGCCATCAATCCACCACTTGCAGGTAATCCTTTCTTATTAATGGTAACGATAATACTATATTTCGGATTATCGGCAGGGAAGTAACCGAAAAATTCTACGGCATATTCACCATTTGAAAGTTGAATTGTTCCCGTTGCTCCAGCTACTTTTACTTTAGCTGATTGGGCAGGCTTAGCTAATCCATCAGAAACAGAGTATTCCAATGCTTGTTTAATGGCAGTGTTACTTTTAGCTATGCTATTAAAGAAAGTCAAGTTCTGTAATGGAGTTGTGAGTATGCCATATCCCAAAGGATTATAAACAAGACTTGTGTCTTTCACTTGATAACCATACTTTGCAAGTGCTTCTGAAAAGGCTTGTCCGTTCTCAAATGCCTTTTTTACTATCTTATAGTTGGCAATATTGGATGCAAGTCCGAAACCTTGTTCCACTGTGATTTTCCCATATCCACCCCTATGCCAATTATGGTCGTACAATGTGTCTTTTTCAATAGCTAAGATACCATTATCAACATCTATCGTATCGGATAATTTAACAGCCTTTGTTTCCAACGCTGCCAAGAGTGAAGCGGTACGCACTAATCCCGATTCTTGCAGAATAGAATCAGAACCAACAAAAGCCTTGATTTCTCCCGTCTGTACTTCCATTACAATAACTTGCCCTACTGTAGCATCAAGTTCGGACAGCTTGTTTTGCAGGATAGAATCAACTCTTACTTGCAAAGTGCTGTCTATGGTAGAAACTTGTTCCGCTTTTTGCTTGGTGCAAGCTATGAATGTAGCTATGCTAATTAAAAGGATAACAGTATTTTTCATGGTAGTTTATGTAAATGGAAATATCATTCATTACTCTTATAAAAGCAATATGCCATTATTGCAATATTTATAATATTGTATAAAATAGTTAGGATAACAGCGACACTATTCCACATGCTTTCCCAATGATTAGCCATAAGTGCAAGAAATCCAGTGACAAATAGAATTGTACATGCCCCATCCATATCACGCCCATTTTTTATTCCTACTCTTATTTCAGCTATAATCGCGGAAATACAAGCTATTCCAGAGTATGTGTATATTCTATAATTACTAATTTCCACCAATGTACAAGATGACATATCAACCCATGAACATACAATATTCCAAGCAATAAGCCCGACTATAAAATAAATGATAGTCGCAATAATTAGGCATACAATAGATTTGAAAATATTCATAATTATAAAGATGTTATTTGCTATTAATCCGTTTATAAACAAGTATAACGGTTTGTCCTCTAAAAGTACCTCCTATGGTAATTCTACTTAATACACCATTCACTCTATTAGAAACGATAACCACCCCACTTTCACCAAAGCCTTTGTATTCGTAACCATCTTTAGATGTTAGAGTAACGGTTTCATTTTTATAAGTTACAGTAGCTTTAGATTCACTAATAAGATGGGCTGTAATGTTTGAAGCACTTACAGTCGTTACTTTCTCATTGTCTATAACTGCATAATCAAACTTGTATTCATCAGCATATAGATTGATACTGAATGCGATTAATGTAAATGCGAACACTAAGAATTTGAGTTTCATATTTATACTTCTATTTAATGTGAACATATAGGATTAGTCTTCCCAATGTTGTTGGGTCATGCTTACATAAAAATCACTTGGCAGGTTATTGAAAATCTTTTGCCTTTCTGTTTTAGTATAGTAAGGGAAATATATCGTTATATCATCAACTTTGGCACGAATCCAAGTTGAATGTGTCTTAGAAAAAAAAGCTGAATCATATTCTAAATTATTCTCCCAAAGCATACCCCCAAAATAAGAAAGTTTTAGATATTTCTTCGTTAAAGTTTCTTTTATCCAAGAACATGGATGTTGGTTGGCATCGAATTTTTCAAATGAAACAGTGCGACCATAATATTCATTATTAGTGCCACAGTGATTCAATATAGCGCATTCTATATATTGATGTCCAATAGGTATAAAAGCGTAAGTCTTTTCTCCATATTCATTATTGTTCCAATTAAAGAATTCACCCGGCTTTAGGCAAATGATTGGAGATAAAGAGCCTTCTTGTAAAATCAAAGCATAATCATATAACTTTTCTTTCTCTTCATGTAGGATATTGATAATAGAAGCAGAAAGAGCAATGGCACAATCAAATGCTTCTTTTCTTGAAATATTCTCCATTTTGCTTAATTGATATGCTTTCTAATTCCCCGAAGAAAGCGGATAAAAAATAAGGTGTGGGAACTATATTTGTCTTATCCTATAATCAGGCTCTCGCATTGCCCTTGGAACGGATAAAACAATAGCATCCCACACCAATAGACAATATCAAAAGCCCACATAAAAATATGAGAGCAGATATATCTACAGTGTGGTGCTATTGCTATCATCTTCGTTCCTTTTCAAATTTGCGAGATTTGATTATAGAAGATAATCTCAATAACACCTTTCGTTAAATATGTCCTTTCAGTGTCTTAACGCATTAAGACCTCTGAAATTGCTGCAAAGTTAGCGAAAGGTTTTGAATAGCTAAAGATAAAACGCTGATAAATGCAGTTCTAAGTGTTCCAAAACATATCTGTAGTAAGTAATTAGGGAAGTATCAGCTTCTTTTCTTTGTAATTGCATAAGCAGGTACTTTTTTTGAACGGGAACTATAAGAAGATTTCTTCCCCAAAAAAGTACCCGTAGTTTCTACAGATTGAAAAATGAATCTCTATTATATATAATAAGGTTATAGGTTTGCAGTCTAACTAAGTAATCAGTAAAATCAATATCTAATCTGTGTAACTCAATAGCGGTATAAAAATTTGAAGTGGGCATATAAGACGATAATTTTTAAAACTCATACCTACTATCAGTTATAAACATTATAGCTGTTTTTCTGATATTGCAGATTAGTACGGCTGTTCGATGCTTATAAATAATTCCGAAAAATCAACATACTATAAGCTACAAGTCGCATTATGCCTTTTTTAAAAGATAATTTTCTTACGCTTGCGCCAGTGCGGAATTAGCTATGTTATCGCAATCTGTTTGGCTTGGAATCATGTTCCATCAGATTTATATATAACCATTATTTACAGTTTCTCTTACATTGCAGTTTTTGAAAGTTACTGTATATTAGAGAACGGGACAAAGTTCTTTATTTCTGAGAATGGTATGATAACAACAGAAATTTCAAACTTTGTCCCTTTCCAACAGATTAGAAACTTAAACAGTCATAAGTATTTAACAGTTCTTCTTGTCTAAGTCCCAAGTATCTTTTAGTTATGGTTACACTTGAATGATTAAATAATTCCATCAGTTTAACTAAAGCCAATTCAGCATTTTCAGAGGATTCAAACACTTTCCTGCCAAAAGTCTTTCTAAGTGAATGAGTGGAAAAATGGTCTATTTTTAAATTGTACTTGCTTTTCAGCTCTTTAAGTACAATGTTTATCCATTGGATAGAATAGACCTTGTTCTTACCTTTCCCCGATAAAAAACAGAACTCATTCAAGTTTTGAATATCCAAAGCTGTATAACAGTCTTTGATATGCTTTTGGAACTCCTTATTAATTCTCACTTCCCTACGTTTGCTTGTTTTCTTTTCAGTAATGGTAAACTTTGCATCATTACTCAAAAGCATTTCCCAAGTAAGTTGCAATAGGTCAGAGATGCGTAAACCAAAAAATATGCCACACCCAACAAGCAGGCTTATCCTATAGTTCTTATCTCTATATAATTTTCTCACCAAGTTTGTAGCACTGTCCCACTGTAGGCAGTCACTTGTTGTATAACTATTCTTCAAACTCATGTTGTTTCAATTTTGTAGGTTTAACCATAAAAGTGAAAGTAAATTCGGAAATCATTTTGTAATAGCCTGATTCTCAAATTACTTTCACTTTTATTAAAAAGTGTAACTAAGATTGCACATAAGTAAAGATTGATAAAATCAGTATCAGTAAAAAAGGATTGATAATACCAATTATTATTAGTAACAGTACTACTAGTATGCTCCATAGTACTAGTTTTTCATTATCATTCATTCTGTAGTATTTTTAAGTTATTAAAAAAGAGAGGACACCTAAATGAATAGATGTCCTCTCATTAGTTAGTCAATAAACCATTTGTAATGCTCATCCCCATGCAAGGCTGCATTAATTCCAACTGCCATTTCAGTAGCATTTAAAGAGCGGTCTAAGAATGAATCAATATAGCTACTCTTATTTGCACCCGTTAATAGGTTGTAGAACTTCCACATATTCAAGTCATTTCCAAAACTGCCAAAGTTCTCATCATTAATGTAGGCTTTTGCAACACTGTTTATTTGTGTGTCAGTTAATAACATTCTTGGCAGTCTCTTTTGGTAGCTTGTTGGCAGGCATTGGTAAAGCCTTGCCTTACCCAATAGAGTAGTAAACTGGTGTTCACTCATTGAAGTATTGCCCAACTGTTGCATCAAATGCAGATGTTTGGCAGGATTGTAGTTGTTGAACAGTTCCAAAGTAGAACGGTAAAGTTCACTTGTATTGCTCACTCTTAAATCATCCTTGTAACCATCTGTAAAGATGCACATATTGCAGCATACTTGGTTCTTAAAGCCAATAGCCAACCTAAATAGTTCTGGAACTTTCTTTGAATACAGGTTCATTTGATTATAGGCTCTAACTCCTACTATCGAAAGATTCAGCTTGTTGCCCTCAACCGTTTCATAGATTGTAGGAATGTCAATACTGAAAGCTGCCCTTTCATAATAGATAGTTTTGTCAGATTCCAATAACTGATTGGCTGGCTTATGGATTGCATCAGGCGTGCGACCCTTAATAACATGAGAGACACGAATATCGGGCGTTCCAATAGTCTCACCATTGTAGTAGGAGTTTGCAGCTTCCCAAACTGTTTCAATAAATGCAGCATGGTTTACTGTAAGCTCATTGTCTTTGGCAAAAACGGGAGTAATACAGTCATTTTTCAAATGTTGCAAGGTAGCTTCTTGGGTGTTTGCCTCAATAAAATGATTTACCCTTTTAGGCGTTACAGTTTCTTCAATAATGGTTGCTTCTTCTGCATACTCACCTAAATTCAAAGTTCTTTTCTCTGTTGGCATGATAACTAAATTATTCATATTGATAAAAGTTTAAATGATTAATAATTCTTTTTTATATCAATATACAGAGGGGGACTAAGGGGGTAGTACACTGTAAAGGTAGGCACTCTTATATATTTAAGGTTACTGACCGAATGGGGAGGGGGCTTTTTATATGAAGTACCTTATATGTCTGTTTTCTTGACTTTTAGCTAAACTGTATATAGCTGATTCTTTAGTCAGATAGTCTTTTTAATGGTATTAGCTGTATGTGGCATATTATAAAGTAGGTGCTATATAACTCTTCCTAACGTGGAAATATTCAAAAAATCGGAATCGGGGAAAATGTGTGGCTGTGGTTCTGCGCCAAAATAAAAGCCGCAAGAATTTCCTGCGACTGTGTATTATTAGTTAGTAAGAAAAATGCTCTGTTTCATTAGTTATTAAGGTAGTTACCAACATTTCTTTCAATTTCTGTATCGGGTATAGAAAGACAAGATTTTCAAGTTTTGTTGGTAATAGTCAGACTATCTCACTAATTAATTGATAACCTCTCTTTTTACCAACCCAGCAAGGGATAGCTTGGTAATAGAGACTGATAAGTTTAGGTTCTATATTTTCTTCGGGGTGTATGTTCAATATCTCAAATATTCTCGTTAATTCATTAACTATTTTCTCATTGGAATATCTATTACCAACCTTGAATATATTCTTAATCAGTTTGATAACCTTATTTCCTTTACGCTGTGTCAGAATCATTTCTTCTTTGATTTTCTTTTTGGAATAGTTAAGTTCTTCTATTCTCTCTTTGCCCAAAGTTTCAAACGCTTCCACAATGAACGGGTCAATTTTCCGCATATCATTGATATAGTCTAAGGCATATTCTGAATAGGGAGTTTCCATTTCACCAAGTTGCTGTACTATTTTTCTGCGTTTGTCCTTTACCGAGCGTGCAGCCTTGATAATCTTTAATTTATCGTCATTCTCATTATATTCGCAATTCTCAAATGTGGGATTGAAGAAATGGCAGTCATTGTACCAATTCATTATTTCTTGTCTTGATTGGTATCTGTTGTTCACCAATACGGAATTAATCTCATTGTCTATGGCAAACCAGTTCTTTGTAAAATCGGGATATAGGTATTTGCGGAACGGTGCAGTTTCAAGAATCTCACCGAAAGCATTTCTGTATTCTTTGTAATCAGCACTATTATATAATGTCTGAATTAAGTTGTAGGCAAATTCTTGTTCTGAAATTTGCTTTTCTATTTGCTCTTTGGATTGAATTGCCATTTCGGGATTCACCCTATAGATATGTGTTGCCGATTTTATACCATTACGGAATCTTCCGCAAATCTGTATGCAGTCCGTATCTATGTCAAGTATGGTATATTCGGAAATATAAGGGTCTGTAACCATTACCAAATCGGGCTGATAAGGCAAGTCCAAGTCGAATGCCGTAAAGAATCTGCCAGTGAAGAAGTTGTATTTCTTCATGGTATCTGCACTCCAATCATTATAAGCATTATCAAAGGAGTATTCATTTTTCAGTTTCAAACGGCTTTTTGGCGCACAGTAAACGGTAGAATCCTCCAATATGTCAAACTGTTTCATTATGGAGTAAATCATTACCACAGAATTGACGAAAAAACAGACTGTTCCCTCTGTATGATTGCCTAAATATTCACTTATTGCCTTGTTGGTATTATAAGTATGTGTAGCCGTAATTTCTTGTCTGTAGTCATAATCGGCACTTACTTCCACTGTTTCAAACTCTTTAAATCTTGGGTCACTGAATCCGATAGGAGTGGCGGAAACAAGTGTCTTGCCTTTGAAGCGGAAAAAGTCATTCATGGGCAGCACTATGTCTGTTCTGTAATCCACATCCTTGATTAATTGGTGGCATTCATCCATCAACAGGAAGAAATGATTATAAATGTCAATACCATTGCAGGCTGTTTTCACCTTACCGAAACTTTCGGGAGTAGTCATTATCTTATGTAGTCTGTTATTAGTCAGATAATTGCGAATCTTATCTGTTGTGACATCTTCATAAACGCCTAACAGATTGCTGTATTTGCCGCACTTGCTTTTGATAACGGGCACATTGGGAACTACGATAATGGAATTTCTTTGGGTTTCAAGTTCCAAAGTGGTAGCACCACAACCGGGTATTCTTTTGGAAAGTATGCAGTTTGACGGAATCTCATTCATTACGTCAGACAGGTATTGACCTTTATGTAGGGTAATCATAATCCTTTGCTGTTTAGATAATCTATAAATTCATCGCTTCTCCTTATGCTGAAAAAGAGTTTTCCGAAACGGAACAGTCCCCTGAGTTTTATATAGGCTTCGGTTTCCCGTAGAAAAGGGATTCTTGCAATATTGTATTTCTGTTCTATCAGTCCTTTTACCACATCCTCTTGGAACTCGCTGCATAGCTTGGGTAGTCTGGACGGGAATACTCCAAAATCCTCATAATCTCCCGTTTGCAGATAGTTAAGAATCCACTGCCAGCCTTGTGTGTTGAGTTGGTATCTTATACCCGTTACTCCTTGACTGCTTATCCATGCTTCACCGTTCACTTGGATATAAAGCTGCTTGTGCTGCTTCATCAGTAGCTTCACTTGTCTGTGTGCAACTTCATTGTTATATGCTTGGGTAAACTGTATCTGTTTCATTTTCTCTGTTCCGATTAAAAAGAAAGCCGAGAGAGGTTGTTCCCTCGACTTTCTTCCAAGCTGATTGTTTAGGCTACTTCATTCTGTTCGGGAACTTGTTGTTTGGCTTCCGCTTCTGATTTCTTCATCCATTCGGGCTTGCAGGCTTCACAGATAAGGCTGTTCACTTCATCCGTTGCTTTCATGCAGAACTTCACATTCCCGTTGAATGTGGAAGAGAATCTCACGCAACGGTAACGCTCACCACCGTTGTTGTACCAGTCCGCTTCAATATAGCCCCTCATAGTGGAGTTTATGTACTGCTTGAACAGTTCCATTACCAAGTTTTCATTCTCTTTGGCAATTTCGACCTCATGTTCCTCCGCTTTGTAGTCGTGCAAACCGTTTATTATTTTAGCCATGCCGAAATGTATTGCCGAAATAAGGTCTGCATCTCCTGCACCCTCAAAATGCTGTGTCATGCCGGTAGCGTAAACAACCGTAACCGATATAATCAGTTCACCTTTTGAGGATTGTTTGAAACGCATATCTGTTCTGACGGGAAACATAAGGAATGCTTCTTTCAGTTCCAGCACGAATGCTGCACTTACTTTAGTGTTTTCTACTACGTTTTCTACCTCATTAGTTACAAAATTAATAGCTCTCATAAAATTTAATTTTAAATTGTTAATACATTAATTATTAATTCATTAGGAGGGTACTGGAGCTATGCGCACTTGCTTGTTCGCCCCCCTTTCTATTAGCAAAATTAGGGTGAAAACACGCGCTAACAAAGTAATCTACCTAATGTCCATGTGTGTAGAAAACATGCCCATTCCAGTACGCAAAAAAAATGCGTACCGAAAAGAATAAGCCTTTCAGTACGCATTTCTGCTATTGTTTTTACGTATGTCGTTTATGAAACTACCATGTAGTTATTAGCTATAACAGACGGAAATTCCTCGTTCTTGTATCTCCTAAGGAGATTGGATAACATTCTGTTCTTGTTGCCCTCCGAATCGTATTCTTCATTATATCTCTTGCCATCATAGCCCACTGTATAGATAAGCCTTGAAACAAGCATCATCTTGTCTTTAGATACCTTTACCTTTTTATTGGGTATGGTGGTAGCCTTTCTTCTCTCAATGAAAAACAGAAACATATCCGTAAACTTCCACTTCTTATAGGATATGTCAAGACTGAACTTGTCCGTAAAGCTGATTTTTGACGATAAGTCATTTCTGATAAAGCCCTCCAAGCCTATGTCCTTTAATTGTTTAATCGTAGTTTCTCTGTCTTGCTCACTATGTATAATATCGCTATATGTATTGACAAAATGCTGCAAGGCTGCTTGAATGATTCTGATTGTGTCCTCCCTTTCAACAACATAGCTTTTCTTGTTGTTCTTCTTTAGGGTGATACTGGTAGCTTCCAATAGATTGGTATAGAGATAGCTAAAGTCTTCTAATACGGACTTGTTCAATGCAGGTGCATTTGTGCCAATATCCTCTATAAAGTCATATACGAACAGAAGTAGATACCAAAACTTGCTAACGTCCAACTTATACGCTTCAATGGTATTCTGTAAATCTTCATTAGTCAGGAACTTCTCTTTGAAAGAATCATCCAGCTTTCTGTATTCTCGTTTTTTGTATTCTTCCAAAGTTCCTTTGAAAGTTTTCATTTCTTTGCTTCTCTCGTATCTTTCTTCAACGGATAAGTTTCTTTCCGCATATCTGTTGGCGAATATGGCAGGTGCGGAAGATTCTACGGGTATCATTCCCATATCTGTTTCCGCATAATCGGGCAGGAAATGGTTGGCTACCTCCCACACATATTCTAATAGTGGTTCATTTAGACATTTGTAGCTTTCATGCCAAGCCACTTTTAAATCGGGCAGTTCTTCTATTTGATACATTGTACATTCATATTAGTTATACTGCAAAATAAAAGAAAAGTCTGCAATCTTTGCCGGATTACAGACTTCTTTTTGTTATAGTAGGTTCTTCATTGCATTGCTTATCTGCTCATTGTCGAAACTATCTAAGTAAACTTGTGTCACTCGTTCCGAACTGTGTCCCATAATCTGCCCTATGATAGCGGTTGATATACCTGCTTTCTTCATAATGGTAGCTTGGCTGTGTCTTGCAACGTATGTGGTGATTGGAATAGATATGCCTAATTCTTCGCCAATCTGTTTTAAGCGTTTATTTACTTTGGTGATAACTTTATGCAGTCTGTTGGCTTTCTCTTGCTCCGTTGTATGTCTATTAGAAAATATCGGGAACAGATAAGGGTTGTTCTTGCTGTGATATTTCTTGATAAGTTCAACCGCTTGCGGAACTAATGGTAGTTTGATGAGCTTACCCGTTTTGCTTCTTTTATAGACAAGTCTGTTGTCTATGATGTTCTTCTGTGTGAGATTGGCTATATCCACAAAGTTAATGCCACCCATGTAATAGGTGAAAGCAAACAAGTCTATGGGTAGGCGCATAAACCTGTTGTCTGTCTGATATTGCAACACTCTGTTTATGTCCTCTTTGCTTAACGCTCTTTTGGCTGTTTCTTGATTCAACTTAGATACTTTGTATTTCTTGAAAGGGTAGTGTTCCGCTTTTACCATATTTTCTTGTATGGCATAATTATAGATGGTGCGCAATGTTCTGAATCGTATGCCGATGGTATTTTCTGCAAGTCCGTTGTTTCTAAGCCATGTCTCGTATTTTTTTAGCCAAGCAACATCTATATCTGTGAAATGAATATTCAGATGTTTATTGTACTTGATGAGTGAATTGTACACTTGTTTAACGGAAAGCATATATCCACGTCTGTTTTCTTCTTGAAGAAGTCGGAGATACTCATTAAATGCTTCTTCTACCGTTTTCGGTTTAACTGAATTAGAAACTTGCTCATTCAAGGTATTGGCTGTAAATAACTTATCTTCTGATTTCAGTTTAACTATTTCCGTTTCGTATTCTTTTTTCTTGTTAGCTATGAGTATGTTAATATACTCTTTATTAGGACAATTCGATTTTGGAATGTTCTTTTCAAAGTTCCAATGCTCCGCTATTACAGACACACCTAAACTTTTGTACTTTCGTTTACCATCCATGCAGACACAAATCATAAGCGGATGTTCACCATTACCAAGAGTTTTTGATTTGTAACACAATACATTAACCGTTATAGCCATTTCTTTTTTCGGTTTACATCTTGGTTTACATGAGAGCTGAAAAATCATTGAAAAGCTACCGAAAAAGACACAAAAGGATATAAAAAAAGCAGCTACTTTAATTAGTAACTGCCTGATAATTAATCTTTTAAAAGTGGTGCCACCAGGAATTGTGATAAATTCGCAAGTAGCTGTATATCATCACTTTTCAGAAATGTCACAAGAGTAATCTCCTCCTATTGCTCCACCGTTGGACTTCTGCGTTTTGCGCATCGTTGCAGCGGATGATTTCTTGGCACAAAGATAGTGAATTAGTTTGATAAATAGCTATACTCTTGGCATTTGATTATCGAACCGTATCAATCTTTTTTCAAGATATAAGTTAATAGGGTGTTCAGTTAGATGTTCTCATTTTGGATTCGGTTTAACAATTTAACCTTTTGACAATGAATATTATAGTCTGATTTTTAGGTGCAAAATTAACTCTTTCAAAAAGCCCTGTTATTTCCTTAATCTGCTTTTGTTGTACACTATGTAGCTATCAGCATTTTAGGGAAAGAGTGATTGCTTTTTTCAGCAAAAATCGGAACGTCAAACTGAACACCCTAATATAAGTTAATCCGATAGTAGTAATTCAATAGTTTGTGTTTATAAATTCATTTAGGAACTTTTCGGGGCAGTCGCAAACTTCCGCATACATTCAAGATAGAAGTGTAATCTCTTGATTGTATGTTTTTTAATTACAATGTCACTTTGAAGACTCTCAGTACTCTTGTCCATTTTTTTGCACATCCATTTTCATCGTGGTATGGAGAGCAACCATATTGCAGTCCGTGATTAATGCTCCCTGATTTAAATACGTTGTTGCACATCCAAAACTCACTTAGTTTTGTATTGTCAACGTTGTGGAACTCTACATATCCAGACATGGTTTGGAAATAACGTCTGAAATTATCAATCTTGTTCGTCTTTATGTCGTTGATATGTGGGGACACACAGACATAATAGTTTTCTGCTTTCTTTATTCCCTCCATCAACGAAAGGATATGTGGTGTAGAATAATCGTCTATGTCAAGTATGTTCGAGAAAAGATTCACTACAACGTTGTTTCTTATGATACCTATGTCATTTAGCTCAACATCATCAAGCTTCTTGCACACTGTTCTTACAGAACATTCTGAATTAATGGCTTTGCAATGAAGCGAGGCACGTTTAATTGCTAATTCCGACGGGTCTATTAAAATGATTTGATTGATATTTTCTTGATAGTATTTCTCACAGAACAGCATTGAAGCCAATCCTTGTCCGCATCCCCAATCGATTATTGTCAATGGTTGGTCAAATTGCTGCGGAAAAGGCTCTGCCAGAGCAGACTGTATCTTAGCTTTATGCATATTACCATAGTTTTTCAGATAATTATATAACCCTTGTTCTTCTGTTATAGGATTAACGCCGCGACCTTTATCAAAGTTGTCAGAAGCATGGGCAACAGCATGTTGTCTAATTGTATCAAAGCATTTATTGGCAGAATTTATCCAATTCGCATACTCTGTACCTTCTTCAATGAGGTACGGCTCATCTGACGTAAACGGTGAAGCACTCAGATTTTGACAATTCAGAAGATCTATTGCTTCCTGTAATTGTTCATAGGCTCGCTTATTATTGACATCAATCTTACAAACATCCTTAACATCATTCAAGAAGGGATATTTGTTTTGTTCTAGAGCTTCAAGAAATCTACCCTTCACTATCAGAGCTTTCGTTGGATGCAATGAACCTACAACAGCACTATAGTAATTAAGGAATGTAACCAAAGAGGGAAGGATGCTGTCCTCTTCTTCTTCAATCGCAATTTGAAGCAAACTGCAAATGTCATCAAATTTCTCGATTAAGTCATCGGCAGTACTAGGTTTTGGGTAAACAAAGGACAAGCCTGCCTGCATTCTGCTTGTTATCTTTATTCCTTCATCAGACACGAGCCTTGCAAGACGGGCCATCGCACCTTGCAGATTAAGACGCTCTGCCAAGTCAAGCATAATCAGCAGAAACGACCTGTTTTGAGTGCTCGAGAAGTCAAGTTGAGAATAGCATTTGAACTTTAGTTGTACAAATTTGTCAATATCATCAGAGGCTTCAGACAGGACATTATACCTTGATGCATAGATGTCGTACAATTCATCAGAATGATCTTGAAGATAGACTTCAAGCGATTCAACACTTGAAGCCTCTGTATATACGTTATAGAAGAAATTCATAATTATTCTTTGTTGAAAATATCTTGCTTTTTTGTCATTAAGATTTGGAATATCTTTTCGTGCTTCTTCAAGCCTTTTGATGTTATTTCTAAACGTTTTAGAATTGCATTTAATTCCTTGTCGTCTTTATCAAAATAGGAAAAAATTTCTTTTATGATGTCTTCACGACTTACGTTATCAGATCTTTCTTCATTTGTCATGCTTTCAGAAAGGTTTTCCAACGTCTTTTGCAATCCCTTCAAACTACCATTTTTCTCTCCATATTGAGCTTTTATCTCTGTTATTTCCGCTTCTTTTTCTTCAATACATTCTTGAATGACATATTCTGCAACTTTGTTGAGCAGAATTGACAAGGGTGTTTGAAGAAGAGAAACAGCGTCAATCCTTTGACAAAATTGAGAAAAAGAATTCCACCACTCTTTGGAACCAACCTTTGCTTTTTTTTTACCTCTCACAATTGTATCTAATACGCAATAGTCTGTCTTTGTTGTTATATTTTGTATATGTTGTTTATTGCACCATAAGTCCAAATAATCGAGATTTTCAGAAATCTTCTTATTGAAAACAAACTGATATACACTCTCAATCGTGTAATAATCTAATTGCGAATCAAGGCGAAACTTTACATCAATTCTGTTACTTTCTGATGTACCATAAAAACTACTGAACACATTGTAGCCACGGTTATATCCAAAGCATAATGCGACTAATTGTGCACTTTTAATACCTTCAAAATTAGAAAGGATCAATCCGTCAATTTTGTCTCTTTTTGATTCAGATCCAACTCCATAGCTCGCTAATACAGCTAAGATATATGTCTGTTTGTTTAAACTATCCAATTCTATCTTTCTTGTAGTTTTATTTTGAGACACAGATTGATTCTCGTTTTTTGCCATCTGCTTTACATCGTCAATATCTATCTGCTTATTTAAATAAGGTAACAAACCAGCGTAGCTTTTTGATTGCGTAAATAGTCCAGAATATTGGTCATTAGAACTTTTCCCCACTTTGACAAGTGTGTTAGCAATCAATTTATTAAAAACAGCAAGTGTCTCAATGTATGTCTCTGAGAAATTCATATACTTTTCCCTTGCCAATCTCATTATAATTAAAGCTCCAAGGATACGATCATACAGTTCTATCTCTTTCACCTGGTTTTTGACATAACAATCTTTTGGTGCCTCAACTTCTTTAACAGAAGCATCTTCGAAAGTACAAACTGCACCAACAATTGAATCAGGAACGAATGCCGTTCCCATTCTAATGTTAGTTAGGGTTCTGTTTTTCTGCTGTTCTTCTGTGAAGTGAATCTTTTTTACACGGGTGATAGGCAAAGAGGATCCAAATAAGTACCACGTTCCGCCCGCTGATATTAGCTCCGTTTCTTCTTCATTCGTCAAGACAATCTCTAGGCAACAGTTGCATTCAATGCACCCCTTGCTTGTTGTTATAAGCAAGAAGTTCTCAAATGAGTTCTGGATATCCTGCGGTTTGTTCATGAAATACTTACTTGGCTTAAGACAAGCGCAACCAAAATAGTGTGCGAGGCACTCAGACTTTATAGGGAAATAGTAGGTTCTCATATTACAATACAGTTTTATCAACTACCGAATTCAGGCTCGGTATGTCGTAATTACTAATCAGATATAAATTGCTTTTTGCTCTGGTACAAGCAACATATAAATCCTTCCAATCGCAAATAATTTTATTCTCACCAGTGTCCCTGTCTTGGATAATTATTGGCAATCTTTTCAGAATATCAAAATTTGGAATAATGACTGTATCAAATTCCAATCCTTTCGCCGATTTGAAAGTCGTTATATGCACATTCTTAATGGTGGCACAACCATCAGGAAATCTTTCTTTGTTCTCATAATAAAGAGAAAAGTCATCAACCTTTCCTTTAAGAATGTTTTCAAATACTTGAACTTCACTTTTCCAAGGGACAAGAATAGCAATATTGTGTGTATCTGACTTAAAAGCGTTTATTATCTCTAATATTGCATTGTTTTGTTTGTCGTCTGTTCGTTCGTGACTGATACCATCTGAAACCATAAACACAGGCAGTTCCCCAATATTGCTTGCCAATCCGTCAATTATCTCTCTTGGAATTACGGCATCCGGAAAAGTTGCTTTCGCAAATTTCATAATCTTTTGAGTACTTCTGAAATTCTTGCTTAGGACATGCTCCACATTGTCGGGAAATAGACTTGTCAACTGCGACTGATAACAACAGTGGTCTGGATAAAGAATCTGCGAATCGTCAGCTCCGTATGACACATTTGACAAAATACCATGATAGTAGCCTTCATCCAAATCTTGAGCTTCGTCAATGATTATTTCCGCAAATTTGTACTTGTGGATTTTATCTCGACTCTTAAGTGAAGTCGCAACCATTTTTGCTGCATCTTCATTCTGACTTCTACAGCAAGCTTTCAAATATTCTTTCAATGTTGTCGTGTAAGTCAACAACAAACTTTTTTTAGCAGGATTACTCATATGGTTTGAGATGTGCCTCCAAAGCGAAACAACCGATTTCCCTGTTCCTGGTCCACCAGACAAGGCAATCTGCGCTGGATCATCTAACGCCGCTTGCTGCGGAATTGTCAGCGTTGTTATCGGAGGTAAGTTAAAATAGTATTCAGCCATAATTATCACTTATTCACTTACTCCTTTAAAACGTCTATGATAAAATGCCAATCCATGCATTTCGTCATAACAACCTAATCGGCATAGAGCATCAATTGCTTCGCTTATTCCTTGCAATGCCGCTTTATGATAAAAATCTATGGTCTTCTCCTTGTTTTCTTTACCCCCTTTACCATATTCTAAAGCGACCGCATAATTATATTGACAATAGGCATGACCTTTTGCTGCACCTATTTGATAATAATGAACAGCCTTTTCAATGTTTTGTGTAATGCTGTTCCCGTAATAATAAGAAACACCAAGATTACAATATGTAGAGGCATCTGCCTTGTTGTTTCTATCAAGATATAACCAACATTGTACCGCATTCTCATAATTCTGTTCACGTGCAAAGTCTGTACCAATATCACATATTGATATAGGGTCTCCTTGTAATGCGTCAAGGTATCGATCCTCGTTAAAATATAAGCAACTCTTATATTCTTCAATCATCAATTTTATATCTTTCATAAACTAGTTATTGCCTCTGATGTTAATCCACTTTCCTTCGCTGTACGGTAATTTCTGCAAGCCGTTTCTTTGCTCGTGTTCGCATAACAATATTCGCAAAGATGTGCACAGGTGTTGTATTGACCGATGTCTTTGCTTATCTTGCAACCACATAGCTCACGCTGCCCTTTGTCTGCATTGTCTTTCTTCTTTACAGCATAGTGATCTGTGTCAAGCATAATGGCATTTGTCGGGATTTCAGAACTTCCAAACAAACCATTGTCGATTGTTTTCACCTCTACTCCAAGCACTTTCATCAAAATGCTGTCTTTCCAAGCGAAACGTATCATCAGATTGTCATCTACACAATGATTCGGAACAATCCCAAATCTCTTGTAGTCCGGCTTCTCTCCACACGTCGTCAGCTCATATCCCCATTTTTTGTTGAGCTCAGACAGTTTTCTTGCGAAATCAACCATTTCCGTCTCTGTCCACTCATGGTAGTTGATTCCGTTTCGTTCCAAGTTGATTTTTACCTTCCTATAAGAACCTATGTCGGCGAAACTGAACACAAACTTCTCTGTATAGCCAAGTAGCCTGTCGCCAATATAATTAATTTTGCAGAGCAAGTCATCTTGCGATATTCTGTCTGTAAGGATTAATGGGTCAAATCTCCAAATAACTCTTCCCTTTCCTAATTTCTTGACAAGAGTCTTGAACGTCTCAATACGCTCATCCAATGGCGGTACGCCTTTTTCCAACCCTTCTGTCACATAATCATTTAGTGTGTACTGAATATAGCACTCTATTTTGGGAGAATGGGATTTCAATTTGGCTAAATGTTGCAACAAAGGTTTCGGGTTCTTGGACCAAAATACGATAAAGCGTGTGTCTTTATAAGAAACATAGCTATTTGCTCCATTGAAAGGGTTGCGCCATGCAGAATATCCAATCTCCAATCTGTGGAAAAACCAGTCGGCATAAAAGGCAGGAATGTCAGTGCTCCTACTCGCAGAAATAATCTCTGGAGCCTGGGCATCAACCCATTCTCCATTTTCACGCTGAATATTTATTTTCTTCCAAGCCATTGTAATATAAGTTACACCATAAAAACTAATTCTCCCAACATACAAAGATACAGAAAAGATTTGAAACATAAGCAAATTTGTTCTTGCATTTATGAGATTTTAAAAACAGTTTTATCTTGTTCTATAAAATTCTATTCGTAATTGACAATCTAATATAGACTTGTTCGGTCAAATGACTCACGCAAACCGAACATGTATTTGACCATCAGTCTTACCATCTATGACGACCGTATCGAGATAATAAGTCCCGACACTTTCCACCATAGATAACCGCCGAAAATTTCAAGGAGCCTCACTAATCATATCCTCACAACTTGAAAGTAGCAGAAACTCTCTATCGGATGCCTTATTTGGAAAATTGGGGCAGTGGAGCAAGGCGCATCATGGATGCCTGTAAAGCACAAGGCGTGGAAACACCTACATGGTGTTCTGACGGTGGTTTTGTGACTATTACTTTCAAACGACCTGATTTAAATCCTACACAATAGAGACTAATAAAGAGGACAAGAAAACGATTAAGGAGGACAAGTACCCCTCAAGTGGAATTGCTCATTCAGAAAATGGGCGATTCTTATATGACTATGAGGGATATGGCGGATGTATGTGATATTAAAGACTTAAAGTATTTCCGTGAGAGCTATATCACTCCTGCATTGGAAGAAGGATTGATTGAACGGCTTTACCCTAACCAACCGAAGCATCCGAAACAGCAATACAGGTTGACAGAAGCGGCTAAAGAATGGCTGACGGGGAAGAACCAATAAAATCATTGCCATATAACCGCATCGGAATGACTGTCCCATTCCGATGCGGTTTTTAATTGTTCCGATACACGTTTGACGGTGTCGCAAGTTAGTAGCTGTCATATTGTTGTGGCTGTTGTTGCCACTTAGCCTCCACATTCCTTGAAAGTTCCACAATCTCCCGGCTCAGTTTCACAAGGTCAATGGTACACTTCTCCAGCTTGTAGAGCAATGCCATCGCCTTCTTCTCTGAGAAGTGGATACGCAGCTCCTTGACAACCTGATTGTAGTTCGTGCCTATGCAGCGGAACTGGGCGTGGAAGTCCGACAGCTTGGTATAGTAATCCACCAGCGTCTTGTCCACTTTTAGCACCTTGAACTTCTGCCCGAAGAAGTGCGCCTTGAGAAAGACAGCTTTTGCGTACACGTTCGATTCCTCGTACATCGTCAGGAACCTGTTCCATTCCACATCGTCGAAACGCACCATCACGCAGTGCGTCTTCGGGTTCAACTTGGGATTTCTCCCGTACTTGCTCTTCTTTTTCATGCTTCTTATTCTTTTAATTTTATGGCTTGTCCATTGTTTAATCTTTGATTAAGGAACCCCGAAATTATCCGACTGCGGAGGATAATTCTGCCCACGGCGGTGAAGGATTTTCAGTTACTTAGAATTATTCGGGTAACTGAAAATATATCTTGCTGTGTCTTTGAAGACACAAAAATCCTCCGCCTGTCGGATTTGTTTCCGAGTGTAATAACTCATCTTGGGTATCGGTTAAGCCGATGAAGTATATCCACCGACCTAACTGACTTTCCGTAATCCCGTCAGAGTTTGCGCCACTGCTCAATGTCATCCCGATAGGCATCGAGGTGCAGACGGACAAGGTTCTCTATCAATCCCGATGCGCTCATGCCCTTTCCTCCGAGGTAGCGGACAACCCTGTCCAGTTCGTCACGCACCGTCTCGCTGACGAACACGGGCTTGCGGTTGACAATCTTGGGGACTTGGAGATAGGTGGTGCGGTATTCCTCCAGCGACAGCCTGCGCTGCTTGCTGCTGACACGCTTCTGCGGCATTGCCGTTCCCTCGACCGCCACACCTGACGGTTCATTCGTCACAGCCGTCTCTGTTTCCTCAGTGACGGTTTTGCCGGGTTGTTCCGGCTCATCCGGTTCAAGACCGATACGCCTGTAGAGGTCATCCATTGACTTGGGAGTGTAGGATTCCCTGCGTCCCATTTTTTCCACGATTTCACGAGCCTGCTGCTCTGTAATGTTTGGTTCTCTCTTCATTGTAAAAAATAAATTGATTAAGTTATTGAATGTGGCCGTGTTCAGCACCTCGACCGATTATCGGGAGCAAAGTAAGATGCTTTAATGCAGTCAGTCAAGCACTTGGGTTCTGTTGGTCAATTTTGTATGGTTTTACTTTATGGCGACTGAAACAGCGGTGCGGACTTCACCGTTTTGCCGGATGTGAATAACCGAAAGGGAAAAAGTCTCAATTACGGGCAATTTTGAATTAAGCCCTTATTCTTGCTCTTGCCACTTCCCTTATTTTCAGTATTAAGAGGATAAACGCTGTTTCCAACCGATTCCAACCGCTACCATCCTGTGCCACATGCTGCCAGTAATCTCAAAATCCATTGCCGGATGATGGATTATGTATTTCTTTGCGGACGAAGGAATGATGACTGCTAAAAGAAAAGCAGCATCCCGGACAATGACTGCCGTACCAACGCAACACGCTTCCACTTTCGGGAAACCCATTGTCTGGTAACGGATTATATATTCCTTTGTGGCAAAAGAAAGAATAACAACTAAAAGAAAGACAATATGGAAATCGTATCAATCGAGAGAAAGACCTTTGAGGAACTGGTCGCTAAGTTCGACCGCTTCGTCAGCCGAATGGATACCATCTGTCATCGGCAGTGCGAAAAGAAAATGAGCGAGTGGATGGACAATCAGGATGTGTGCCGGATGCTCAACATCAGCCCACGCACGTTGCAGACGCTTCGGGACAACGGAACTTTGGCATACAGCCAAATCAACCACAAAACGTATTACCGTCCCGAAGACGTGCAGCGTATCGTCTCCATCGTGGAGGACAAGCGGAAAGAAGCAAGGTTCAAAGGCAGGACAATCTGACAACCGAATAGAGTCATAACAATAATTCCACTAAATCCAAAGTAACATGAATAAACTGATTAACAAAGACAACGAGTGGATAATCCATTTCATGGGCAGCCTCGACCGTCTGTTGGACAATGTAGAGCATCTGACCGCCAACTATCGCCCGATACTGAACGGGGAGCGTTTCTTTACCGACAAAGAGGTTTCGGCACGTTTGAAGGTGAGCCGCCGGACGCTTCAGGACTATCGCACCGAGGGACGCATAGCCTACATCCAGTTGGGTGGCAAAATCCTCTACCGTGAATCCGACATCGAAAGGATGTTGGTTGATGGCTACCGCTCCGCCTACCGACAGACGGCAATCTGATTTTCTTGAAGGAGCGCAGTTTGCCGTCTGCCTTATAATTGCGACAGCAATGGCACACAGTAAAAAGAAGAAGGAACGGCTTACGGATGAAGCATCAATGTTTAGCTTCGTCTGTAAGCCGTTCCCTCTTTTTCTTCTGATTTCCCGTCAGTCGCTTGTTTCCGTTGCCGGATGCCCCAAATGTGTGTGGCTGGCAGTGGCAAGGTTTTCGGGCGGAATACGCTCAAAGCTGTTTGAGGAAGATTCTGCCCGAAACGGCTCTGCCGCCCGACCTTGCCAATGCCGTCAAAGCCACACGCCACCTTTGCATCCGAGCATCGGGGACAGGTGGCTGACGGGATGAGTCTCAACTATACCATAGGTTGCTATCCTTGCCACAAGAGAAGAACAACGTTATCGGATTCCCTTTCTTGGTGGCGCAGATTTCATTTATTACAAACCGTCTGAACAGGATACTTTCTTTACTGCATATTCTAAATGCAATAGCTATAATCATTTCAAGGTTATAAGCATCATAACTGATGCCGTCCGGTTGCTTGACATACTTCATCGTATCACATTCGTTCAACTCCTTATTCTTATATATAGCATGAATAGCCTTGCGAATGTGGCACGAGAGCACCCCGAACAAGTCGGCAATCTCAAATTGAGTCATCCATACAGGTGCAGTCGGTATGATTACTGCACCCGTTTCACTGATTGTTATTACTCCCCTATCCATAATCAAAGACTTTTTGATAAGACACTTCTAACATTCATCATGTCTTTGAGAATAGAGGAATCCAACACATGGGCATAGTGCTGCGTCATTTTGATATTGGAATGACCGAGCATTTTTGCCACATTTTCAATGCTTACGCCATTGGCGAGGCACACGGAGGTCGCATACGAGTGCCGGGCCGTGTGCGTGGTCAAGCACTTTGAAATATTGCATAAATCGGCAATCTCTTTCAGATAGCTGTTCATCTTCTGATTGCAGGGGACGGGGAGCAACACATTTTTCTTTTGGCAAGTCGGATGGCTTTTGTATTTCTCCAAAATCTGCATCGGAATATCAAGCAACGGAATGTTGCACATGTTCTTCGTCTTTTGGCGAGGCTTGCGAATCCAATAATTGCCGTTGTTGTCTTGAACGATATGTTCAGCGGATAGTTGCTGTACATCTATGAACGCCAATCCGGTGAATGCCGCAAAGATAAAAACATCTCGTACAACCGTAATCCTGTCAAGGGAAAACTCCTTGTTGTAGATACGATGCAACTCATCCAAGGTTAAAAACTCGCGGATTACTTCCTTCTCGTGAAACTTGATTCCGATAAACGGGTCTTTGGTTATCCATTCATTGGCAAGTGCGAGGTTGGTTATTTTCTTCAGGCACTTCATATAGCGGATGACCGTATTTTGCTGGCACTCCTTTTCCGTCTTGAGATAAAACTCAAAGGCACGAACCAACTCACCATTGACTTCCGGCAAGGGTAAATCCTCCTTATCGTATTTCAGTCTGATAAGTTCTGCCAGATAGCGTTTGCAGCTTTCATAACGGCGGACGGTAATCAATGCATAGTCCTTGCCTACAAGTTCACGGCATTGGTCGTTATGCTCCTGTATGGTTTGGATGAGTGTGCGGACTCCCTTCGCTTCTTCGTTTGCTCCGAAGAATTTTTCTTGCAAGATTCGGGCAGTAACAGGATGATTCCGTTCCTCCAGTTCATCGAACAGCTTGCGTAACTTGATTTTGGCTTGCTCGATGTAGAGGTTCAGTTCACAAGCCTTTCGGCTCTTGCCCTTGGCGCACTCCTTTGCCTGACTCCACAGAGCAGGTTCAATGCTCATGCGGATGTTGTTTTCCACTCGCGCACCGTTTATCGTGATGCGCATACACACGGAGGCTTCCCCGTTTTTCAGCAGTTTGGCTTTCTTGATGAAGAAAAGCACATTGAATGAGTTTCGTTTCATGTTCCTACAGTTTTTTCGTTGGACAAAAGTAGGAAACCATGCACGCTTTCTTGATACGCAAAATACTGCAAATCAGAGAGAAGTAATCTTGTTCGGTGGAGATTCACACTCCACCTTTCTAGCTCCACCTATTGGAACACCGGAAACGGTAATATTCTGCCGCTTTTTGCGTCCTCTCGGAAAATAAAAAATCCCGATTTCGTTTGGAAATCAGGATTTTACTGCTTGTTGCTTTTCTTCTAAGTGGTGCCACCAGGAATCGAACCGGGGACACAAGGATTTTCAGTCCTTTGCTCTACCAACTGAGCTATGGCACCATGTTTATCTCTTTTGCGGTTGCAAAGGTAGTGAAACTTTTGGACTATGCAATAGCTTTCATAATAAAAAACGCTGATAATTGGCTATATGGCTAATTATCAGCGTTTATGATTTGAGAAAAAATACTGAAAAAGTTTTATAGTTATGCTTTTTCCGCTTCTTCTTCCTTCAAAGGATTCCATCCTTGTGCTTTGAGTTCAAACTCTTGACCGTCACGGGTAATTAGGGCGCAGCCTAATTCCGGTTTGGTGATATGGCCAATCAGCTTGACGCCTTCCATTTCGGCAACCTTTTCATGGTCGGCAATGGGGACGGTGAACAATAACTCATAATCCTCGCCTCCGTTCAGTGCACAAGTGCTCAGGTTCATATTGAATTCTTCTGCCATTACAGCCGTCTGATAGTCGATAGGAATATGTTCTTCGTAAACTCGGCAACCCACTTTGCTTTGGGTACAAATATGCAGTAATTCCGAAGAAAGTCCGTCCGATATATCCATCATGGAGGTGGGTTGTATACCTTCTTCTGCCAGTTTCTGAATGATGTCACGGCGTGCTTCGGGCTTCAGTTGACGTTCCAGAAGATACTCCTTCCCCGAGAAGTCCGGTTGCAAGTCTTTGTCACCTCCTTTGAGCACCGCCTTTTCGCGTTCCAAAAGCTGTAGTCCCATGTAGGCGGCACCCAAGTCGCCGCTGACGCAAATCAGGTCGGTTTCGCGGGCACCATTGCGGTAGACCACTTTTCCTTTCTCACCCTCGCCTATGCAGGTGATGCTGATGGTAAGCCCAGTATAGGAAGCGGAGGTGTCTCCTCCCACGATGTCAACATCATATTCTTCGCAAGCCAAACGGATGCCGGCATAGAGTTCCTCCATGTCTTCTATACTGAAACGCTTGGATATACCCAAGGAAACGGTAATCTGCTTCGGTGTGCCGTTCATGGCATAGATATCGGAGAAATTGACTACGGCCGATTTATACCCCAAATGCTTGAGCGGTACATACACAAGGTCGAAGTGGACGCCTTCCATTAGCAAGTCGGTGGTAACGAGCACTTCCTTTTCGGCCGGGTAGGAGAGGACGGCGGCATCATCTCCGACACCATATCGGCTCGACTCATTCTTTAGTTCAATGCCTTCGGTGAGGTGACGGATGAGGCCGAATTCACCGAGGGTAGCTATTTCTGTTCTCATGCTTTCTTATGCTCTATTAATCAATTCACGCATAATCTCTGTCATTCTCGGTTGTGCCTCGTCTGCAGCTTTCTGCACTTCTTCGTGAGAAACTTCTACGATTTTACCTTCTACCCCCAAGTCTGTAATGACAGATACGCCGAACACTTTGATTCCGCAATGATTTGCCACGATGACTTCCGGCACGGTGGACATGCCCACTGCATCGGCACCCAGAATATGGAACATCTTGTATTCCGCAGGTGTTTCGAATGTGGGACCTTGCGTACCGATATAGACACCGTGCTGAACCTTGATGCCCTTTTCTGCTGCAATGGCGTCGGCCTTACGAATCAGCTCTTTGTCATAGGCCTCGCTCATATCCGGGAAACGAGGGCCGTAAGGTATGTTTTTGCCACGCAATGGATGTTCGGGGAAGTAGTTTATATGGTCGGTGATAATCATCAGGTCGCCGATCGCAAAATCCGGATTTGTGCCGCCACTGGCATTGGAAACGAACAAGGTCTTGATACCCAGTTCGCGCATTACACGTACCGGGAAGGTTACTTCCTTCATGGAATAGCCCTCGTAAAAATGGAAACGTCCCTGCATCGCCATGATGTCTTTATGGCCCAGTTTGCCGAAGATAAGTTTTCCGCTGTGTCCCTCTACGGTAGAGACGGGGAAGTTGGGGATTTCTTCGTACCTTATCTCATACTTTTCAGTGATTTCACCGGCAAGACTGCCGAGGCCGGTACCGAGGATGATTGCTGTCTCAGGCTGGGTGTGCATCTTTCCCTTCAGAAAGGCTGCTGTTTCTTGAATGCGCTCTAACATAGCCAATAATGTTTTGGTTAAATATATATTGTTGATTTTGTAAAATTTCTATTTCTATCGGCAGCACGTAGATGTACGGCTTTAGTGTTTCGTCCAGTGCGGGATGGAGTTTCAGCCTTGCCGCATCTTTCTCCGTGGTGATTATCAGTCTTTTCCACTCTTCCAGGTGCAGGAATTGTTCCTTTATTTGCAATAAATCCTTGGGAGTAAAGTCATGATGGTCATCAAATGACAGCAATTTGACGTGTGGCGTGTAAGATTCCACTTCTTTCTGTAAGGGGGCGGGGGAGGCGATGCCTGTCACCAGCAGTACTTGCTCGTCTCTGGTGAGGGAGGAGAGCACTTTCCGGCTGTTCGTTTTCTCGGGAAATAGCGGTGTCAACATTCCATAGCGGAATCTGGAGAAATACAGTTGTTGGTATGGATAGAGGTGGAGCCGTTTAGCTATGATGTTGAAGTCTATCGGCTTGATATCATCCGGACATTTGGTGACGATGACCATCTGTGCCCGGTTTTTACCGCTTGAAGGTTCGCGGAGTCTTCCGGCAGGGAGCAAGGCATCATCGCACAGTAACCGGTGAAAATCAGTTAGTAGAATGTTCAGCCCAGCTTTTACATGGCGATGTTGGAAGGCATCGTCCAGGATGATGGCTTCTACAGTGGGATTTTCCAGTTTCAGCAGTTGCTCAATGCCGTGGCAACGGTTTTCGTCTACCGCTACCCGTGCATTGGGGAATTTATTTTTAATTTGATACGGCTCGTCACCTATTTGGCGTACATTGCTCTTGTCATCGGCCAATACATAGCCTCGGCTTTTACGCTTGTAACCCCGACTGAGGGTGGCTACATTTACTCCGTTTTTTTGTAATAGCTTTATCAGATATTCGGTATGTGGCGTCTTGCCAGTTCCGCCCACAGCAAGATTGCCCACGCATATTACTGGAACGTCAAAACTCTTTGACCGGAGCCAGCCCCAGTCAAAGAGTTTATTTCGCAAGCATACCCCTATCCCATAAAGCCATGATAGGGGATATAGCCAATGATATATCTTGATAAAGTTTTCCTCCATTTATTGAATATTCAGTTCAAAGGGTACACGTGCTTGTATACGGTCACATTTGTCAAAATTCTCCAGGACGCTGAACTGCTGGTATATCTCGCCCATTGTGCCTTTCAGCATACGTGCTTTGATGTAGTTACCCGGATTGGTGTTCATCAGACTTTCAAAGAAACTTTCCTTTTTCGGATAGCTCATCACGGTATAGGCATCTACTCCGGCCTTTGCAATGGCAATGTCCAAAGCTTTGTCCAAACCACCCAATTCGTCGACTAGTCCTAGTTCCTTGGCCTTGCTTCCGGTCCATACACGGCCTTGGGCAATTTTATCCAGGTCTTCCTTGCTGATGCCTCGGCCATCGGAGCAGCGGGTGAGGAAGAGGTCATATCCGTTGTTCACATACATTTGCATCAGCCCTTTTTCTCCGTCATTCATCGGGCGTGTCAGCATGCCGAAGTCTGCGTATTTATTGGTTTTCACTACATCAAAATTTACCCCGATTTTATCAGTCAGCCCCTTTGCGTTGGGGAACATGCCGAAGATGCCGATAGAACCCGTCAGTGTGGTAGGCTCGGCCACGATGGTGTCTGCATTACAAGAAATGTAGTAACCTCCTGAAGCTGCATAGTCACCCATGGAAACAATGACTGGTTTCTCTTTCTTCAATTCGCTGACGGCATACCATATCTGTTCTGAACCATAGGCGCTTCCGCCCGGTGAGTTTACGCGTAATACTACAGCTTTTACATCTTCGTCATCTTTCAGCTTGCGCAGGTCTTTAATCACCTTTTTAGAGTCGATGCCTTCTTCGCTGGAGGCAGAAGATGAACCACCGTCAATTTCTCCATAGGCATAGTATACGGCAATCACATTTCCACTTTTGTCTTTGGGAACATTCTTCTTTACGTTAATCATGTCCTGCAAACCAAGTACGGGCATGCGGTCGTCTTTGTCGATGCCTACCATCGCTTTCAGGTAGTTGCGTACATCATTCTTATATATTAATGTATCGACCAGTCCGCATTGCACACTTTCTTCTGCGGGATAGAACATCAACATGCGGTCGGCAATGGCGTTCAGTGAGTCTACAGATATTTTGCGTGATTCTGCAACATCATTGGTCACTTGTCCCCAGATGGAGGTCAGGTAAGCGTCGATTTGTTCACGGTTGGCAGGGCTCATTTCGGTAGAGATGAAAGGCTCTACAGCCGATTTGTAGGTACCTACTTTGAATATCTGCATTTCTACTCCGATTTTGGCCAGCAAATCCTTGAAGAACATGGGGGTAGCGGCCAAGCCCCTCCACTCGACCATACCTTGCGGGTTCAGCAACACCTTGTCGGCTATACTTGACAGATAATAAAGACCTTGGGAATAGCTGTCACCATAAGCCACGATGAATTTTCCCGATTCCTTGAAATCCTTCAATGCATTGCGTATTTCTTCGCGTGAAGCAAATCCTGCACCCAGCGAAGTCGCTTCTATATAGATACCTTTAATGTCGTCATTCTCTTTTGCTTTTTTGATAGAAGAGAGGATATCATCCAGGCCATAAGTCTTATAATTGTCTCCCATAAGGGCATCGAACGGATTGTCTTGGCTGCGTTCAGCCAGTGCACCATTCAAATCCAGCATCATAATGGAGTTTTTGCGTACTTGCGTTTCTGACTCCGAAGATGATACCATGCTGAAAACCACCAAAATACTGATGAAAACTAAAACAACGACTGATACGATGATGCCGGTAATGGTGGCAAACGTAAATTTCAGAAAATCTTTCATTGCACTTTATTGTTTTTAGTATGCTAACTTTTAAAAGCTAACAAAGATAAATAATTAGGTTGATATTTACCCTATCTGTCGCTGAGTTTTTCGGTTTGTCACAGTATTGTGGGAGATTTCATTCTCTTTTCTTTTATCTTTGGAGTATTTCATTTCGTTCTTTATGGATAGTTAGTTTCTAAAATGCCAGATATAATTGCTATCTCTTTACTTTCTGAGTCTGTTTCTCTAAAAACTAGTCTTTCCACAGCAATGTTCTTTTCTTACCACAGCTGTGGAAAGAAAGAAACGCGG
>ERZ773142.461-NODE-461-length-37371-cov-7.65321_pt1 | contig 37371 bp, 35 predicted proteins | sample MGYA00580853_ERZ773142 | MGnify/ENA primary metagenome ERZ773142 (study PRJEB29015, sample SAMEA2737862) | human gut metagenome | biome: human gut; feature: human-associated habitat; material: faeces | place: China | collected 2012 ... | reverse complement strand
CTAAAACAAAAAGAACTTGTGTTCGACAAAAAGGGGCGATATAATAATAGTATCTTTACTATTATTCGCCCCGTCGAATATAATAGAATATAATAATTAAAGAGAGTGGAAAATAATGGGATACATTACGGCTAGTCAGGCGGCCAAAAAATGGAATATTTCTCAAAGACGAGTTCAGATATTATGTGTTCAGAATAGAATAGATGGTGTTTTTAAATTGGGAGAAAATTGGGCCATTCCGGAAAATGCTGAAAAACCAATAGATAATAGAAGAAAAGGGAAAAATATAAATGAGAAATAATAAACTTGTGGCAATAGATTTATTTTGTGGTTGTGGTGGATTTTCTTATGGATTTCAACAGGCAGGTTTTGATATTGCTTTAGGAATTGATATGTGGAAAGATGCAACAGTTACATATAAACATAACTTTCCCAATGCGTGTGTAATAAATGAAGATATTACTAATATAACTTCAAAAGATATATTAAAAAAATTAAATATGAAATCGGATGATATTGATATAATTATAGGTGGACCGCCTTGCCAGGGATTTTCGGTTTCGGGAAAGAGAATGATAGATGATCCTAGAAATAGACTTTATAAATCATTTGTTGGTTTGGTGAATGAAATAAAGCCTAAAGTGTTTGTTATGGAGAATGTGCCGGGATTAATACGTTTATTTGGTGGAAAAGTAAAAGAACAGGTATTATATGATTTTACATCATTAGGATATAGCGTTAGGGTCGAACAGTTATCATCAGATAATTATGGCGTTCCTCAACAAAGAAAAAGAGTGTTTTTTGTAGGAATAAATGAGAAGAAAATTTTGAATAGCACAGAATTTGTATTTCCGAAGCCGACGTATGGTGAAGGCAAGAAAGCATTTGTTACATGCAAAGATGCTATTTCTGATTTGGATTTCGTACCGGACGATATTTCATTAGGGGAAAATATACCATACAAAATGCCAGCGCAGTCAGAATATCAAAAACTTATGAGGACAAATAGTGATAGTATAAAAAATCATTCGATTACTATTCACAAAGAACAAACAAAAAAGATTATTGCAATGGTTCCAGATGGGGGAAATTATAAAGATTTACCAATAGAATTACAAAATACTAGAAAAGTGCATATAGCGTGGACGAGGATGAACAGCGAAAAACCATGTTTTACAATTGATACTGGACATAATCATCATTTTCATTATAACGCGAATAGAGTACCGACTGTAAGAGAATCCGCAAGAATTCAATCATTCCCTGATAAATTTGAGTTTGTTGGAATAAAAACAAGTCAGTTGAAGCAAGTTGGTAATGCAGTTCCTCCTCTAATGGCAGAAGCGATTGCGAAACAAGTTATAAATATAATAGAGAAAGGGTGATTTTATGTACAACGGATCAAATCAATATAGATGTATTATCATAAGAGGCAAATCACAGAAAGAAATTGATGATATGTTACCTGCATATGCAAAAGCAATAGACGACAGTACTCCATGTAAAATAGAAGAATTCCCAACAAAATTTAACGACTTGTTAGCACCATATTTAGATTTATCGGCAGATAAGGCAGATAAGAAGAAAGAGAAGACGCTGGATAATCATAGAACAGAAATTGCGGGTAAATTGTTCGGAATGTATTATGAGGATGAAAATGGATATGTATATGCGTCAGATAGAACAAAGAAATTTTTGAAGGACAATGATCAACCGGCTTTTTTTAAGGACCTCTGTTATAAAATGCAATTTCCAAACGGAATGCAAAAACCACAAAAATTTAAGCCGTTATTGGATAATAAAATTTCTATCAGACCAAATGCTTTTTTGTTGAGAGTGCTACAATTGGCATTGGCTAATCACTTGATATTGAATAAAAAAGAAGTGGGATATTATATATTAAATTCACTGGATGTACTTCAAGGTATAGCGGTTCCGGAAGAAGTTATTGAAGCTATAAAAAAAGACAGAAATGCTGGGATTGTAAGAAAAATTGAAACAAAAGGAAAGGCTTCATCTTATAATTATCAGCATATAAATGAACAAATCAATTATTTGGAATTAGCAAATCTGATTTATACAAATGGTGCAGGCGAAGTATGGTTAAATGAAAATGAGCGTGACACTATTCAGATATTTGCTTCTGATTGGAATAAAGAGCCTGCATTTGATGTATATGCGTATGATTTAAAAAGTGCTAGTGGACGTAAACAATTTAAATTGGATTGGACTGTTTATTTTGGAAAGTTGAGTGACAAGGTGGATCAATTTGAAACAACAGTGAATGCTTTAGGTGTTGCAGATGAGATCCCACAAAAGAAAAAAGAAACAAATGGAAAAACTACAGTTGAAATTGGAGACGAAGGTGAGGCATTTGTTTTTGAATATGAAAAGAATAGAGTATTTAAGTTTAATCCGCGTTTAGTTAATAGGGTATTGTCTTTAGGTAAGACAAAAGGATTGGGATATGATATACAATCAGTTGTAGCTGAACCGGGAGATAAAGCGGATTTTGCGAAGTATATTGAAGTAAAATCGACAAAGAGAGTTACTGAACCGAATTTGAGTGATGCGCATTGGATGGATACACTTAATATAACGAGAAATGAGTGGATTGCTGCACAGCAACACGGAGAATTTTATTGTATTTATAGGGTATATTTTGTCAGGGGACGTATTCTGATGTATGTTATTAATAACATATATCAGAAACAACAGGATAAAATGATAGACGTTGTTCCATTAACATACAGAATAGACTTTAGAAAAGATGCGATTGATCAGATGGTTATCGAGGAGATTAAGAACAATGTATAAAGTAGTTTCATTATTTTCTGGTTGCGGCGGTGCCGATCAAGGGATTGTTGGAGGATTTATATTTAATAATAAAAAGTATAATAAACTTCCATTTGAATTAGTGTACGTGACAGATATAGATCAGAAAGCATTGAATTCACATATGAAAAATTTTAAATGCAAGAAAGTTGTATGCAAAGACATATGTGAAACGGATTCTGAAGAGATACCCAATTGCGATATTGTAGTAGGAGGATTTCCGTGTCAATCATTTAGTACAGTTAATCCGACAAAAGATCCTTTTGATGATAGGGCAAATTTATATAAACAAATGGTACGTGTTGTAAAAGATAAACAACCGAAAGTGTTCATTGCCGAAAATGTAAAAGGAATGATGACATTACATAAAGGAGAGATTTTTAAAAGGATTATTAAAGCATTTGAAGATGCTGGTTATACAATCTATTCAAAACTTTTCAATGCTGTAGATTATGGCGTTCCGCAAAAAAGAGAAAGGGTAATTATTGTAGGGGTAAGAAATGATTTAAATAAAATAATGGAATATAGTTTTCCAAGAGAAACAAATAAAAACAACTGGGTGCCTTTATCAGTGGCAGTTCCCCAATTGGCAATTGAGCAAGAAAAATACTATTTTTCTGAAAGAGCAGTTCAGGGAATGAAAAATGCAAAAAATAATATGAAAAGGGGATTGTATCAGGATTTGAATAAGCCTTGTTTAACAGTTACAAGTCATTTGGCAAAAGTGAGTTTAAATTCAAGAGATCCAGTGCTTTTAGTAAATCCAGAAAAAGAATTATATCGCAGATTTACACCATTGGAGGCAGCACGAATCCAATCATTTCCAGATGAATTTGAATTTGCAGGAAGCGAGACGGATGCATATAGACAGATTGGCAATGCAATTCCGCCAGTAATGTTTTGGCATATTTCAAATTCAGTAAAAAATTATTTGGAATTGGTGGAGAGAATCAAACGAAAAAAAGCTATCTGAGAAAAGTAATATGTGCATGATTGGAGGCAGAAGTTATGGCAGATGTACTTACGCCAGAGCAGCGGCGAAAAAATATGCAGCATATTCGTTCTAATAATACTAAAATCGAAATTATATTAAGAAAAGCTCTTTGGCATAGAGGATACCGATATAGGATAAATTATAAAAAACTCCCAGGGAAGCCAGATATTGTTTTAACAAAGTACAAAATTGCAATTTTCTGTGATGGAGAATTCTTTCATGGAAAAGATTGGGAAGTTTTAAAACCACGGTTAGAAAAAGGTGATAATGGTAGTTTTTGGATTAGTAAAATATCTAGAAATCGGGAACGTGATGATGAAATAAATAAAAAGCTATTGTTTATGGGATGGACGGTGATTCGTTTTTGGGGAAATGATGTTAAGAAGAAGACTGACGAATGTATGAGGGTTATCGAAGAAACGATTTTTGAATTAAAACTTGAGGATGATTTTTCTGAAGTGCTGGGGTAACAGTGAGCGTATTGAAAAACGTTGATCAAATTACGAGAAGGATGAATATTATGGATTGTATTTTCAAATCAGTGCACAAAATTGATTATGATGCGGAGAGCATTGTTGAAGTTGAAATGTATCAAAATTTTGATGATTTTGTTACTGTATTGTTGACTAATATTAATGAAAATGTTGTTAATAAGTTATATGTGCCTTCATCGCAGTCAACGCAAGTAGTTAGTGATGTTAGGAATATTTTTGAGTTGCTTGAATTTTCTGAATTGGAAATGGAAAAAAGAAGTGAACGAGTAAAGTCATATGCAGAGGATATAGCGCAAAGACTTTTTGAAAAAGAAAAGTTAAAGCAAGAGCAGATATATCATATGGGACAGAATGTAAAAAAAGGAAGTTTGATTCAGGCAGCGATAAAAAATGATAGCAATTATTCATATTTGCTGGCAAAAGTAGAGCATTCAGAGTTTGTAGATGATTCCGATTTTTCCTTTAAATCAGGATTTCCAAGAGAACAAAAGAAAATTTGGAAAACATGTATTTTTAATTGTAATTTAGAAGATGAGAATGTAGTTGTAGATGAAGCAAAAATTTACGTTAGCAACAGTGGAAAATATTGGTTTTCGGATTTTCTTGAATTAAATGAACTTTCATTAGATGCCCAGAATACGAAAAGAGCATTTAATGCTATAGAAGCTGTCCTCGTAAAAGAGGTTAAAAAAATTGCTCCGGGAGATTATACAATAATAAGAAATACTTTTGTAGGATATATGAAAAGGGAACAACAATTAGATTATAATGGCATGGTGTCAGCAATATTAGATAATTATGAAGCTGATGCGTTAACGAAAGATAATATATCTCAATTAAAAAATCAGTTACTTGAATTACCAGAAAAGAAAAAATTTGATCGCCTTTTTTCGGTCGTTCCTAAAGAAATTAGAGCGAAAATAAAAAAACTATACAAAGTCAATGAAGGAATAGAGATTAAAGTTAATGATTTTGTGCAGGATATTAAACAAAAAATTATTGCAGAGGAAGATACGTTAACTGGCGCTAAGTACATTAAAGTTATGACGAATAACGAAGATGTTTATAGACAATTTAAAATGCAATGTGATGGAGAACTTCTATGGGAAGTGTAATTGAAAACATAAAAGAAAAAATAAATACTTCATCAATGGAAAAATATATAGAAGATATAAAAATAGTTGATTTTGAGTTTAAGGTACAGGAGACATCATTTCTTAAAAAAGAAAAACTGCAGGAAATTTTAATGAGTTTTCCGGATCGTGATACTGTAGAAATAACTATTCTAAATGAAGCGAACGATGGAGTTCAAATTTCAAAAAATTGTGATTGGGACAATATTGATTTAGATGTTTATGCTGAGGACACAGTACAAATAATAGGTCATATTGAAAAAGCGGTTTCGAGAAAAAATATAATATCAATATATAATTATGAAAGGTTTTGCGAATCATTTCTAAAAAAGGACATTTTAAATATAATGTCAATATTTTCAAAGTTGCTTGCGGAAAGAGAGGAAATTCTATTTGAAGTACAGGATTTGGATATTAATTGCATGACAAATAGTATTCACTTTTCATCAAGTGACAGTGTAAAAATTGCTAGAACAAGAAGTAGAAATGATATGTTACAATTAGTGAAAGATAATGCTGGTTTCAGAAATATATCTATGTATTCGTTATTACCGGACGATTTTTCATTTCAAATAATTGATTCGAATAATAAATTAGATGATATTTTTGGTAAAATAGAAACGCTATTGGCCATTTGTTATATTGCGAATGATGCAGAGATTATAGATGAAAGCAGAGTTGCAATTAGAATATTCGGACAAAGAAATATTAGTTCGGAAATAAATATTAAGGATATTATATTTAATAAAGAAATTGTAAAAATATATAATTGGATATATTGTGGTGGAAATACAACGGATAAAGCAGTTATCGCACGGAATATTATTAGTCTTCATTGTAGATATTCAAATTTACTAAATTTAGATGGAAAAACTTATTCTTCGATTCAGTCAAACTTTAATTTATATCAAAAGGATAATGTAGATAGGTACTTGAATTTAAAAAATGATGTGGGAAAAAGTGTTACAGATATTATTGAAAAATCTAATGATTTAGCATTTGATATTCCACGAGGCTTAAAAAATAATGTGTTAGCGGTATTTACATTTCTTTTTACAGTAATACTAGCGAATATAGTATCTAATGCGCCGTTAGATAATATTTTCACACGAGATATTACCGTTATTTTTGAAATTATTATTTTATTTTCATTTGCGTTTTTACTTTTAAATATATATGAAACAAATTATAAAATAGAGCGCATGCAGAGGGGGTTTGAAAAACTAAAAAATAATTATGAAGATGTATTCGATGAGCAAGAATTATCTGAACTTATGAATGAGGATAGTTTTTATAAAAGTGTAATAAATAATATAAAAAAGCAGAGAAATTGGGCGATTGTAATATGGATAGTATTGTTGATAGCATTATTAATTGCAATTGAATTGATTAGTAGTGCCCCAACGCTGGATTATATTATTGCTTTTTTGAAAAGATCAATAAAAAAGACAGCAGTGTAGCTAAAACGATTGCAAAGAGGGAGTCATAACCCGCCACTGCGTTATGGGAAATTTCTATGATAGAGAGACTAAGTGAATATATTATCAGAGAGTGTGTATATAAAAAATAAAACCCTAGACTACTACAACCACCACGCCCAATCCTTCATCTCCACCACCGTATCCGTAAATTTCAAACCGGTCCAGGACAAGTTCATCCACGCTCTGCACGGTCCCAAAGTCCTTGACTTTGGCTGTGGCTCTGGCCGGGATACAAAGTATTTCTTGGAGTCTGACCTTCAGGTGACTGCGGTAGATGGATCGGAAGAGATGTGTCGGTATGCCAGTGAATTTACCGGTATCCAGGTTCAAAATATGCTGTTTCAGGATTTGGACGCACAGAATCAGTATGATGGAATCTGGGCCTGTTCTTCGATTTTACATCTTCCGAAGAACGAATTGCACGTAGTATTATCGAAGATGGTGGATGCGTTGCGTGATGATGGAATTATCTACACATCGTTCAAATATGGAGATTTTGAGGGCGAGCGCAACGGAAGATATTTTACTGATTTTACAATAGAAACATTTACGGATTTCATAAAGGATCTGGAGAAAATCAGGATGGAAACATACTGGATTACAACGGATGTAAGACCTGGAAGAGGCGAGGAAAAATGGCTGAATGTAATGCTGCGAAAACATTAGACAACGCGGCTTTGGAAGGATATGACACCGATGTCATGACGGGTGACCGTGACAAAAGAAGGTATGTAACTGTTTAGTAGGTCTGCGCATTCACTGCGCTGACCGTACGAAAGCATGGGCTTGTAGGCAAAAATCCCATTGCCGAAGGCAATTTTCAATGGATTTTTGCTCGTAACTGTGAGGGTACTGAACAGTTACGAAGGTATTTGTATTATCAGCTGATCCACAGCATGCGCAAGGCGGATCGCATCGATATCATTGTCTCTTTTTTGATGGAATCCGGTGTGAAAATGCTTTTGGAAGAACTGAAAAAGGCTATGAAGCGCGGAGCGAAGGTTCGCATTCTGACTGGAAATTATCTTGGCATTACGCAGCCATCGGCCTTGTATCTGATCAAGCATGCGCTGGGAGAGCTTGTGGATCTTCGATTTTATAATGAAAGGAATCGGTCTTTTCATCCAAAATCTTATATCTTTCATTATGCAGATCACAGTGAGATTTACATAGGTTCTTCCAATATTTCCCGCAGTGCGCTGACATCCGGGATTGAGTGGAATTACCGGTTCAGCAGCCAACGGGATCCTGAAAATTACAAAAAATTTTATCGCACATTTGAAGATCTGTTCCAGAATCATTCTGTTGTGATTGATGATAAAGAATTAAAACGGTATTCGAAAACCTGGCACAGACCTGCGGCTTCCAAAGATCTGGATCGTTATGATAATGAGGAAGAAGAGGAAAATACAAAGGTTAGACTTCTGTTTGAGCCGCGGGGAGCGCAGATTGAAGCGCTTTGTGCGCTGGAAAACAGCAGGGCAGAGGGTGCTTCGCGGGGAATTGTCCAGGCGGCTACGGGTGTTGGAAAGACATATCTGGCGGCTTTTGATTCCAGAAATTACCAGAACGTGTTGTTTGTGGCGCATCGGGAGGAGATTCTGAATCAGGCGGCGGTTTCTTTCCGAAATGTCAGAAATTCGGATGATTACGGATTTTTTCATGGAAAAGAAAAAACGACCGGTAAGTCGGTGATATTTGCTTCTGTCTCTACACTGGGGCAGAGAGAATATTTGACAGAAAAGTATTTTCCGAAAGATTATTTTGATTATATCGTCATTGATGAATTTCATCACGCAGTAAACAATCAGTATCTTCAGATTGTGAATTATTTTAAGCCGAAGTTCTTGTTGGGCCTGACTGCCACGCCGGAGCGGATGGATGGCCGCAATATATACGAAATATGCGATTATAATGTGCCCTATGAAATTTCATTGGGAGAGGCGATTAACAAGGGAATGCTGGTGCCGTTCCGCTATTATGGCATTTACGATGACACCGATTATTCCAAACTGCATGTGGTAAAGGGCCATTACACGGAAAAGGAACTGAATGAAACGTATCTGGGAAATGTTCATCGGCATGAACTGATTTACAAATATTACAATAAGTACGGATCGAAAAGAGCATTGGGCTTTTGCTCCACCAGGGAACATGCGGAAGAAATGGCAATGGAATTCAGCAGAAGAGGAATCCCATCGGCTGCGGTTTACAGCGGTGCGCCCGGAGCGTATGCAGAGGAGCGAAATGCCGCAATTGAAAAGCTGAAGTCCGGCGAAATCCGGGTGATTTTTTCGGTGGATATGTTTAATGAAGGCGTGGACATTCCATCCGTGGATATGGTCCTGTTTTTGCGGCCAACGGAATCGCCGGTTGTATTTCTACAGCAGCTTGGCCGGGGCTTAAGACGCAGCGCCGGCAAGGAATATCTGACCGTGCTGGATTTTATCGGGAACTATGAGAAGGCAGGAAATGTGAGAAGATTCCTGACTGGAAATGCTGGTTCCGCGGCAATGTCATACCGCCCGTCGGACCGGGAAGGAATCCCAGATGACTGTCTGATCGATTTCGATATGCGGCTGATTGATCTGTTTGCGGAGATGGACAAAAAACAGCTGAGAATCCGGGATCAGATCCGGGCGGAATATTTCCAGGTAAAAGAAAAGCTGGGAAGAAGACCTTCCCGCATGGATTTATTTACCTACATGGATGATGATGTCTATCAGCTTGCCATGTCGCATACGAAAGACAATATTTTCAGGGATTATCTCGGTTTCTTGCATGCATTGGGTGAGATTACGGAAATAGAAAATGAGTTGCTGCAGGGCATTGCAAAAGAATTCTTAAATGTTCTGGAGACAACGAGCATGACCAAGGTCTATAAAATGCCTGTCTTGATGGCATTTTACAATGACGGTGATATCCAGACCGATCTGACGGCCCCGCAATTGCTGCAGGCCTGGAAACAGTTCTTCGATCAGAACCGGAACTGGAAAGATCTGGACAAGCAGATAACCTATGAAAAATATAAAGCAATGTCGGATAAAGACCATTTAAAGAAAATCATTTCGATGCCGGTTCATTTCCTTCTGGAATCAGGAAAAGGATTTTTTGAGGAGAAGAGCGGCTATGTGATTTCCCTGAGAAGTGAATTGCAGAGCTGGGTTGAGAATGAAGCGTTGAAAGAGCAGATGAAGGATATTATTGAATATCGCGCGATGGATTATTATCGGAGGAGGTATCGGGAGACGAGATAGGCTTGTTGGCAGGAGGTATTTAGATTGACAAAGAAGAAAAATGAAATCACTATCCGTTCCAGTGCGGCAGAATATCTTACTTATGTTGCATCAGTTGGAGAGCAGCAGGATAGTATTGAAATGCGTTATGAGGATGAGAACATCTGGCTGACACAGAAGATGATGGCTCTATTATATAATGTAGGTACAAATACTATAAATTATCATATAAAAAAAGTGTTTGGTGATAGTGAGCTACAGGAAAATTCAGTTATTCGAAAATTTCGAATAACTGCTGCGGATGGAAAAAGCTACAGTACGAATCATTATTCATTGGAAATGATTATAGCAGTTGGATTCAAGGTGAATTCTGAGCGAGCTGTACAGTTCCGAAAGTGGGTAAACCAGATTGCAAAGGATTACACCATCAAAGGATGGGTTATGGATGATGAACGCCTGAAAAATGGTGGTTCCGTGCTTACGACAGAGTATTTTGATCGTTTACTTGAGCAGATTCGGGGAATCCGCTTGTCCGAGCGCAGATTTTACCAAAAGATAACAGATATATATGCTACAGCCCTTGATTATGATCGCACCGCAAAAACGACAAAGCAGTTTTTTGCAAAGGTACAGAATAAGATGCATTATGCAGTACATGGGCATACGGCAGCAGAATTGATTTACGAACGGGCCGATGCAGAAAAGCCGCATATGGGCCTTACAACATGGGCGGCAGCACCAGAAGGAAAAATTGTAAAAAGTGATGTCACAATGCGTTCATTGGAACGCATTGTGTTGGCTTATTTGGATTTAGCGGAGGATCGAGCAGAACGACATATTCCAATGACAATGGAAGACTGGTCAAAACGTCTAGATTTATTTTTGATGGCAGACGATAGAGAAATTCTTCAGGACGCAGGAAAAATTACTGCTGAGATCGCAAAAGCGAAGGCAGAAACAGAATTTGAAAAATATCGTATTGTGCAGGACAGATTATTTATGTCGGATTTTGATAGGTATATGTTGGAATTAGAGAATCATATACAAAAGTGAAGTATGAAAAGATAGAGGTATTGTAGAAAATGAATCGATTTTCAGAGAAGGATTGGAAGCTGTTTCGAAGCAAGATTGTCGACTGGCAGGAAGCTTACATGGAAAAATTAAACCAGGAGTATGTAACAATATTGACCGGACCAGGAAATTGGATACCTTAAGGATGCTTGCCGCAATGGAGGAGTCACCGATCCGGCTGGTGGAGCGTCTGGGTGAACTTCAGCAGATCATAAAGGAAAAGCCGCAGGATTACAGTTGTCCGTTTGTTTTGTCTACGATTCATGCCAGCAAAGGACTGGAGTACGATGCAGTATATCTGCTGGATGTGATCGATGGGATTTTACCGGCCTAGGTTCTACAGAATTCAAAGTCGGCGTCCAAAGAAGAACTGGAAACTTATGAGGAAGAACGGAGATTATTTTACGTAGGAATCACAAGAGCAAAAAATCAGCTGAATGTATTTACCATGAAGCCGCAAAGTTCGGATTTTTGCGATGAATTATTTGGGCGAAAGGTTCCTAAAAAGCCAATGGAAATACCAAAGAGAGCAACCGCAGTGAACCAGCTCAAAGCAAAGCGGGAGCAGCCGAAAACCATTTCCGATGTAGCGTATCAGTACTTCCTGGATCAGCTTGGAGTTGGCACGGTCGTGGAGCATAAGAAGTTTGGAGAAGGTGTGATCGCAGAGATGGAAAAAGGAAAAATCTGGATTGCTTTTGAAGAAGGCACGAAGTCATTCTAGGCCAGGGCACTGGCGGGAAGTGGAATGCTGAAGTTCCACTAAATGATAAGAAGTTCCGTTGACATGAGGAAGGGTTCATGATATATTCGAGTTAGCAATAGCTAACCAATATAAATGATAGCATTCCAGGGAATGCTATTGCAGAAGGAGGGATTTTAACATGTCAATGATCAACAAAGAAGTAAGTGATTTTTCGGTTCAGGCTTATCAGAATGGGGAGTTTAAAACGGTAACCAAAGAAGATATTCTGGGGAAATGGAGTGTATTTTTCTTCTATCCGGCGGATTTTACCTTTATATGTCCTACCGAGCTGGAAGATCTTCAGAACAAATACGCTGAGTTTCAGGCAGCAGGATGCGAAATCTTTTCCGTATCTACGGACTCTCATTTCGTTCATAAGGCATGGCATGATTCTTCGGAGCGAATTGGTAAGATTATCTATCCTATGCTTGCGGACCCGACCCATGCACTGTGTAAGGATTTCGAAGTGCTGATTGAAGCGGACGGAATGGCAGAAAGAGGAAGCTTCATTGTGAATCCGGAAGGAAAGATTGTAGTATATGAAGTCAATGCGGGGAATGTTGGACGCAATGCGGATGAACTTTTCCGCCGTCTGCAGGCAAGCCAGTTTGTAGCGGAACATGGAGATCAGGTATGTCCTGCAAAATGGCATCCGGGCGAAGAAACCCTGAAACCAAGCCTTGATCTGGTGGGTATGCTTTAATGGAAAAAGAAAAATTTTATGATGTGATTGTAGTTGGCGGAGGTCCGGCGGGATTGACGGCTGCATTATATCTGGCGCGGGCGTGCTATCGTGTTCTTGTGGTAGAAAAAGAAAAGTTTGGTGGCCAGATTACAATCACCGATGAAGTTGTAAATTATCCGGGGGTTGAGAAAGCCAGCGGAAAAGAATTGACAGAAACCATGCGCGAACAGGCTGAAAATTTCGGAGCAGAGTTTTTGCTGGGTGAGGTTTTGACACTGAAAAAAGCGGAAGAGATGCCGGAAACGCAGATATGGGAAATTACGACGGATAAGGGACGGTATCAGTGCTTCGGAGTACTTCTTGCAACGGGAGCCCATCCGAGAATGGTAGGCTTTCCGGGAGAGGCAGAATTCCGAGGACATGGAGTTGCTTATTGCGCGACCTGTGACGGAGAGTTTTTCCGCGGGAAAGAAATTTTTGTAGTGGGAGGTGGCTTTGCAGCTGCGGAGGAATCTGTATTTCTGACAAAGTATGCAAGTCATGTGACCATACTGGTTCGTGGAAATGACTTTTCCTGCGCCGAGGCTGTTGCGGAAACAGCCAGAAAGCATCCGAAAATTACGGTTTTAACTAATACGGAGGTTGTCTGCGTGGAAGGTGACCACCTGCTGCGCAAAATCTCTTACAGAAATAATCAAACCGGAGAAACCAGTATTTTCCATAAGGAAAATGACACATTTGGCGTATTTGTGTTTGCGGGTTACGCACCCAATACCGGCCTGGTAAAAGATATGGTAAGTCTGGACGCTGGCGGGTATGTGGAGACTGACCGAAATCAGCAGACTAGCTGTCCGGGAATTTATGCAGCGGGCGATGTATGCCAGAAGAGCCTGCGTCAGGTCGTAACAGCAGTTGGAGATGGAGCAACAGCAGCCACAGCCCTTGAAAAATATGCGGCAGCCATGCAGGAAAAAACAGGGATTCATCCGGAAAAACCGGTGAAAAAAGAACCAGAAAAGCCGGGAAAGGCTTTGGCGGGTGTCTTCTCACAGGACATTGTAAATCAGTTAAATGTGGTATTTTCCAGGATGGACGGGAAGCTGCAGCTTGACCTGCATCTGGATTCTCGTCCGGTAAGCCAGGAATTAAAAAGCTATATGCTGGAGCTGGCAAAATATACGGACAAGCTGACTGTGCGTGAGAGAGAAGCTTCGGAGGATGCATCCTCCTTCCTTCCATATGTGGAAGTGAAGAATGCGTCCGGGCAAAGCTGCGGACTGGCTTTTCATGGAGTGCCCGGAGGCCATGAGTTTACTTCGTTTATCCTGGGGCTCTACAATGCGGCCGGACCGGGACAGCCGCTTGCCCCTGAAATCAGAGAGAAAATCCAGGCAATCAGTCATAAGGTCCAAATGCAGATTCTGGTATCCTTGTCCTGTACCATGTGCCCGGATCTTGTCGTGGCAGCCCAGAGAATTGCGTCGCTGAATCCATTGGTAACCGCAGATGTATATGACATCGCACATTTCCCGGAATTAAAAGAAAAATATAATGTTATGAGTGTTCCGTGTCTGGTTATCAATCAGGACAAAGTAACATTCGGGAAAAAGAATATCCAGCAGTTGCTGGAAGTGATTGGCACTGGTAATAGCAACGAAATATAACAGATTCCCTATTGACTTTCCCTCGTACATTGTCTATGATGATTTATGTACACGAGTAATAGAATACGATGGATTGAACGGAATTGGTGCATTCATTTTACAATGCTCTGGTTTCGTATATCATTTTAGTATAAGTTCTTTGACTTTGTGTCAGGGAACTTTTTTTCATTTCATAGAAAATTAATTGGGGGAAACATGGAAGATTTAATCAAATTGAAAACAGCGCTGGATCTGATTGTTACAGGTTTATATGAGAAGGAACGCCAGAAAAAGAAGGGGGAGTATTTTTACAGCAAGCGTCTTATTCATGGAATTAATCTGTTTCAGAGTTTAAATTATAAGTACAACCCGGAAGGGTTTGATTTTGGAAAGATGCATGAGCAGAGTTTTATTACGGAGTATGCCATGCGGCCGGTGGCAGAATGGTTTCAGGGATGGAAAAATAAGGAGAGCCTGAAGCTGGAAGACCAGAGTTTTTATTATATGGATGCACTGGTGGGGGACAGTGGTTTTCATACGTTTCATGTAAATGACAATTGCGAGGATTACATCGAGTATGTGGAAAAGGATGTGATTGCCGGGATTGAGCAAAGAGCGGTTTATGACTGTTTAAAGTCACTGGATCAGAATGCGTATGTGAATCTGAGAAAGTTTTTGATTGAGCATCCGGTTATTCCGGCAAAAGATCTGAGGGGATTAAAACTGGGATATGCCCAGAACGGCATTGCGCTGCAGGCAATTGAAAATGCCTATGAAGAGATTCAGAAAGATTGTTTTGTCTGCCCAAGGTGCGGCTGGACTCTGCAGAAAGAAAAGATCGGGATGCGGTGCCAGAGCCGTACCTGCAGTGAAGCAGTTTATATTCCGGGGGAACTGAAAGTGATTTCTGGCAATGCCGGGATGCTGCGGTTAAAGCGTGGTGTGATGAAGTACATTGCGGTTCCGGGAAAGCTGGAACTGGAAATTTATGCGTATTGTGAGAAGCATGGGGTTCAGAGTGTGTTGTGGCCGCAGATGGACCGGTATGATATTGAAATCACGTTTCCGGACGGAACGGTGTGGGCAATTGACGCGAAAGCGGTAAAAGAACCGCATTTTCTGAAAGAGAATGTGGCGCGGGATGGTGGTTTTCCATCCGGGACTTATGACCGGAGTTTTTATGTGATTCCGGATGAGTATGCGGCGGCAAGAACAGATTATAGGATGATCATTAACCAGGAACTGGCACGTCTGGGAGATCGTCAGACCCGCTGTATTCGGCTTTATGATTTGAAAAAAGAAATCAGGGAAAGGGGGAAACGCTGATGCAGGATATCAAAAAAAGATGGAAGCCATATTACGATGAAAAGAAGCATTTTTTGAGACTGGAACAGTTTGTCTTATTTGAGATGGCGCTTATGATCGTGAATCGCTGGAAGCAGGATGCGGACGCCAATAAAGGCTATATTGTATTTACTAAGTACCAGAATATCGGAAAGAAGCAGTATGTTCCAGAGGATTATATCATCCAGAATGCCAGTGTCTGTCTTAGAAAATTCCGTTCTGAAAAGATGTGGAAGGATACGCTGAAAGAATACAAAAAGGATGAGTATGCGGGCATACGGTTATATGACATCACAGAGGACCGGATTGTCGAGAAGAACACGGGAAATCTTGTCTATGCGGCACGTAAAAAGGATTATCTGTGCTATATTCTGTCATATTCCCGCAGTAGGGATAAGCGGTATGCAACCCATGGTACATACCGGTATTTTAATAAAAATAATGAAGAAAAACAGATCTATATTACGCTGAATGAAGAACTGGATGAAATGATCTGTGACGTGAAGCGGGGAGGAGAACCTCGGAAGAGGATTGTAATTACAATGGAAGAACTCCTGGATGCCGCAGAAGAAATACAGGAGAAACGCCCGGGCGATCCCTGTGCCAGGATTCTGAAAACCAATGTGATCAAGGCAGTGAAAAATGGAAACGTAAGCATGGCAGAACAGCTGGAATTGGATCGTGTAGTGAACATTGTGGGCATGGTTGGCGCCGGTAAGACCACATTGTTAAAGGTTCTGGCATATATTCTGGATCAGCGTAAAAAACGGGCAGTGATTGTCACGGATACCGTTGCAGAGGTATTTCAGTTGTATCAGTATTTTCGGTCTTTGGGCTGCCAGTGCAGCCCGCTGATCGGCAAGGCGGAACGGGTAAAATATATTAACCAGTTGATAGGAGAAGAGGAAGATTATCTGGATGAAGAAATTTCAGGATATCTGACGACAAACTGTCTGATTGACGGCCTGGATACAAAAAATGAAAATGCGGTATCCTTTGGCGAGGAACCTTGTACGAAGTTGGAACAGGGAAACCGGCGGTATGTCTGCCCTTATTTTGAACAGTGTCCGGCCACGGCCATGCAGCGTGAGGCATTAACTGGCAATCTGGTGATTACCACCGTCGCGGGCCTGGTTATGGGCAGAGTGGGAAAGCTGCAGAGGGTTTTTCTGGAAGAGGCAGTCGCAGCAGCAGATGTTGTGTTTTACGATGAATGTGACCGGGTACAGAAAAAACTGGATGATATGTTTACTCCTGCAACGGAATTTAATATGTTTATCAATGAGTGTGCAGAGCCGGTCAGCCAGTTTATGCTGGAGACGAATACGCGGCGTCTGGGTAATCTTGCGAGTGCCTATTATGCTGAACTGCAGGCGAAATCCCCCACGGTACTGCAATGTGTTTCCAATGCGGTGAAAGCGGCGAAAAACAGTGGAAACGGCAGCGTGCTGGCCAATACATTTTCTGCTTATACGTTGTTAGACAGCATTGTGGATGAAATATCTGAAGCTACAGTAAAAGAAATCTATCGTCTGATGGATTTTCAGACAGCAGAAATGAGTTCGCTGTTTGATATTATGAGTCGTTCCTGTGAAAGTATCCGGTCAGACCGTTTTGAGCAGCTGCTGGCAGAATGGCTGGATCGAATGGAACCGCAGCTTAAAAATAATGAAAAAAAGATTGCGGTCAGGAAAAAAATACAGCTGATCATTACCTTGATTTTCTTTGACCGGTTTGTCATGGAGATTGGAACAGCGTATGAGGATTCCCAGGATGTCACGATGGGATATAATGAACTGGTTGGTTTCATTCGGACGCGTTTTACCGCACAGCAGGACTACCTGCCCTCTGCGTTAATGGGCAATCTGTTTGGAATAAAATTAACCAGCGAAGATGATATTCTGCTGTTCCGGCAATATGCGTATGGCAGAGCGTTACTGACAGATCTGCCTTATTTGCGGGTCAATAAAGAAGGCGTGCCGATCGGGCCGCATGTGGTGCTGCTGTCAGGGTCCAGCTATGCCAAGGGCTCCTATGAATATCATGTCAATGCGGATGTAAATTATATTGTTGAAGCGGGCAGATCTGTGCGGGAATTTATTGGAAATACACAGTTTATGGAGCTTGGTTTAGCGGAGCGTGTATCCGGAAGTCCCCTTGAAAACCGGGATGCGGTTTTAAGAGATGTAGTAGATCGTTGTACTGCATATATCATTTCTGAATTGTCCGACAAAAAGGGCAAGATTCTTTTGGTAGTGAATAGTTTTTCCCAGGCAGAGACTGTGGCGGATCGTTTGCGGGCTAATTTTGTCAAACGTGGGTGCAGGGAAGAAGTTTGCGCGCTGATTTCTGACAAAAATATAGAAAAGAAAGATTTCAGTCAGTATATACGCCGCGGGGAGGTTTATAAATTTGACCAGAAAAAAGCGAGAATTCTGGTGGCTCCGGCGTTGGCAATTGAACGAGGACATAACATTGTGGATGAGCAGGGCCATTCCTCTCTGAGCAGCGTGTTCTTCCTGATTCGCCCTATGGGTGTTCCGGATGATGTGAAAGAAAGGAGCATTAAGATGAATGGTTATATGGCATCGAAATTATTCGAATACAAAGAAAATGATCTGTATCAGAAGAATCTTTATGTCCGTCAGGAAGCTACGAAATTCTGGAACCGCATGAATTATTCCGCGAAAAGAAGGCTGGATTATCTGTGTGATAAGGAAATAAAAAGAGATCTGGTTTCTACCATGTTTGTTCTCATTCTGCAGATATTTGGGCGCCTATGCAGAGTTACAGACGCATCGAAAGAAACACCCACTGTTTATTTTGCAGATGGGGCATTTCGAAAAAAGATAGATGCAGAAGATGGATTTGATGCGTTAAATGAAATGTATGATTATTTAAAAGACATGCTGTCAGATGAAGAACACGGGGAAATTGCCAGAACCCTGTATGAACCATTCTTTACAGCATACGAAGGAGGTATCCGACATGAGTAAGGCGACTAAGATTTATCCAATGGCTTTTGTTCCGAATCCGGATGCGGAATGCAGGCTTTATTACGTTGGTTTTCCGAAAAAATGGAAGGACAGTCTGATCAGGGCAGAAAAGGCAGCGAATCCCAAGTGGAGCGGCGTGTATGCGCTTCCGACCTACGCTTTGGGCAAAAGCCTTGGAACCTGGATGGACGGAATTGTAGAGCTGGCTCCACTCAGACTGGATTCGAAAGATGAAATGTGGGCAATTTCCTGTGAACAGGAAATCAATACAGAGCAGCTGCTGGAGCATATGAAGGCATGGATTCAGGTTCAGTATGGGAACAATTATAAATACCGTCCCGCGGCAGTGGAAATTCAGAAGCTGCTTCAGGAAATGAAGGTTGAGGACTTGAATGAGCTGGCCGGGAGTAAGAATGTCAGGCTGTTTGATGCAGATGGCATCCCAACAGATAATTATTCTTATGCTGCCTTTTCCCTGATGGTGACAAACGCTTTGACCGGAAAAGAAATCCAGATAGATGGCCACCGTGTAAAGCTGAATTATGCCGGAAAAAATCAACTGATTTCTGATATACAGGGAAAGGGAGACCACAGCTATTCTTATGGAATTTCATTTTCTTTGCAGACAGTTCCGCCGGAACGGAAAGCATTGCTCTTGTGTGATTGCTGTATTCACAGATGGATTCCGGATCGGTGGAGTGAGAAACCTTATCTGAATGGTGATAATCTGACTGCGCATATCTGGATGGAAAACAACAGAATATATAAACTTCCGATTTTTCAGAAATATAAAACGGAAGAGGAATATTCCTGGAAAGAACCGGAAAAAACATATTATAATTTGTATCAGTTCCGGGCGCTGCCGGCAGCAGGAGAAATGATTCGTTCCATCGCAGACTCGATGACTGGAAAACAGAAAATTACGTGTCTGTATAAAAATGGAATGGATGGCTGCGGATTCAAAAAGAATGTGATCGGAACCGGTGTAAGCGTTTTGGAAAAGAAAGATATCTACGATGGTGTATTTTCTTACATAGCAGACATCGTGCAGGCAACAGATGGTGTCAGCCGTGTGGGAAATACGAAGCATGCAACGAAAAAACTGAAACTGGATACGTTGAATCTGAACAAAGAACTGACGAAGGAACAGTGCCTTCTTCTGGCAAGGAGAATGAAAACCTGTACGGAATCGAATCGTCTGACATTTGAGGTGTATGCGACAGATGATACGTAGGAATGCGCAGAAAAAATCATGGAAAAATTAGAGTCCGTATTTGTGTCTTGTGAGGAAATGACATTTACCACAAAACGGTGCAGACTTGGCAGTATGGGAGAACCAATGGAATCTTCTAAGAGTGCGGATGCTTTAAAACGAATCCATGAAATAGAAAAAGAACTAAGTCCTGCCACAGAGCTTACTGCATGTATCGTAGTGCTGCCTGGAAAGGAATGCTTTTATAAGCTAGGGGATCCGAAGGCAGCAATTCGCTGCGGCATGGCGTTAACAAACCGTCTTACACAGTTTGTGACACCGTGGGATGAAACGGTAAAAGAGAACGTTATAGAAAGTAAAATCACCAGCGCAGTTGAGGATCTTTGCAGACAGCTGGGCTATGTCAGGGAGTTAGATGAAAGCGCAATAGAAAAGAAAGAGTTACTGCATCATACACCCGTGATTGGGATGCAGGTTATGACACAGATCTGTACTCCGTATGGGAAAGCGAGATTTTTACCATTGTATGTGGAAATGGATTATGTTTCTGGGAAAGTGTATGCAGAGTGCGACGCATTTGAGCAAACCAGGGTTCTTTACCGGGAGGCAGCCTTTGAACTGGCACATCTGAGCCTGGATAAAAATTTTGAGAAAAAATGTGAAAATGCCGCGCGTGGAACATGGAAGCAGAAAATGATCATGTGGAAAAATCTGTATCGTGACAAGAATCTTCTGGTCCTGATTGAAGCAAATGGGAATACCCGGGCAATCTGTAACGGAATTACAGACAGTCAGATACAGAAGTATCGTTATCTGGCACCATATTGCCCGGAGCAGATTGAGACTGGTACGAAGGAAAACAGTTATTTGCAGGATTTAAATCGTTCAGGAGTCCGTCTGATTCGGATTAGACGGAACGGAGAGATCCCGGATTACTATACGGAAATTTCTTCAACAGATGGTTATTCGGCAACCAGCGGTGTATTCCGGTATGGGCAGGATTATTGGGCAATTGCGGGCAGACCGAATGATAAGTCCTATACTTCAAGCTATAAAAAAACAACGTATGACCTGCCGCACCAGAAATTTACAGAGAGAGACATGATTGAGATATATCCGATTCAGCTGCAAAAGGATGACGATCCGGATGAATGGGTGATTTACACGAATTCCCTGCGCACTGGAGCGATTCAGTACGATGAAGCAACGGCTTTGCCGATTCCGATGCACATGGCGGAAAAGTTGCAGGAGTATTTGCTGGAGGTATAGGAAATCCATTGAAAAAGGCAAACATTGTCTTTCCTGAAAATAACGTGTTCGAAGATAAAATCGAGGATACTTCCGAATATGATTCTGACCAGGGGCGCGGATAGCTAGCAGGTTTATTACAGAAGAGATGGCGAAGCAGTATTTTGCGATGTTCTGGGGCCGAACGGATGTATATGCGAAGCGGGGAAGGAATGGCGGTTATTTTCCCCAGTGTGATCATCGCTGGAATGACAGAATTTGTCCCAGACAAAGGGGAGAGAAGATTCGGTGTGAAGACTGTGAGTATACAAAATGGACAAAACTTACGGTGGAGAAGATCGTAGATCATTTAGCTGGTTACAAAGAAGATGGAACCGATGTGATTGGTGTCTATCCATTGCTTCCGGATGGAATCTGCCGTTTTCTTGAATTTGATTTTGACAAATTTTAGTTGTGCTGCCCCTTCAGGAAAGAGCATTAAAATCATGTTAACCTGGTCAGAATTTTACAATCAATTTTCCATACAACTGAATGAACAGCAGCAAAGTGCCGTGCAGAGCGTGACTGGCCCGGTGCTTCTTCTTGCGGTTCCGGGATCAGGAAAAACGACGGTACTGGTTACACGTCTGGGCTATATGATTTTTTGCAGGGGGATTGCTCCGGAGAAAATTCTGACGGTAACGTACACGGTGGCGGCGACAAAAGATATGTCGGAGCGTTTTGCGAGTCGGTTTGGACAGGATCTGGCAGACCGCCTGGAGTTTCGTACCATTAATGGAATCTGCGCCAGGGTGATTCAGTATTATGGACGGAAAACGGGGCGGACTGCTTTTTCGCTTCTCACGGATGAAAAACGGATTTCCGCGATTTTGTCCGCAATCTATCAGAAAACGGAGCGGGTTTATCCGACGGAAGGCGATCTGAAGAATGTCCGAACCCTGATCACGTACATAAAGAACCGGATGCTGAATGAGAAAGAAATTGAGGCGTTGGATGAGACGGCGGAGATTCAGATTTCTGCGATTTACAAAGAATATTGCAGTCATTTGCGGGAAAACCAGCTGATGGATTACGATGATCAGATGGTTTATGCCTACAACATGCTACGAAAAATTCCATGACTGTTAGAGTATTTTTAGGATCAGTATCCGTATATCTGTGTGGATGAGGCCCAGGACACTTCCAAAATCCAGCATGCGATCATTGCGCTGCTGGCATCCAGAACGGAAAATCTTTTTATGGTAGGAGATGAGGACCAGAGTATTTACGGATTCCGTGCAGCTTATTCGGAAGCTTTGCTGGAATTTGAGCAGCATCATCCTGGGGCGAATGTGCTTCTGATGGAGGAAAATTTCCGCTCCGATGCGAACATTGTTCAGGCCGCGGATTCCTTTATCCAGAAAAATACGTTGCGTCATGAAAAACATATGCGTCCGTCAAGGCCAAAGCAGAGGGAACTGAGGGAGATTTCGGTTGCGAACAGAAAAGCGCAGTATTCTTATCTTTTGAAGGTGGCAGCGGGGTGCACAAATCAGACTGCAGTTCTTTACCGGGATCGTGAATGCGCTCTTCCGTTGATTGATCTTCTGGAACGAAACAGAATTCCATATCGGATGCGCAATGCGGACATGACATTTTTTACGAACCGGGTTGTGATGGATATCAGCAATATTATAAAGCTGGCGGCTGATCCGCAGAATACGGATTTGTTTTTGCAGGTTTATTATAAGCTTGGCACATATCTGCGCAAACAGGATGCCCATAAAATTGCGGATATCAGCAGAAAACAGAAATTGTCTGTCTGGGAGGCAGCACTTCAGTACGGAGATCTGGATGGTTATGTAAAAGGAAGCATCAGCGCAATCCAGACACATATGAAGCATTTGCTGGAGGAACCGGCAGGCAAGGCAATTTACCGGATTGTTCAGTACATGGGATATCAGGATTACCTGACCAGAAGTGAGATTAAGGATAACAAACTGGATACCTTAAGGATTCTTGCGGCATTGGAGGAGTCACCAATCCGTCTGGTGGAGCGTCTGAGTGAGCTGCAGCAGATCATAAAGGAGAAGCCGCCGGATTACAGCTGCCCGTTTATTTTGTCAACGATTCATGCCAGCAAGGGACTGGAGTACGATACGGTGTATCTGCTGGATGTGATTGATGGAATTTTGCCGGATCAGGTTTTACAAAATCCCAGAACGGCCGCCAAAGAAGAACTGGAAAGCTATGAGGAAGAACGCCGTTTATTTTATGTAGGGATTACAAGAGCAAAAAATCAGCTGAATGTATTTACCATGAAGCCTCAAAGTTCGGATTTTTGTGATGAATTATTTGGGCGGAAGGTTCTAAAAAAGCCAATGGAAATACCAAAGAGAGCAGCCGCAGTGAACCAGCTCAAGGTAAAACGTGAACTGCCAAAAACAATTTCAGATACAGCGTATCAGGCATTTCTGGAGCAGCTCGGAGTTGGCATGGTCGTGGAGCATAAACGCTTTGGAGAAGGCGTGATCACAGGAATGCCAAAAGGAAAAATCAGGATCACTTTTGAAGAAGGAACGAAGTCATTTCAGGCCAGGGCACTGGCTGAAAGCGGAATGCTGAAGCTGTGATCAGATACGCTATCTATTTCAGACGAATATCATCACCATAGAAAAGAAATTTTCACGAAGTTCTCAATATAATAAATTGGAGGAAAAAATATGAGCAGAGTATTAATTGTAATCGATATGCAGAATGATTTTGTGACAGGAGCTCTTGGAAGCAAAGAAGCACAGGCCATTGTTCCTAATGTGCAGGCTAAAATCAAAAAATATGCGGATCGTGGTGATCGGATAATTTTTACCAGGGACACGCATGAAGAAAATTATCTGGATACAGCGGAGGGGAAAAAACTTCCGGTAATACATTGTATCAAAGGCACAGATGGTTGGCAGATTATACCGGAACTGGAAGTGGAAGGCTGTGAGTACATAGATAAACCGACCTTCGGATGGCTTAACTGGAGTGGATTTGGTGAGCATGATGAAATAGAGCTTGTGGGTGTATGTACCGACATCTGCGTGGTTTCCAATGCTTTGATTTTGAAGGCCATGTATCCAGAGGCTGTGATTTCGGTAGATGCAGGCTGTTGTGCCGGGGTTACACCGGAAAAACATGAGGCTGCGCTGGAGACAATGAAGAGCTGCCAGATTGATGTGTGGGGCGAGTAGAAGAATTTGTGCTGAAAGAAATCGTATATGGATAATACCTTGCCGGGCTTCATTTTCGCTGGAGCCCGGCTTTCTGTATCCGGAAGCAGTATTTCCTGTGACGGAAAAAAGTGTAGCAATCAAGACTGAAGTGGGTTGATATTTTTGCCGATGGCGTGGTAAACTATGTAATAGATTCACGTCGTTTTTGATAGATTTTATGGTGGAGGATCATAGATGCGATATCTTCCAGTTGCTGAAATAGCAAAAAAATGGGATGTGTCAGAGCGCAGTGCTAGAAATTACTGTGCCCAAGGGCGTGTGAACGGTGCGTTTCTTGTCGGCAAGACATGGAACATTCCGGAAAATGCAGAAAAACCGGAGCGTACCAATAAAAGGAAAGATAAACCGATTACTCTGTTGGATATTCTGCAAGAGCAGAAGGAAAGTGGATGCTCCGGTGGAATCACAAATTACCTGGTATCATAATATTGCTTTGATGGATAAGGTCAAAAACAATGTGGGTGCAGAATATTCCCTCAAGGATATTTCAAAGCCGATTGGTGTAAGCGAATATAAAATAACCATTTGCTGGAATTGAGTTATCAACTGACCCGGTAACGCAAACGAAACGGCAGATGGGTTTTAGGAGGTGCGATATGCAGATACATTATTTTCAGAGATACCACTCCAAAGAGAATGTGGATACTTCAAACACCATGCTGATGCTCTCTCGTTTGTATAACTATAACGCTGATAAGTTCTTTTCTATGCTGAATAGTCTTATTCTTGGAGAGGACGAAAGCCCGGAGATCACCTTTGATTTGCAGGTTGTTGGTGACGATAGTGTTCCGGATGCGGTTATCAGCCAAAACAGCTTCAAAATAGTGGTGGAAACAAAGCTCTACAATCAGTTTTATAAGCAGCAGCTTGTGAATCATCTGGAGCAGTTCGGTGCTGAGGATATAAAGGTTTTGCTCACCATCGACCCCAAGCCGATGAAGCCGCAACTGTTCGATGAACTGGCAGTTGAACTGAGAAAGTATAATAGCGAAAATGCAACCCGACTTATCCATCCGATCAAGCACGTCAACTTGACATTCGAGCAGCTTGTGGACGCTATGGAGGATATTGTTGACGACAGAGATACGGAAATCATTGCCGTTTTAGACGATTTCAAGAAGTATTGCTTTGATGAAAAGCTGATACCGGATGGCTATAAATGGATGAGAGCAATCGTAGCCGGTACAACTTTTCAGGACAATATGGATTTGGATTTGTTCTATGACCAGGAATCTCGCAACTTCTCAGAACATGGATATATCGGCTTGTATAAAGACAAGAGTATCCGTGCCATTGGTAAGCTGAAAAAGACCATCATCGCAGTTGAAAATAACGGCAGCATGACTTATCGTGCCGAAAGCGGAGCCGAACCTACCGCAGATGAGATTGAACGCATCAACGAGGCAATCCGTCGTGCAGATCATTATGGCTATAACCTTCAGACGATTAGCCATAGATATTTCATCGTTGAAAAGTTCTACCCGATGGACTTTAGAAAAAGCAGTAAAAACCCGATTCAAAAAAGCAAATTCTTCAATCTTGCTGATATGTTCGGATATAAAACAATGCCTAACACCGATGTAATCGCAAATGATCTGAACGGTCGGACTTGGGAGGAGTTTTAACCCGATTCGGAAGAAGGCCGCAATGGAGTTTTTAGAGCAGGTACACTTATTCGCCACAAAGTGGATTGAGAAATTTAGAGATCAGAAAATCAGCTGCATAGAGCTGGTTGACCATTACTTGGCTGATGATTGTCAGGCATTGGGATTCCAGATGGATTGCGGCCATGCCTTTTCAGAAAAATATGGCGATGCAGCAAGCAGTTGTGATGCGCTAAATCGTATCATTGACGAGGTCACGGACATTAAATTGCTTGGCTTGGCAATCTATTCCCAATGGCGATATTTTAACAGAACACTGCAAGAATTCCCTCATCCTCTTCAGGTGGCGGGATGAATTGCCTGCTTTTGTTTCCTGATATGCAATAACTGGCGTGATTCTATAATGCACATATCTGTACCGGCAGAAGAGAACTTATGTTCGATAAAACTACAGACATATAGAGAAATATATGATAAAATATAATCAGTCGAAAGAAGAAAGGCTGATTTCTATGAGAAAACTGGATAGTAATGCACATTAACCAGAAAGATAGATACGATACTTCGATACAGATTCCGAATGTGTATATGGAAACACTGGAAAACACCGCAAAATAAATACAAGAATTTGGTAAAATTAGGTGTTGAACCAAGAAATGCAACGAGAGCGGCATGGTCACATGGATACGCGCGAATTTGTAGAACGGAGACAGTATGCTATGCAATGTCAAATGCACGGCTTGCACGGTTTGGGCTGCTTTCTGCGGAAGCATACTTTGTAAAAGTGTCAAGTTAACTGAACCGCCGGATGCGGAACCGCATGTCCGGTGGTGTGAGAGGTCGGCGGCGAAAGCCGCCTCCTACTCGATCCAGTAATATTTCACTTCGGATTGCATACACTATATTGACGTACAGAATATTGTACGCTATAATAAGAGTACAGAATATTGTACGAAATGAGGTGATATGATGTTAGCGGTTAATTATTCAAATCTTCGGGACAACATGAAAAATTATATGGATCAGGTAACGGATGATTATGAAACTATGATTGTCACCAGAAAGAATAATAGAAACGTGGTAATTCTGTCAGAGGAAAGCTACAATAATCTGATGGAAAATGCGCATATTCTTGGGACTAAGGCTAATTATGACTGGCTGATGGAATCCAAAGCACAGTTGGAACGTGGACAGTTTGCAAAGCATGATCTGATTGAGGTAGACGATGAATAAAGTTTTTACTGATAATGGATGGGCAGATTATGTTTATTGGCAGACTGAGGACAGGAAAACACTGAAAAAGATTAATCAGCTCATAGAAGATATTTGCCGTAATGGTAATGAGGGCATAGGAAAGCCGGAGCCGTTAAGAGGTGATTTAGCCGGATTTTGGAGCCGCCGCATAAATGATAAAGACAGATTGGTATATAGAATAGATGATGCCAATGTTTATATCATTGGTTGCAGATTCCATTATGGAGATACTTAAACCGCACATTTTATAAGGAAGAAAGAGCATCAGCAGAGTAAAATCTGTTGGTGCTTTTTGTTTGCCTTTTTAGCACAATAGGCGTTCAGCAGTAAGATATTTTCAGATAATTTCTTGTTTGTCCTACTGCCGGTTGCCGTACCAGAGTATCAAATACCGTCATAAAGTATCTCTGTTCGCAATTTGAAGTATATGGCAAAATTCGCAGAGATTTATCCAGACCGAGAATTTGTGCAACAGTTACTGGCTAATTACCAGACTCTGGACTTACCTTGCCGGACTTCATTTTCGATGGAGTCCGGCTTTCTATATCCGGAAGCAGTATTTCCTGTATCGGCAAAAAGTTAGGTAATTCAGTTGAATATCATTGATATTATTGCCGATTACATGGTATACTATGTAATAGATTAACGTAGTTTTTTGATAGATTTTATGGCGGAGGATCATAGATGCGATATCTTTCAGTTACTGAGATAGCGAAAAAGTGGGATGTATCCGAGCGCAGTGTTAGAAATTACTGCGCCCAGGGGCGTGTGAACGGTGCGTTTCTTACCGGCAAGACATGGAACATTCCGAAAAACGCAGAAAAACCGGAGCGTACCAACAAAAGAAAAGAAGGACCAATTACTCTGTTGGATATTCTGAAAGAGCAGAAGGTAAGTAAATATTCCGGTGGGATCTACCATAAAACGCAGATTGATTTGACATACAATTCTAACCATATGGAAGGAAGCCGCCTGACCCACGATCAAACCAGATATATCTTTGAAACCAACACCATCGGCGTAGAAAAAGAAGTGCTGAATGTGGATGATGTGATTGAAACAGCAAATCACTTCCGCTGCATTGATATGATTATTGATCATGCAAAAGCAGCTCCAACGGAGAAGTTCATCAAAGAACTTCACTTGTTTTTGAAGAACGGCACCAGTGATTCCAGAAAAGATTGGTTTGCTGTTGGCGAGTATAAGAAATTCCCGAATGAAGTCGGCGGCAGGGATACAGCCCTTCCGGAAGAAGTTGCCGATAAAATGAAGGCCTTGCTGACAGAATATAACGCCAAAGAAGAAAAGACCTTTGAAGATATTCTGGACTTTCATGTGAAGTTTGAGCGGATCCATCCGTTCCAGGATGGCAACGGCCGTGTGGGCAGATTGATTATGTTTAAGGAGTGCCTGAAATACAATATCGTTCCGTTCATCATTGAGGACGATCTGAAGATGTTCTATTATCGTGGACTAAAGGAATGGGACAACGAAAAAGGCTATCTGACAGATACCTGCCTGACTGCACAGTATAAGTATAAAGCGTATTTGGATTATTTTAGGATTGTATATTGAAATTGAACAAAACAATATGATGTGTGGGGTGAATACATGCTTATTTATGCAGGCACAAAAAGTGATTTTATGGTTGATACAGAGAATGATCGTTTGGAAACAAAATTATATGAAAATATTAAATTAAAGATGAACCGAACGACAGGATTAAGTGAACTGAATGCCTGGCGGAATTCATTAAAAGAAATGTATATTACATTGAATGATTCCGATATTCCAAAGGATGCAGGTGTGGCGATTGAATATAATATTCCTCAGACTTCAAAACGGATAGATTTTCTTAGGCATAATGATTACCTGAATGCTGCTAAGGAAAAAAGGGAGGCCTTGAACGATTCACAGTTTATAGAGTATTTATATAATCGTGCGTATGCAATGTTGTATTTACTTAGAATAAAACATAAGGCTGTGGATGAAGATTAGAGAAAATGTGAAACTTGTTTGCAAATAACCAGATTAAAAGGAAGAAGGGATTGGCATGGAACATACTGGACATGTTCGAATTGAAAGAAAAATAGTTCCATATCATTTAAAAGATAAAAAAGTTAATTTGATTCCTAATAATACATACGCATCTTTGTTACCGGGAGATGTCAAAGAAAACGAGGTAATAAAAGGAGTTACTACGGGGAACAGAGAGATTGCGTTTATTGGATGTAAATATAATAATTGTAGCTTGGGATACAAAGCATTGGTGATTTCAAATTGCAATACAGGATTATATTCGGGAATAACAAAATTTGATAGAATTTGCTTTGAGGGAAAGGCCGTTAATACTTTTACAGGTCCCGGAAGAGCTTTTATATCTGAAGAGGGATTTGATATTTCGGAGAGAATGAAAGGTATTACTCCTAAAAAATGGGAAGAAGTGAACTCGAAGGTTAAAACAAAGATAAGAGCTGATGAAATTCAATTGTCAGTGGACTTTAGTTTTTGGCATAATTTGAAATATGCTGAAACTTCAATGGGAGAAGCTATACCACGTTTTTCGTTGGAATATATGAGAAAGAAAAATATTAAATCAATTCCACAAATATACTTAATGGTTTATGATTTCTTTTGTTTTCTAAATTTTAGGCGTAATATCAGTTTTGATAAAATTACATTACAAATTAAAGAAGGCGATAAATTTAATACAATCGCGACTGTGTATGTTAATGCTGAAGATAATGGTGAGTATGATCGTAATGAAAATAATAGCATTATTTCAGAAGATTGTAATCAGTATTGGGGAGATCTGTTTAAAGTTGTGGCCTTGAGAAGAACACAGAAAATATATGATAATTTTTATATTCCTCGAAATTCTAAAGAAGCTTCATCAGTTACGTATGAAAAGTATCTTGCTTGTGCACTGAGCTTAGAGAGTGAATATGAAAGACTATATCCTTCGAAGAAAATAGATAATAAATCTTATGCCGATGTACATAATCTTTTTGAAAAAACGGCAGATGAATTAAGTGTATTATTTGATGCTATAAAAAATGGACAGCTTACATTTGATGAGATAACAAAAGGGAGCAGCAGGAAAAGGCGCTGGAAGAACTTGGCATCCCTCTCCCCAACCCGGAGAAGCCCAAAGGCCGGAACAACAACCGCAAGCAGACCTTTGATGCGGTCTGCCGGACGATCCTGTTTGACATCGCCAGACGGCATGGGCTGCATCTGGATCAGGAGCCGTCCTACGGCGGGCGGGACTATCTGGAAAAACAGGATTATATCCTGATGAAGCAGAAGGAGCAGCTTGCGGCGCAGGAGCAGAAGCTGGAAGAACTGACGCTCAAAATCGAGGACGTGGAGACGCTGTTAGATGATGTTTCCGATGCGGCCTATGACAAGGCGGTGGAGGTGGTGACCGATACCGTCCGGCAGGAGACACACAAGGAAGATATTCGTCTGGTGGAAGAATCGAAAAAATGGGTGCTTTCGCCGGAGCGCAAGGCCCCGAAGAAGGAGCGTGACTACGCTGCCGCCCGTCTGGATGGAGTGATTACCAAAATCAAACGGGTCATGCAGAACGCCCTGGCAAAAATCCAGAAAACTCTCATGCAGCCGGAGGTCAAGAAGGCCGGTAAGGAGCAGATTAAGGAGAAGGCCAGAGAATCCATCCGGGAGAAGCTGGCGAAAGGCAGGCTGAACGCTGACCGAGATAACCGGGAACGCTGGGAACGTGAGGGGCGGATTGCTCCGAAAAAGAAACACGATATGGAGTTATGAGGCACCTGATTTTCTGCGGAAACGGGTGCTTTTTTCTCTGCCTGGAGGTGAGAAAATCGAATATATTTGAAGCGGTGAAGGAGTCTGTCACCACAAGGCAGGCTGCGGAATATTACGGGGTGCAGGTTGGCAGGAATGGCATGGCCTACTGTCCCTTCCATGATGACAAACATCCTAGTATGAAGATTGACCATCGGTTCCACTGCTTTGGCTGTCAGGCAGATGGGGATGTGATTGATTTTACCGCCCGTCTGTTTAGTCTGAGCAGTAAGGAGGCGGCGCTGAAGCTGGCGGAGGATTTCTCTGTCCACTATGACGCCAAAGGCCATGACCCGCCCCGCAGGAGGCCGGTCAAGCGAAAAATCAGCGAGGAACTGCGTTACCGGCAGGCGGAGCAGAAATGTTTCCGGGTGCTGTGCAATTACCTGCATCTGCTGGAACGCTGGGAGAAGGAATACGCCCCGCAGACGCCGGATGAAGCGTGGAATCCGCTGTTCGTGGAGGCCCTGCAAAAGAAACCGTACACGGAATATCTGCTGGATATTCTCTTGTCCGGCAGCATGGAGGAACGTGCTTCCGTGGTCGCTGAGTATGGAAAAGAGGTGAGGAAGATTGAGCAGCGAATATCAGAGTTTACCGCTAGCCACCCGGCAGGCCGCCATGAGCGCAGCCGAAGCCTTAGCGCCGGAGCGGAGCGTTGATGAGGTGCGGGAAAGCCTGTCCGTCACCGAGAAGGGCCAGCCCGCCAACACCATCGGCAACTGCCGGACGGTGTTCTGCCATGACCCTCTCCTGCGTGGGGCGATCCGCCTGAACCTTTTGACTGACCGGGTGGACATTGTACAGGATTTAGGCTGGCGCAGGAATACCAGTGCCCTGACGGATACGGACGTGAAATATCTGCTTCTCTATTTTGAGCAGACCTATGGCCTGACCAGTGAGAAAAAGATGACGGCGGCGCTCTCCATCGTGGCGAATGAGAACTGCTACCATCCCATACAGGACGTGCTAAACGGCCTTGTCTGGGACGGGACGCCCCGCATCCGCTCCTGTCTCCATCATTTCTTAGGTGCGGACGAGAGCGACTATGTGGAGGAAATGCTGAAACACTTTTTGCTGGGGGCTATCCGGCGGGTATTCCGCCCCGGCTCCAAATATGAGGAAATGCTCTGTCTGGTGGGCGGTCAGGGGGCTGGCAAGTCCAGCTTCTTCCGCTTGCTGGCGATCCGGGACGAGTGGTTCAGTGACGACCTGAAAAAACTGGACGATGACAGGGTGTATCTGAAGCTGCAAGGACACTGGATTATCGAAATGTCGGAGATGCTGGCTACCAGCAGCGCCAAAAGCATTGAAGAAATCCGCTCCTTTATCAGCCGCCAGAAGGAAACCTACCGGACGCCCTACGAGGCCCAGCCCAAAGACCGGCTGCGGCAGTGTGTGTTCGGCGGTTCGTCCAACACACTGGACTTCCTGCCCCTTGACCGGGCCGGAAATCGGCGCTTTTTGCCGATCATGATTTACCCGGAGAATGCAGAGGTTCACATTTTGGAGGACGAGGACGCCTCCAGAGCCTATCTTTTACAGGTCTGGGCGGAGGCCATGACGATTTACCGCAGCGGCCACTACTCTATGAAGTTCAGCAAGTCCATCCAGCGCCAGCTGGTGGAGGTGCAGAAGGATTTCATGCCGGAGGACACCGAGGCCGGACAGATACAGGGCTTTCTGGAACACTACACCGGCAGCATGGTCTGCTCCAAACAGCTGTTCAAGGAGGCGCTGGGCCACACCTACGATGAGCCGAAGCGGTGGCAGCTGCACAATATCAACGAGATCATGAACACGGTGGTGACGGGCTGGAAACCATTCTCCAATCCCCGGATGTTCACCGGATATGGCAGGCAGAGGGGCTGGGAACGGGACGTTTCCGGCAACGAACTGCCCGGCAACGAAGATGGATTTGTGGAGCTGACCGAGGAAGAATGCTGCCAGCTGGAACTGCCGAAGGAGTGGATCGCATAAAATTAGCGGTCTGTTGCCGGGATGGTTGCCACTTGGTTGCCGGGTTTGTTGCCGGGGATTCTCCGGTCTGGATACGGAAAAAGCCTGTAAATAAGGTATTTTCTAATATCTATCTCTATCTCCGGCAACGAAAACAACGAGATTTTTCAAGAAAATTGATAAAGTAAGATTTGCAGGTCAGACGGTAGTTTACAGGTTTTCAGAGGTTCGTTGCCGGACTTCGTTGCCAGTGCTGCCGTCTGGCCTGCTACTCTATGGAGGTAGCCTATGGAAAAAAGCAAACAGCAGAAAAATAAAGTCCGTTTTGTGGTGGTGCGGGAGTTCTCCGGGGAGAAGTCCATGCGGGAAGCCTTTGAGCAGCTCATTGAGCGCCAGACCTGCGAACACTTCGAAGAATGGCGTCATCAGCGGGAAATGGCAGAAAACGCTGCGTAAAAACGGTTGATTCGAGGACAGGGACATGGTACTATAATGGTATCGTGTCCCTGTTCATAGAAGGAGAACGCTATGAGCAGGAAAAAACAAGTCTATGAGAAAATCACCGCTCTCTACTGCCGTATCTCTCTGGATGACGGCGGCGACAATGAGAGCATGAGCATCAGCAACCAGAAAATCATGCTTCGGGACTTTGCTGAAAAGCATGGAATGTTCCAGTATGAGTATTATGTGGATGACGGCTATACGGGCCGCAACTTCAACCGCCCTGCCTTCCAGCGCATGATCGCTGACATTGAGGCGGGGAAGATCGGCTGCGTCATCACCAAAGACCTATCCAGACTTGGTAGGAATTATATTGAAGCTGGCAGCTATATCGAAATCTTTTTCCCCAAACACAATGTACGCTATATCGCCATCACGGACGGCGTGGACAGCCTGACCCGTCAGGAGATGGACATCACGCCTTTTAAGAATATCCTGAACGATATGTACAGCCGGGATATTTCCAAAAAGGTGCTGGCGGGCATCACGACCCGTTCCCGGCAGGGAAAGTTCTGCGGGGGGACGCCGCCCTTCGGCCTGATGCGTGACCCGGAGGACAAGGGGCATCTCATCATTGACCCTGAGACAGCGCCAATCATCCGCAAAATCTATGACTATGCCCTTGACGGGCTGGGCTGCATGAGGATTTCCAAACGTCTGATGGAAGAAAAAATCCCAATCACCCATGTCAAAGCCAACACGGAGTTTGACGCCAACTATTATTTCTGGGGCGGAGCCAGAATCAGTCACATCCTGAGAAATCCATTCTATAAGGGCGCACATTTGGTCTTTCGGACGCATCAGAAAGGCATCCGCTCCAACACCTATGACATTATTCCCCGTGACCAGTGGGAAGTGATCGAGGGCTGCCATGAGGCCATTGTGACGCCGGAGGAATGGGAACAGGTGCAGGAACTCATTGACCGCAGGCCGACCATTCAGGGGAATTCCTGCCCCTTTTATAATCTGTTCCACGGTCTGGTCTACTGCGCCACCTGCGGGAAGTCCATGCAGGTGCGGTATGAGAAAGTGGGCCGAACCGGGAAGAACCGCTTCACCGGCGAAATGCGGGAGCCGATTGACAAGGCGTACTATATCTGCCAGACCTACAACCGCATGGGCTGCAAGGTCTGTTCCAGCCACAAGATCGAGGCCAGGGATTTATACAATCTGGTGCTGAAAGACATTCAGGAACTGGCGGCGCAGGCTATGAAGGATGCCGATGCGTTCTACCAGCGGCTCAGCCGCCGGATGGAGCACCGGTATCTGGTGGACGCCTCCCAGACAGAAAAGGAACGCCTGCGGCTGGAAGCCCGAAATCAGGAAATTGACGGGATGTTCCTGAGCCTGTACACCGATAAGGCCAAAGGCATCCTGACCGAGCAGCGGTTTGTGAAGCTGACGGCGGCGCTGGAACAGGAGCAGGAATCCAACCAGAAACGCCTGCATGACCTGGCAATGATGCAAGGTCGTGCCGATGCGCAAGAAAGCGAAGTCCGCACTTTTATCAAGGAAATCCGGCGCTATGCCGCCATCGAGGAACTGGACGAGGCGGTGCTGAACCGGCTCATTAGCCGGATTCTGATTGGAGAAATCAAGAAGATTGATGGTCAGAGGACACAGGAGGTTAAGATTATTTACAATTTTGTTGGGGAAATGTCAAGGTAGAATTTAGACGCTAAATACTTTTAATTTATATCAAAAGTGATACAACAATTTTCTTTTAATGCTATCAGGCAATAAAGTTATTCCTTTGGCCAGAGTAAAAGGGATAACTTTATTTTGCTAAAGCATACTAAAAAGGGCGCGTTGCAGAAAATTATCCGCAACACGCCCTCTTCTATAAGTCCTTATGTCAAAATCAAATTATTGGTAATCTTGAATATTGGGATAAGCGGCACCGTTATTATGCGCGTAAGCTGCTTCAAAGTAGTCGAGGCTTTCAAAAGTAATGCCCTGATAGTTTCCGACATTCAACACATCAAAAGTTAGATTCAGAACATCACCAGCGGAATATTGGTCAAGAAGATTTCCTGCAAATTTCCATCCTATGTTTTCCTCATAAGTATCCTCGGTAAAATAAAATGTAGTCGCATCCTCAGTCGCATCATAACTAATGTCAATAATTATATCAGAGAAATGAACTTGATCTCCAGCATTAAAGTCTTTGAGATAATCTACAGTTTTTCCATCAGCAGGATTAATAAATTGAGCATTAAGTTGTGTCATATCAACAACCTCTGGAGGAAGAGAATTAAGTCTGTAAGATTCTGCAACAGAGAATTGATAAACTCTGTTATTATCCCCAAAGTAAAATCCATCTTCCGTCATAGGAACACTTGAACGAGCATTGGCATTGTAATAATGGGCATAATACAACTGCCATTTGTATGTCTCAGTTGAAACAAACTGTGCTTTCCATGTACCAGAACTGTCTCCTGCTTTCTTTGTATAAAACATATACTGATTTGTACCAGTAGTTGCTTGACTTACCGTATCACCAGAGGCATCTGACAAGATGAGTGCAATCTGTGTAAAAATATCGACAAAGATAATCCTATGTCCATGCATACGGATAGAACCAACGCTGTTATCTACTTCTGGACGAAAATAAACCTCAGGCCCCATATCACCCGTGTTATATTCTATGCTAGGTGAAACAAGATAGGCCCAACTACTATCCTTTTCACTCTGTCCATCGAGATCGATAAGCTTTTCCACATAATCTGAAAGGATAATCCAGCCAATCTTCCACCAATTCACTTTGCTTGCTTCAGCAGAAGAACTGATATTCTCGTTGTCGGCATAAGCAAAAGTAGTGTTAGAAAAACTTATGCACATAACCAAGGAAAGAGTAAGTGCAACAATCTTACGTGTTAGCTTTTTCCCTTCTCTTATAAAACCAAAACAATAATGCAAATGATGGATGCAATAAAAAAGAATACTCCAGCAACCCGCATCAAACCAAGATATAAATCTGTAGGTTCACCGCCTTTTACAGAAAAGAAGTGTTCAATTTTCCATAAAAGTTCCGGCTTAAAAATCATAAAAAAACTTAATAGAAGCAAAAGGATAAGCCATATGTTATCTATGTATAACACTTCCTTTCTGCTAATACTGAAAATTCAAATAAAAAAGCGCATAAGTAGACAAATAATCATGCCTAACTTATGCGCAAATAGAAACAATTTTAATTCTAAGCCTCCAAAGCTGGCAGCGTCGGTAAAAATGCTCCATTATTAAGTTAGGCAACTTAACCTTAAAACAAATCATCGGTCTTACCTCCCAACAATATAAATTTCGACTTTTCACTTTTATTTTATCACCTAAAGCAGAACTTGTCAATGAATTTGTCTAAAATAAGTCGATTTTCTTTTTTGATTATGTGCATTTTTAACTAATAGAAAGAAAGTTGTATTGAGGGCGATTGGTGTTCCTTATTCCATATGTCGGAACTGTATGAAGTGAAAATAGTTTATCCGTTGAAGAGTCACTCCACAGGTTATGCTTGATTCTTTCAAAGTTATGTTTCTATAATATGCATCCGTACTGTCATATTATAATTCACATTATTGGATAATATAAATTGACAAGTATAAGATAAACAGACAAGGAGTCGCTGCCACCCGTAAAACGGGTGGCTCGGGACGCAGGCTTTAAGCCCACTCTACTTGGCCGCGCCTCAAGGCGCTAGCTTTCTCTTTTAGGCTATACTAAAGTTTTTATTTCCCTGGTACAACCGGGGATTTTTTTGCTTCAAGCCGCCAATTAGAACGGCAGCCACAAAGATTTTTCTTTGCGGCTGCCGTTTTCTTGAATTCATCACTTGACAATGTGGCAAAGAGCTGATGAG
>ERZ773142.458-NODE-458-length-37585-cov-17.8334_pt1 | contig 37585 bp, 33 predicted proteins | sample MGYA00580853_ERZ773142 | MGnify/ENA primary metagenome ERZ773142 (study PRJEB29015, sample SAMEA2737862) | human gut metagenome | biome: human gut; feature: human-associated habitat; material: faeces | place: China | collected 2012 ... | reverse complement strand
GAGTTTGTCATTTTTAGTGAAACGAACAATATAAATAAAAAATATTTTCACAAGATAAAATTTTATTTTTTTATAAATATTTGCAACAACTTTTATAACAGTTGTTTTTAATTGTTATTTATTTTCTTTTTTAGTTCTTGTTCTTTTTGGTTTATCAGAAGATTTTTCTACTGATTTTTCATTTTTTCTTGCTGATCTTTTTCTGCCTGAATTTTTTTCTTTATTTTCGCTTTCGCTGTTTTCTCCCTTGCTTTTTTCTTTTGCTTTTTCAACAAGAGGTTTTCTTCCTTTTCTTACTTTCATAAAGATTTCAAGGATTACTTCAGCTTCAGCAAAAGGCACTGACATAAATGAGAAGTTTTCATAAACTTCAACACCTTTTATTTTATTGCTGTCTATATTTGATTCTTTTACAATAAATTCAACAAGTTTTTTAGGTGTTATCTTGTCAACTCTTCCAAGAGCAATGAAAAGTCTTGTTTTTCCTGTGTGATCAACTGTTGCTTCTTCAATCTCATTGTAGTTTGAAGTATCAAGCACATCTTCGTAAGCACTTTTTAATAAAGATGCCACTATTTCTTCTGGATTTCCTTCTTTTAATAGATCTTTTGCCATATCTAAGAATCCATTTAAGTTTCCTTCCTGAAGAATATTTGTAATATTTTCTATTATTCTGTGTTTTCTTGAAAGAATAACATCTTTTATTTCAGGAAGTTTTTCTTTTCTTATATCAGTTTTTGTTATTCTTTTTATTTGAAGAAGTTTTTTGTATTCTGAAGGAGTCATAAATGTTATTGCTGTTCCTTCTTTTCCAGCTCTTCCTGTTCTTCCTATTCTGTGTACATAACTTTCTGCTTCTTGAGGAATTGCATAGTTAACAACATGAGTAAGATCATTTACATCTATTCCTCTTGCTGCCACATCTGTTGCTACAAGGATACTTAATTTTCTTGCTTTAAATCTGTTAAGAGTAACTTCTCTGTGCTTTTGAGTAATATCTCCATGAAGTTCTCCTGCATCATAACCTCTGTCGTTAAGTTTTCCTGTAAGTTCATTTACATCATTTTTAGTTCTGCAGAAAACTATTCCATAAAAATCAGGTTCTAAATCTATTATTCTACAAAGAGCTTCAAATTTATCTTTCTGCTTTACTTCAAAGTAAATCTGATCTGTAAGATTTGTTGTAAGTTCTTTAGCTTCAACTTTTAAGATTTCATAATCTTTTCTCATATGGTTTTCAGCTATTTTTAAAATTTCTTTTGGCATTGTTGCAGAGAAGAAAAGCATTCTCTTATCTTTATTTGTGCTTTCAAGAATTTTTTCAATATCTTCAACAAATCCCATGTTAAGCATTTCATCTGCTTCGTCAAGTATGAAATATTCAAGTTTGTCCAGTTTTAAAACTTTTCTGTCTATTAAGTCCTGAACTCTTCCAGGAGTTCCAACTACAATATCAACACCTTTTTTAAGCTGTCTTATTTGAAGTTCAATAGACTGTCCTCCATAAACAGGAACTATTTTTAATTTTCTTCCGTTTGCAAAAGAGTTAATCTCTTCAGCAACCTGAATAGCAAGTTCTCTTGTTGGTGCAAGAACAATAGCTCTTACATTTCCGTTGCTTTTATCTATCATTTCCAGTATCGGTAAACCAAACGCAGCTGTTTTTCCTGTTCCTGTCTGAGCCTGACCGACTACATCTTTTTCACCTTTTAACAATACAGGTATAGTTAAAGCCTGTATCGGACTTGGTTCTTCAAACCCTTTCTTTGCAAGAGCTTTTATTGTTTTTTCACTTAAACCAAGTGCGGCAAATCCTTCTAATTTATTAACCATTCGTCACTTCCTTATTTTAAAAATTTATTTTTTATTATATTTTAATAATAGTACAATTATTTTTTATTCTTTTTACTATTCTGCTATAACCCAATAATTATATCACATCTTTTATAAAATGTATATTCTTTTTCTGAACATTTAATTATTTACCATGTTTCTTTACCGTTTTCTTATTTTATTATAAAATAAAGAACATATTTTTTAAAATTCATCAAAGATATATTTTTCTAATTTCATATATGAAATTTTTCAACCTCTTTTATCCTTGATATTTACAATTATTTATTTTACAATATACAGGATAATTTAAATTTTGGAGGAAAAATGGTTAAGAAAAATGGTTTGTTTTATGCCGTTCTGGCATCAGTATTGTGGGCTATTGTTAATCCTGTAATAAAAACAGGGCTTAGTTATGATATGTCTCCTATGAATTTCGCAGGTCTTAGATTTACTTCTGTGGGAATTATTCTTTTAGCTTATACTTGGCATAAAGGTATGTTTGCAGAAATAAAAAAATACAAAGATTTATTTCTTCTTCTTACTTTTGTAAATATATTTCTTGGATATGCAGCATTTTATATTGGGGTTAATCTTGCAGACGGAGCTGTTTCATCTATAATTATGGGAACAACACCTTTTGTAAATATTATACTTAGTCATATAATGACAACACATGATAAGCTTGACAGACATAAGGTTATAAGTATTTTAATCAGTCTTGTAGGACTTATTATGATTATAGGTGTGAAAAAAGGAGGATATTCTATAGGAGCTGTTGGTCTTACAGGAATAGCACTTTTATTTTTAAATATTATCCTTCAAGGATTTTCTGCTATAAAATTATCTGAATATAAAGCTAATATAGATCCAGTATTTTTAAATGCTGTTCAAATGTTTTTCGGAGGATTTCTTCTTTATATAGCAGGAGTATGTATTGAAGGATACCATAGCTTTATTGGAAAACCTCTGCCTTTTTATTTAAGTCTGGGAACTCTTGTTTTTGTTTCTGTATTTGCTTTTAGTTTTTGGTTTATGGCTCTTCAGGATAAAAATACAAAGGTTTCAGAAGTAAATATGTGCAGACTTATAAATCCAATTCTTGGAGCAGTTTTAAGTTGGATTATGCTTCCTGATGAAAAGCCTTCTTTTAATACTGTAACTGGTATGATTATAATTGTATTTTCTCTTATTTTTTATTTCAAGGGAAAAGAATATTTTGATAAAAATAAAAATGAAGAAAAGCCAGCATAAATTGCTGGCTCTTCTTCTGTGAACGATGTTTTTTGTTTTGACAGTTTTAATTGGAGGTCTGTCTACATAATTTAATATATTTTAAAACTTTATTTTCCTAACATATCTTTTATTGCTTCAAGAGTTCTTTCTATATACTCTGTCTTTGCACTTTCTCCCATATGACCTATTCTTAAAACTTTATCTGCATAAGGGCCATAAGATCCACCTATAAATATTTTATACTCATCTTTAAGTCTTTTTATAAATTCATTTACTATAAATCCTTCTGGAACATAAAAAGCTGTTACTGTTGAAGAGAAATCATCTTCAAGATAAAGTTTAAGTCCCAATTCTTTAAGTCCGTCTCTACACATTTTTGCTGTCTTATGATGTCTTTCAACAATATTTTCTATTCCCTCTTCAAGCATATTGTCAACTGCCACATCAAATCCCATTAAATCACTTGAAGGCATTGTGTATGGGAAAAGTCTTTTTTCAACACAGTCTTCCCAATAAGAAAGATTACAATAGAAAGAAGCTATAGGAGTTTTTCTGTTCTTTATCGCTTCCCATGCATCACTGCTTACTGAAAGCATTGTAATTCCAGGAGGTGCTGAAAAACATTTCTGTGATCCTCCAAGAGCAATATCTGCCCCATACTCAAGAGCATTAAACTCTTCTCCTCCTATTGCAGCAACTGTATCCACTACTGTAAGAATTCTTTTTGATTTTAAAAGTCTGCATATCTCTTTTACATCATTTAAAACCCCTGTAGGAGTATCACAATGTACAACTGTTGCAAATTTAAAATTGCTGTCTTTTTCTAAAAACTCTTTCACTTTTTCTATATCAATTTTTCTTTTTGTATCAAAGCTAAGTGTTACAGGAACTCCTCCGTATGGTCTGACCATATCAGCAAATCCTGCTCCAAAAAGTCCGTTCTCTATTACAAGAACTCTGTCTCCTGGTTCTGTAAGAGAAGCACAGGCACTGTCAAGTCCTACCATTCCTTCTCCACTCATAAGTACCATACTTTCTTTTTTACACCCAAATATCTTTGCTGTCTTTTCTGCAAGTTTATCATAAAATATAAAGAAGTCCTCGTCCAAATCAGGATTTCCAAAAAATTCTGAACGCTTTTTCATAACATTTTCTCTTACAATGCTTGGTCCTGGTGTCATCATTAAATAATCTGGTTTATACATAAGTCCCTCCCAATAAATTTCATGTTCCTGTTACATTATAAGTATACCATTTTATGAATATTTTAAAAGCTTTTTAAAGAAAATTGTATTAGTACGATTTAACGAAATAAAATTTTTATTTATTGAACTATGTATCTTTTGCACTTAATTAATAAAAGTTTACTATAGATTGTCCCTTTTAAATTTTTAGATTTTTATAAGTTATAACTGATAAATTTTTTATAAATTTTCTTTTCAGAGTACAAAAAAAGAGCTGTTAGACAGCTCTTTCAAATTTTAATTATTATTTTTTGATTCTTTCTACATATTCGTTAGTTCTTGTATCTATTTTGATCCATTCACCTTGTTCAACGAATATAGGTACTTGAATTTCAAATCCAGTGTTTAATCTAGCTGGTTTTAATACTTTTCCAGAAGTATCTCCTCTTAATCCTGGTTCAGTATATTCAATTTGTCTTTCAACGAAAGTAGGAATTTCTACTGCAACTGGAGTAGTTTCATAGTAAACAACTTCAACTTCCATTTCTTCTTCTAAGTAGTTTAAAGCGTCTCCTAAGTCTTCTTCTGATAATTCTACTTGATCCCAAGTTTCTGGGTTAGAGAATACATAAGATGTTCCATCGTGGTAAGAATAAACTGCTTTAACTTTTTCAAGTCTGATGTCGTCCATTTTTTCGTCAGCTTTAACAACTGTATCCACAATGTTTCCAGCTATTAAGTTTTTCATTTTTAATTTTACAACAGCAGCGTTTCTTCCAGATTTATTATACTCTGCTCTTAATACAACAAATGGATCGTTTCCTATTTTAATTGTACTTCCTTGTCTTAATTCTTGAGCTATTTTCATTTTGTCCCCCTTTAATATTCTTGTATATATTTATATATTTTTTTTACCAGATTACATTTCTCTAATAAAAATTTACTGTACTTTTCACAGATAATACTGATTTCATGAAAATTTTCAAAGAATATTTTAAAATCTTCTTTTCCTTTTTCCAATGAGTTTTTATCTCTGTCATTATAGTCCTCTAAAAGAGTGCAGTAATTATCCAGTATCTCTGTTTCCTTTTCTGTAAGCCCTTCCACACTTTCTCTGAATCTTTCTGTAAAGGCTTTTATCTTATCCATATGAGCTTTTTCTTCCTGAAGATATATATGCCACATAAAAGGCTTTTCAAGAAGTATTCCTCTTACAAAAGAATCTTCTCCCCTTGTAAAATTAAAGTCTGCTGCTGAAATTACTTCTTCATATTCTTCCTGAGACAGAAAATCTGCATACATCATAGTTATTTTACCATATTTTACTATTTTTCCAAAATTTTCTATTAATTTTTTTTGTAAAATTTCAGAAAAACTTTTTTGAGTCTTTTCTCCCATTAAAATAAGGAGTGTTTCTCTCTTATAATCCTTAAGAACTTCTAATAAGTTATCAAAGTTTTTTTCATAAGAAAAGACTGTTCCAATAAGTTTATCTTTAATATCCACATTAGGAAAATATTTTTTTAAGACTTCTTCTCTGTTATTTTTTCCATATTCCTTTCTTTCAAGAAAGCCTGAGTCAATTATAACTCCTCCACTTTTTTCACTGAATCCAGGCATATAGAATATTTTTTTTAAGGTTTTTGAGTCTATAAGAGATTCACAAAGATGAAAATCTTCTATCCATTTTTCTCCTGAAAGATATTCAAGATTTATCCAAAGTTTTGAATTTTCTTTAGCCCTTTTTATATATTCTTCAGGAACATTACAGCCAAAAGCTTCTATAAATACATCAGCTGTTCCAAAAGTTTCTGCATTTTCCTTTACATATTTTTCAGTAACACAGATTAAACCATCTATTTCCTGAAAGTCTATATCTTTAACTTTCTTGTTAATTGCTTTAAATTCTTCAAGCCTGTTCAAAACCATTCTTATTCTAACATTTTGAAAGATTTTTTTCAACTCTTTTGATATTCTGTAAACTACCCCTATATCTCCGAAATTATCTATTATCTCACAAAATATGTCTATACTATTTACTTTCATTGTTTTTTCCTACTCTTTTTAAATAACTTTCTCTTGCTTTTACCATCCAGTGAGGCTGAAATATCATAGCTCTCCCCACTGCTACACAGTCAAGAAGATTGTTTTCTACAAGATAACTTGCTTCTTGCTCTGTCTTTATTTTTCTAACACCTATAACAGGTATGTTTACATGTTTTTTTATAACTGTACCCATATATATTACCCAGTCAAGAGGAAAATCCTCTGGGAAATTATCTATTTTTATTTCCTGCTTATATTTTGGATCAGGTGCTCCTGTTGAAACATGAAGAATATCAACACCAAGTTTTTCAAGATACTGGGCTGTCTTTATTCCATCTTCAAGAGAAGGCTCATTTCCTCCCATTCTGTACCCAAGAATAAAATTATCATCAAAAAGATGTTTTGTTCTTTCTATAAGGACTTTATTGAAATACATTCTTCTTTCAAAATCTCCCCCATATTTATCATCTCTTATGTTCCACATTCTTGAATTCAGCTGAGATAAAAGGTATGTATGTGCCCCATGAATTTCTATTCCATCAAAGCCAGCTTTTTTAGCTCTTTCAAAGGCTTTTACAAATTTTTCAAGAATATCATCTAAAACTTCTTCTGACACTTCTTTTATCTTTTCTTTAAAACCTGCATGATGTATCTGTATAAGCATAGGAACATCATATTTTTTTCCTATTTCAGATACTTTTTTAAGCCCCTCTATAAATTTATCGTCCCAAAGACCAAGCTGATTTTCTCTTAATTTTCCATCTTCTGCAACACAAGTTGCTTCAACTATTATAAGCCCTACACGGTCTTCAGCTATCCTTTCATACCACTCTATAAGCCTTTCTGTAACAAAACCATCTTTGTCTATAAGAGAAAACCTTACAAGAGGAGGAAGAACTATTCTGTTCTTAAGTTCTATATTTCTAATTTTAAGAGGTGTTAATATATTTGCCATGATTATTCCTTTTTAATTTTCTGTTTTTAAAACCTGCATTAAAAAATAATTTGTAATTTATGCAGTGAGTTGAACGCTGAAAAATGGCACTGTCTGAACGAGTGAGTTTGCCATTTTTAGTGAAACGAACAAAATAAATAAAATTATTTTTTTAGCAGGGCAGCTTTCTTTTGGTTCGTTTTCTTTGTCTGCACAAAGAAAATGAACATCTATTTATATTTATTGTATCTTCTCTCATCTAAATATCTTTTTATTTCATTGATACAAATTCTTATTCCTTCAAATCCTTTTCTTATAATAACCATTACAGCCCACACTGCAAGAGCAATTACTATAATTCCTGTAAGCACAGGAAAACTAGCAAACATTGCTGAGAAAAGAAACAGAGGAAGAACTATTCCAATAAAACAAAATAAAAGTATCACAAGCCAACCGGCAGTAATTGCAAAAGCCCCTATAAGAGCTGCTAAAAGCTGAAGTGCACCAAACATAAAACATGCTACAAACATTATTCCAAGTATAAGTTCCATTTTTTAATCACCGCCTCTATAATATTTATTATTTATTAAGTCTAAACTTACCTACAACTTCTATGTGGCTTGTTCTTGGGAACATATCTACAGGCTGAATTTTTTCAAGTCTGTATCCTTGTTCTGTAAGAATTTTACTGTCTCTTGCAAAAGTTGAAGGGTTACATGAGATATACACAATTTCTTCTATTCCGTGTCCTGCAAGTTTTACAAGACTATCTCCCTCAATTCCTTTTCTTGGAGGATCAAATATAACTGCATCCACTCTTTTTCCTTTTTCAATAAGGTTAAGAAGTTCTTTATTTACATCTCCTGTTATAAATTCAATATTTTCAATATTGTTTTCTTTAGCTGTTCTCATTCCATCTTTTACAGCTTCTTTAACTATTTCAATAGAATAAACTTTCTCTGCATTTTTAGAAAGAATCATTCCTATTGTTCCAGTACCTGAAAAGGCATCAACAATATATTTATCCTGAATATTATCAAAGAAACTGATTCCTATATCATAAAGTTTTTTAGTTTGATTTACATTTATCTGGAAGAAAGAATTAGGAGAAATATTAAAATTAATTCCGTTTATGCTCTCCTTAATATATTTGTCTCCAAAAAGATGAATATTTTCTTTTCCAAGGGCAACATTTGTTATGTCGCTGTTTAAAGAAACATAAACTGATTTTATTTCTTCTGTATTTTCATAAATTCCTTTTAAAAATTCCTCAACATCTTTAGGAACTTTTTTTGAATTTATTACAAGGGCAAGCATAGCTTCATTCTTAGAATTTGTTCTCACCATTATATGACGAAGAAGTCCCTTATGTTCTTTTTCTCTGTAAACTGATATTCTGCTTTTATTAAGCATTTTCTTTACAATATTTATTATTTTATTTGCAAGTTCTGAGCTTAAGATATTTTCTTTTACTTCAAAAACTTCATGGGATTTTCTTTTAAACATTCCTGTTATTATCTTTTTATTTTTATCAAGGGCAAAAGGCTCAATTACTTTATTTCTGTAATTTCTTGTATCCTTTTCTTCAGCTCCTATTATATCTGAAACAGGAACATCTTTTATTCCCCCAATTTTTTCCATAACATCTTTTACAAGCTCTGTTTTATATTTAAGCTGAGATTCATAGTTAAGCATACCAAAATCACACCCATGAAAATCTTCAAAGCTTATTTTTGAAGTATCCTCTATTCTTTCAGGGCCTGCTTTTACAAGTTTTGTTATAAGCCCCCTTGCATAAGTTTTCTTTTTTGAAATAATCTCTATTTCAACACGGTCTCCAGGAACTGTCATAGGAACAAAAACAGCAAAGTCATCTATAAATCCAAGCCCCTCTCCTCCGTACACTATTTTTTCAATATCTATTATAACCTTATCTCCAGTTGATACTGACATTAATCCTCCTAATTAAACGAGTACTTTTTAAATTCACAGTTATAAAAAGAGATTTTATTTCTGAATGTTTTCTTTTTTTATTTTGAAATAATTTACTTCTTTTGAAACTTCCATATTTCTTTTTTCTTTCATTTCAAGCTCCAGCCTTTTAAGGTCAACAGCTTTATCATATTCTGTCTGCTTCTCGTTTAAATCTTTTTTTAAATTTTCAAGATTTTTCTTTTCTGCAATAACAGCTTTTTCAAGTTTTGAAACCTTTACAAGATAATTATTGTGAGTAAGCCATATACCTATCGTTATTAAACATACATATAATGCCAGTTTCATAATTCCCCCTTTATTATCCCAAAGATTTCAGACTAAATTTTTTCAACCACTCTTAATTTTGCAGAATGGGCTCTGTTATTGTATTTAAGTTCATCATCTCCTGCACATACAGGTTTTCTTGTAACCACTTTTACCTGAGGTTTTTTCCCACACATACATACAGGAAGTTCAGGTGGACATGTGCAGCCTTTTTCAAGCTCTTTAAATTTATTTTTTACTATTCTGTCTTCTAGGGAATGGAAAGTTATTATTGCAAGCCTTCCCCCTTTTTTAAGTGATTTAACAGCTTTTTCTATTGCTCTTTCTAGAACTTCAAGTTCTCTGTTCACTTCTATTCTTATTGCCTGAAATGTTTTCTTTGCAGGGTGTTTCTGGCTTCTTGCAGGATAAGCCCTTCTTATTATTGATACCAGTTCCCCTGTTGTTTCAATATTTTTTTCTTTTCTCGCTTCACATATAAATCTTGCAATTTTTCTTGCAAATCTCTCTTCCCCATATTCAAATATTATTTTTGAAAGTTGTTCTTCACTGTAATTATTTACAACTTCATAAGCTGAAACAGGGTTGTTTTTATCCATTCTCATATCAAGCTTTGTATCAAAACGATATGAAAATCCTCTTTCCTCATCGTCAAGCTGAGTTGATGAAACTCCTATATCCATAAGAATTCCATCTATTTTATCATAACCTGCACAGTAAAGAACTGTATCAAGGTTTTCAAAGTTATCTTTGTAAACTTTCCATCTAGTTTTAAAAGGTTCAAGTCTTTTTGAAGCAAAATCAATAGCCTGCTGATCCTGATCTATTGAAATAACTTTTGCCTTTTCAGAAGTTGATTTTAAAATCCCCTCTGTATGACCTCCCCCTCCAAGAGTACAGTCAAGATATACCCCGTCTTTATCTGTTATAAGGTGTTCCATTGTTTCATAAAAAAGAACGGGAATATGATATTCACTGAATGTATTTTTAATATCTTCCATTAAATCCTCCGATTTAAAATACCCTGCATGAAAAATATCAGTAAAATACTTTTTTCAGCAGGGCAGTTTTTATTATCCTAGAAAATTATGTAAAATAATAATCTTCTTATTAAATTTATTGCAAAGTATGCAAGTATAGGCGATATGTCTATTCTGCTGTAACCAACTGGAAATATCATTCTGAATGGTTTAAGTATTGGTTCAGAAACAGCATAAACCACATCTGTAAAATCATTGTGTGTATACGGAGCCAGCCATGACAGAAGAACTCTTATAAATATGATTATGTTAATTATGTTTACAGTATAATTTATTGCAGCTGCAATTAAGTGCATAGTTCTTTCATTACTCCTTTTTTTATTAAATTAATCCATATCCAGAAAATAATGTTTAGTGTTCTGTACATACTCCCAACCTGACCAGATTGTAAGTATTACTGGTATAAGCATAAGATAGAAGTTATAATGTCTTGGAAGGAAAGTATAAACTTCATTTGCCTTGTCTCCAAGAACCATCATAAGCATAATAGCTATCATTTGTGATGTTGTTTTATATTTTCCAAGTTTGCTTGCAGGAATAACTTCTCCCTTTGCAGCAACAACCATTCTTATACCACTTATTAAAAATTCTCTGAATATTATAACAATAGACATCCACGAAGGAATATATCTTAAATATACCATTACAACAAGAGCAGATATTACAAGTATCTTATCTGCCAAAGGGTCCATTATTTTCCCGAAATCTGTAATAAGATTATGTTTTCTTGCAAGATACCCATCAAAGAAGTCTGTTATAGAGGCTACTGCAAATATAGCAAGTGCAATAAGTCTGTACAGCATTCCTCCTTCTGGAGAATTCTCTAAAACATAAATAAAAGGTACTGCTAGTATCAGTCTTGTTAGAGTCAGCTTATTTGGTAAATTCATAATCTCATCTCTCTCCCATGTTTTATTCTTCCTCTATTATAGGCCCTATAAAGTCATATTGGAAGTTTTGCTCAATTTTAACTTTTACAATATCTCCAGCTTTTGCTGTTCCATCATTTGTAAGAACTTTTCCGTCTATTTCAAGAGCCTGACCTCTTGTTCTTCCTTCAAGCATATATTCACTTTCAGAAGAAACTCCATCAATCATAACTTCAACTTCCTGACCGATAAACTGCTCATTTTTTCTTTCAGCTATATCAGCTTGAAGATTTGTAAGTTCAGCCCATCTTTTTTCTTTTATTTCTTCAGGAACTTGATTTGGAAGACTATAAGCAACAGTATCTTCTTCTCTTGAATACTTAAATACTCCCACATAGTCAAACTTAAATTCTTCTATAAAATCTTTAAGTTCTTCAAACTGCTCTTCTGTTTCTCCAGGGAAACCTACAATAACAGTTGTTCTTATAACTGCGTCAGGAATTGCACCTCTTATTCTTCCAAGAATGCTTCTTATATAATCTCCTGATTTTGCTCTTGCCATTTTCTGAAGTATTTCATCTGATATATGCTGAATAGGCACATCAAAGTACTTACAGATTTTAGGCTCGTTTTTCATTACTTCTATAAGTTCATCAGTTATAGAGTTTGGATACATATAGTATGTTCTTATCCATTCTATTCCTTCAACTTTTACAAGTTCTTTTAAAAGTTTTGCCAGAGCTTTTTCCTTATAATTATCCAGTCCATATTCTGTTGATTCCTGTGCAAGAAGATTTAATTCTTTTACACCTGATTTTGCAAGATTTCTTGCTTCTTCAACAATATCTTCTATGCTTCTGCTTCTTAAATCCCCTCTAAGTGATGGAATTATGCAGTAAGTACATCTTTTATCGCACCCTTCAGATATTTTAAGGTAAGCTGTATGAGGATAAGTAGTTAAAACTCTTTCTGTATGAGAGTTTGGAAGGAAGTCTTGGCTTCCTACCACAACAGGCTTCTTGTCATCAAGAATGCTGTCAACAATCTCTCCTATTTTATCAATATCCCCTGTTCCCATAACTGCATCTATTTCAGGAATTTCTTTTATAAGTTCATCTCTGTATCTTTCAGAAAGACAACCAGCCACGATTATCTTTTTTAAGCTGCCATTTTGTTTATACTGAGCAGCTTCTAAAATTGCTTCTATAGATTCTTCTTTGGCATCTCCTATAAAAGCACAAGTATTTACTACTATAATATCAGCTATGCTTAAATCTTCAACTAGCTCAAACCCTCTTTTATTTATTAAAAATCCAAGAATGTTTTCACTGTCAACAAGATTTTTGCTGCATCCAAGGCTTATTAAACCTATTTTCATTTATTAACCTCTCTTAATTTACAATTAACCTTCTATAATTCTTTTTTTGCTTAGGCTTATTTTTCCACCTTCAGTAGAAATTACCTTAACATCAAAGACATCTCCTTCTTTAAGAACATCTTCAACATTTGCAACTCTTTCTTTAGAAATTTCAGAAACATGAAGAAGTCCTTCTTTTCCAGGAAGTATTTCCATAAATGCTCCGAATTTAGCAATTTTTACAACTCTTCCACTGTAAATTTCTCCAACTTCAACATCTTTAGTGTGAGCTTCTATCATTTTTACAGTTTTTTGAAGCTGCTCAAGATCATTACAGAATACAGAAACTTTTCCATCATCTGTAATATCAACAGTTGCTCCTGTTTCCTCTATGATTTTCTTAATGTTTTTACCTGCTGGCCCTATAAGAGCTGCTATTTTATCTGTATTTATTTGCATTTGAACTATTCTTGGAGCATTTGGAGCAAGTTCTTTTCTTGGCTCAGGAATTGCTGCATTCATAACTTCAAGAATTTCAAGTCTTGCTTTATGTGCTTGGTTAAGAGCTATTCTCATTATTTCTTCAGTGATACCTGTAATTTTAATATCCATTTGAAGAGCTGTGATTCCTGATTTTGTTCCTGCAACTTTAAAGTCCATGTCTCCTAAGTGGTCTTCAAGTCCCATGATATCTGTAAGAACTGTAAATTCTTCTCCCTCTTTAACAAGTCCCATTGCTATTCCTGCAACATGTTCTTTAATAGGAACACCTGCGTCCATAAGAGCAAGAGATCCTCCACAGATTGAAGCTTGAGAAGATGATCCATTTGATTCTGTAATATCAGAAACAACTCTTATTGTATATGGGAATACTTCTTCAGATGGAATTACATATGATAATGCTCTTTCAGCAAGAGATCCGTGTCCAAGTTCTCTTCTTCCAGGAGCTCCGTTTCTTCCAATTTCTCCTACAGAATATGCAGGGAAGTTGTAGTGAAGATAGAATTTTTTGTAATATTCTTCATCTAATGTATCTATTAACTGTTCATTTGCTTTTGATCCAAGTGTTGTTGTAACAAGAGCCTGAGTTTCTCCTCTTGTAAACATTGCAGAACCGTGAGGCATAGGAAGAGTTCCTACTTCTGCATATAAAGGTCTTATTTCGTCAACTTTTCTTCCGTCAACTCTGTGTTTATGATAGATGATAACTTCTCTTACAAGTCTTTTCATCATTTCTTCATAATAAGCATCAAATTCTGTCATAACATCTTCTGGAAGTTCTTCTTCAGAAAGTTCAGCAAAGTTTTCTGCAACAAATTTTTCTCTTAATTCGTCGTGAAGTGCATCAACTGCATCTTGTCTTGCTTGTTTTCCAGTTGTTAAAACTGCTTGTTTAAGTCTTTCTTCTCCGTTAGTTTCTAAGAAATCTTTCACTAATGGATTTGGTTCTTCTTTAACAAACTCTATTTTTTCTTTTCCTATTAATTTTGTAAATTCTTCTTGGAATTCACATAGTTTTTTAATGTTTTCATGTGCAAACATAATAGCTTGAAGCATTGTTTCTTCGTCCATTTCAGCTGCTCCAGCCTCAACCATGTTTACAGCTTCCTTAGTTCCTGCAACTTTTAAGTTAAGTTCACTAGTTTCTAACTCTTCAGGTGTAGGGTTTAAAATAAACTGACCATCTTTTCTTCCTACTACAACACCTGCAACTGGTCCAAGGAATGGAATATCAGAAATCATAATAGCTGCTGATGCTCCTATAATTCCTAAATAATCTGGTGTATTTTTCCCGTCATATGAAAAAATAGTGTTAACTATTTGAACTTCATAGTTAAATCCATCTGGGAACATTGGTCTTATTGGTCTGTCTGTAAGTCTTGAAATAAGTGTTGCATCTATTCCAGGTCTTGCTTCTCTTTTATTAAATCCTCCAGGGAATTTTCCTGCTGCATAGAATTTTTCAATGTAGTCAACTGTTAAAGGGAAAAAGTCTATTCCAGGCTTTCCTTCTTTACTACGGTTTACTGTACAAAGCATTACAGTATCTCCATACTGAATCATTACAGCTCCGTTTGACTGTCTTGCAAATTTACCAGTAGAAAGTGACAGTGTTCTTCCGCCAATTTCTAATTCTAATCTTGTTTCGTTAAACATTAACTTCCTCCTAATCTCATAAAAATATTTGTTCTAAAATATTACGGAGTTCGGTAAATAATAAGGGAAAAACCATAAAAACACTGCTTTATGACTTTTCGCTTACTACTTACTCAAAAAAACACAACCCCATAATATTCCTATATCTTATTAAGTATAACATAATGATAAATACTAGTCAATTTTTCTTTAATGTTTTCATTACCAAAAAAATACAAAAAATAAAAGAGATAATCTGATTGTAACAGCCTATCTCTTTATGCAATACATACTATGATTTTAATATTTGATTATAACCTATTTTTTAGTATTTCTTCCCAATTTTTAGGAAAACCTATACATCCAATATCTACATTTTCTTTAAATTCTTCAAAAACCTTTTTAATATCTGGTATCACTTTATCATTCCATTCTTCTTTATCTAACATTAAAAATTTCATAACTAACACATAATCAAATATTTTATTAGTAGTTATATTACATTCCTTTTTCTTAATAGGAGTAAATATTACTTTAGAATTATATAATCTTGTATCATGTGCTAACATATTTCTAAATCTTCTCATAGCTTCTATCCAGTTTTCCATCTGCATTTTACTGCAGTCATATTCTTTGGCTATCTTTTTTTGCACAGGAGTATTTAATAAAGAATAAAAATTTTCTAAATTTCCTAAAGTGAACACTTCTACTGCTACCCAAATTGGATAATATCCTTGATAGTGCTGTTTATGATGTTGAATAAAAGGCAAATCTTCATTATTTTCTATATTCTTATTAATATATTCTATAAATTTTGCATGTTTTAATTTATCTGGAAAATCTCTGTTAAATAAATAGGAAATATTCCCTTCTGGATAATTATGTGAAAAATGGTATGCTACAGAAGTTTTTAAACTTCTTTCTATCATCTCCATAGCATATATAAAAATGCTTCTCAATCTCATATCAAATTTAATTATTTTATAAATCTGATTAAAAGTTAAACCTTTATTATAGCAATCTGTCTCTGAATTTTTAAAATCATGAAGATAACCTGTAACATAGTAATAATTCATCTTTTTTAAAACTTCTTCTGCAAAATATTCATCTTCTATGATTAAATTTCTCTTCTTAAGTTTATCTATCTGCTCTTTAAATGTAGTTGGCTGTTTTAACTGAGAACTAATAAATTTTATAAAAGTATCATCTACAACAGGCATAAATTTTCTCCTTATAAAAAAAGCGACTCCCTCATGGGCCACATGACAAAGTCAGAGGTGTGAGAAAGTCTATATCATATTTATATGATAACTCATTATTTAACTTTTGTCAATAATATCACTGCCTTTATATTTAGTTTTAAAGACTTAACAACTTTTTTCCATTTTTTGTCCACTGTGTTTTATAAATTTTTGAGCAAAGTACGGTTTTTCTCCCTATGTTATATAATTTACTTATCCTAAGAGGATGAAATCTTTTAAAAACACAGGAGGTAAAAAAATGGCTTTAACAGTAACAGAAACAAAAGAGGTTATCACAGGAGTTCTTGAAAAATTAAAGAAATCTATTGAAAGAGAAAATTCTTATATGAAAGAACTTGATGATGATAAGGCAGTGCTTACTTATGTGCAGGATTTAGTTGATAAAGGAGAAGAATTTCCACCTGAATCTGCTTATTCTTCTTTCACTGAATGGATTGATTCCATTAAGAAAGAAATTAAATCTGGAGAGGCTTCCATCAAAAGAATTGACACTGAAAAAGCTGAAATTGCTGCTTTTGAATACTACCTTGCCAATGCCCAAGAAAGTGATGCCTAATCTCTTTTTACAGGAGGTATTAATTGAAAACAGATAAAAAACTTTTTATTATGCGTCTTGTAATTTTTATCCTTGAAAAAATTGAAAACTTTTATAGGAAAAAGTAAGAAAAGCACGGTTTTTACCGTGCTTTTCTATTATTTTTAACTTTAACATTAATAATCTTCCCCTAAAACACTTTTAAAAGCTTCCTCAGCATTATTATAAGTAGGTACAGTACTATCTTTTGCTATTATTTCAGCTTCTTTTATAGCCTTTATTGTTTCAGGATTATAATTATTTATTTTTGCTTCAAAAGGTAATCCACCTGTTCTAATCATTGATTTAACAAACATATTAAATGCTGTTGTCATATTTAAACCTAACTCATTACATAAATCATTAAATTCTTTTTTATCTTTTTCATCAATTCTTATATTTATAGTTGCTAATCCCATCTTATATCCCTCCTTTGAATATCCATTGTATGTATATTATATACATATATTTTTATAAAAAGTCAAAAAATGATAGTAAATTTATATAAAACAAAACTCAGCCTCAGTGTTTAAAACACCAAGACTGAGTTCTGTTTAATGGGAGTTTTTTCTATGATGGGTAATTATATTTTTATTTACCATCTAAAACCAAACTAGAATTCATATCTAAATCCTAAGTTAGCCTGCCATTTATTATCTACTGTTGCTTCTCCTGTTTTTTGAACATCAATATACACATTCATATTTTCAACAAATCTGTAGTTTACTCCAACTCCAAATTCTGCCCAAGTATCTCCTAAATCTTCAGAAGTTCTTTCTAATGCTCCATCTTTTTCATATTCTGTGTCAATATCTCCTTGGAATTCTTTTACAAGAGCTGCTCTTGCATAAACATTTCCTTTATCGCTGAATTTATATCCAACTGATGTTCCAACATTTCCTACTAGAGAATACATTGTATCTTGATGAACATCTACTCCTGCACTTGTTGTATAAGTTGTGTCATCTACTCTTCCAAGAGTTAATTCTACGCTTGGTTCAAGGAAGAATTTATCGTTTAAGTCAAATCTCTTTCCATATTGTCCACTTAAACTTGTTCCCCAGTTATTATAATCTCCAGATTGAGATTTATTTCATCTTTGCTTGTTACATCAAATTTATTATGAAGTCTGCTTTGTTTTAAAACTACATCTGCAAACTGTCCGTCATTATTAAGCCATGTTGCATAGATTCCTGCTCCTACTGAATAGTTTTCTCCATGTCCTAAAGCATAGTCTGTTTCTCCATCAGTATAGCTTACTAATCCTCCAACAAACATTACACCATTATCAACAGTGTATTTTTTATCATATCCAACTTGGTAAGTTTGATAATCATTATCATATTTACTTCCATTTTCAATTTTACCAGTATATACTCTTGACCAAACTCCATGCTCTCCTGTAGAATTTCTTAATTCTCCCATTCTTTTATTTAGAGAGTTCATTTCTTGTCTCCAAGTTAAAAGATTAATTGTAGCAAGGTCTCTTATTCCTTCAACCATTGAGTTAAGATTTCCAACTTTTACAGAATCTTCTTTTACAACAATATTTCCTTTTTCATCTTTTACAAGTTCTGAAACATATTCTCTTGAAACAAATCCCTCTTCAAGTTTTGCATCAGCATTAAATTCTCCTTTTTCTACTTTTATATTTCCTGCAAGTTGGTTGAATACTTCTTCTGCTTTTTCTTTATCAACTTCAAGATTATCTGTTCCTTGATAATTTACAGCAAAACGAGCATTTTTATTTTCTATTGTTCCTACATTAAGTTTTCCTGAAGTTGCTGTTCCATCATCTCCTATTTCAGCAGTCATATTAATAGCACCACCAGTTCCTTTTAAAGTTTTAACTTTAATATCATTGTCAATAGAATTATTATTTATAATTCCATTATCTAATGTTAAATCAGTAACAAAGCTATCTCCTGTGTTATTCCATTGAGCTTCATTAGATAATGATAATAACATTCCATTATTTTCACTGTATTCTAAATCACTATATTTAGTTGGTCTATAAATTTTTCCATTTAATACAGAATCTTTAGTAGAAAGATTTAAATTTATTCTAGTATCTTTTTCATTATCAGAATCTCCTTGGTGTTCAAAATAGATATCTCCATTCAATATAACCTTCTTATCTTTATTTTGATTTATATTTAATATACTATTTCCTCTAGAATCAATAGCTATTGTTAATCCTTTTTCAGATTTTGTATTAATTGTTAAATTTCCATTAACATCTATATGACTGTTAGAAAAACAAAGTATCCCAAGGGCATTTCCTTTTTTGGTACTAATATCCATTATAATATTTTCACTATTTAGTTTAATTTTTGCAACTTTTGTCACATCTACTTTATTAAGAGGATTACTAGTATTATTTTGAGAAATTACCCCAAATCCTGCACCTTCAGTAGAATTTACTGTTATTTTTAACTCTTCCCCATTAACAACTGTTTCTGCTCCTAGATTTTGATTATTATCATGACCTATATTAGCAATCCCAATAGCTAAACCTGTATTTTTCACATTTATTTCAACTTTTTCTGTATTTTTCTTTCCTAAAAAAAGTTTACTACCATTTATAGTATTAATTCCTCTAGCACCACTTTTATTAGAATTATTACTTTCTAATCTAATACTTATATTATTGCTTTCAACTTCTAGATTATGATGATTATTTATAATGTCCTTAGAGTTTAATTGTATTCCTATAGGTAATACAGTATTTATACTTACATCATCTCTTATTGTTTCTTGATATAGTTCATTTCCTTTATCAATTGGTTCTGTAATAACTTCAGCAAACCCAACAGTTCCAGTAATCATAAAAGCAACCACAAATCCCATTGTAATTTTCACTTTTCTCTTTAAAAATCTCTTCAATGAACTTTCTACATAATTTTTCCCCATTTTAAAATCCTCCCGTAAATAAAATTCCTTAATAAATTTTTTAGGCAGTAAGACAAGATAAAATTAATTTCTGTCCCCACAGCATTAATTTATAAAGCGTTACCATCTCTGCCTCTTATCCTGAGTATAGTACATTTTATTTGAAATGCAAAATATTTTTTATAAAAATAAATGTTTAATATGTTTTTTTCATTAAAAAATATAAAAAAATTTTTTAATTATTTTAAATATATATTCTTAAATACAAAAAACAAAACTCAGACCTGATGTTTTCACATTAGGACTGAGTTCTTATATATCTCTATCATTATTTTATTAAAGTTTCTACAAAATATCTTTCAGCTGATTTCATATTTTTATTTGTCAGCTTTACCTTTTTAGATAAAATTTTAAAAATTTTATCAACATTATTAAATGAAACTTATTTTTAATTTTTTTCCAAGAGAATCAGCTATTTTTTCCAAAAATTCTACAGTAGGGTTATAATTACCACTTTCCAATCTTGAAATATTAGATTGAGTAGTTCCCACTTTTTTTGCTAAGTCTGCTTGTGTAAGGTTTTGCTCTAATCTTGTTTTTATAATTTGGCTTATTATATCATATTCAACTTCTAAAGCATCGTATTCTTTTTTAAATTGAGGATTTTTTAATTGTTCTTTTAGGAAATCATCAAATTTCATATTAATACCTCCTTTGATAATCTTCTTTATATTTAATAGCTCTTTCTATTTCTTCTTTTGGTGTTTTTTGAGTTTTCTTTATAAATCCATTAGTTAATATTATTTTATCTCCATCAAAGAAAAAATAAAATATTCTTGATATATCAGAAGCAAATTTTATTCTTAGTTCAAATATTCCATCTTGAATATGTTTTGAATAAGGCTCTCTTAATTTGTTTCCATATTCACTTAAGATACCAATTTCTTTAGTTGCTTTAGCCCTCATTTTTTCATTTAAACTAAGTAGAAAATCATATACAGGAATTTCCCCATTTTCTTTCTCATAAAATTCAACTTCCCACATAATATCCCTTTCTTTATAAGAAAATTATATCATATATGATATATAAGTTCAAACTATTTTTCTTTCTAAAATTATCTTTTTAACCATAAAAAAAAGTCCTAAAATTTAGAACTTCTTTTTTACTCTTTCATTCTCTATTTTTATTAAATATATTCTTACAGTAATTTATTTAATAACTGAAAATGTTTTTTAACTTCCTCTTTTTCTTCCCAAGAATGACTCATCAGTAAAGTATTAAAAGTTGCTGTTGATCTATCTGGGTTTGTCACTGAAATAACTGCTGAGAATTTAGCTTTCAATACTTCTCTTTCATCTGTTAAATACCTTTTTAATTTTGCTTCAGGAATAAAAAAACTTTTAATATATTTATTAGCTTCATCAACTATATATTTTTCTTCCTGAGAGCTTTCACTGATAGCTTTCATAAGGAGAGTTTCTATTGCTCCTTGTTCATCAAAAGGTAAAATTATTGGAATTATACCAGTTGTATAATTTTCTCCCTCTGATTCAAAGTTCCAAGAGTTCAAGGCATTATTATTTAAATTTTGTATATTTATTCCACTTTCATTTAAAACAAATTTTATATTTTCCAAAGCTGTTTCTATTTCTGCATTATCTCTGTCTTGAATTATAAACACTTGATTAACTGCACATTCAGGCTGATTTAAATTAATTTCTTTTATGCTTTGAAAAGCCTTAAGAAAGTTATCTTTTCCACCAACACTCCATATTGCTAATCTATCTTCATTTTTTTCATATATTTCTATTAATTGATTTCTTGGATTAACCTTTGGCAAAGAATAATAATCAGAAAATTTTTTATTTTTATTATTAGATATCAGTTTCCAAGAATTTGTTTTAAATAAATAATATCCTAAGATATATACTTCATCAAATCCTTCACATAAAATTATACTTCTCTTACTCATACTCTTAACTCCAAATCATAGTTTTCTCTATTATTAAGAGCTTCTTTCCCATTCATAATTTTTGCATATGTTTTATTTTCTTTCTTTTTAAGTCTTATTATAGAAATATCTTCAAGTATATCCTTATTAGCATATAAGAATTTATCTACTGCTTCAAGACTATGAGTTGTTAAAAATAGCTGAACATTTTCTTTTTTTGCAACTTCAACCATAAATTTAAAAACTTTCTGCATAATTGAAGTATGAAGAGCAGTTTCATATTCATCTACCAATAAAACTCCATTTTCTGCTTTTATAATAGCATTCAGCATTGTAAGGGCTTTTTTCAATCCATCTCCATATAATGCTACTGGAAGATATTCTCCATTTGACAATTCTAATACAGGAATATAATTATTTTCATTTGGAATATATCTTATATCCATAATATCTTTATCAAATTCTTGCAATAATGTAACAGCCTTATCTTTAATATCCTTACTTTTTAATAATTCAACAAAAATATCATTTATTATATGGTCTATCGTTTGAATAAAATGAACTTTAAAGTCAGGTGAAGTTACTTTAAAAGAAAAATTAGAATATTTATTTAAAACTAACTTTTCAATTTTATTATTTATAGAAATTTCATAAGTATAGTTGTCAATTTCCTCTTGATTCCCAATAATATTTTTATTTTCAGTAAGATGATATATTTTTTCTTTTGTAACTTTTATTTGTACATCTCTATTTTTATTTTTTATAGTTCCATTTATATTAAAGAAAGGAGAATCAGACTCTTTAATATTAAATAAATAATATAGTGAGTCTAGTATATTCATTCTTATTTCTGTTTTATAATTGTCTCTTTGGCTTGAAATCTTTGAAAGAGTATACATGGTTGGAGTTGAAAAAATCTGTATTGCCTCTAATAAACTGGTTTTTCCTGCATTATTATCACCAACTAAAATATTAACACTTTTTAATTCTGTAATATTTAATTCCTGTATCCCTCTATAATTTTTTATATTAATATTTTTTATTTTGAGCATACTTCACCTCTCTTCTTTATTTTATTATAGTATACCATATTTTATAATTTTTAAACAAAAAAACACATACAAAAACAAAACTCAGCCCCAGTGTTTCACACCAAGACTGAGTTCTGTTTTTATTAAGGATTTTATTTGGGTGCTTATTTAGTTAAGATTTTATTTACTAAAATCTATAAGAGATTCCTGCTGTTACTCTTGAGTCGTCTCCTTTATCAGACCACATCATTTCGTATTTAGCATTAAATCCAACACCGTTTTCATGTTCATAGTCAGCTCCCACGAAAACAGTTCCAGTATTTTCAGCTGCGTCAACATCGTCCATTTTAATATGAGTAGCTTGGTAATCTCCTTCAAACAATGTATATTCAGCATCATTATTAGAGCTTGTAGCAGCGAATGTATATTCAGCTCCTGCATTTAATTCAAGTATACCTTGTGGAAGAGCAAATTCTTTTGCAATTCCCATTCCAGCAGTACCTTCAAGAACGATTATATCTTGTTCAGCCACAGTAAAGTTCATTTCAGGATTTTCAGCTTTTTCCTGATTAATAAATGTTGCTCTTGCTCCAAATATTGGCTGAACTTTTACAGTATCAGTAATCTTATAATCTTTTCTACCTTTTAATGAAAGGATAACAGCACTTGAATCAGCAGTACCTTTTTCAGTAGTGCTTCCTTCTATGCTTAAACCTTCTCCTTTAGCAGTGAAATCATTTCTTAAGTCAGAATCCATATCACTCTTTACATAACCTATATTACCAACAACTTCAATTCCGTTTGCTGTTCTATGTTTCATATAAAGACCTGCATAGATATTATCTCCGTCAAGTTTTCCTCCTCCGTTAATATCCATTTCAGCATCTCCCTGTCCAAATACAGCTCCATAAGATGTATTATCAGTGAATCCATATTCAATCATACCAACTGTACCTGTAATATCTCCGTCATATCCTTTAACTTTGCTTCCACCGTCAAATTCAGTGTCAGAGTTTATATATTTACCTTGAGCAAGCCGCTGACCTTTTTCAGCTCTTGGTTTAAATTCTTCAACAGAGCTTACATAAGAATTTACAATATCTTTTGTAACAACACTTCCAGCTGTATAATATGCTCTTCCGTTAATATCTGTTTTCTTAATAAGGTTAACCATATCATTTTGATTGTTCATATTGTTTATCTTATTAATTACACCTTTATTTACACTTCCGTCAGCTATAATTTGTTTAATATATGCATCATATATTACTCTTTGCTGACCAGAAAGTCCTAAATCAGCAGCTGTTTTAAGAGAAATATTTACTCCTGTTCCCTCTTCTGAAGAGATATTAAATATTGGAGAATCTTTATAGCTTACACCTTCTCCAAAGCTATATTTTGTAGTGTTAAGTTTTCCAGTATCAAGTCCATTAGTTTCATCTATTTGATATTTTGCAACAGCTTTATTTCCTGTTCCTGTAATAACAGCATGAGAAAGTTTTAAATCATTTGCAACATAATCTGCAAAGTCACTTCCATGGTCTTTTTCTGCATTTAAAGTGATATGCATTGTTGTATCATTTCCAAGACGAAGAATTGGTTTATTTCCTGCTTTATTTCCTTCAAATTTTATAGTTCCTTTTGCATCACTCCAATTTCCCCAAGTTCCACCTTGAAGTTCAATAGTTTCAGCATTAACTACATTATAGTTAAATACATTGTCTTTATATCCTGTTCCATCAGCAATAAATGTTCCATTTGCTTCTGTTCCAAGATTTATTGTTCCATCATATTTTTCAAATTTACTATTTGCTGTAACAGTATTTTCTCCTGCACCTAATTCAATATTTCCATGAATATTATCAAGGTCTTTTATAATATAGTTTACTTTATTTCCAACAAGAGAATTATCTTTAATAACAGTTTCTGTTTTATAATCATCTGCTTTTCCAACAACAAATTTTTCTCCTATTGTTATTGTATTTTCTTTTCCTTCTGATGTATGAGTAAATTCAGATTTTATACTTCCTGCTATTTTTCCTGTAAGAGTAACATCAGTGTAGTTTACATCTTTAAGAGTCTCACTATCAACATTTTTAAAAGTAAGTTCTCCTTCTGTCTCTGTATTAATAGGACCTTGTTGTGCTAAAGCTTCAAGTTTTGAGCTTGCTCCCCCTTTAATAATTCCATTTATTTTAGATTCTCCCATTAAAGTAAGGTTACCTGTTTTTCCTAAATCAACTGCAACAGCTTTTTCTCCTTTTGTTTTTGTTAAATCTTCTGTAACAGTAATATTAACATCTGATAGTATTAAACTGTTTCCTTTCATATCAATAAATGTTCCACCATTTATTAAATATCCTGTCATATCAATTCCATCAAGAAGAAGGTTACTGTCAGATTCAAAAACTGTTATTTTATCATCTGCAACAACTCCAAGTAATTTTTTATCTCCTTCTCTTGTTATTTCAGAAAGTTTTATAGGAGTTGTATTACTTGTTGCATTAATATATCCTATATTTTTATCTTTAAAAGATAAACTAGTAAGAGTATTTTTTTCAAGAGTATTCTCTTTTATCATATCTATCGCTGTATCAGTGTTTTTAAGTGTATAATCTGTACCAAGAGTTACTCCTGTTTTTGCCCAATCTTTTTTATATACTTCTTCATTATTAGTTATAATTATTCCTGTGTTATCAATATTTTTTACATTTTTATAAATTTCACTGTTTCCTGATGAATGAATAACACCTCTGTTTACAGCTTTTCCTGTTGCAGTACCCTGATTTCCTAATACTGCTTCTTTATCTACTGTTTTTAATAATCCATAGTTATATCCTACTCCACTTTGTAATTGTTGTACCATTCCTTTACTTGATATTAAAGTTCCATAATTATAAAGTTTTCCTGCCTGATTTCCCCATACAGCTTGAGCATTGGCTTTTGTTTCTATAATACCATAATTATAAGCAGAACTGTTATACACCCTTTGTCCTTGGTATCTATATATTGTAGGATTAGCAGTATCTGTTGATTTTATAGTTCCATAATTATATACATTTCCTGCTTTTTCTGACCCTTGTCCAAAAGATCCAATAATAGTTCCATAGTTATAAGCATTTCCATTATTTACTAATTGTGCATAATTTCCAGGAGAAGTAGTTCTTAAAAGTCCATAATTATATAATTCTCCTTTTCCTGTTGCTTGTTGTGCAAAATCATGTGACATTATAATTCCATTATTTACGGCTTCTCCATTTTCAACTCTTTGTCCATGTTGTCCTAAAATATAACCATTATTTACAATATTTTTTGTTCCTGTTGCTTGTTGTACAAATTTTCCCTCTGTATTATTTTGAATAAATTGATTTTCTCCAATATCAGTTGTTAAAGATTCTGTTACTAATTTATATTCTTTATCTTTAGAATCTAAAACTTTTTTAATATTAGTTATAGTTTTTTCAGATAACATATCTTTTGAAATAGTAACTGATTTTAAGTTGTTGTTTGGATAGTCATTTATTCCAACATAAGAAATTTTATAATTACCATTTTCTTCTGTTACTTTTATTTTTTGTGAAGCATTCGTTCCTAAAGAAATTTCTCCAGTTGCTAAACTTCCACTTCCCAATCCATTTAATGATTCCATAGCATTAATATAGCCCATATCTATGACTTTATTATTTCCATCATTCATCAAAGGATAATCATTTCTATCAATATCTGCTCCAAATGAAACAGCCCCTGTAATAAGAAAAGTAACTACAACCCCCAATGTAATTTTCACTTTTCTTTTAAGAAATCTCTTAAGTGAATTTTCTACATAATTTTTTCCCATACCAAAATCCCTCCTGTAAAATTTTTCCTCTTTGACCTCTTTTTTAACCTCTTTTTTGACCTATTAAAAGTAATTACAATATTTTATCCCCCTTTAATATTGTATAATTACTTTTAAATTTTTCTACATCTTGGAAATATGGTAATCAGGTTATTTTTCTATTACTTTTATGTAAAAGAGTAATAAAAAAACAGTCTGATTTAAGGGGAATCAAACTGTTTAATTAGTTAAAATTATTTATACTATTTTTTGTAAAACTCACTCTATATTTTTTAAATACATTCAATTTGATTATAGTCCTGCTTGTTTTAATTGTCAAGCACTTTTTTTAAAATTAAAATTTTTTAAAAAAATTGAAGTTTTTTTGATAATTTTTTTTATTCACAATTTTTTCTCATTTTACAACTGTTCACTTTTAGGAATTGGTTATTTCTTGTGCAAAATAAGCCCTTTCGTGTAAATTTTGACCGTTTTTATTTTTGACATTTTCCAAAGTTTTTTATATAATTCTGTCACGCATGCGGCTTAACTTAAGAGAAATTTCTCTGTTTAATAATTTTTTAAAGGGAGAGATAAAAATGCTTAAAAAGTCACTCAAAAGAAGAAGTAAAAAAAATTTAACACCTAAAGATATTTTAAAAATAAATAACTATTTTAAAGAACAGGAATATATAAAGTTCTTTCAAACTTACAAAACCTCTGAACAGCACCAAAAACAAATAAACGGTTTTTATTATAACTGTTCAAAATATCTTGAAAATCCTTTTTCATATATCCCAAAATATACTGACGACCTTTTTGAATACAGATATATGACAAAGGCTATAAAAACACTTGGACCTCTTACCAAACCCCATAACCTAGCCGATTTCCTTGACATTGATGTGGACATTGTATTTGATGCCATTGAAAAAGGACTTATCCCCTGCTTTGCCTATGACGGCATTTATTCCATAAAAACAAAAGAAATTTTTCCATTTTTAAGTAAAATTCATCCTCATCAAAGATATAGAAATGAATACTGATAATATTACAACCTTTAAAAAAAGGTTCTTATTTCTTTTTGACGATTTAGATATTGATAAATACAGGCATTTAAAAGATGAAAGACTTAAAAGGGAAAGGGAAGAAAAAATTAAAAGGGAAAAAGCTATAAAACGGCGTGAAAAAAGGAGGCTTAAACTTATGCAGATTGCTCAGGATATGGATAAAGAAATAAAGCTATATCTTCTTAAGGTGTCTCCTCCAAGAGATGACTTTGAAGAAATGCTTCTTGAAAAATTAAAAAAAGAATTGGGAACAATAACTTCTGTAAAAGAAGTTTCCATGTTTCTTAAAATAAGCAGAAGTTATATTTATCAGGCAATAGATAACGGGGAAATTCTTACTTTGCAGAAAGGAAAAAGAAAATTTATTATAACAGAAGGGCTTCTTCCCTTCTTAAGAAATTAATTATTAAAATTTTAACTCTAAATAATCTTATAAAAGGAGAGGATAGGAAAATGAAATATAATATCTGTGGATATAATCAAAAAGCTCTTATTAAATATGGACTTGACGGAAATGATGCTCTGCTTTTAAGAACTATCATGGATATATACTCAAGTTCCTCTGACACACTTGAATATTTAATTATAAATGAAGATAAATATATGTGGCTCACTTATAGCTATCTTGCTGAACAAATTCAGATTTTAGGAAGTGTGAGAACTATTAAAAGAAAAATTGATAACTTTATAGAAAAAGATATTCTTAAAAAAGTTATTCTTTCAAGCAAAAAAGGAAGAACAGGAAAATTTATGTATCTTGCTCCCGGAAATCTTTACAGCACTCTTAATGATTTTGACTTTTACAAACAAAATGAAAATGATTATTCTGAAAATACTCATATGACAAAAGCAGGGTATCAAGTGACAAAATGTGACAGCCCTCATGACACAATGTCATCTGAACCAGTGACAATTTGTCATGACAAAGATACTTCTATAACTGATAATTCTATAGCTGATTATAATATTACTCACACAGGGGAGGAAAATCCCATGCCCGTCATTGAGGATATTTTGAAAAAATACAAAGAATGCAGTCTCCCAACTTATGACTTCAGACCTAAAAACAGTGTAATTTTAAACTGTCTTTACTCTCTTGGGGCAGAAAAATTTTTTAAAGCATTGGAAATTATGGGAAAAAGTCAGTTTGTTAAAAATAATTTCAGCATAAACACAATTTTTAAAGTTGATAATCTTAAAAGTGCTTTAAACGGAAGTTTTGCTGACAGATGTTCTTCTTACAGAAAATCTCCCTCTGATACAAGGCTTAATATTAATAACAGCAAAGTTTATGAAGAAAATAAAGACAATGAAGAACTTTATAAAATGTTAGGGTTAAGGTGAGTGCTTTGGAAATTATTACACGGGAAAATATTAAAGATTTAAGCTCAGGAAATAAAAATTTAAACCTTAATTTTTCAGGAGATAAAACCCCTGAATATGACTATTCAAGAAGATGCAGTGAGTGTGGCAGCCCTTATATTATAAACCGTATGCTCCCTGAAGAAATGATTAAAATTTTAGGGGACAAAATAAAATATATTCCCAGCTGTAAATGCCATGAAACTTTCTATGAAAGAAAAATTAAGGATCTTTCTCTTAAATCTGACAGGGAAAGACTTTTAAACAGAGGCTATAAATACAGACACTTCTCTGCTATTGACAGCAAATTTTTAAATTCAACTTTTGAAAAAGCTGATTTCACTGAAAACCTTTCTATCTGCAAAAGATATGCTCAGGCTTTTATGATTAAAGATGTCCGTGTAGGGCTTATTTTATATGGTAATTCAGGAACTGGAAAAACTTTTGACAGTGCTTGTATTGGGAACTATCTTATGGAAAGAGGGAAAAGTGTTATGGCTCTTAATCTCGGACTTTATTTAAGCAGACTTAAACTTGAATGGAGCACTATGGAAGTGGAAGTTTTAAAAAAAGCTGCTGAATGTGACTTGCTTATTATTGATGATTTCGGAGCAGAAAAAATTTCTGACTGGGTGCTTGAAAAAGTCTTTCTTCTTATTGATACAAGATACAAATCTGAAAAGCCTATTATTATTTCAACCAATTTAGAATATATAAAAGATAAAGACTGTGATATTTCAAAACTTTTCGGAAAAAGAATAAAAGACAGAATAAATGAAATGTGCTATGGTTTGTGCTACAGAGGTAAAAGCAGAAGAAAAGCTGCTGATGATAAATTTAAAGAGCTTATTATATAAATTTCATTTTTCATCAAATTCCTTCCTTTATATTATATATAATCTCTCCCTTAATATATACGAATTTATATATAATAAAATAAGCTAAGAAAAAATAACTGCTGTTTATTACGGCTCACAGAATGAAAATTTGGAACTCACTTCGTTCAAACAGCCAAATTTTCTTTATTCTGTTTTGCCTTATAAACTAGAGCAGTTATTTTTAATATTGCTTATTTTATTTATATAAATTCTAAAAATAATTGTAAAATATAAATTTTTCTTTTATATAAAAACTTATATGATTATTTCTCCAATCTTAGCACTATGCGAAAAAAAATAAATACTCCCTGATTAAATATAATATATAAAAACCTGTATATTACAAAGGAAGGTTTTTGTTAAATATTGCAAAGTATATAATTAGTTCTTTAAATCTTAGCATCATGCGAATGAAAGGAAGTGAAAAACCATAATCTCTCCCACAATTTCATGCAATAAGTTTACATATATATAAAGGAAGGTTTTTGATAAAAAATAAATTGTAAAATATGAAATAAAGTGATATACTTAAGTTAATATGTTAGTACCATAGTGTTGACGCAAGCTAATAACTTGCCGAGCAAGTGGGAGACATCGCTGTAATATATAAAATAGTTACAGCGATTTTTTTATACAAAAATTAGGGAAGAGTTTTATCAGAAAATATCGCTTAACTCATACTACTTTATCTTTAAATTTACTTTTTAAGTGAAAGTGTATAAAGGAAAATTTATATAAATAAGATAATTTAAAAAAATCTGTAAAAATAAAATTTTTGAGATTAAAAATATTTTTGTAATTTATGAAGCGAACTGAATGCTAAAAAATGACATGTTTGAGGGCTTTAGCCCGAGTTTGTCATTTTTAATGAAGTGAGCAAAATAAATAAAAAATATTTTTTTGTAAAAAATTTTATTTTACAGATTAAATTTATTTCATTTTTTTATTAATATAACTTAAAGAAAAAAAGTCAGCGATATTTAATCACTGACTTTTTATATATCCTATTTTGTATATTTATCTTTTAATTTTTCAAGAAGTTCTTCATCAACATCTATATCTTCAAAGTAAACTCTTGGAATTACTCTGTCCATAGGCAGAATACCTATTGACATTACTATCCCTTCAGGCAGAGACATTCTGAAAGTTTTTAAGTATTTAAGCATTTTATCAACTTCTCCACTTGGAACACTTAACATGAATATACAGTCTGTTCCAGGCCATACAGTTGAATTCTTATGTTTTATCTTATCACTCCACACAGTTTCAAGTTTTTTCTGAACAGCATAATAATAAAATCTTATCTCTTCAAAGAACTCTTCCAATCTGGCTTTTTGTGCTTCATTGATATAAACTAGTATTAACTTAAAATCTGAATAAAATTCCTCTCTTTTCATTTCCAATCCTCCCCTTCATGGTTGTTCTTAATTTATTATTCTAAATTATTTATTTTTTTCCTTTTTTTTAGGAAACTTTGATATTAACTTTCTAAAAATCTTTTTAATAAATCTTAAAACAGCGTTGTTCATATCTTCTACAAGTGTATAGAAAATAGGAATTACAACCAGTGTAAGAAGTGTTGAAAATGCAAGTCCGAACATTGTTGTAATAGCCATACCTCTGTAAATTTCAGAACCTTCTCCAATTCCAAGTGATAATGGAAGCATACCAAATACTGTTGTCATTGTAGTCATAAGAATTGGTCTAAGTCTTGTTCTACATGATTCAATTACAGCTTCTTCTCTTTCACTTCCTCTTTCTCTTGTCATCTTAATGAAGTCAATAAGAACGATAGCGTTATTAACAACTATACCTGCAAGCATTATTACCCCAATCATAACCATTACATCTATAGGCTGATTTGTAACTATAAGTCCAAATATAACTCCAATAAGTGCAAGAGGAATTGAACCTATAATAATTATTGGGAATACAAAGTTCTCAAACTGTGATGCAAGCAGTGCATAAATAAGGAAAATAGATATTGCAAGAGCTGCTCCAAGCTGTGTAGAAGCATCTGCAAGGTTTTCAGATTCTCCTCCCCATTTATATGAAATAGAACTTGGTGGATTTGTTTCTTCAAAGGCTTTTAACATTTCATTTTGAATGCTCTTAAGTCCAACTCCTCCATCATTTGCAGATACAGTAACACTGTAGATTCTGTCTGTTTTATTAATTTCAGGAGAACCTTCTGCCATTTCTATTGTTGCAAGGTCAGATAATTTTACAAATTGTCCTTCTCCTATTTTTATGTTAATATTGCTTAAATCACTTACTGTTTTTCTCTTATCTTTAGGAAGTCTTATTAAAACATCAATTTCTTCTGTTCCTGTTTTAACTGTAAGAGTATCTCCTCTGTCTCCTCCAAGAACAAAATAACTTACTGTTTGTCCAACTTCAACTGGATTTATACCATAGCTTCTTATCTTTTCTCTGTTAAGAACTACTCTTGCTTCTGGGTTACCTGCGTCAACTGTTGAAGTAACATCAACTGCTCCTGGATATTTAACAAGTTTTTCCATTACCTCTTTACCTATTATCTTAAGTTCATCAAGGTTTGGTCCAACTATGTCAAATTCAACAGCTCTCTGAGGAGAACGCATTTGGAAATCTTCAGAAAGGTTTGGTCTGATACCAGGTATCTTTTCAACCTTTGGTCTGATTTCATTTATAATATTAAATACTGATTCGTCTCTTGTATCTTTTTTACCAATTTCTACATTGACTGCAACTGTGTCATTTTGAATTAAGCTGAAATATGTCTGAGTATATTGATTTTCTTTTACTATATCTTCAATTTGTCTTGCTATTCTTTCAGCTTTTTCTATATCAACACCTTTTCCAAGTTCAGCAACAACAGAATATCTACCTTGGTCTTGTTTAGGCATGAATTCAACTCTTAAGAATCTTGTTCCAACTGTCATTGTAAATATAAATAAAACTATTGGAATAAGAACTGTTTTAAATCTATTTTTTACAGCCCAGTTAATAACAACAAGATATTTTTCCTTTACCTTACCAAAGATTTTTCCTTCTTTTGTAATATTCTGTTTATTAGAAAGGAATCTGCTGGCAACCATTGGCATTAATGTAAGTGATACTATAAGTGCTGCAAGGTTTGAGAAGATAATTGAGAATGATAAGTCTCTGAATATCTCTCTGGCAATTCCTGGAATAAATAGTACAGGAATAAATACGACCATTGTTGTAAGTGATGATGCTATAACTGACATTGTAACTTCTGTTGTACCATCATCTGCTGCTGCCATAACAGGAGATTTAAGTTCTGTCATGTGTCTGTAAATATTATCTATAACAACAACCGAGTTATCTGTAAGCATTCCAACTCCAAGTGAAAGTCCCATAAGTGAAATAAGGTTCAAACTTGTTCCATTAAGGGCAAGGAATGCAAATGTAAATATTACTGATACTGGAAGTGCTATTGAAATTAAAACTGTTGCTCTTATATTTTTAAGGAATAGTAAAAGTACTATTGTTGCAAGTATAAGGGCTTGAACTGCACTTGAAGCAATACTTGAAATAGATGTTACGATATCTGTTGATGTATCAAGCATTATTGTAAATTCTGTTCCCGGAGGCATTACTGATTTTACACTGTCAAGAACTTTTCTTGCTCCGTTATTAAGGTCTATTGTACTTCCGTCAGAAGATTTTTCTATTACAAGAACCACATTTTCTTTACCATTAAAGTATCCCACATCTGTAGGATCTTCTGTTGTAAGCACAACATCTGCAATATCTTTTACTCTTAAAGTATTACCATTACTTTTTAAGATGATATTTTCAATCTGGTCAATATAGTTTGTTTCTCCCATAAATCTTGCAACTATCTGTTTATCTCCAGTGTCAATAGTTCCAAGAGGAATACTTTGGCTTGAAGCCCCTATAAGTTGATAAAGTTCCATAGGAGACATTCCAAATGCTGCAAGTTTGTCTCCATTTACTTGAATTTGAACTTGTTTGTCTGGTGTACCGAATACATTAACTTCTCCGATACCTGTAAGACTTTCAAGTCTTGGTTTTACATAGTTTTCAAGAGCTGTGTTAAGCTCCATTCTTGAAGCTCCTGAAACTGAAACAACCATTGTTAAGTTCCCTACCCCTGCTTCAACTTTTCTTACAACAGGAGTGTCTGCATCATCTGGAAGATCATTTGTAAGTCTTGATACCTCTCTCTGAATATCTGTAACTTTGTCATCTGCATCTATACCATAGTTGAACTGAACAACTACTGTTGATTGCCCATATTGTGAAGTTGATTCAATTTTATCTATTCCTTCTACATTGGGCAGAACTTCTTCTATTTTTTTAGTAATCTGTGTTTCCACATCTTCCGGTACAGCTCCGTTCCATGTTGTTCTTATAGTTACAACAGGAATGTTCATATTAGGAAGCATTTCAGATTTCATTGAAAACATTGCTATAAGTCCTATGAACATCATAGAAATCATAAGCATTGTTGTTGCTACCGGTCTGCGTATTGATAATCCTGCTAATGTCATCTATCTTTTCACCTCATTAATTTCCTATAAATTATTTTGCCTGAGTATTTGCTTCAGTTCCTGCTTCCTGAACTTTGTCCCCTTCTTCAAGTCCGAATACTCCGTCAACAACGATTGTATCTCCTTCTTTTATTGTATCTGAAAGAAGTGCTGTGTATGGAGGGTTAGTTGCTCCTGGTTTAACTTCTATTCTTCTTACTTTTCCGTCTTCTACTTTATATACATAGCTTATAAGCTCTCTTATAAATACAGCAGAATCTTTTGTAGAAAGAACTTCAACTTCTCCAACAGGAATTGTTGCATAAGCATACATACCATCTTTTACAGCTCTGTCATTATTTTCTATACCAATTTTAATTTTGAATTTTTTAGTACCTGAATCTGCAATAGGGTTGATTTCAAGAATTTTTCCTTCTATTGTTTTTCCAGCTGCTGGAACTTCAACTGTAACAGGACCTCCAACTTGAATTTGAGTAAGCCATTCAGCAGGGAATCCTACATAGCTTTCCATTACATTATCATCAATAACTGTAAATACAACATCATCAGCAGAAACTTCATTTCCTTCTTTTCCAAATAAGTTACCTACAATTCCATCAATATCAGCTTTTCTGAATAATTTATCATAATCATTCTTAGCATTTTCAAATGTTGCTTTTGCTGATTCATAAGAACCTTTTGCATTTACATATGTATTTTCATAATCAACATACTCTAAGTAAGAAATTAAATCTTTTTCATAAAGTTGTTTGAATTTTGAATAGTTATTTCTTGCAATTTTATATGCAGCTTCAGCTGATGCATAGCTTGCTTTTGCTGATAAATATGTTGATTCAGTAGCAGAATCTGTAAGTTTCATTACAATTTCTCCTTTTTTAACTGAATCTCCATTTCTTTTTAAAATCTTAGCTATTGTTCCACCTTTTTCAGTTTTATGATCAATTTTTCCTTCAGGCTCTAAAACAGCGTCTGTTTTAAAAATTTGGCTCATTTTTCTCATTTGAGCAGGCTCTGTTACTACATATTTTATTTTTTCAACAGGTTTAGCTTCTTCTTTATCTTTTCCACACCCTGCAAACATTACTGCAGCTGCCAGTGCTGTTAAAAATATCTTTTTCATGAATTTCCTCCTAAAATTTACCCTATTTTATATTAATAATGATCTGTATCTTTCAAAAGCAACTAGATAATCTGTTTCAGCTTTGTTATAATCAACTTTGCTTTGTCTTAACTGAGCTTCAGAATTTAAATAATCCTGAGTTGATAAAAGTCCAGCTTTATATCTTTCAGTATCTATTGCATAGTTTTCCTGAGATGCCTCAAGAGAACTTCTCATTGCAATTCTTAGTTTTTCAAGTCTTATAACTTCACTGTAAGCAGTTGTAAGATTGATTTCTATATTATCTTGTGCAATGCTATCATTTAATTTTTCAATCTTATAGCTTTCATTTGCTGCTCTGTAGCTGTCTATTCCACTTCCAAAGTTAAACATTTCCCAAGAAACAGAAACTCCTCCTCTCCATTCTTCATTATGGAAAGTGTCGTCCATACTGTCTCTTTCATATCCTCCATATTGTACAAAAGCATTAACTTTTGGAAGGTTGTCACTGAAGGCTACCATTTTTTCAGCCTTAGCATATTCTACATTGTTCTTTGCAATAAGTGCATCAAGACTTGAAGTCTTAGCAGTAACCATATCTTTATCAAAGTCTATTCCTTCACTTAAACCTTCAGGAACTGAAAAATCTGTAAGTGTAAGTTCTTCATCAAGAAGCCCTGTTTCTATTTTAAGTTTTTTCATTTCAACTTCAATAAGGTTTTTAACCTGAACTATATTTGATTCAACTTCAAGCATAGAAACTTCTGTTTTAAGAAGATCTGCTTTTATGATAAGTTTTAAATCTAATTTATTTTTTTGCTCTTTATGTCTTATTTCAAGTTCTTTTTTTGAAGTTTCAAGAGCTTCAAGGTCTTTCTGATATCTTATAATATTAGAATACATTTGGATTGTATCAAGTCTTACATCTCTTTTTTCTGCAATGTAAGATAAGTCCATAATATTTGACTGAGCCTTTGCTCCTTTAATTCCCCCTAAGATTGCTCCTCCTTGGAAAATAGGTTGTGATATTACTACTTTACTTGAATATCCACCTTTTTCACTATAATATTTGTAGCCTCTTCCTGAAGGATCTGCTGTTTTATTTACTCCTGTTTCTCTTCCATACATATCTCTTTTTGTATGTTCAAAACGAGAGTAGCTTCCTTCATAAGCCACACTTGGCAATGCTGTTTTAAAAGCTCTTGCCAGATTAAGTTCTCCTATCTTCATGTTTTTTGAAGATATTTGGATTTTTTTACTGTTATTAAGAGACAGCTCTATAGCTTCATCAAGTGTAAGATTTCTTGCAAATGCAGCTGTGCTCATTAAAAATAGTATGCCCAAAACCTTTTTCATGTTGCCTCCTTTAAAAATATTTATAATTAAAATTTTATTTTCTTACAAGTTTTATTAATATATTTGTCATAAATTTTGCTTCATAATCAAAATCTATACTGCTTATTTTATTTTTTACCTCTATAAGAGATGTTTCAACAAATCTATTTTCACAAGGGAAAAGATTATTTATATAGAAAGTGTTAATCATACCAAACACTAAAAGTCCATATCTTTCATAATCTCTCTCTTCTTTAATATCCACTTCATCTTTAAACTTTTTAAGTATATTTATAAATTCCTGTTTTCTTCTTGCCTTATCTTTTTCAAGTCTTTCTATAACAACTTCTCCAACACTATCCACACTTCTCATCATAGTTGTCATAACCAAAATAAATTCAGCATCATCTACAGATACTGTCAGATAATATTTCACATACTCTCTTATTATCTCTTCTAAACTTCCTTCAGAAGCTATAATCTCTTTCACTGTTCCACTTCTATTTTCAAGCTTTTCTATAAGAAGTGTTTCCATAAGATAATCTTTTGATTTAAAATAAGTGTAAAAACTTCCTTTTGCAATTCCAGCTTCATCTGTTATGTCCTGAACACTTGTTTTTCTGTAACCTTTTTCAATAATAAGCTTTTTAGCTGCGTGTATTATCTCCTCTCTTTTAACTTGTTTTTTCACCGCAATCCCCTTTCCAGACTTATGACTATATGGTCATTATTATACCAAAACATTTTACTACATTCTGACTGAGTAGTCAACACTTTTTTTCTTTTATTTTTACTTATTTTATAACAAAAAAAATTATAAAAATAAAACAAGCCTCCACAATGTAGTGAACCCATTTTCTTAGACAATTATTTAATTATTGATTAATAAGGATTGA
>ERZ773142.451-NODE-451-length-37892-cov-28.6353_pt1 | contig 37892 bp, 31 predicted proteins | sample MGYA00580853_ERZ773142 | MGnify/ENA primary metagenome ERZ773142 (study PRJEB29015, sample SAMEA2737862) | human gut metagenome | biome: human gut; feature: human-associated habitat; material: faeces | place: China | collected 2012 ... | reverse complement strand
AACATCATCTTTAGTTGTATTATTTTCTTTACAAAACTTTTTTATTTCATTGAAACCTCCATGTTTATCTCCTGTTACATAAATCATTTTATCACCTATTTTTGCTAATCTTTTCATTTTTTGCTTTTACTCTTTCTGACAACTATCTTATTTTTATATTTTACTTAATGTTTTATTATATACTCCATATACTTTTTCTTTACAAACTACTAATAATATTTTTTCATATTTATATTATAGCTTTATGAAAAAAATAACTCAACTATAAAAAAATTTCAAATAAAATAACACTGCTAAATATAGTATATCAGCTCTAATAACCTTTAAACTTCTTATAAAGCAGAAAATTCTAGCAGGCTCAATACACTATATCACCGCTTCACCTTACTCCAGTTCTTCTTTAATTAGCAATAATTTTTCATTATAATTTACTATTAATTTCATAAAAAATGAAGTTAAAAATCTAAAATCATTTAAGATTTTCAATTCTCTATTTGAATAATTAGACAGAACAAGAGCATTTCTAAAATATAGAGAATTTTCTATAAAAATATATTCATTTAACTTAAAACCTAATTTTTTTAAGTATTTAATTAAAAATATGGCAGTTGTTCTTGTATTCCCTTCAATAAATGGGTGTACTTGCCATATTGCAGAAGTAAATTTAGATATTCTTTTTACTTGTCCTTCTTTAGAAAGTTGGGCATAATCAAATTTTTTCTCTTCTTCAAAATCATAGTTCAAACATTCACTAATTTTTCTATAATCAGTATAAATCACAGAATTTCCACTTAAAACTCTTTCATTCTTACTGATATTGTAGTTTCTAAATATTCCAACATAATTTCTTTTAAGAATATCACTAAATAAGCTTTTATGAATTTTTTTAAATAGTTAATAGAAAATTTAAACTCCTTATTTTCCAAAAGCTTTACTGTTCTAATGGAAACTAAATCACATTCTCTTAGATCTCTTTCTATCTTTGATGTTAGATATCTAAAGCCATAGTACTTTAAAATCTCTTTCTCCATCTCATCACAAGATAACTTTTTATCAATTAACTCTCTCAAATAGCTAGATGGCTTTAAATTGTCAACTTTATTTAAGCCTATTGCAATTTCCCAAATATTTTTTTTCATAGTTAACACCTTTTATATATCTATATACAAGTTTATTTTTATAATATCATTACTTTTAGTTTTTTTTAATTAATTTATAATTTTCAATATACTCTATACAGTATAGAGTATATTGAAGCAAAAAAGAGGGAATTTTTTGGTTTCCCTCTTATAAATCATTATTTAATATTTCTTCGGCTTGAAGCCTCTTTAATCCATGAATAGTGGTATTGTATCTTTCCTTTAAGAATTTTGTACTATCTACTTTTTTATTTTGAAGATAAATAAGTACTTCTACTTTTTGTTTATCTGTTGCTTCTTCATTTTCAGTTGTTCCAAGAGTTTTCTTTTCACTAGGAGTAAATAATTCTTTTCCTCTTCCTTCTAACTTTATTTTTTCATCTTTAGTTAAATCCTTATATTTATTTATAAATCCTAAAATAATTCTTGGATCTTCTAAGTGAATATTTAACTTTTCTAAAAGAGCTGCTTTTCTTATCATTAGATAGAACATTTTTTTTCTATCATTTAAATCATCATCATAACTTTTTAATTTATTTTCACTTAAAATTTTATCTCCTATAACTCTTAATTTTTCTTTTTCTGTTATAGTTAATTTTAAATATTTTTCTAAAAATCCAAGCATAACTTCCTGTTTTTCATCTAATAGATTAAGTATACGGAAAAGAGTTCCAAGCTTAATCAATTTTATTTTTCTCTCTTTTCTTTTTCTATTATTTTCTCTCTTTTGTTGCTTTCTTAAATTTCTTATTTCTCTTTTTTTCTTTAGTATTTTTTGCCTTTCTTTAGGATCTATCTCTCCCATTCATTCCCCCTTCTTCTCTTTTCTTTTTCATCATCAAACTCTATCCTTCCACTCTTAGCAACTTTTAATCTTGGAGAATAGTTGCTACTTCTATGACGACGAACATTAGGTATTCTAATATTATTTAGTCTTAATTTATTTAATAACTTAAATTGCACACTTAGCTCTTTACTTTTTTCACTTATTTGAGATTTAATCTCCACATTTTTTTCACGAATAACTTGCTTTCTAAGTTCTATATCTTCTGGAGTAATTGTAAACATCTTTTCTAGCTCCTCAACTCTATTTTCTACTTTTTTCAAGTTAGCTATAGATACAACCAATCCATTTTCTTTTCTAATTTTATAATAAGTAAGAACAGATAAATCTCTACTATATTCACCATTAGTATATTCATCTAGTATTTGTTTTCTGATATCCTCATCTGATAAATTTTCAGGTTTTAATTTTAATTTTAAATTTTCTATTTCATTTTTTAAATTTTCTATTTTATCTCCTACAACTTTTCTATATTCTGTCTTTTCTTTATCAGATAATTTTATTTTAACATCTTCTAATTCTGGAGATTTATCAAATGCTTTTGCATAATCTTTTCTAAAATTAGATAATTTAATATTATATTCCAAAATATCTAACTTATTATCTAAATTATTAATCTCTGATTTTAATTCTTTTTCTTTTTCAACCAAATTAATCTCTTTTAATTCCTTCAATTTTTTCAATATAGCATATGAATATGATAATCTACCATTTGTATCATCTTGAGTTTGTCTTAACTTTTTATATTCTGATCTTGCAGTATTTATCTTCTCTTGAACTTTTGATTTTATATCATTTTCAAGATCAAAAATTCTAAGTTCATATTCAGTAGTTTTTATTCTTTTTGAAAGCTCTATTTTCTCATCTAAACTTCTACTTGATTCAAATTCTTTTTTCCAAATAGCAAGTCCTAGATATTTATCTACTATCTCTGGATCTAAACTTCTATATACTTTTTCTTTAAAATCTATATTTAATTTTGTTTCTTTATACTCTTTAACTTTATTATCAATTTCAGTTTTTTGAAGTTTTAATTTTTCAATATTAGAAAGTGTATTTGTTAATATAACTCTACTTCTTTCGACATTACCAATCGCATTTGAAATATAAAAATCCTTAAATGGATTACTCCTTAAAATTTCCAAGTCTTTTAGTATTTCTTCTTTTTCAAGCGAATATTTATCTCTTATATTTTCTTTCATCTTTTCAAATTTTTGCATGAAAAATTCATTGTTTTTTAGTCCTAAAAAATATTGTTCTAATTCAGATTTTTGCTGTGTATATTCAAATTTACTCTTATCTTCTAGCTTGACATAAATATTAGTTAATTCAACTAACTTTTCCAATTTTTTTTGATATTTACCTCCAGTTAAAATACTTAAAGCTCTTGATTCTATATCTTTATCTGACATAGATTCAATCTGTTTAAGTCTGCTTTCTTTTCTATCAATTAATATATGATTATCTAATGATTTAGTAAACATATTCTCTAAGTTTTCTTCAATATTTTGTTCTTCTATATTATTTTCTTTTAAATTTTCCACGTCAAAATAAGAAGGAGTATATTCTCTTCCTTCTTTCTCAAATAACGCTTTGTAATATCTATCTCTCGCCTTTAAATTTTCTTCCTCAAAATTTTCAGATTTCAATTTAAACTCTTTTTCTTTTATTCTTTTTATTTCTTTACAGTACTGAAAAAAATCCATAGCTTTAGATTTTTCTTCATTCTCTGGAGCATAATCTATATATTCTTTTTTTAAATTAATTGCTGGTCTATCAAGCATTTCAGCTTTTAAAAAATTTCCTTCAGCTATAGCTTCTTGTCTTTGAACTTTTAAAGATTTGCAAGATACTAACTCTAGATTTTTTTCTTTAAGTTTTTCATTCATCATAGACTCTAAAGTTTGACGAATATAATATAACTTTGAATATTTATGCCACTCTCTATTTCTTTTTGCTCCCCCTAAAGATGGATTTTTTGAATTTGCTTTTTTAAAAAAATATTCTTCTTTACGTTCTATTCCATCTAATTCTCTTTCATAAAACATAATATGACAATGTATATTTCTTTTATCTTCATCAGTGCTTGGTTTAGAGTGAATAGCTAATGAATATACATAGCTTTCTCCAAATAATTCTTTTGCAAATTTTTTGGCAAGTTCAATATTCTCTTCGTCAGAAAGTTCATAAGGCAAAGAAAAATCTATTGTCCTAAAAAGATTTGCATTTACATCTTCATAAACTTCGTCACATTCCCAAAAATATCTAGGATTCTCTTGAGAAAAAGACGGCATATTAACATTTTCTCCATAAATGATATCATCATATTTATCTTTATTATTATCTGGAGAATACTTACCTATTCTCAATACATAATCATATCTTTCAACAGGACTTCTATCTTTATCTGGTTGAATACTGATATTAAATATTGCCACCTTTTTCACCTCCATATTCCTAAATATTAAAAACTAAAAATTCACTCGCAAGAGTTAGATAATGTAATTATCTCACGATAGGCACTTCAGTGCCTAATCGTGAAGTATCTACTTTTTATTTTAGCACTTTCAGTATGAAAATGCAACTTTATTGAAAAAAAAATTTTAATAAAACTACTAAACTTTTTAAATATTAATCAATATTCTAATCACACTAATATTATTTAATATTAAGTTAACTTAAATATATTAAATTTCTTTTTGGCAACTTACAATATCTTTAGGTTGTAAATTTGAGAGAGGAATGGGAAATTTTTTAATTAGACATATCAATGATTGAATGAGGCAATAAAAATACCAGAGGAATTTGTAATTAAATTTAAAAACAAAATTCTAAAATTAACTCTAAATAAATTAAAAAAAATTAAGATTACAAAAAAATTTATAAAAATAATTTTGGATTTAATAAATTTAGAGACATATAGAAATTTTGAAGTTATTGTAACTGAAGATGATAATACTTTAGGAACTTTTATAAAAAAATTAAACTATAATTTGATTCATGTCAGCAAGAAGATTTAGGTTATAGAAGAAACACAACTCTAAATAATGAAGCAAAAATTTTAAATAGAGATTTAATTGTAGTAATAAATCAAGATTGTATGATTCATCCTAATTTTTTAGAATAATATGTTAAAAATTATAATAAAGCAAATTTATTTACAGGAAGAAGATTTAATTTAGGAAAGAAGTACAGTATTAAAAAATTATTTAAAAATTTTTAATTTTTTTACATTTCGTATTGACAAGCACACAATACTATAATCTCATATTTATTTTTTATTTTTAGATTAACTTTAGTCCCAATGATCTTAAAGTATCTTCTCTTCTAAATAGATTTTTTTTGAGGAGTTTCTATAATTTTTACTACAAATTTATTAGAGTTTTCTTTTTCTTTCTCAATTACAATTAAGCTATAACCTTTAAATTTATTTTTTAGCAACTTCCTTTAGCTCTTTAGAAGTTGCTTTAACTTGTTTTATCAATGATAAATTGTAAAATATGATACAACAAAAAAGAAAAATACAAAAACTCAACATGAAAGGATTAGTTATGAGACATAAATATCTCACCATAAATGAGAGAAATAAAATTTTAATCATTAGCATTCATTGTTCTACTATTTATCACAAAATTAAAAGATGTCATTCTATATATGATGCTTCTATTACATAAAAAAATTTTTATTAAACTCTAATAAAGAAGGTAGAAGTTCAAAAGCTAATAAAAATTTAATTTTTTTAATCCAAAACAGAAAAAAAGACTTAGTCTCCTGAATAAATAATTGAAATAAAATTAACTTTTAAAACAATTTACAACTGGATTTATTCTGGAATTATTAAAGTTGAATTAACTCATTTAAAAAAAAGAAAGACTAGAAAACCTCAAGAAACTAGAGAAAAGTTTAATCTTGAAAATTCTATAAATAACCATCCAAAATACATAAAAGCTAGGGAAGAATTTAGATATTGAGAATTCAATACAGTAGTGTATCTTCAAATGGTAAAAGTAAAGATTGTTTAGAAATATTTGCTGAAAAAAACAAAATTTTACATAGCAATAAAAAATGATATCTCATTATCCTAAAGAAATACTAAAAAGTTTTACATTAGATAAAGAAAAAGAATTTATTTTATGTGAATTAAAAAAATTAAAAATGTAACATATGTATTGACATTTAAGAAAAAAAATTAAAAATATAACAATAAATATTGCAATTGATTATTAAAGATGATATAATAAAAGAAAAAATAAATTAAAGAGTAATTAAAAGTACTAAGTAAGAGGAGAAACAGAGATACTCTATTGCTGCTTAGCAAACTATTTTTATTGAAATTTAATTTATTTACATAATAGGAAAGCCAGAAACTGGGAAACGGAGAGCCTGAGATTAAGATAGCACTTTTGTGCTACTTAGTTTTAGGCTTTTTTTTTATGAAAAAAACTATCTAGAGGAGATTAAATAAGTTGCCGCCTTTTCAAATTAGATTGTTGATATGAATTTGATTCAAAATATAGACCTCTTAGGAAGCTAGAAAGTGAAAACTTGATAAAAAAAAGATGAGTTTTTTGCTCTGTCAACTGTTGATAAAAGCTTTGATAGCAGGTACTTTGGAGCAATCAAGGTGTCAAAAATTGTTGCAAAGTCAAAAATATTTTTAAAATTTTGATTGACTTTTCAAATGAAAACAAGTATCATTATTATAAGTAATAAAATAAATTATAAAGAAAAAAAAAGTAAATAAAAAAAGTTCCCACGGCGGCAACCAAGAAACTTTTTTTACTAATACTAACGAATAAATCATTAGTTGTTTTTTTATTTGAGTAAATTTAATTAATTTACATCTATATATTACCATAGAAAAAATAAAAAATCAACTCCTAAATAAGTTGGTTTTATTTTTTTATTAGGGCTTAATGTCCGATAAAATAAATAATATATTAATATTTGTTAGTATTATAGAACTACTTTTTATGGAGGATTCTATGGTGCAAAAAATCCCTGAAGTAAGGAGGGGAGCGGTATGATTAAATCTAATCACGAGAAAAACGAACGCATTTATGATTTACTTGCCCAAGATTCTTACTTCATACTAAACAGAAAGCTTAACTCTTATTGTGGTCTTGTACTTGGAGCTTTCATTGTATTCTTGCTTGATAAGGAAAAATATCATAAATACAATGGAGAACTTACCCAAGATGGTTATTTCTATGCTACAGATATGGATATAATGCTTATGACAGGGCTTACAAGCTCACAAGTATCAAAGCTTAAAAACACAGCAGCTGAAAAAGAACTTGTATTCATAAAAAGAGAAGGTATTCCACTTAAAACTTACTACAAAATAAACCTTCAAAAAATTAATGATATAATGAATCTTAATAAAACTGCTATGGAACTTTCTTATGAGAGAATCATTTTTGAAAATAAGGAGCAGGAAGATATATCAAATCTTTTGAATGTATCTGAATCCACTCTTTCAAATCTAACTTTTAAAGATTTAAGATTTATCTGTAAGAAATTCAAAGTTTCTTATTCAGGTAAAAATACTAAGTTAGAAATAATAGAAAAGATATTAGAAGAAAAAGAAAAAATTCTTCAAGGTGGAACTCCTGCACAGGGTATTATACCAGTTAATCCTAAATCTGAAGCTTCTTCAGTTCAGGACTTAAAAAATATAACATTCAAAAATTTAAGAATTATGTGTAAAGAGTTAAATATAAGTTACTCAGGAAAAGATACAAAAGATGTTCTTATAAATAAAATAGCTGACTTCAAAGGCTTCTTAGAAGAAGAACTTGAAGAGGAAGACGCTATAATTCCTGAGCTTGTCTTTGATGAAAAAGATTTTGAAGAACTATTTAAAAAATTTGATATTTCATACACTTATAAAAATCAACAGGCTGTAAAAAAACTTAGAGAAAAAATGAGTGATAATAATGTAATTCTTTATTTAAAAGAAACTTATGAAAACATCAAGGCAACTCCTGAAGTTAAAAACATTGGAGCATTATTCTCTAGTAAAATTTCTAAAGGAGAAAGACAAGTTGTATCTAAAGCTTCTTCAAAAGAAAAGAAGTCAGAAGAAAAAAAATCAGAATCTAAAAAAGATACTAAATCTATTTCTTATAATTCAATCAAAGAAGTAAAAAATGACATCTTTACACCTAATGAAGATGATGATAAGTTAATGAGTGAATATGAAAATTATTCTTTTGAAGAAAAAGAAAGAATAGAAAAAGAAGCTGTAGAACTATGTTCTTCATCACAAAAAATAAGCTTAACTTTTTTAAATGAGATGAGAAAAAATCCTATTCTATTTTCTTCAACAATAAGACCTTACATTATCAAAATCTTAAAGAAACACTTAGAAGAAGCTAGTTAGTTATAATATCAATAAATATCTAAGTGAACGAGGTGTGAGCGAAAAGATAATTTATAAAAAATTTAGTGAACAAATATGTGAGCAAATATAAAATTTAACTTTCACTTCTATAACTATAATAAATATCTAAGTGAACGAAGTGTGAGCGATATTATACTAGAAAAATCATCAATATTAAATTTTAAAGGCAGCTTACCAAGGCTGCCTTTTCTTTTAAAATCAGGCTTTCCATTTTAGTGAGCGGAAGTGAACGGCACAAATCAAAAATTATATAAAATTAAAAAAAATAAGTGAATCATTCCCTTAAAGTTTTTTATCAATTTATTCATTTAAAACTAATAAATACCTAAGTGAACGATTGTGAGCGAGATTTTATTAAAAGTAAATTAGTGAACAATTTCTATTAATTTAGTGAGCGAAAAAATTTAATTTAGTGAACGAATTTATAAAAAATTTTAACTTTAGTGAACGAAAGTAAATTAAAAATATAGATATTTATTAAAATTTTTTAACATTTATAAACTTAATAAATACCTAAGTGAACGCATAGTGAGCGAAATTTACATCACTGTATTGTTCACTAAAAAATATAATTTACAGTGAGCAGAAAAGTCGTTCACTTGTGAGCGGAAAACTTGCTCACTTGTGAGCAGGATTTCTGCACTAATCAATATCAAATAATCATTAACAAAAAATAAAATCAATGATTAAAATTAATGATATTGATTCTTAAATTTTAAAAACGATAAAAAAAGGGGAAATACTTATGATAGACATTATAAAACAAGACCTTATAAATATTTCTGAAAAATTATTTGATACTCTTATAAAAGATAGAACAACTCAAAAAAATATTTATTGAGCTACAGATTATTATACAGATAAAGGAACTTCATATTTTCCTCAAGAACTTATAACAAAAAATTTAGTAATAAATATTAATATTAAACTTATTTGTCCATAAGTAGCAGAGGAAGAAATTAAATTTATAGAAGAAAAAATAAAACCTATGGAATAGAATTATAAGGTGATAAAATGTATGACTATCAAAAATCAAAAGAAACAGTTGAAAAAATATTAAAATCTTCAACTAAAATTGAAGAAAGGAGTACTATTCCTTTATCTGATTCGGAGTTTACTTATGAAAATGGAATTAAAGCGTGGGTAGGAGCTTTATTTATTGATATTGTAGATTCTAGTAAATTATTTAAAAGTCTAAATGAGAATACAGCTCGTATTATAAGAAGTTTTTGTTCAGAGATAATTTCAATTCTTAAAGATGACCCTAATTATCGTGAAATTGGTATTCGTGGAGATTGCGTATATGCTATTTATACTTCTCCAAATAAAAATGATGAATATGAATTAGCAGATAAAACATTTTATATTAATACTTATATGAGAATGTTAAATGAATTATTAAAAAAGCGTTCATTACCACAAATAAAAGTTGGAATTGGTATGTCTACAGCTCAGGAACTAGTGGTTAAAGCAGGGCGTAAAGATGTTGGAATTAATAATAAAGTCTGGATAGGAAAAGCATTTACAAAGGCTTCTAATCTTTCATCAATTGGAAATAAAAATGGAAATTCTCCTTTAGTTTATTCAGAGTCTAGTTATAATAACTTTATAAATTTGCTGGTAGAAAAAGACAAAACTAAAGACCCTAAAAGTTGGTTTACATATCATTCAGATGATAAAAATGGAGGATATTATACGGCAAATATTGTAAAAATAGGTTTTGATACTTGGATTTCTAATGGAATGAAAGATTAATTTCAAGAAGTCAACACAAAAAAATAAATTTTGATTGACTTTTTTAAAAAAATGTAATATGATATATAATATAAAAAGGAACTATAATATATCCCCTCCGCAAAGGTAATGTATTTAGCTCCTTAAAAATATTAATATTATGGAGGTAGCATATGAAATTACATTACAATTTAGATGGAAGTATTAACGTAGTTATCAAAAGAAATGGAGAAATTATCTTTGAACATCAGTTTAAGAATGAAAAACATTATAGGGATTTCTTTGAATTAGTTTTTAAAAGATAATTTGGTAGCAATAGGATAAAAAATAGAAAGGTTCTTAGAAATAAGAGCCTTTCTTTATATAAGGTAAATAAAAAAGGGCAACCTTACGATATACCCCCTCCGCACATTAATTATATCATAAACATATAAAAAAGACAATAAGAGTATTTAAAAAGACAAAAACTAAGAGGTTGAAAATGGTACTAGAAATTCAAAAAAAAATTATTTTTGAAGAAGTAAAAAAAATACTGCAAGAAGCTAGAAATAAGGTTTATAAAGCCACTAATAATGTTATGGTAGAGGCTTATTGGAATATAGGAAGAATAATAGTAGAAAAGCAAAGTGGCAATGAAAAAGCTGAATATGGAACAGCACTACTAAAAAATCTTTCTAAAGAGATGACTAAGGAATTTGGAAAAGGATTTACAGTAGCTAATCTAAAAAATATGAGACAGTTTTATTTAACTTTTCCAAAAAGCTACGCACTGCGTAGCGAATTGAGTTGGACACATTATAGACTTCTTATGAGAATAGAAAATGAGAATGCTAGAAATTTTTATATAGAGGAAACTATAAAATCTAACTGGAGTACAAGGCAGCTTGAAAGACAAATAACGACACTTTTTTATGAGAGAATTTTATCAAGTAAAAATAAAGAGAAAGTTTCTCAAGAGATATATAAGCTAGAACCTAAAAAAAATAGACCTGAAGATATAATAAAAGACCCTTATGTTTTAGAATTTTTAGGATTGCCTGAGAATATAGATTTTTTAGAGAAAAACTTAGAGCAATCACTTATAAATCACTTACAGAAATTTTTATTAGAACTTGGGAGAGGATTTTCTTTTGTTGCTAGACAAAAAAGAATAACTTTTGATGGAAGACATTTCTATATAGATTTAGTTTTTTATAACTATATTTTAAAATGTTTTGTCCTTATTGATTTAAAACTTGGAGATTTAACTCATCAGGATTTAGGTCAAATGCAAATGTATGTTCATTATTTTCAAGAAGAAATGATGAATGAGGGAGATAATCCTCCTATAGGAATAGTTCTTTGTGCAGATAAAAGCGATTCAATAGTAAAGTATACTTTACCTAAAGGAGAAAAACAGATATTTGCTTCAAAGTATATGCTTTATTTACCAAGTGAAGAAGAGTTATTATTGGAATTAAGAAAAGAATATGATATATTAGAGCAGGAAAATAAATTAAAAACTGATGATTAAAATTTACCTGATTTTTGGAAGGGTGGTAAGATGAAAAAGAGAATAGGTATTTTTTATAAAAAAGAAAATCCAAATGTTATAAGTAGTGCAGTGTTAAATGTAGATAGAGAAATGATAGAGATTTTAGGTATCTCAATAAAAGAAAATGATATAAAATTTTCTTTTAAAGATAATAAAATAACAATTCAAAAAGGAAGTTTTGAAAATCCTATTAGATCAAAGGATAAAAATATTATAGAAAAAAATATAAAACTTAATTTTACAAAAGTGTATAAGGATAAAAATTATTTAATAACTAGATTAAATATTCCTTCAGCAGTTATAAAGGCAATGAACCTTACTTCAGAGGATAATGAAGTAGAAGTTATAGAGGTAGATGACAAAATTGTAATAGAAAGGAGTAAAAAAGAGATGGGGAAAGTTTTTAGTATCAAAGTAAACAAAGGTGGAATTGGTAAAACTTTTTTAACCGTTCAGCTAGGATACGGACTTGCTATGCAGGACAAAAAAGTGCTATTACTTACATCAGATTCACAAAATAATATTTTAGATTATACTTTATCTGATGATGAAGTTGATAAGATAGATTTCAAAAAAGACCTTAGATATTGTGTAATGAATGATAAGGTTGAAACAGTAAAACTAAGAACTAATCTTTATTTTATTCCTACTAAGAGTTCTCTTTTTACCGATAGATTCTTGGAAAAATTGCCTGAATTTATAAAGAAAATGCAAGAGGAATATGATTATATTTTAATTGACAGTATTCCTACAATGAAAATAGATAGTACTTTCGTTGCTTGTTCAGACAAAGTTATTATTCCTATGTTCTGTGATAATCCAACACTTAAAGGGGCTATAAACGTTATAAAAGAAACAGGAGTAGAAAAGATACATTCTATCATAGTTAATAAATATAGACCAACAGCAACTCAAAAAGGAATCTTAAAAGATATTAAAGAAGCAATAGAGGGAACAGATATAGTATTCCCTGAGCCTATTAAAGAACTTTCACAAGTAGAAACTTTAGCCAGAAAGGGTAAAACTATTTGGGAAAGTAGAGCTAAAATCCTTGCAGCAGCTCAAGAATCTTTATTAGATGTTATTCTAAAATTATAATTTTACTTTCTCGCACGGTGCGAGAAAGTAAAAAATAAATTGCATTGTGCTACTTAGTTATTAAAGAAGGAAGGCTTAGAACTGTTATTAAAAATATGTAAATTTATATAATATTAAATAACATAAAAAATGATTAAGGAGTTAATAGAAGATGATACTTGCGAAGAAAGTTAGAATTTATCCAACTAAAGAGCAAGAACAAAAACTGTGGCAATCTGCAGGAACTGCTAGATTTATCTATAATTATACTCTTGGGAAACAGGAAGAAAATTATAAAAATGGTGGAAAATTTATTAGTGATGGAGTCATAAGAAAAGAATTAACTCAATTAAAGAAGTCAGAACTACCTTGGTTAAATGAAGTATCAAATAATGTTGCTAAACAAGCTGTAAAAGATGCTTGTAATGCCTATAAAAGTTTTTTTAAAGGCTTAGGCAATAAGCCAAAATTTAAAAGCAGAAAGAAAGGTAAACCTAGTTTTTATAATGATCCCATAAAATTAAAAGTTAAAGAGAAAAAAGTTTTGATTGAAAAAGTAGGTTGGATAAAAATAAATGAACAAATACCAAAGGATGTTAAATATAACAATCCTAGAGTTACTTATGATAATAAATATTGGTATATATCTGTTGGGATAGAAGTTGATAAAAAACAAGAAGAATTAACAGATATTTCATTAGGTATAGATTTAGGATTAAAAGATTTTGCTATTTGTTCAGATGGAAAAGTTTTTAAAAATATCAATAAAACTAAAGAAGTTAAAAATTTAGAAAAAAGATTAAAGCAGAAACAAAGACAAATTAGTAGAAAATATGAATTAAATAAAATTGTGAAAGGAGGAAGTTGTCAATTTATAAAAACTAAAAATATAGAGAAATTAGAGAATACAACAAAACTAATACATAGAAAATTAACAAATATTAGAAATAACTATCTTCATCAAGTTACAACAAGTATAGTGAAAACCAAACCATATAGAATTGTAATAGAAGATCTGAATGTTTCTGGAATGATGAAAAATAAACATCTATCTGATTCAGTAAGAAAACAATGTTTTAATAAGTTTAGGCAGTATATAACTTATAAAGCAGAAATAAATGGAATTGAATTAATAGTAGCAGATAGATTTTACCCATCATCAAAAACTTGTAGTGAATGTGGCTTTATAAAGAAAGATTTAAAACTAAAAGATAGAATTTATAGTTGTCCACATTGTGGAGCGATAATTGATAGAGATTATAATGCTTCACTAAATTTATCTATGTATAAATTAGCATAAATTCACAAACAAGAAAATGCTAATGTGTAGGACGCGTTGTATCCGAATTTAAGCCTTTGGAGAGTCATATCAAATGAAAGTAGCTACGGCAAAATCAGATTCTATGAAGAAGGAAATAAACAAATTTCTATATTTTTATAGATTTTTGGCAACGGCAGGACAATAATGGCAAAAGTAAATAATAGAACCCAAGAATTATTTAAAGCAAAATTAGCAGCTAGAAAAAAAGAAACAGAAGAAAAAGCTGTGGTAGAAAATCAAGAAAAATCTTTAACACTACCTAATAATAATATGGAAAAGATTTTTCAAATACCTACAGATTTATATAATGACTTAACAGATGATAAAAACCTTATAGAATTTTTAAATAAAAAGACACTAGAGCTTTTAACAATAAATGGAGCAGGTAATATAATTATAGGAAAAGAACTTACAGAAGTTTTTGAAAAATTAGCAGGTCAAGGAAAAGATGGATTATATACTAGATTTTTACTTGTGTCAGGTTATAAACAAGATACAGCTTTGAGATATAGAAAAAGATATGAACTATACAAAAAAGCTAGTAATAATTCAGCTAAACATATAATCTCGATAATGCCTGTAAAAACTGTTGAAAAATTATATAAGGAACAAGAATTATTAGAAAAAATAGATGTAGAAGGAATAGAATACCAAGCAGCTGTTGATATAATAAATAAAAAAGTAGAGCCATTATTAATTGAGGAATCTCCAAAAGAAGAGCTTATTTTTGAAATGGAAGAACTAACATTCCTTCAAACTCAAATAAAAGAAAAATATGATAATTTGAATCAAAAGGAAAAAGATAAATTAAATAAGCTACTTTGTGAAATAAAATCTTTATTGGAAAAATAAGATAAAAATGATAAGTCAAACTTCAAAAAGGAAACAAATAATGGTAAATAAAACAGAAATAGAAAGATTTAAAAAAATAGAAAAAATCAAAATAGATAATCGTAACTACTCAGCTATAAATTAAAATTGAAGATTTGTTACTTGAAATCGCCAAACTTAGAAAAGAAATTGAAAAGTTAAAAATCGAAAACGAACAATTAAAAAGGGAAAATGCTATGCTTAAAGCTAGACTTGGAATGAATAGTTCTAATAGCAGTTTTCCTCCATCTTCTGATAAATTTGGTAAAAAAAAAGATAAAAACAGATCGTTGAGAAAGAAAAGTGGCAAAGCATCAGGCGGGCAAATCGGTCATAAAGGTTCTACTCTTGAAAAAGTTGATAATCCTGATTTTGTTGTTGAACTTCCTAATGATATTTGCCCTCATTGTGCTGCTAATTTAAAAGATGTTAAAGTAGAGGAAGTTAAAACTCGTCAAGTTTTTGATATTCCTGAAATTAAAATTAATGTTACTGAATATCAAGCTCATTTAAAAACTTGCCCTCATTGCAATAAAAAATCAATATCTGAATTTCCTGAAAATGTTACTCATAATGCCCAATATGGAGCAAACATTAAAGGATTAATATTAAATTTAAATGTTTATCATTGCCTTCCTTACAAAAGATTAACTGAACTTTTAATTGATGTTTTTAATCTTAAAATAAGTGAAGGAACAATATACAATACCCTAAAAACTGCTCATACTAAACTTGAAAAAGTAGAAAATTTCTTTAAAGAACAGTTAGCAAAATCAGAAATTGCTCATGCTGATGAAACTGGAACTAAAGTAAATGGTTTTAGACGTTGGATACATTCTTTTTCAAATGATAAATTAACAGTACTTACTTCACATAAAAATAGAGGAAAAAAAGCAATTGTTGAAGCTGGAATATTACCTAATTTTCATGGAATCTTATCGCATGATTGTTGGTATGCTTATGATTGTTTTAATGTTACTCATGCACTTTGTAATGCTCATCTACTAAGAGAACTTAACTTTTTAGAGGAAAATACAGAGCTGAAATTTCCTATAAAAGTAAAAGATATACTCATTGCCTTAAAGGACATGATTGATTCAGGAGTAGAAATAGATGAGAAAACAGAACTTGATTTTTATCTAAAGTACATGTTTGCAGTTGAACAAGGATATTTAGAAGAGAGAATACACTATCCACTTGATAATACTCAAGTAGGAAAAGGTAAGAAAAAGCGAAGTAAAGCTTTTAATCTTCTTAAAAGATTATCAAGGCATGCAGATGTGCTAACATTCTTTTTAGAAAGAGATTCATCTTTGTTTACCAATAATGCTGCTGAAAGAGAAATTAGAAATGTGAAGATCAAGAGTAAAGTTCAAGGAGCATTTAGAAGCGATTTAGGAAGTGAAATTTATTGTAGAGTAAGAGGGCATATCGCGACAATGAAGAAAAATGGGCAAAATCAATATGAAGCATTAAAAAGTATTTTTGAATTATGTGACATAATGCTTCCAGTAATCAGTTAAAAAGGAGAATCCGCATCAAGCAAATTCTCCTAATTTTTAGCTGATTTTTTATTTTTTGTAACTACATAGATGAGTAGTTACAAAAATTTTTTATATAAAGTCAATTTATAATTTCCTTAGGCAATAAAAAAAGAGGAACAAATATTTTTGGAGCCTTCCCACTTCTTAACCTATCTAAAGAAAATTTCCTCCTCTTATGTGCATACCAGATAGTCCATCATTACAAAGAATTAAAATATCTTTTAGTCCTCATTTATTTATAAAAATTAATGAAATTATTATTTTTTATTAATTATTATATTATTAATATATTTACAAATATCTTCTAATTCTTTCATAGTTAAAGGAGCATTTATTTTTAGTTGATGAACTTTAGCTGAGCTTTTTATTTCAATATTTTGTTTATTTTTTTTAGTTTTTAAATCTTTTAAATATTTTTCTAATTCAGCTTTAGTTAATTCTTTTAATTCATCTACTAAAGCTTTTATTTCTTCTAAGTTATTTTCTTCTGTTAATTTTTTAAATTTTATAATTCTATTTATAACGTCAGATAAAGTAACTCCTATTTCATTCACATTTTCTTTAAGAGGTGTAGGGTAATTTAGGATACCTTTAAGTCTTAGTATTTGTCTTGTTCCTAAATTATATTGTTCCCCTATTTCTTCAATAGGAATAGAATAGTTTTCAGAAGCATCATATATTCTTTGAGCTAATTCTAAAGGTTTTAAATTTTCTCTATGAGTATTTTCATTTACTTGGAAAGTATCTAGATCTTCTTTAGTATATACTTCTGGAACTATAATAACCTCTCCATCGAATTCATATTCACTTCCTGAAGTTATAATTCCAGCATATATAGCTGTTAATCTTCTGAATCCTGAAATTATTCTATATTTTCCATCAGTTCTCTTTTGGATATAAACAGGGTTAATTAGCCCTACTGAATATATAGAATTAGATAAAGTTTTAATATTTTCATCTTCAAGATATTTTTGGAAATCTATATCTCTCAATATGAAAGTTTTATCTTCAAAATCAATATTATCTATAATATTGTGAGTTAGTTGAACTTGAACAGCTCCTTCAATATTACTTATATTGTATTCATTTATATTTTGTTCGTTAGAACTTTTATTATCATTTGTAGGAATATCAATTCCGTCAAAAGCTCCGTTGTATTTGTTCATACTTATGTCGTTCATTGCTTCGTTTGGTTTTTGACTCATTTTTATATCTCCTTATTTTTTATTTCTTGATATATTTTTTCACATATTTCAGTAAATTCTTTTGCTGATTTAGAACTAGGTGAATATGCAAAAATTGATTTTTTAGCTGTATTAGATTCTATAACAGTAGTACTTCTACTAATCAATCCTAAGAATTGATCTCCAAAGAATTCTTCTAACTTTTTAATGCTTTCTTTTTGGATATTTCTATTAGGAGTATATAGAGTACCAATTACTGCTGAAATATCTAAATCAGGGTTATTTAAGTGCTTTCTAGCTAAGTCTATAATATAAGGCATTTGCACTGCTCCATCAACAGCATTAGGTTCAAGTTGGATAGGCATAACTATATAATTAGCTATAGCAAGAGAAGCTACATGCATGTCTCCAAATCCTGCTCCTAAGTCTATTATAACTGCAGAATATTGTGACATATCTATTTGATCTAATATTTTTTTAAGTAAAGAATCTTTAAAAGATATAGTTTTAAATGCTAAGATACACATTCTAATGTCAGCAGGAATTAAATCTATATTTTCATTAACATGAACAATAGTATTATTAACTGTTACTTCCATAGGAACACTTTCATATCCAGTGATGTTATTATGTTCATCTCTTATAGGTATTTTAAAATATTCTTGTCCTGCTACTAATTCAAAAAGAGAAGGTCTATCTAAGTTAGTTGCATTAAATGCCATAGTAAAGTTACCTTGAGCATCAGCATCAATACATAAAACTTTTTCATTTTTAATTTCTGAAAAATAATATGCTAATGTTCTAGAAAATTCTGTCTTACCTGTTCCACCTTTTTGACCAAATGAAATGATTATAGGAACTTTTTTAGTATTTATAGTTTTTTCTTTTAATGAAAGTTTCTTTTTTTTAGGTAAAGCCATTATTTATTCCTCCTAACAATGATATTTTATTATTTAATTATTTACTCTATAAGTATCTTTATAAAATCCATAATTAAATAATAAATTTAAACTTATCTATTTGGATAAAAGTAGTTAGATATAATATACATGTATATGTATATATTTCTCTATAGTTTAAGGTTCATTGTTTATATTGTATGACAGCATGCTATCGTTGTTTTTTGAGAATGACCCCTTGATTTCATTGACCTAAATACTCATACGAGGTGCGACTACCCCAGTCGCATCTAATACGAGTATTTTTACTCATCTAATACGAGTATTTAGAGCATCAAGTACGAGTATTTAGCTCATCTAATACGAGTATCGTGCTTTTTAGGCAGCATTTTTATGGTCTCATCAAATACAAGTAACTATAAAATAGCATATTTAATACTCATCTGATACGAGTATTTTTATTATTATAGCATTTTTTAGACTCATCTAATATGAGTATCTTATATAAAAAAGCATATTTTACACTCATCAAATACGAGTATATTAGTAAAAAAGCATAAAAGCTACATCTAATAATGTAATCTAAAATGCTTTCTTATATGCTATAGCATATTTGTGTCGCATCTGATACGAGTATATAATTAAAAAATATATTTAGCCGTAACTGATAAGGTAATTTATTAAAATGTTTCATATATGGTAGCATTTTGATAGTCGCATCTAATACGAGTATTTTATCAATATTAGTTGTTACATTTCGCTTTCATTATGATTAACTTGAGCCTAAACGAATTTTATCTTTCAGTATAAATACATTTTGTTTTTTTGTTTGAAAAAACTTAAAAAAACTGATATACTTAAATAGCATTTTGACATTATTAGTTACGGTAAGCATTTTAACATTATTAGTTACGGCTTTATTATAACATAATAACCATAAAAAACATATAAAAAAATTAAAAAAAGAAAGGAGTAGCAATGGATAACGAAATAGAAGTTATTACTGATACAGATGAGGATAGTAGTAATAAAAAGGTAATTGAACAAACCATATATGTTCCAGAGTTAGAGAATGGCTTAGTAAGAATGGATATGAATATTATAGAGTATCCATTGTTTACCAAAAATAGAAAAATAAAACCAAACGTAAGAGTACGTTTTGTTATAAATGATAATAGAAATAAAACTATTGAGATTATTCCAGCAGCAGATGAAGTTGTTCCTGGAGAGTTTGAAAAAGCAGTTTTTATAGCTTTGAGTAAAATCATAAAGCAGAATGGCTACAAGAATACATTTGTAACTACCGCAAGTGAAATACTAAATAATATGGAAGTTACAATAGCTTCTCAAAGATCTCTATATAAAAAAGTTAGAATTGCTTTAGAAAGACTTGGGAAAACAAGTTATGTTTTTAATAATACATTGTACTCAAGTAAGGAGAAAAATCTTATAAACTCTAAAATAATAACAAAAATTTTAGAGGTACAGATTATAACTAAAGTAAGTAAAAGTGATATAGAAAAGTATTCTGAAATGTCTGAAGAGAGAAGAAGCTTCCAAGAAAAATATTTCAAAGATAGTAGATTAAAAGAAGTCTTTGTAATAAGTTTTGGTAATTATTTCTATCAGAATATCATGAGCAAAGGATACTTAGTATATTCAGCTTCTCAGTTATTAGGATTAAGAAGTAATGGAATGGCACTAGATTTATATATGCTTATAACTAAAGCTAGAATGTATAATTTGGTATATAAAGAAAACTTCCTAAAATTAGCAGGGAGAATAGGAATAAAGCTTTATAAAAAGAATTATTTGAGGAATAAGAAAAGTTTGGAAGAGGCAGCAAAGGTGTTACTTGAAAAAAAATTGATAGAAAGTTATCAATTTGTAAAAGAAGGAACGTGGAATACAGCTTATTTTGAGTTTTACTTCACAGAAGAGCATAATAAGATTAAGCAAAATAATTTTATGGAAGATAAAAATGCTTTTGGAGAGTTTGTTATATCTCAGCATGATGAAGTAGAAGAAGCTAGAGTAAAAAAATCTGAGGTTTATAAAAAGTATAAAGTTTCAGAAGGTGAAATAGAATATGCTATATCAAAACTTCCATATAATCTTAGAAGATTAAAAACAATTTCAATTTTAATAAAAAATGCTATAGCTACTTATGGATTACATAGAATATTACAAGCTATAGAATATACTAAAATTAATGCTAAGATTAAACCAAAGTCATTCTTGGAAAAAGCTATAGAGTTTAATTATGGTTCTAAAATAGAAGTAGAATTACCTAAGCAAGTTGTATTAGATCAATTAGGTGTTAACAAGGGAGAAAAACCTAAATCTATTTCTACTGAAGTAGCTTTCAATAAATTTATGGAGTTAGATGAAAAGAAACAAGCATCTATAATAAAACAAGCTATAGAAGATAGTATAGAAACCACATTACAATTTAGTGGAAAAGTTAACGATGAAATGAAAGAAAATATTAAGAGAGGAATAGAATCTAACTTTAAAAAAGAGCCTAATAAGTATTTAGCTCAATGGTTAGTTGATAAAAAATTCTTTGAAAAGAAAAAAGACGAATCATCTGAAGAAAAATCTAAAATAGATCTTCTAATGAGAAAGCTAGAGAATAAGAAAAAAGAAGTAAAAATAACAACTGATGATATTCAACAGAGTCTTTTCAATACTAAACAATTATCTGATGAGGAAACAGTCAAAGAAGTATTCAAAGAACCTTTAACAGAGAAAGAGGTAAAAGAAACAATTGAAACTCCTGTAGCAGAAAAAGAAGTTAAAGCAGAACCTGTTAAAGTTGAAGTTGTGGAAGAATCATCAGACGACTATGTTGAAATCAAAGAAGTTAAAACTTATATTAATAATGCTATAGCTTTATATGCTGATATACTAGATTTAGATGAAGAAGCTATGAATAATATAAAGAAAGATATTGCTAAGGTAATTTTACCACTAGCAATGAGAAATAAACTTACTAGAAATAAGTTAGAAGAGCTTATACAAACAGAACTTGATAAGTTATAGTACTGTTTTGATACAAAAGGTTCAACCAAAAGTGACTCGGGGACACATGAAAAATATCGTATGATTGTCATGCGATATTTTTTTATTGCAAAAAAAATCTAAAAATATAAAAAAACAGAAATAGAACAAAGTATTCGTTCGTCAACGGACAATATATTTTAATAAATAATATGAGAGTTAAAATAAAATTACAAAAGCAGAAAATAGTAATCATTAAAAAATTAGAAAAAGCAATGAAAGACGATTTAGAAAAAAACTTTAAAACAATAAAAAAAATTAATTTCCCACGTGGGAAATTAGAAATAAAATAACACTGTATAAGAAGCAAATATTTTTTATTTTAATCATAATCTTTGGTATTTTCCCTTTTTCTTTTCTATGACATTATAGCTGTTTTCTTTATATTTTTTAGTCTAATTTATTAAAATTCCAGCAGAAGAAAGTCCAAGCTCAATAGCGACAAATCTTAGACTTTCTCCCTTAATTAAAACCCTATTGATAGCAATTTCTTTAAACTCTTTAGAATAATATCTATTCTTCTCATTTCTAAGAATAGAATAATCATGTTTATTTAAAAGCCTAATTAGATACTCAAGGTTATGAATATTTATATTAAATTCCAAACCTAAAGATTTTAAAGTCTCTCCTTTTAATCTTCATTCATAGATTTCAATCTTTTGGTTATTTATTAATTTAGCCATAAAAAAACTACACCCTCCATCTTAGTTGTTTAAGATTTTGGGTGCAATACATTTAGCTCATTTTTTTAGGTAATAATCACATTTGCTTTTTTAATTCTCTCATTTAGGTACTTAATAAAGTATAAAACCCACATTTGGGGCATTCCTTATACGTTATTACCTTTGATATTTATCATTATATGACAACAAGTATTTAAATACAATCTTTTAGTTTCTGCTTCTACAATTATTTTTGCTTTTATTTTTTTATACAAAAAATTTCAATCAATATATCAACTATCCTTTATATTATACTTGCTCCAGTATTTTTTTTCTTTAGTAACTTTATAAGTCTTTATTTTATTTGAATTTACAACAGAAACAATGCGCTATACTTCTGCTTCAGTCTGCTCCAGTTTTTTATATAGTGTAATCTGTAGTGTAGCAATACTATAAGTTTTAATAATTAAATTAATTATTTTTATCAGCTAATTCCTTTTGGAAAATATTTTCTTTTATTTTTTTACCTATCACTTCTTTCATTAGCTGTAATTCAGATTGAAATTCTTCCCATTCTTTTTTAAATTCTTTATTTTCTAATCTTTCATTTAATAATTTTTCTAAATCGTCCATTTTAGTTTCTCTTTATTTTATTCAAAAAATATTAATGGACAGACTTGCCCGTTAATTCTTTAATTATAATAATTCTTCTTCTCTTCAAAATCAACTGAATCTTCTAATATCATTTCTAAAATTTCAGAGTTAATTTTAATTATTATATCTTCTAAAATTTTTTCATCTAAAATTGGAGCTAGTATAAGCTCTCTAAGTTCTGTCCACATCATATAAAGACAATCAGCTTCTATTTGTTGAATCTCATTAACTTCTTCTATCAATCTTAAAAGTTTTTTGAATCTTGGCTCTCCTTCGACTACTAGAGTTAGTGATATAAGCTCTATATTTTCTTTGTCAGCTATTTCAACCAATTCTTTAATTAACTTATTCATCTTATCTCCCTCCAAGAATATAATTAATCTAATTATAACAAACAAGATGGTATTTGCCTATATCAACTATTATTTCTATGTTTTTTTCTTATTCTATATTAGATTAAAATATGCTAAAATATCTGTATATACAGAAAATTAGAAAAGTTAGTGAGGGGGAAGATTATATGATTTCTGAAAAGGAATTAGAAGAAAATCTATTAAAGCAGCTTTCAGATCAAGGATATGAAATTGTTGATGTTAAAGATGAAGAGTCACTTTTAGCGAACTTTAGAAAGCAGCTTGAAAAGTTTAATAATATAAAATTCTCTAATGAAGAGTTTACTAAAATACTTACTCATCTAGCTGGAGGGAGTATTTTTGAGAAATCTAAAAAATTGAAAGATAAATTTGAACTTCCAAAGGAAAACGGAAAGATAGAGTATATCAAGTTTATTGATAAAGAGAATGTAGAGAATAATATATTCCAAGTTACTAATCAAATAACTATTAAAGGGCTATATGAGAATAGATATGATGTAACTATCTTAGTAAATGGGCTGCCTTTAGTTCAAATAGAGCTAAAAAAGAAAACTGTTCAATTAAAGAAAGCTTTCTACCAAGTTCAAAGATACCAAAAACACTCATATTCATATAAAGCTTTATTCCAATATATTCAAATATTTGTAATCAGTAATGAAGAGAACACAAGATATTTCTCTAATAATAGTGAATTAAACTATGCTTTTACTTTCTCTTGGGCTGATGAATATAATTTGAAAAAAAATAAATTAACTGATTTTGCTGCTACATTCCTGGATAGAAAACATCTAGGGAATATGCTTACAAAGTATATAGTAACAAATGAAACTATGAAAGCATTGATGATACTTCGTCCATATCAATACTATGCAGTTGAAAAGATTATAGATAGAGTAAAAAACTATCCTAATAGGAATGGGTATATTTGGCATACTACTGGAAGTGGGAAAACTCTTACTTCATTTAAGGCTAGTCAAATCCTTTCTTCATTAAATGGAATTGATAAGGTTATCTTCTGTGTTGATAGAAAAGACTTAGACTATCAGACATCTAAAGAGTTTAATGCTTTTTCTAAAGGATCTGTTGGTGATGTAAATAATACTGGGCAGTTTGTAGATCAGATGATAAGCAGCAACTATAATATCATAGTTACTACTATCCAAAAGCTAAATAATGCTATATCTAAACCCCACTACTTGAAGCAAATGGAAACGATAAAAGATAAAAGAATTGTATTTCTTTTTGATGAATGTCACAGGACACAATTTGGTGAAACTCATGCAAAGATCAATGAATTTTTCACTAATAAACAGTTCTTTGGATTCACAGGAACTCCAATTTTTGCTGATAATGCTATAAAATACAGAACTACTAAAGATCTATTTGATGATTGCCTACATAAATATACTATCAAAGAAGCTATAGATGATGAGAATGTTCTTGGATTCTCTGTTGAATACTACTCTACTTTTAATTTAAAAGATAAGGAGGGGAACGATCTCTCTCCTGATGAGATGATAGAGAATGGAATTGATACTAAAGAGGTTTTCTCAAATAGACAGAGATTAGAGAAAATAGTAGATTTTATCTTAGAACATCATAACTCTAAGACTTCCAATAGGGAATATCAAAGTATTTTTGCTATTAGTGATATTAATACTTTAATAGAATACTACAAGATCTTTAAGGAAAAAGGAACAAATCTAAAGATAGCTTCAATCTTTACCTATGAAGCTAACTCTGATCTAGCAAATGATGAGGGAACATTTGAAGTAGAGGGAGACGAGTGTAAACACCCAAGAGAGTATCTTGATGAGATGGTGGCAGATTATAACAAGATGTTTGGAGATAACTTCAATCTAAATCAAGAAAATGGATTTAATAGTTATTTTGTGGACATTTCGAAAAAAATCAAAGAGAGAAAAATAGATATTTTATTAGTAGTAAATATGTTCCTTACAGGTTTTGACAGTAAATACTTAAATACTTTATATGTGGATAAGAACTTAAAATATCATGGACTTATTCAAGCATATTCAAGAACTAATAGAATACTTAATGTAAATAAGCAACATGGGAATATAGTTTGCTTTAGAAACCTAAAGAAAAGAACAGATGAAGCGATCAAGCTCTTCTCTGATGAAAATGCTGTTGAAACTGTACTTATGAAAGATTATAGTGAGTACATAGGAATTATTAATCAGTATATAGAAAAACTAAGAGATCTAGCTGATACTTCTGAAGATGTAGATAGATTAGAAACTGAAGATAATAAGCTTAATTTCATAGAGATCTTCAAAAACATTCTAAGAGTTTTAAATAGACTTGAAACTTTTAGTAACTTTGATTTTGAAGATTTGAATATTATTAAAGATGAGTTTGAATCATTTAAGAGTAAATATGTAGATATGTATGATACTTTAGTTGGTAGTAGAGGTAGTGACGGAACTAAAACTTCTATTATAGATGAGGTAGATTTTGAGATAGAACTTCTTAAAAAAGATAGTATTAATGTGGCATACATAGTATCTCTACTTAAAAACTTAGATAGTAATCAAGCTTCATTTGCTAAAGATGTTGAATTTATTCTTAAAACTATGGAAAGTTCTCCAGTATTAAGAAATAAAAGAGAACTTCTTGAAAGATTTATTAAAGAAAATAGAGAGATCTTAACTTTCGAGTCTAAAGAAGATGTGGAAGATAAACTTGCAGAGTTTTTAAAGGTTGAAAAAGAAAAAGCTATTCAAGATATGATTGAAGAGGAAGAGCTAAAGGCTGAATCTGTAAATAATATCATTGAAAAATGTGAGTTTACTTCAAGAACGGCAGATTATGAAGATGTTAGAAACTCATTTATTAAAAAGCCAAGTATATTAAAACTTAAACCAAGAATAGAAACTATCCAACACAAGATAGAGAATATATTGGACAAATTCAATTTTTTTGGAATGTAAATTGATATTAAACACAAAATTTGGAGGCAACATTTTGAATGTTAATTCTTTAGAAAAAGAAAAAATAAATACTTCATTGATAATAAATTTTTTTCCAGAAAATATATCAAAAGATATTTTTTCAACAAAATATATTATAAAATATATAACTCCTGAAATGATTAATAAAATAAAGACGAGTATTCAAAATAATGGAACTCTTTGTTTTGATTTTTCAATATATAAAGGAGAAAATGAAAGAAGAATTTTAAATATTCCTCATGTTTCAAATTATTTACTTTTAGTAGACTGCATTATAAATAATATTGAATTTATATATAGCAAAATTCAAAATAATTTTTTTTCAAATTCAAAAAATATATTTATTCCATATGAAAAAAATGCAACATTTAATGAAAATATAAAAAATAAAGTTTTAAATTCTATTGGAAATAAATATGTTCTTTCTTTAGATATTAGCCGATGTTATGAAAGTATTTATACTCATAGTATAACTTGGGCTCTATTGGGAAAAGAAAAAGCAAAAGAAGAATATTTAAAGAAAGAAAATGAAAGAAGTAGTGATTATAATATTGCCAATAACTTAGATGAAAGAATTAGAAAAATTAATAATAATGAAACAAAAGGGATACCAACAGGACCAATAACTTCAAGATTAATTTCAGAATTAATACTCTCAGAAATAGATAATATTTTACATGAAAAGTTTCCTAAACTAAAGTATAATAGATTTGTGGATGATTATAATTTTTATTTTTCAGAAAAAAATGAAGCTATTCTATTTATTTCTAAATTTCAAAAAATTTTATATGACTTTAAACTTTCATTAAACGAAAGTAAAACAAAAATAGAATTGTTTCCCAATGGAATTTTTACAGTGGATTTAAGTTCTGAACTTGGAAATTATGATTTCAAAAAAAATAACATAATATCATTCATAAAAAAGATTATGTTTTTACATAGTTCAGGAGTAAAAGGTGATTTTAAATATGGTATAAAAGTTTTATTAAATCAAAAAATAAAAGATGAGGATAAAGAATATATGCTTGCTTGTTTGATAAATTCTTTAACAATTTTCCCTATGACTTCTGATGTAATAATAAATATTTTTAAAAAGAATAAATTATTAAATTTAAGTAATAAAAATCAAATAGAAGATATTTTTAACGAATTGTTAAAGAAAAATCTAGAAAATAATTATGATGAAGAAATATTTTGGAATTTATTTTTTCTTATAAAATTTGATTTAGAAGTAAGATTGGAAAATATTTTAAATTTATTAAATAAAATGGAAAACTTTACAAGTATTATGATTCTTGATTATATTTTTAAAAAAAGATTAAATAGTTCTGATGAACAAATTAAAATTAAATTAAAAGAATTAAAAGATATACTAAAAAATAAAACTATATATTCACAAGAATGGTTATTGTTATATGAGTGTTCTAACAATAATTGGATAACAGGATTAAAAGATATAATAAACAAAGATCAGTTACTAAAAGAATTATTAAAGAATAATGTAAAATTTTACATAAGCCCATTAAAAAATTAAATTATATAAAATTAGGAGGAAATATGTCAGAACATCAAGCAGAATTAGAAAAAAGATTGTGGGCAATAGCTAATGAACTTAGAGGGAACATGGGAGCTGATGAATTTAGAAACTACATTCTAGGGCTTATATTCTTTAAGTTTTTATCAGAGAAAATAGAAAATACAGGAAATGATATATTAGCTGAAGATGAAATGAAATTCGCTGATATTGAGGGAAAAGATGAGTATATTGAAGCAGTAAGAGAATACTGTGTTAATAGTATAGGGTACTTTATAGAGCCTAAATATCTTTTTGGAACTCTTGCCAACAGGGCTAAAAATGGAGAGTTCATTATTGAAGATCTAGGACTTGCTCTTAAATATATAGAAGATTCAACAAGTGGACAAGATAGTAGTGATGATTTTGAAGGACTATTTGGTGACGTTGACTTAACATCATTAAAGCTTGGAAAAACTGTTGAAGATAAAAACAAGATGATATCAGAGGTTATTAAACATCTAAATGATATTAACTTTAACTTTGAAGATACAGAAATGGACGTGCTAGGAAATGCTTATGAGTATTTAATAGGGCAATTTGCAAGTAATGCAGGGAAAAAGGCAGGAGAGTTCTATACACCTGCTCAAGCTTCTAAACTTCTAGCTATGATTACTACTACTGGAAAAGAAAAAGTTAGATCTGCTTATGATCCAACTTGTGGATCAGGATCACTACTTCTAAAAATTTCTAAATTTACTAATGTAGCTAGTTTCTATGGGCAAGAATTAAATACTACTACATATAACCTAGCTCGTATGAATATGATACTTCATGGAGTTAAGTTTAATGACTTTGAAATTAAGCAAGGAGATACTTTAGAAGATCCTCAACATTTAGATAAAAGATTTGATATAGTAGTAGCTAATCCACCATTCTCTCAAAAATGGAGTGCTAATGATAGTTTCTTATCTGATGAAAGATTTGCTTCTTATGGTAAGTTAGCTCCAAGTTCTAAGGCAGACTTTGCATTTATTCAACATATGATCTATCAATTAGACAATGAGGGTACAATGGCAGTTATAGTTCCACATGGAGTGCTATTTAGAGGAGCTAGTGAGGGAGTAATTAGAAAATACCTACTAAAAGAGAAGAACTATATAGACGCAATTATTGGACTTCCTGCAAATATATTCTATGGAACTTCAATTCCTACTTGTATTATAGTTGTTAGAAAAAATAGAAAGGCTGAAGATGATATTCTATTTATAGATGGATCAAATGACTTTGAAAAATCTAAAAATCAAAACTATCTAAGAGATGAAGATGTTGAAAAGATAGTTAATACTTATAGAGAGAGAAAAGAGATTGAGAAATACTCTAAAAAAGTATCTATAAAAGAGATAGAAGAGAATGATTATAACCTAAATATCCCTAGATATGTTGATACTTTTGAAGAAGAAGAAGAGATCAACCTTGATGAGATAGTAAGTAAGATTGAAAAACTTGCTGAAGAGGAAAAAGAGATAGATAAAACTATAAAGGGATTCTGTGATGAGCTTGGAATAAAAGCTCCAATAGTTTAGGGTGATAAATATGAATAGAGTACCTAAATTAAGATTTAAAGAATTTAGTGGGGAATGGGAAGAAAAAAGATTAGAAGAAATAGCTGAAATTTCTTCTGGACTAACTCCTTTAAGAAGTGAACTAAAATATTATACAAATCCTACTATTCCGTGGATAAAAACCACAGATTTGAATAATTCTTATATAGAAACAACAGAAGAAAAAATAAATGAAATAACTTTAAAAGAAACAAGTTTAAAACTTTTGCCTAAAGATACTCTTTTAGTAGCTATGTATGGTGGATTTAACCAAATAGGAAGAACTGGTTTAACTACAATTGAATCAACAACTAACCAAGCACTTTCTGCTATTAAATTTAATAATAAGAATATATCATCATTTTTCTTTTTAAATTTTTTTAATTGTAAAGTTAATGTTTGGAAAAGAGTATCAGCCAGTAGTAGAAAAGATCCTAATATTACTAAAAAAGATATAGAAAGTTTTAAAGTATATTATCCTGATTATAAAGAACAACAAAAAATAGCAGATTTTCTTTCTAGTGTAGATAAAAAAATATCTATTACAGAGGAAAAACTAGATTTATTTAAAGATTATAAAAAAGGAATAATGCAGAAAATCTTTAATCAAGAGTTAAGATTTAAGGATAGTAATGGCAACGATTATCCTGAATGGGAAGAAAAAAGATTAAATTCAATTTTTGAAAGAATAACTGAAAAAAATATTGAAAATAACAATAATGTTTTAACAATATCAGCTCAATATGGATTAATTTCTCAAACAGATTTTTTTAATAAATCAGTAGCAGGAAAGGACTTAACAAAATATTATTTGCTACATAGAGATGATTTTGCATATAATAAAAGTTATTCGGCAGGTTATCCAATGGGAGCGATAAAAAGACTTACTAAATATGATAAAGGTATTGTCTCTACTCTATATATTTGTTTTAGAGTAAAAGACAATAATAATGTAAGTTTTTTAGAACAATTTTTTGAAAGTAGAAAAATAGATAGTAATATTCAAGAGATTGCTCAAGAGGGAGCTAGAAATCATGGATTATTAAATATTAGTGTTGGAGATTTTTTTGATATTACTATAAATCTTCCTTGCCTAGAAGAACAAGAAAAAATAGCAGACTTCCTATCTAGTATTGATAATAAAATTGATAATCTAGCTGCCAAACTTGAAGATCTAAAAGAATTTAAAAAAGGACTGCTACAACAAGTGTTTGTATAAAATTAGAATTAAAGGAGAATACAATAAGATTTATAGATTATCTTATAAAAAATTCTTTATCAGCTATATGTTGATTTTGTAGGGTTTAAGGAGTACAATGAAAGTAACTATATATTAGAAGGGGGAGTAAAAATGGGAGCAGTAGATCGTTTATTAATAGTATCTGCAAAATTAGTTGGAAAAGCTTTAAGAAGTGAACCAGCAACAAAAGCTTTTGAAGGAATAGGGAAAGGTATAAGTACTATTTACAAAGGAACTAAAGAATTAAGTAATAAAGCCTGTGGTAAAATAAATGAAAGATTATACTTTCATGAATTAATAAAAGCATATCCTATAATATTGAAACTTTTAAGCAATTATGATAGATATTGGAAAATAGAAATAACAGAGGAAGAAGTTGAAAAATTATTAAATGTAGGAGATAGAGAAAGATATGTTTACCATGTACAACTAAAATATTTAATACTAATGTATGCCTCTATACATATAAGCCAAAAATATTTCGATAAATTAATGATTCTTAAAAATAAAATAGAAACTATATATTCAGAAGAAGAATTAAAATTTCTTTTATGTGTAAAAAATGATGATAATTTTATAGAAACATTATATAACCAACTAAAAGTATCAAGAGAAGTAATGATTGGAGAAATTCATGCTTTTGAGAAAAAATATAAAACTAAATGTGATTTCGATTAATAACTAAAAAAGAATTGGATAAACTAGAAGATCTGAAAGAATTTAAAAAAGGAGAAAAATATGAAAAAAATATTGTTTATATTGTTTATAATTCTTAATTTAGTAGCTTGTAACAATGATATAAAAGAGTCGAAATCAAAAGATACATTTCAAATATCCAAAAGTGATAAGTTTGAATTTAAAGATGGAATGAAAAAAGAAGAAGTGTATAATTATATATTTAACAGACTTAATGATAAGAATACAAAGAAACTTCCTTCAAGATTTTACGGAATAAGAAAAAACAATGAATATATACCATTATCAGCAGAAGAAAGTATTTTTTCATCGTTAAAAGAAAAAAATATAAAAGTAGTTAAAGAATATGGCAGTGATAAAGTAATAGAAGATGGAATTTATGTGATAAAAGAAAGAGAAGAATTATTACCAAGTAGTTTTTGTTATGTTGAAAATGGTGAAATAGAAAAAGTTGAATCATTCGAATTAAGTGAAGATAAAAGAGACATAGTAAGCATTCTTGTTACAAAAAATATAGGAGAATTAAAATTAAATAATTCTCTAATTGAAGATGAAAATTCTATAGAAACAGTAGCTTATAATATTATACTTGATAGAGTAACAGAATTAATGAAAGTATATTCTTTTTTAGATTATAACGATAACATAAAACAAGTTAGTGTAATTGAAAATGATAAAAATTTAGATAATTTAAATATAGGTACAACTGAAATGTTAAACTCACTTCGAAAATATCTTGATAGATATAATTTTGATGAAAATAAAATTAAAACAATAATCATTGAAACATCTGATTATGGAAACAATAATTATATTTCATTTTTAAATGATAAAAGAATTATATCATTTAAAAATGATAAAAGAGGTAGAGAAGAAGGGTTTATGATAATAGAAAATTCAGATCCAACAACAATTATATACACTTCAAAAGAAAATGAAAAAGTTGAATTTAGAAGAAAAGATGAAAAAAATGATTATTCTTTGTTTATACTTAAAAAAATAAATATTTATTCTTCAAGAAATTCTAAAATAGCAAAACAAATAAATTGCGGAATTAAACAAGCCCATGATCATTTGTTAATGAAATATAGCCCATTCATAGAATCAGAATATGCTTCTATTAATTTTACAATATGCGAAAGAGAAATATTGAAAACTAGAAACTTAGTAGAAGATTTAATGAACTTTGATAGCAAAACAATAGGATTTGAAAATCTAATTTCGGCAGAAAATATATTATATGATGGAGAACAATTAGATGATCCTGGTGAAAAAGTATTAAATGCTGAATACAAATATGATAAAAACAAAAATGTATTTAAAATATATAATAGAATTGATAGCAAAAAAACAAATATTGTTTATTTCTTAGATCATAACAAAATGATTATAAAAGAAGAAAATTTTAAAATAGGAGAAATAAAAACAACAGAAGAAAATATAATTCCTGATAATTTTTTAGCAGAAACAATAGGATTAAAACATTTATTTAAAAATAATAAATAATATAAAAAGAGCATTGGATAAACTCCTTTGCTCTTTTTTAATAGGAATTTTTTATAAAAATCAATTTTAAAAGCTTTAAAGCCTTGAAAAAGGCATTATAAATTTAAAGGTTTTAGATATTAGATATGTGGTTTAAAGTGTCATAAAATCAAAATAGGAAAGTCATTCTTTACTTATTCTTTTTTAAAAAGTCATCTAGGATAAAATTCATCAAAGCAGTTATAGTAAGATTATTTTTATCACAGAATTTTGTAAATCTTTTATAAATATCAGCAGATAATCTGCAATTTGTTATCTTTAGATCTTTTAGTTTAGAATATTCTATTGGAACTATTAGTTCTTCCTTAATTCCTGCTTCTTTCTTTTTATATAAATCTAGTAATAGGGCTAAGATCTCATCACTTAATATAAAATTCATTTTATCTTTAGAGTTTAACTCCAACAGAGCTTGAGTTGTTAGATCTGTAGTTTTAACTATTGGAGTTTGACTTTGAGGAACATTTAATTTAATATTAAACTGATATTAATATCATAACAAAATATATTATAACAGTCAAAACTTTTAATACTTTTTTTATAAGGTTTATTTTGATACCATAAAAAAATAAGGATTTAATAATCCTTATCTTTTTTATTTTATGTGTTTTGTAAGTTTTTTTTACTATTTGATATCTTTAGTTTAATTGATCCTTTAATATATTAAATAAAATATGTTGAGCCTCGATATGCCCTTGTTTAGCAGCTTTTTTAAGCCATTTAGTTGCTTCAACTTGATCTTGTTTAACACTACCTTGTCCAGTTAAATAAAAAGTTCCTAAATTATACTGTGAATACATATTTCCTTGTTCTGCAGATTTTTTAAACCATTTAATAGCTTCAGAATCGTTTTGTTCTACTCCTTGTCCAGTTATATAAAAAATTCCTAAAAAATTTTGTGATACATCATTTCCTTGCGTAGCAGCTTTTTTATACCATTTAACTGCTTCAGAAAAATCTTGTTTTACTCCTTGTCCATTTTCATAGCATAGTCCTAAATTATGTTGAGCATACATATTTCCTTGTTCTGCAGACTTTTTGTACCATTTGAATGCTTCTTTATAATCTTGTTTCACTCCTTGTCCATTCATATAAAGACCACCTAAATTATGTTGAGCATACATATTTCCTTGTTCTGCCGCCATTTTATACCATTTGGCTGCTTCTTTATAATCTTGTTCTACTCCTTGTCCATTTTCATAGCATAATCCTAAATTAGATTGAGCTTCGTCATTTCCTTGTTCTGCTGCCTTTTTATACCATTTGAACGCTTCTTTATAATCTTGTTTTACTCCTTCTCCAGTTTCATAACAAACTCCTAATTGGTATTGAGCAATAGGATCTTGTGGTTCTTCTATTTTTTCAATCTCTTCAGTACAATTTCCTCTATCTTTTTCAAAGTGATTAATATTTTCTTCTTTTTTTTCATTATCATTGTTTTCTAGTTTTATATCATTATTTTCAAAAATTTCATTTAAAAAATTGATTATTTCTTTATTTGAAAGTTTATTATCATATATATCATTTAGAGTTAAAGAATATTTAGTTATAATTGGATCAGAGTTTTTAAGAATTATTCTTGCTCCTATAGCAGCTAATTCCATTAAAACAGAAGCTTCTTCATATTTTTCTTGTGCAATTAATAATTTAGCTATATACACATATAAAGTACAACTTGGTTTATATATATTAAATATTGTAATATATATATTTTCAGCCTCTAAATATTTTTTATTTTTTTGAAATTCTACTGCTTCTTTTATTAAAATTTCTTCTGTTTGACTAACGCCATATTTATTAGGAATTGAAAAATTTTGAGGTTTTGATAAATCTTCAGAATTTTTTAAATACTGTGGTTTTTCTTGTAATTTAATTTCTTCTATTTTTGAATCTTTTGAAGAGTTTTGATTAATACTATTATTAATACTTATATTTTTGGAAGAAGATATAGGATTAACTTTTTTAACTTCAGCCTTTTTATTTAAATTTTTATTAATTTCTGATTGATAATATTTAGAAACTTCTTTAAATATTTTTTTCATTTGTTCATCAGCATTTTCTCTAAACGTAGGTTCATAGTTAGAATTTCCTGAAATTTCAATTAAATATAGATAAAGAAAATCTGTAGGCATACTATTTGTTATAATCTCTTTTAAAGTTTCACAATATCCATCAATAAGATAATTATTTTCTCCTGAAATAATTTTAGCTCCAGCTGATGACAAATCCATTAATTTAAGTGCACTATTAAACATACTTTGACAAATCATAACTTTTGCAATTGATACATATAAAGCTACACTTGCTCCATATTTTTTATAGATATCTAAATAAATTTTTTCAGCAGATAAATAATTACCTTTTCTTTTATAAAAAACAGCCTTTTGTACTAGAGTTTGTTCCTCATTAGATAGTGAATATCTAGTAGGGATAGAAAAATCATAAGTATATAAATCATCTGGAACTTCCAAGGTAAATTTATTAATTATTCCTAATTTTTTATTAAATTTAAGAACTTCATTTTGATATTTTTTGATTAAATCTTTATTAATCTTAGATTGATAATCTTTTAAATTTTTTGAAATTTCATAAAATATATTTTTAATTTTTTCATTATTATATCCTCTAAGTATTGGTTGGTAATCAGAATTTTCTGAAATTTTAATTAAATATAAATAAATAGCTTCAGCAGATAAAACTCCTTTTATAATATTAGTTAAAATATTACAATGACTTTTTATAGTAATATCGTCTTCTCCTAAAATATTTTTAGCACCATTTAATGCTAAACTCATTAATTTAAGTGCATTATTAAACATTCCTTGACAAGTCATAATTTTGGCAATTGATACATATAAAGCTACACTTGCTCCATATTTATTATAAATATCTATATAAGTTTCTTCAGCACTAAAATAATTTCTAGATTTTTTACTAAATATAGCTTTCTGTATCAAATCTTGTTCTTCATTAATTAATGAATATCTAGTAGGAACAGGAAAATCATAAGTGTATAAATCATCTGGTTCTTCTAAACTAAATTTTTTATTTAGTTCTATTTTTTCTTTTTTTATTTCTTGTACTAGATTTTCCCTTTTTTCAGGTACTTGTAGATTTAATAAATATTCGTTTAATTTAGAAATTCGAGATATATCTTTTAGATTTGTAAGAGCTCTTTCTACTAATTTAATTGATTTATCAAATTCTCTTTGTTCAACTAGCAATTTAGATATTTCAATATATAGATCTATACTAGCTCCAGAATTTTGTAAAATATCTAAATATAACTTTTGAGCATAAGAATAATTTCCAGCTTGTTTATAAAAAAAAGCTTGTTTTGCTATATCTTTCTCTTTTTTATAAAAAAAATACCTTTCAGGAATAGGAAATTGATAAATATATAAATTACCAATTTTGTAAGAAGAATTTTCTTTCTTGTTTGAAATATTATTAAGAACTTCTTCAAATTTTTCTTTATCTTGTTTGTTAGCATTTTTTCTAAGTACAAGATTATAATTAGAATTTCCAGATATTCGTTTTAAATAAAGATAAATATCAGATATAGAATTGTTATTCGTTATAATATTAGTTAAAGTTTCACAGTGTTCATCAATAATATCATCATTTTTCCTTAAAATATTTTTAGCACCATTTAATGCTAAACTCATTAATTTAAGTGCATTATTAAACATTCCTTGACAAGTCATAATTTTGGCAATTGATACATATAAAGCTACACTTGCTCCATATTTATTATAAATATCTATATAAATTTCTTCAGCAACAAAATAGCTACTTTTCTTTATATAAAGGATAGCCATTTGTTCTAGAGATTTCTCCTCATTAGATAGTGAATATCTAGTAGGGATAGGAAAATTATAAGAATATAAATCATCTGGAACTTTTAAATTAGATATATTATTAGATAATTTCCTAGATAATTTTATATCTTCTTTTTTCTCTTTAATTTGTATTCTTTCTTTTTTTTGATTAGTATTATCCTTATTATTTTTACTTTTTATTTCAACTATAATAAGTAGCAAAAAAAATATTCCCAAAAAAAATCCCATTATTTTTTCATTAAATAAAAATGCCATAAAACCAGTTGCAGCTCCAATTAAATATAAATATTCCATAAGCTTCTCCCCTTAAAAAATTTTATTATAATAGTATCTATTATAGAGTACTATGTTTTATGAAAAAAAACAACTCTAATTATAATATCTTATTTTATATTATTTTTTAGTAATTATTTAATAGGTTAATAACCTATTAAATAAAATTTTAAAGAAAAATATATAATAAACTAAATCTATTCTATTTTTTGTTTAATTCTTAAAAAAACGACCTTTTAATTTTATGACATTTTAGCTACTATATTCTATACTTATTATCTCTAAAATTAAAATGCTTATTTCAGCCTTTTAAAGCCTTAAAATTGATTTTTATTTTTTGAAATTAAGAATATTATAATTTTTTTAAATTTGGACATTTTTTATATTTTTTAACATTTTTCGGACTTCTACTCTTGCCAAAATTAAAAGTTGAAGCTATACTCCTATCAAATAACTCTAGTCGCCTAGAATAAAATAAAGGAGAGTAAAATCATGGAAGAAATTAAAAACAACAGTTTACTAGAAAGTATAGAAAAGCAAATTACTGATTTAATTTCATTGGATAAAAAAAACTGGACTAATTTTTATACACTTCTAAAAAAAGTAGAAGTTGAAAAACTATGGGAAGAAAAATACAACTCTTTTACACAGTGGTTAAAAGATTTCTCACTAAGAAATAAAATACATGAAAGTATTTTATGGCAAAGAAAAAAAGCTGGAGAAGTTTATCATAAATATTCAGAAATACAGAAAGAAAAAGGGATTGAGGTTAAACCTCTTGAAACTGCTAATGTTAGTACTGAAAATTTAGTTCTACTTGATAAAATAATGAGAAATAGTGAACTAGTGTAACTGATATAATAAGATGTAAGAAATTGATAAGGGTATTTGCAAAAAAATGA